>Ga0256914_1000382_pt1 | contig 43538 bp, 40 predicted proteins | sample HulkmetaG_FD_191571 | JGI IMG/M metagenome (GOLD analysis project Ga0256914, IMG submission 191571) | Hydrothermal chimney microbial communities from Main Endeavour vent field at the Juan de Fuca Ridge, Pacific Ocean - Hulk | ecosystem: Environmental > Aquatic > Marine > Hydrothermal vents ...
GGGTGGCCTCATGTCCAATCGTTTTCGCTGGATCGTCGGTTTCGTCGTGCTCGGGTGCCTGGTCGTGGCGGTGGCGTTTCCCGCGCGCGCGGACGGGGAGGGTTTCGAGAGCGACTCCTTCACCGTGGCGTCCTACCCGGATGCCGCCCCGAAGTGGCCCTGCGTCGCCCGGGGTCCGGAAGGCGATTTCGTGGTCGTCTGGGCCGGGCCGGACGACGACGGCTCCGGCATCTTCGCCCGGCGCTACGCCGCCGACGGGACGCCGCGGGGCGACGCCTTCGCCGTCAACGACGTGACGACCGACGACCAGACGTGCCCTTCGGTGGCCCTGGCCGACGACGGGCGCTTCGTGGTCACGTGGGTCGATCATCGCGACGGGGCTACCGACGCGGTCTACGCGAGGACGTTCGACGCCGGGGCCTCGCCCGAGGGCGCCTCCTTCCGCGTGGACGTTCCGTCCGACGGCTCGCGGCGCCTGGCGGGGTCGCGGGCGGTGGCCTTCCTTCCGGACGGCGGGTTCGCGGTCGCCTGGGCCGTCATGGGAGGGGAGGGCCGGCCCGTGTACGGGCGCCTGTTCGACCCGGACGGGACCCCGCGCGGGGAGCCGTTCCGGGTCGCCGACTGGGGCAACTATCCCTCGGTCGATCGGCGGGGCGGGGACCTGCTCTTCTCCTGGGGGGGAGGCCGGCATGCACGGGGCCGCCTGTACGACCTTTCCGGCAACCCGCGGGGGGAGGCCTTCGACGCCGGCGAGACCGAGGACGCGGTCTTCATCGCGGTGGAGGGACGGATCCGCCCCTCCGGTGATTTCGCCTTCGGGTACCCGCACAGCTACTGGGTGGACGAGTACGTCTTCTTCCACCACAAGGCCAGCCACGTTTCGCGGGACGGCGTGATCGAGAAGACGGTCGTCCTCGACGAGACGAACGAGACCGCCAACCAGGGCAACGAGTCGTGGCGGGTCGTTCCGCTGGTCGACCACTGGGGCCGCATGACCGCCGTCTTCACCGACTTGGAGGGGTACAGCTCCTTCCCGGACCGGGTGCGGGCGCGGCGGTACGACGACGACTTCGAGGCGCAGGGCTTGTACTTCGATGTCGCGGCGAAGGCCCCGGGCGAGGACAGCCTGCGGTACGCGACGGCGGACCTCGACGGGGACGGGGACATCGTCATCGCCTGGACCCGGATGGTGACGTTGTACACGGGTTCGCTGGAGGCCCGGCTGCTCTGCGCCTCTCTCGACACGGTCGGCCCGGCCGATACCGACGCCTGCGAGGGGGCGCGGGTCGAGCTGCGGGCGGAGACCCGCGGCAGGCCTCCGTTCACCTGGCAGTGGCGGAAGGACGGCGACGACCTCGAGGACGGAGACAACGTCTCCGGTGCGAACACGGACACCCTTGTCCTCGACCCGGTCCGGGCGGACGACGCCGGCTCGTACGACTGCGTCGTCCACGACGGTTGCCCGGACGTGCAGACGTACGTGACCCGTTCGGCGGCGCTGACCGTGCATGGGGCGATCCCGGAGGTTCCCGGGCTGATGCTCCGCAAGGAGAACCAGGGGAACGACCTGCACTTCACCTGGCAGGACGTGGAGAACGCGGTCGATTACGTGGTGCGGCAGGACACGGAGCCGGACGGGGCGTTCGATACCGTGACCGGCACGGCCGAGAGCGGGACCGAGGGGCTGACGGTCCCGATGCCGGAGGGACCGATCCTCTTCTTCAAGGTCCACGGCCGGAACCCGGGCTGCGAGGGGCCGTAGGTCCTTCCCCGCGGCCCGGGCCGCCCGGATGCCCGGGGAGGGCGCCGAGGATCCGCAGGTTGTGGCGGACCACCGGGTCGTCCGGGTCGAGGGCGAGTGCCTCGCGGAAGTGGCGGACCATTCCGTCCCGGTCGCCCCGGAGGCAGGCGATGTTCGCCCGGTACTTCGGCACGAGCGGGAGCCCCGGATCGATCCAGGCCGCCTCGTCTAGCAGGTTCTCGGCCTCGTCCAGGTTTCCCTTCCGCGCCGCCTCCGCCGCCCTCCGGGCGATCCGGGCCGCGAGCTGGCGGTTCGGGGAGACCGGGCGGGGCGGGCCGAGCTGCTCGAGCATCCTGCGGGCCTCGGCGAGGCCCGGGTCCAGCGAGAGGGCACGCTCCGCCGCCGCCCTCGCTTCCCGGTACCGCTCGAGCTCGAGGAGGGCGATCGCCCGATCGTAGTGGTAGACGGCCGTCGCCGGGGAGAGCTCGATCGCCCGGTCGAACTGCTCGAGGGCTTCCGCCGGTCGTCCGAGCATGCCGAGGACGGTCCCGAGGGCCCCGTGCACCGGGGGGACGTCCGGCGCCTCCCGCTCGAGCCCCCGCAGCGTCTCGAGGGCCTCCGCGATCCGCCCCGCGCGGACGAGGTCCCGGGTCGCGAGAAGCCGCGCGCGAAGGGTCGGGCGGTACCGCTCCCCGCCCCGCTGCCTCCCGGGCGGCGCACCGCCGCCGACGTAGCCGAGGCTCCGCAGGTGCTCGATCAGCGCGTCGTCGGTCGCCGCTCCGCCTTCCGCCTCGGCCAGCAGCGTCTCCGGGGGCGTCCACGGGGCGGGCGGCACCCGGGGGGGGACGTCCACGTCGACCACCTCGTCGAGCACGCGGCCCGGCATGTCGGTGGCGGCCGGCAGCCCGAGCAGCGCGAGCACGGTGGGCGCGATGTCGTGGACGCGCGCGCCCCGCGGGCGCGCCCCGCGCCGCACGCGCGCGCCCCACAGGCCGAGGATCCCGGGAGCCCGGTGTTGCCGGGCCCCGGCGGCCAGGGGGTGGCCCGCCTTCCGCGGATCGTCGGGAAGCTGGCCCAGCCGAAACCCGTGGTCGGAGAGCACGACGATCGTCGTCCGCGCATCCGCCGTGTCCATGAAGCGCCCGAGCATCCGGTCGGCGAGAACGTAGACCGCGTCGACGGCGGCTCCCCAGCGGCGCTGGTCCGCGGCGAGCCTGCCGCCGAGCCCCTCGACCCGCCACAGGTGCCCGAACAGGTGGCTGATCGTGTCGGTCGCCTCGACGTAGGCCAGGAGCAGGTCCGGCCGATCGGTCTTCCACAGGTGGCGGGAGAGGCGGTCGACCGCGATCGCGGTCGACCAGGCCCACAGGAAGTGGGCGGCCGGGTCCTCGAAGTCCGGTCGTTCCGGGAGGGTCGCGGGGTCGATCTCGACGAACGGCCGGAGGCCGGCCGGGTCGATCCCGCGGACATCCGGCAGGAAGCGCAGGACCTCGTCCAGCCGATCCGGCGGCCAGGCGAGCCCGTGGAGGCCGGCCGCGGCCCCGGTTTCCTCGTGGAGGAAGTGGTACCCGAACCGGTCCGAGACGAGGACCCCCCGCACCGGTTCGGCTGGCCAGGTCGCCCACCAGGCGACGACCGCCACGCGGCGGCCGGCATCGCTTGCCCGGTTCCACAGCGCCGGTTCCCGGCGGGCGACCGAGGGGATCGGCACCTCGCGGCCCGTCTCCCGGTCGAGGACGACGAAGTCAGTGATCCCGTGCCGCGCCGGCTCGTACCCGGTCGCAACGGTCGTCCAGATCCTCGGGCTCAACATCGGCTCGAGGGTGGCGAGGTCGCCGAAGGCGCCCTCCTCGATCAGCCGGGCGAAGTGCGGGAGCCGGCCCTCGTCGACGAGGATCCGGACGGCCTCCGGGTCCATCCCGTCGAACCCGAGCACGACGACCCGGCCCAAACCCGGGGAGGGGGGGGCTCCACCGCACCCGGCGACGAGCAGCCCGGCGAGGCAGATGGCGGCGATGGCGGCGATGAGGCGCATCGGGACCCATCGTCCCACGAAACGGACCCGCGGTCAGGGCCCGCCTACTCCTCGACGTAGACGCGGGTGTCCTCGGGGATGCCGTGGAGGTTGATCGTGCGGCGGCGGTCCTGGTCGACGAGCATCTCGTTGATCTGCCCGTTCGGGAGCAGCTCGCCCCGCAGGTAGCACTCGAAGTGGAAGCGGCAGAACCCCTCGGCGTGGACCGGTTCCTGGCAGCGGAGGGTACCGCCGAGGCTGGTGCGGAAGCGGCAGGTCTCGGTCGCCATCTCTCGCCTCCCGGGAAAGGAGACGCAAGATAGCACACCCGCCACCGGGGCGGGTGTATCCTGCCGCCATGGAACCATTCCCCCCGGGGCGCCGGCGTCGTCGCGGCGCGTTCGTACCGATCTCCCGGGTGCCCCTTCCCCCCGGGGCGCCGGCCGGGTTGCGCCACGCGCTGCGCCTCGCCCGGCTCAGGGAAGCCCTCGGTCCGGCACTGGGACCGCTGGTTCGGGACTGGCGTCACCACGGCGACGAGGTCGTGCTCGTTCTCGCGGATTCGTCCCGGTTCGCCCGGCTTGTCGCGGGGATGGAGGCGGAGCTTCGCGCGGCGGTATCCCGGGCCCTCGGACGGGAGATCGTCCGGGTTGCCGTTCGTTCCGCGCCGATTGACAGCACCCCGGAGGAACGGTAGATACCCCGTTGCATCCCCGGCAGTTCCGGGCGAACGGGCGGAGTGCGGCCCGGGAGGACCACGACGGATGGACGCTTCCCTGACCGGCCCCGGGGAGGGGCGTCGCGCGGGCAGCCGCGTGCCGATGATCGAGATCCGGGACCTGCGCAAGGTCTACGGCCAGCACGAGGCGCTGCGCGGCATCTCCTTCACCGTCTACCGGGGCGAGATCCTCGGCTTCCTCGGTCCCAACGGGGCGGGGAAGTCGACGACGATGAAGATCATGACCGGCCTGACGCCGCCGACGGCCGGGTCGGCGCGGCTGGCCGGGTACGACGTCCTGGACGAACCCCTCGAGGTCCGGCGCCGGATCGGGTACCTGCCGGAGGTTCCGCCCCTCTACCCGGAGATGGTGGTGACCGACTACCTGTCGTTCGCCGCCGAGATCCGGGGGGTTCCGCGCTCGCGCCGCCGGGCGGCGATCGACGCGGCGGTCGAGCGCTGCGGCCTCGGGGAGGTGCGGAAGCGCCTGGTGGGCAACCTCTCCAAGGGATATCGCCAGCGCGTCGGTCTCGCCCAGGCGGTGATCCACGACCCGGAAATCCTGATCCTCGACGAGCCGACCGTCGGGCTCGACCCGACGCAGGTGATCGAGATCCGCTCGATCGTCCGGGAGATCGGCCGCGAGCGGACGGTGATCCTCTCGAGCCACATCCTCCCGGAGGTCCAGGCGACCTGCCACCGGGTGGTGATCATCAACCGGGGAGCGGTCGTCGCGGAGGGCGACATCGAGACGCTGCTCTCCCGGGGCGGGCGGAGCGTCGTGGCCCGGCTTCGCCGGCCTCCCGCCGACCCGGGCGAGCTGGCCGGGCTGCCGGGAGTCGAGCAGGCCGTGCCCCTCGAGGCGGACCGGTGGCGCCTCGTGGTGGAGCCGGACCCGGACACCCGGGAGCGCCTGGTACGGGAGCTGGCCACCGGGCCGTGGGGGCTCCTCGAGGTGATGCCGGAGATGACCACCCTCGAGGAGGTGTTCCGCGAGGTCGTGCTCAAGGAGGAGGCCCCCCGATGAGATTCGTCTGGGCGCTCTTCAAGCGGGAGGTGAAGTCGTACTTCGTCTCCCCGATCGCCTACACCGCGATCGCCGGGTTCCTGGCGATCCAGGGCGTGCTGTTCATGGCCGCGCTCTCCCAGTACCAGCGGCTGGTGATCAGGGCGGCGACGAACCCGCTCCTCCAGGTCCCCGGGGCGGAGGCGATCGTCCGCAGCATGTTCGGCTCGGACGTGATCTGGGCCCTGCTGCTCATCGTGCCCCTGCTGACGATGCGGCTCCTCGCCGAGGAACGGAAGCAGCATACCGCCGAGCTCCTGTTGACCGCCCCGATGACCACCCGGCAGCTGGTCCTCGGGAAGTTCCTCGGGTCGACCTTCGTGCTGCTCGTCATGCTGCTGCTCGCGGGCTGGATGCCGATGCTCCTCCGGGCCTGGGGAGATGCCGACCCCGCGCCGATCATCACGGGGTACCTCGGGGCGCTGCTCTACGGGATGCTGCTCCTGTCGATCGGGCTGCTCGCCTCGAGCCTGACCGACAGCACGTTCCTCGCCGCGTTCCTGGCGCTCGTCTTCGTCGTCGTCCTCAACGTGGCGGGAAACATGGCCTCCCAGGTGCCGGTGATCGGGCAGAACCTCCAGCAGCTGACCCCCACCGCCAACCTCGGCCGCCTGGCCCAGGGCGTGATCGATTCCCAGGCGGTGATCTACTTCCTCTCGACGACCGCGTTCGTCCTCGACCTGACCGCCCGGGTCGTCGACAGCCAGCGGTGGAGGTGAGCCGATGAAGAAACTCGGGTTCCTCGCCTGGCCGCTCGGCCTCTCGCTCCTCGTCGTCGGGGCGGGTTGGGCGTCCCTCGCTCCCCGGGCGCTGCCCTGGCTCTACCGCGGCGCCCTGGTCGCCGGGCTGGTCCTGGCGGCGATCGGGCTGTGGGCCCGCCGGGAGACCCTGTTCGCTCCGGGCGGCGGCAAGAAGGTGCGCCTCGGCGCGAGCGCGATGGCCGGCACCGGGATGGCCCTGGTCATCCTGTTGCTGGTCAACTTTGCCGCCGCCCGGTACCGCGACCAGTGGGACCTGACCCGCACCCGCGCCTTCACGCTGCACCCGGTCACGCTGCGCGTCCTCGAGAAGATCGAGGACCCGGTGGACGTCTACGCCTTCTTCCCGGCGAGTGACCCGCTGACCGTCCGCACCGTGCGCGAACTCTACGAGCTGTTCGCCTACCACCAGCCGCTCCTGAAGGTCGAGGTCGTCGATCCGAACCGGAGGCCGGACCTCGTGGAGAAGGCCGGGGTCACCGGGACGAACGTGACGGTGGTCCTCTGCGGCGACCGGAAGGTGGTCTTTCCCGGGTACGACGAGGCGGACCTGGCGGCGGCGCTCCTCGAGGTGACCCGGAAGGAGCCGAAGAAGGTCTACTGGGTGATCGGCCACGGGGAGCGGCAGATCGACGTTCCAGGGGGGCGCGGCTACCAGCGGTTCCGGCAGGAGCTGAAAAAGGAGTACTACCGCCTCGAGACCCTCTCCCTGGGAGCCGGCGAGGAGGTGCCGGCCGATGCCTCGCTGGTCGTCTTCGCCGATCCCGGGAGGTCCCTCTCCCCGGTGGAGGCGGCGATCTACGATCGCTGGCTGCGCCGGGGGGGGCGCGCGCTGGTCCTGGTCGACGTCGACTTCGCCCAGCGGGCGGACGAGGCGAACCGGATGGCCGCCCTGCTCGACCGGTGGGGCCTGCGGCCGTTCCCGGGGCTCGTGTTCGACCCGCGTTCGCGGACCGGCGAGCAGGACCCGCGGATCGTCGTCGGCGACGTGTTCGGCAAGCATCCCGCGGTCTCCTCCCTCGAGGGAAGCCTCGCCATCTTCCCGTTCGCGCGGCCGGTGGAGTTCTTCGAGGTCCCGGACGACCGGCAGATCTTCCACCACGTCCTCGTCCGGGTCGGGCCCGACCCGGAGGGGAAGGGCCGGGATCCGTACGTCGACACGAACCTCGCCCGGGCCGAGGGGAGCACCACCCTCGACGAGGATGCCCGGCGGGCCTGGGGCGGCAGGCCGATCAACCTCGTGGTCGCCGCCTTCCGCAAGTTCGAGCCGCCGCCGGGCTCGCGTCTCGCCGGCCGCGAGGCCCGGGTGGTCTGCGCCGGGGACGCCGACTTCCTCGACGACGAGAACTTCGACCGGCAGGCCAACCGCGAGCTGGCGATGAACCTGGTCCACTGGCTGACCGGCGAGGAGCTGCTGATCCGGCGGGAGGGCGAGAAGAAGCTGGCGAAGCTGGCGATGAAGATCGAGCCGGAGCAGTGGCGTTTCGCGTTCGCGATGGTCCTGACCCTGCCGATCGCGATCTTCCTCGCCGGCTGGGTCGTCTGGTTCCTCAGGAGGTCCAAGTGAGGTCGCGCGGGTTCCTCTTCGGTCTCGTCGTGCTCGTCATCCTCGGCCTGTTCGCCTGGCACGAGGTGCGGAAGGACCGGGAGACCGGGAAGCTGGGAACGAACCAGGAGATCTTCCCCTACGCCGCGTCCCGGGTACAGGAGTTCCGGGTCGTCTTCGACGGAACGACGACCGTGGTCCTCCGCCGCGGTGACGACCGGTCCTGGCAGGTGGTCGAGGGGCCGGAAGGGACCGATCCATCTTTCGCCGCCGACTTCCTCGGGGCCTGGAGCCGCATCCGCTACCTCGATACCGTGGAGGAGGAACCGGCGGAGGAGTCCCTCTCCCGGTACGGCCTGCGGCCCCCCCGCCTCCTCGTCGAGGCCCGGCTTGCCCCCGACGCGGAGGGCAAGCTCCCCGAGCGGCAGCCGCGGCTGGAGCTGGGGGGAGCGGCGCCGCTCCAACCCTCCGTCTACGCGCGGGTGGACGGTTTTCCCCGGGTCGTGCTCGTCAGCCCGTCGGCCAGCGATCTCTACGAGGGGGTCGGCCGGGAACTGATCGGGCAGGAGCCGGTGGAGCTGCCGGACGTGCGGACGGCACCCGGGGAGGGCGGCCCCCACTGACCGGTCAGCGGTCGTCGCCTCCTCCGACCATCGGGGCCGGCTCCGGGAGCGGCGGCACGGGCACCGGGTGACGGACCGGGGCGATCGGTCCGAGGGTGGCCGGTGGCGGCTCCCGCTCGTCGGTGTCCTTCACCGTGAAGAGGACCGTTCGCTCGAGGGGGGTCCCGCCGCTGCCGGCGCGGGCGAGGAAGCGGATCCTCCATTCCCCGGGGGGCAGCGACCCCGCCGGCAGGTCCCAGGCCCGCGGCCCCCGGGCGTCGTCCAGGTGTCCCGGGCGACCCCACGGGCTCCACGTTCCCCCCGGGGTGGCCCGCCGTTCGAACGACCAGTCGAGGCCCACCGGCACGTCGTCCGTCCCGGCCGGACCGGCCACGCCCAGGAACAGGCGGAACGGATCCCGGGGACCGAGGACGCGCTCCACCCGGGGCACGTAGACCACCTCGCCCCACCGGAAGGGCCACGTCGCGGAGGTCTCGGGGGCCGGTGCCCGGGCAAGGAACCGGCACAGCACCGGGCCAGTGACCGCCGGCGTTCCCGGGCCCGGAGGAGGCACCTCCAGGTGCCCCGTGGCGGTGGCGGCCCCACCGCCACGGCGGTCGAGGATCACGCCGGTGACCTCCCAGGCCCCGGGCGGCACGGCCCGGATCGCCTGGAAGAGGAGCCAGGGGGCGGAAGGATCGGGGGCGGGTTCCCCGACGAACGCCTCGTCCGGCACCTCGATGGCGCCACCGGGATTCCCCTTCGCCGGGCGAAGCATCGCGCTGGCCGCGAACCGGTCGGCGAGGCCGGTGGCCGTGCCGTCCCAGGGGGGCACCAGGTCCTCCCGGCGGATGGCCAGGGTGATCGCGACGAGGTGGCGGCCGTCCCCGGTGGTGACCGGGTGGAACGAGATCGCCCCGCGGCACGTGCCGAGGAACTGCTCCGCCTCCACGACCCGGCGCATCAGCTCCCGCTCGCTCGGAATCTCCTGGAGGGCGGCCAGGTCCATCGCGATTCCGAGGTTGCCGTCCTCCCACGGCACCAGTTCGAACAGGCGGGCCCAGGCCGTGTCCGGGTCCTGCCGCCGGGGAAACGGGTCGGTGATGTCGAAGTAGGGCGTGTTGAACCGGGGTTCCCGGGTCAGGTGCCAGTCCCCGTCCCCGGTCCGGACGAACGCGACCACGTAGTAGGCGGAATTCGCCGCCCGCCGGAGCCCGTGGTAGACCCAGCGGAGGAGACCCCGCCCCACCGTGCCCTCCTCCCGGTGGTCGTAGTTCTCGTCCCGCTCGATGTCGGTGGGTGGACCGAGGAGGATGTAGATCTTTCCCCGATCGGTCTTCCAGCCGGGCAGGGGCGTGTCGTCGAAGAGCCGGTTGGCCTCCCGCACGCGGTGCCAGAAGAGCAGGCGAAACTCGTTCTCCGGCGTCTCCGGGACGGGATCGCGGCGTTCCCAGAATCGCCGGATGAAGGCGATCCGCTCCTCGCGGGTCTTCAGTTTTCTCCAGAGCTTCGCTTCTCCTCGCGTCATCAGGTAGCGGACGGGGCCCCTGGCCCACTCGCGGACCGGGTCCCGGGCCCGGCGTTTCCCCCGCGCGGGGGCCGGGGCCACCAGCACCAGGACGAGCAGGGCGAGGAAGAGGGCGGGCAGCGGCCCGCGCCGGTTTGACCGGTCGGGAAGCACGGGCCTAGGATAACTCCCACCGGCGGGATCCGCCGGGAGATCCTGGTCGCGTCGCGATCCGAGGGAGTGATCCATGCCGTCCATGCACCGCGCCGGCCGCCGGCCGGGTCTTCCTTGCCTGCCGTTCCTGCTCGTCGTCGTCATCGTTGCCGCCGTCGCCTGCGGGGGAGGGCAGGGGCTTCCGGGGAAGACCCCGGACGAGAAGGCGATCGCCGCCGCCGAGCTCGGTATCAACGGGGCCGACGAGAACATCCCGGTGCTCCTCCACGCGGTGGAGACCGAGCCCGAGCTGGTCCAGACCTCGGCGATCGTCGCCCTCGGTCGAATCGGGACGCCGGCGGCCGTGGAGGCGCTGGGCAAGCTGTCGAACCACGAGGCGCGGCGCATTCGCCTGGCGGTGGCCCAGGCGCTCCAGGACGTGCTGCCGGAGGCGTACCCGGAGGCGGCGAAGGTGCTGGTCGAGATGGGGAAGCACTGCCTGCCCAGGGGACCGGGCAAGGACCCGGACCGGGAGATCCGGCGGGCGGTCGTCACGTCCCTGGCGGTCGTCCAGCAGCCGATCGGCCTCGACTATCTCCTCGACCGGCTGCGGAACGACTACGACGAGAACGTCCGCAACACCGCGGTCAAGACCCTGGGGCGTCTGAAGGATCCGCGGGCCGTGGACGTCCTGATCGACGTCTTCCACACCGACAACACCCACAACCAGGCCTGGGCGATCGAGTCCCTCGGGGAGATCGGCGATCCACGGGCGATTCCCACGGTCAAGGAAGCCCTGGACATCGACGTGACCTACGACGCGATCGTTCGGGGCAAGGCCGCGTGGGCCCTGATGCAGCTCGCCGGCAAGGACGCGATCCCCGTCCTCGAGGAGGCCCTGGCGAAGGAGCCCGACGACATGGCCGCCGTGCGGATGGCCCACGCGCTGGCGAAGCTCGGCGTCAAGGAGGCGATCCCGGTCCTCGAGGACCGGCTGCTCCACGCGGAGCGGGAGTTCGCCCGCGCCGAGGCGGCCCGGGCACTCAAGGAGGTGGGCCGGAAGGAAAGTTTCGCGGTCGTCGACCGCGCGTTCCGCGAGGACCGGTCCGGCCTGGTCAAGAAGGAGGCCGGGCAGGCGGCGCTCGCGCTGATCAGGAAATACCACCTGGAACCGGGGAAGCAGGAAGCCGGTTCCGGCGAGGAATCCCGCTGATCGTTCCCGCTGGCCCGGGCGGGAACGAGGAGGAGAGACGCCGATGTCGATCTGGGGGCGCAAGGAGCCCGAGGAGGAGCAGAGCCCGGTGATCATGACCGGGGAGTCCGGCAGCGAGGCCCGGACCGCCGCCGAGCGGCCGGCGACGAAAGGAGCGGCGATGGAGACCCGGAAGGCGATCATCGGTCCCTCGATCCAGGTGAAGGGGGAGCTGATCGGGAAGGAAGACCTCGTGATCGAGGGGAAGGTCGAGGGCGTGGTTCGCCTGCGGGATCACCACCTCGTGATCGGGAAGACCGCGGTCATCGAGGCCACCCTCGAGGCGAAGTCGATCCGCATCGAGGGGACCGTGCGGGGTGACGTGGTGGCGGGAGAGCGGGTCGAGCTGGCCAGCGGCAGCACCCTGACGGGAGACATCGTTGCTCCCCGGATCTCCATCGCCGACGGCGCGCGGTTCAAGGGCAGCGTCGACATGGACCGTTCCGGCGCCGGCAAGGCCGAGCAGTCGGCGAAGAAGAAGGGGGCCGTCAGCACGCTTCCTCCCGGCAAGGAACCCGGGGCCGGCGCCCAGGCGCGCCCCGGTTCCTGACGCGCGGGCGGCAGGCCGCCGCCGGCGATGGGCCTGTTCGGCTGGTGGTCGAGGCGCCCCGAGGGGGGCGGGGAAGATCCCGCCCCGCCCGAGCCCCGGCTCGGTCCCTCGGGTCCCCTCGCCCGGATCCTCGCGGCCGCCGGGGAGGTCGTGGAGGCGGGGGGGAGGCAGCCCCGGGCGCTCCTGGTGGGTCCCCCCTCCGGCCGCACGATCGAGACGCTGGCCGGCGCCGGTTTCCGGGTGACGGTCGACGGCGAACCCGAGCCCCGACCTCCCCTCGAGTACCGGGACGGGGAGTTCGACCTGGTCCTCGCCTTCGACCTGCCGGACGGCCTTGCCGACGAGGACCTGGCGCCGCTCCTCGCCGAGTGGAGCCGCGTCCTCCGGCGCGGGGGCACCCTCTGGTTCCTCGCCGCGTGTGGCGGGGAGGAGGCGGTCCCGCTCCGCCGCTGGGACCTGTGGCCGGATGGCAGCCTCTCGTCCCGCGAGGTCCTGCGGCGCGTGGACCGCACCTGCCGCCGGCGCTCGAACCGCGACCTGGAACGGCTTGCGCGGCCCCTGGGGGGCGCTGAGATTACCCTCCGAAGGGATGGTCTCCGGGAGATCGTCTGCCGTCGCAGGACCTGACCTCCCGGGGACTTCCTCCGAGGAGGTTCCGCATGCGGCGGCTGGCCCTGGTCGTTCTCGCGTTCTCCCTGCTGTCGGTTCTCTTCCTGCCGGCCGGGGCGCTTCCCCCGGACCGGCCCGGGGACGTCCGGCTCGAGCTGGTGGACGGTCCGTGGACCGTCCACCCCGTCGAGCCCGCCGACCTGCTCGCCGACGGCGAGCCCCGGGTCGTCCTGGTCCGCGTGGAAGGACGGGTGACGCCCGCCTTCCTGGCCCGTCTCGACGCCGCGGGGGTGCACGTCCTGGAACCGTTCGCCGGGCGGGTGTTGACCGCGCGGCTGGAACCGGCCGCGGTCCGCCTGCCGCGGTCCCTGCGGGATCGGGTCACCTTTTTCCCGCTGCCACCGGCGGAGCGGCGTCTCGCCCCCCTCGGGCGGCGAAACGTCCGCCGGGCCCTCGGCGAGCTCCTCACCCCGAGCGGAACGACGAGCCGCGTGCGGCTGCGCGCGTTCCCCGGGGGGGACCTGGCAGCCCTTCGCTCCCGGGTCGAGGAGATGGGCGGCCGGGTGGTCGAGGAACTGCCGGACGGGGCGGTGATCGAGGTCCAGGATTCGCTCCTTCCCCGGATCGCCGCGTGGAACGAGGTCGCGTGGATCGGTCCGCCGCCCGCCCGGAGGGTGCCCTTGAACGACAGGAGCCGGGCGGTGGTCCACGCGACGGAGCTGGCGAGTGCTCCCTACGGGCTCGACGGGAGCGGCCAGGTCGCCGGGATCTGGGACGTCGGGCCGATCAGCCCGGATCACCCGGACTTCGGCGACCGGGTGACGTGGCCCGCGGGGGAGGGAACGCCCCACTGCGCGAACTGCGATCACCCGACCCACGTGGCGGGCACGATGGTCGGCGACGGGAGCCAGAGCGCCGCCGAGGGGTACGCGGACCGGCAGTACCGGGGGATGGCGCCGGCCGCGCGGATCGTTTCGTACGATTACAACGGGATCCTCTCGGCGGAGTACTCGACCGCGTTCCGGGACCACGGGGTCCGGGTGGCCAACAACTCGTGGGGTGCCTGCATCGACCCGGACGAGGCGGGCTGCTATGGCTGCGAGGGGTTCGGTTCGTACACCGACGAGGCGCGGAGCTTCGACAACACGGTGCAGTCCCTGCGGTCGATGCTGGTCGTCTTCGCCGCGGGCAACGAGCGGAACGATGACATCTGCGGCTTCTCGACGGAACGCCCCTACCTGAACTGGACCTCCCTGACGCCGCCGTCGACGGCCAAGAACGTGGTCACGGTGGGAGCCGTCTGGTCCGACGGGGAGTCGATGACGACCTTCTCGTCGTGGGGACCGACCCGGGACGGCCGACTGAAGCCCGACCTGGTGGCGGACGGCCAGTGGGTCACGTCCTGCGATGATCCCGACGGCTACACGACGATGGCCGGGACGTCGATGGCCTCCCCGGCGGTCGCCGGGGCCGCCCTGCTGCTCCGCCAGGCGATCGTGGAGGATGGCACCACGGAGCCCTCCGCGGCCGCCCTCAAGGCCCTCCTGATCCACGGGGCCCGGGACATCGACGGGACCACGGGGACCGCGCCCGGGCCGGACTACGCGACGGGATGGGGCCTGCTGGACATCCGGCGCTCGGTGGACCTGTGGCGGGACGGCGCCCTCGAGGAGGGGACCGTCGAGGATGGCGGAGAGGTGACGTTCGAGCTCCCGGTCCCTGCCGATGCGACCGAGGTCCGGGTGACCCTGGCCTGGACCGATCCTCCCGCCTCCTCCCTGGCGGCCAGGAAGCTGGTCCACGACCTCGACCTCGTGGTCGTCGATCCCGCGGGGAACGTGCACTACCCCTGGACCCTCGACCCCGCCCACCCGGCCGCGCCGGCGGTCCGGACCGGACCGAACCGCGCGGACAACGTGGAGCAGGTGCTCGTCGACGACCCGGTGGCGGGGACCTGGACGGTCCGGGTCGGCGGAACGTCCATCCCGGCGGGCGAGCAGGCATTCGCCCTCGTGACGACGCCCGCGGGGGCCGAGGCGAATCCCCGGGAGCAGGGGTTCCGTCCGCTGGCTCCCGGGAACGGGAAGGAGTTCCGCGCGGACGACGCTCCACCCCGGTTCTCCTGGGCTCCCGGGGACTGGGACGAGTTCCGCGTGATCGTCCGGCGCGGAACGAAGAAGGTGCTCACCTCGGGCAAGCGCTGGTTGACCGGGACCTCCTGGACGCCGTCCGGCAAGGGATGGCAGCGGATCCTCCGGAAGCTGACGAAGGGGCAGTTGAACTGGGTCATCGAGGCCCGCGTCCGCGGGCAGAAGAAGGCCGGGGCGACCACCGAGGCCCGGAGCTTCTCCCTCGCACCCGTCGAGGTGCCGGTGATCGAGTCCCCGGAGAGCGGTTCCACCTGGGCGGCCACCGGGGCTCCTCCGACCTTCACCTGGGAAGGGGGCCAGGCCGGCACCTTCCGCGTGACGTGGTCGGCCAGCTCGTCGATGAAGGGAAAGAAGGCTTCCGGGAAGGGATACCATCTCTCGAGCACCACGTGGACGCCGTCGGCCGCCCAGTGGGCGAAGATGGCCAGGGTGGCCCGCAAGAAGGGGAACGGCTCGATCTGGGTCCAGGTGCTCTCCCGCGATGCCGCGCGGCGCAAGGCCGCGAGCACGCCGGTCCAGGTCCGCATCGGCGACGCCGGGAACTGAGCCGCGGTCTCGCTGGAGTGCGGCGGGGCCGGGCGCCTGCCCGGCCCCGCCCGTCCTTGCCCGGTCCCGTTCGCGGACCTACGTTCGCTCCGAGGAGGTACCGTCCATGGAGACCACCGCGCCCTCCCTGGTGCTCGCGGGCCGGCTCGAGGCGTTCTCCCTCGCCGACGTGCTGCAGCTCCTCGCCGCCGGCCGGCGCACGGGGATCCTGGCCGTCGAGCGGGAGGAGCCGCCCGAGCGGGCCGAGGTCGAGCTGGTCGATGGGCGGGTGATCCGGGCCGAGCGCAGCGGGGCTCCCGACCGGGTGGGGACGCTGCTCCTCGGCCGGGGCCGGCTCCGGCCCGAGCAGCTCGGGGCCGCCCTGGAGCGGCGGGCGGTCGCCTCGCGCCCCCTCGAGTCCGTCCTCCTCGAGATGGACGCCGTCGAGCCGGGCGACCTGGCCGAGGCCCTCGTCGAGCAGATCGAGGAGACGGTAGCCGCGATCCTGTCCTGGCGGGAGGGGGTGTTCCGCTTCCGTGGCGCCCTCGCCCCGGGTGCCGGTGATCCGCGGCCCCTCGCGGGGGTTGCCCTGGACACCCAGGAGATCCTTCTCGAGGCGGCACGGCGCCTCGACGAGTGGGGCACGAGGTCCGTGCACTGAGCGCGGGTCGAGGACCCCTTTTCGATCAGCGCTTCCGCTTCCGTGACGTTTCCCGGCGTTGCTGTGCGCGTTTCCACCGGGCACGCTTCCTTTCCTTCGCGGCCCGACGCCGGGCTTCCGCCCGGGGATCCCGGACGGGGGACTCCGGGGTCCGGGCCGGTGCCCGCCGCGGCGATGGCGGGACCGGGAGAGCGGGTTCCGGCGGGGGAGGATTCCCGGCGACGGCATCCCTCCGCCGGGGGAGGCGGGTCGGATCGACCGGCCCCGTGGTGGCCGGCACCTCGTCCCGGATCCCCTCCGGCCCGTGGACGTGGGGGGCACGCACCGGCCCCCCGGCCAGGGCGACCAGGTCGGAGACCACCTCGGCGACCGGGAGGGAGGCGACCGACCGCGGGATCCGGGCGAGCAGTCCCCGGTCCCGGGTGACGACCCGGACGGGGGTCCTTTCCCGGTGCAGGCGGGCCGCCTCGTGGACGATCCAGTCGTCGGCCTCCGCCGGGGGATCGACCCCGACCGAGCGGACCCGCTCCCCGGCAGGCGGTGCGGCCGGCCCGGGGCCGTCCCAGGCGACGACGACCCGGACGTGTCGGGCCTCCGCCCACGGCTCGAGGAGATCGAGAAGGCGGCGGCGTGCCTCCTCGCGCGTCGCGGGGTCGGCCAGCGCCTCGGGCGACCCGGCGAGCCGCACGAGCAGGTTCCAGCCGTCGATCAGCACGACGGCGTTCCGGGGGATTCCTTCCACGGCGGAATGTCCTACCATGAACGGGCCCGGGGCGCCCGGCGGCCCGGGAGAGGAGGTGCCGGGGTGGTGACGGACGCGGCAGGGCGCGGGGGCTTCCTCGTGGTGACGGTCGGGCACTCCGACCGGTCGACCGGGGAGCTGCTCGACCTCCTGCGCCTCCACGGGGTCGCCCTCGTCGCCGACGTCCGGTCGGCACCCTGGAGCCGTCGCCACCCGCAGCACAGCCGCCCCTCCCTCGAGCGCGCCCTGGCGGGGGCGGGGATCGGGTACGCCTGGCTCGGCGCCAGTCTCGGCGGTCTCCGGGAGGAGGGATACGAGGCCTGGCGGCGGACCGACGAGTACCGCCGGGGGCTCGACGAGCTCGTGTCGCTCGCCGGGCGGGGAACCGTGGCCGTGCTCTGCGCGGAACGGGACCCGGCCCATTGCCACCGCCGGTTCATCGCCGCGGACCTCCAGCGTCGGGGCGTCCGGGTGCGGCACGTCCTCGACCCGGACACGTTCCAGGACCTCGAGGTCTTCCTCCCGTTCTGACCGCGTCAGAGGCCCCAGTCGCGGGGATAGCGGAAGTCGATCCCGATCGTCCTGGCCTGGACCTTGCAAACCAGGGGCAGGGCGCGCTTGAACTGGGTCCGCCGCATCCGCTCGAGGATCGTCCGCCCGAGCTCCCGGTCGAGGCCGAGCCGATCGATCGCCTCGGCGGGGGGGACCCGCCGGTCGACGACCAGCCACAGGAGGCGGTCGGCGTCTTCGTACGTGAACCCCAGCTCGGCCTCGTCCGTCTGGCCGGGCCAGAGGTCCGCCGAGGGAGGCTTTCCGAGGATCTCCCCGGGGACGCCGAGGTGCTCGCCGAGCCGGCGCACCTGGCACTTGTAGAGGTCCCCCACCGGGTCCAGGTCCCAGGCCCCGTCGCCCCACCGGGTGGAGTACCCGAGCAGCAGCTCGGTCTTGTTGCTCGTGCCGACGACGAGGGCCCGTCGTGCCATCGCCCGGTCGTAGAGAAAGGCCATCCGGACACGGGCGGCGAGGTTCCCGCGGCGAAGCGGATCGTCGGCACCGAGGACCTCCCGGGCCGCCTCCACCGGGGCGGTCACGTCGAGGGTCTCCGCGGGGCACCCGGCGCGGTCGATCGCCAGGTCCGCGTGGGCCAGGCTCTCCGGGGAGCTGTCGCGGTGGGGCATCCGGAGGGCGAGGACGTTCTCCGCCCCGAGGGCCCGCGCGGTGAGCAGGAGGACCACGGCCGAGTCGAGGCCGCCCGAAACGCCGACGATGGCCCGGGAGAAGCCCGCCTTGGTGATCTCCTCGTGGAGGAAGGCCTCGAGCTGCCGGGTCAGCTCGGGAGGGTCCATCGGCAGGGGCACCGGGTCGTTCACGGCGTGTCCTCCGTGCGGCCGAGAATCCGGCCCAGCTCGCGGTGGACGAGCTCCGGCCGCTCGTCCCGGAGCAGCGGGTAGGCGAAGCGCATGTCGCGGGTTCGCTCCACCGGCACGTCGACGATCAGCAGCTCGGGGTCGATGTCGCGGGCCGAGGCGAGGAGGTTCCCGGCGGCGTCGGTGGCGAAGCTCCCCCCGCCGAACCCGAGGCCATCTTCGAACCCCGTCCGGTTCACGTAGCAGACGGGGAAGCCGTGGAACCGGGCGAGGGTCGTCAGGAGCTGGACCCAGGTGTCGATGGAGAGGTTGTGGCGGCCCACGCCGAGCCCGCGCAGCGGGCTCGCGGAGAGAACGAAGACCAGGGTGGCCCCCTCGAGGGCGAGCAGCGTGGCCGCGGAGGGGTGCCAGGCGTCCTCGCAGATCAGCAGGCCCGCCCGGCCGAAGGGCGTGGGGAACGTGCGGATCCGGTCGCCCCGGGCGAAGTCCATGCCCTCGCGGAACATGCCGTAGGTGGGCAGGTAGCACTTGCGGTGGACGTGGCGGAGCTCTCCCCCCTCGAACCAGGCGGCCACGTTGTAGAAAAGGTGGTGGGACGACTCCTCGACCAGCCCGATGGCGAACGGGATCCGGCGCGAGGCGGCCGCGAGCCGCTCGATCTCCGGGCCGGGCCTGTCCAGGCGCAGGGCGACCTCGGGGACCAGGTCGCCGAGACGGTAGCCGGTGAGGAACAGCTCCGGCAGGAGGGCGAGAGCCGCCCCCCGGCGCGCGGCCTCGTCGAGCAGCGTCACGGTCCGCTCGAGGTTCGTCGCCACGTCCCCGAGGCGGGGGGTGTCCTGGACCAGCGCGACCTTCACGGGCGTCCTCCGTCCCGGCGGGGATCGCAAGGATAGCCCGTCCGGCGGGGCGGGGGAAGGATGCCCCTCCCGGGACTCGGGGTAAACTCCTCCCGCGCAGGCAAGGAGGGACGAGGATGGCTGCGATCCGGTACCCGGCGGTGGCAGGAGCCTTCTACCCCGCCGACCCGCGGCGGGTCGCCGCGATGCTCTCCGAGCTGGTCGTTCCCGCGCCGGACCCCGTGCCGGCGGCCGGCGTGATGGTCCCCCACGCCGGCTGGATCTTCTCCGGTCGCTGTGCCGGCGCGACCATCGGGAAGGTCGCCGTGCCCCCGACGGTCGTCCTCCTCGGCCCGAATCACACGGGGATGGGGGCTCCCCTCGCGGCCGCGCCGGAGGACGCCTGGATGACGCCGGCGGGGAAGGCGAACATCGACCGTGCGTTTCTCGCCGACCTGGTTCGGCATGACCCCGAGGTCTCCCTTGACGCCGCGGCGCACCGGCGGGAGCACTGCCTCGAGGTGGAGGTGCCGCTCCTGCTGGCCCGGCGGCCCGACGTCAGGATCGCCCCGATCGTCGTCGGAACCCACGATCCGGGGGCCCTCGAGCGTCTCGGGCGGGCCCTCGCCGCGGTGGTGGCGGAGCGGGAACCACGCCCCCTGCTGCTCGTCTCCTCGGACATGACGCACTACGAGCCGGCGGAGGTCGCGCGGGCAAGGGACCTTCCCGTCCTCGAGCGCCTGGCGGCGTGCGACCCGGACGGGGTGCTGGCCGAGGTGGCGCGGCGGGGGGTCACCATGTGTGGGGTCGCCCCGGCGGTTGCCGTCCTCCACGCGCTCCGCGACCTCGGCTGCGCCGGCGGCGAACTCGTCTGCTACACCCACTCCGGCGAGGTCACCGGTGACGACCGGGAGGTGGTCGCCTACGCCGGGATGATCTTCCGTTGAGGGGGCGGTCGGTGCCACCCGGATCCGTGCGTCGGCGACGGGCCGCCCCGGTCGCCCGGGGTCCGTTCCCCGGGCTGGTCCTGCTCCTCCTGTTCTTCGCCGGGATCGCGTCGCCCGCCCGGGCGGCGGGGAACGGGACCCTCCCGGGGGCCGGCGGCCGCCTCGCCGGGATCGACCTCCTCCTGGCCGACGAGAGCCTCTACGAGGACGGGACGTGGGTCTTTCGCGGGAACGTCGAGATCCACGCCGGCCCGGTCCGGATCCTCGCCGACGAGGTGCGCGGGCGGGAAGAGGAAGGGGGAAAGGGGCTCGTCGAGGCGACGGGCAACGTCGTGCTGACGATTCCCGGGGCCGTCCTGTCCGGGTCCCGGCTGGCGTGGCGGCTGGACAGCGCGACCGGGCGCATCGAGGACGTCGTCGGTTACCTGGAGAAGGCCGGGGCGATTCTCCGGGCGAAGGTGGTGGAGAAGATCGACGCGGAGCGGCTCCGCGTCGAGGACGCGGTCTTCACCACCTGCACGCAGCCGGTTCCGTACTGGTCGTTCCGCATCCACCGGGGAACGTTCCACCTGGGGGAGTACGCCTACCTGCACTCCGTCGCCTTCAAGGCGGGACGGGTGCCGGTCTTCTGGAGCCCGTACCTCGTCTGGCCGATCAAGACCGACCGGGCCTCGGGACTGCTCTTTCCCGAGTTCCACAGCTCGGACAAGCTGGGGGAGTCCCTGTCGATCCCGTTCTACTGGGCCTTCGCGGACAACGCGGACGTCACCTTCACCCTCGACACGCACTCGCGCGTCGGCCTCGCCCTCGGGGCCGAGCTCCGGTGGCTGCCGACGTGGAAGGGACGGGCACGGGGGCGGGGATACTGGATCGACGACCGCGTGCGGCATCGCACCCGGTACAGCTTCGAGTGGAAGCAGCGGCAGAGGCTTCCCTGGGACGTGGACCTGCGCGCGGACATCCAGGTGATCTCCGACTTCGACTACGTCACCGACTACGAGACCGACCTGGTGCGGGCCGCGCTGCCCCAGACGCTCTCGACGGTCGACCTGACCCGCCACTGGTCCTGGTACTCGCTCTCCCTGCGGATGCGGCGCCACAAGCAGTACTTCGTCGGCGGGATCGGCCTCGTGAAGTTCCTCACCGGCCAGGTCGTCAACGACATCCTCCCCGAGCTGGAATGGCGGGCGCGGAACCATCGCCTGGGCCACTCGCCCTTCTTCCTCTCCTTCGAGGGGTCGGTGGTCCGCTTCCGGAAGAAGATCCTGGTTCCGCCGGAGGGGCGGTTCGGCGTCGGCAGCGAGGACGACCTGGTGACCGACCGGGACGATGCCTGGACCCGGCTCGACTTCGCGCCCCGGCTGACCGTGCCGCTGCTCAAGTCCCCGTGGGCGGACCTCTCCCTGCGCGCGGGGTGGCGCGGCACCTGGTACTCGGCGCGCCGGGATCCCGCGGACCCGGAGGCGATCACGTCGCGGGGCCTGACCCGGGTGCTCTGGGATGCCGGCTTCACCTTCAGCGGCCCCCGCTTCCAGCGGATCTTCGAGACGCCGGGCTGGGGGTACACGCCCCGGCTCAAGCACGTGATCGAGCCGTTCCTGGCCTACTCGTGGCGGCCGGAGGCCGGGATCGAGCGGGGCGAGATCCCCGTGGTCGACGAGGTCGACACCGTGCCGGGCAGGCTCTCCGACCTGACCTGGGGAATCCGCCAGCGCCTCTACGCGCTGCGCCCCCCCCGCTCGGGGCGCGTGGTCGGGATCGCCTCGGTCCGGGAGACGAGCTTCGACGAGATCGAGAAGGAGGAGGAACGGGACCGGAAGCGGCGGGAGGGAAGGGCCCGGGAGCCGGGGTTCGAGGAGGAGATCGCGGTGGAGAACCGCCTCGGTCCGGTCGAGATCGCCAGCCTGGAGATCTACCAGAGCTACTCCTTCGTCCGGGACCTCAACCGGGTGTGGGCGGTGCTCGTCGATCCGCTGACGGGGCAGGTGGAGAAGGACCCGCGCACCGGCCGTCCCCGTACCGTGCTGGCGGGGACCCGCGCGGTCTCCCCGGTGACCGTGCGCCTGCGGTTCAACCCCGACGAAGAACACGTGGTGACCGCGAGCTACGTGTTCGACCCGGCGAACTCCGTGCTGACGGAGACGTCGGTCTCGGCGCTCTTCCGCCTCGCCCGTGGCGGCTACTTCAACGGGTCGTGGTACCGGAGGCAACCGGCGAATCCCGCCTTCTCCGACCCGACGAGCTTCCTGCGCGCCCGCTTCGGGATGATCGCCCCGTCGCGCCGTTTCGGTCTCGAGGTCGACTGGGACTACGACCTCGAGGCCGGCAGCCTGGACCACCAGGGATACCGGGTCCGGTACGCCACCCAGTGCTGCACGTTTCGCCTCGGGTACGATCGCCGGGACTTCGTCGACAACTCCCGGAGGGAGTTCATGCTGACGGTGGACCTGGCCGGCATCGGCCGCCTCCTCGACCTCCGCCAGTCCCAGCACCGCTGAGGCGGATGGAGTATCCTCCCGCTCCATGGACCGCCCGGGAGAGGAACGGCTCGACGTGCGTCCCCTCGTGCTGGGTTCGGGGGGACTGGTCGGCGGCGCCGTCGCGGCGCTGCTCGAGGCGCGGTGTCCCCACACGGTCGCGGCGACGCGGGCGGAACTGGACCTCACCGACCGGTGGCGGCTGGAGGCCGAGCTCGAGCGCCTGGCCCCGACCGTGGTCGTCAACTGTGCCGCGATCGCCGACCTGGAGGCCTGCGAGGAGGACCCGGAGGAGGCCCACCGGGTCAACGCCGAGGGTCCCGCGAACCTCGCCCGGGCCTGCCGCAACTGCGGGATCCGGCTGATCCACCTCTCGACCGACTACGTTTTCGACGGGCAGAAGGACGGGGAGTACGCGGAGGACGATCCGCCCGCCCCTCTCGGCGTCTACGGGAGGACCAAGCTGCTCGGCGAGATGGGGGTGCTCGAGGAACTGGTCGACGCGGTCGTCCTCCGGGTTTCCTTCGTTCACGGTCCCGGGCGGCCGACCTTCCTGGACCGGTTGGCCCGGGAGCTCCGGGCGGGGCGGACGGTCCCGGCAGTGGACGGCTGGCGGACGCGACCGACGTTCAACACCGAGATCGCCCGCGCGATCGAGCTCCTGCTGGACGCGGACGTGACCGGTGTCCTCCACTTCGCCAACCGGCCGGCCGTGACCCGGCTCGAGTTCGCCCGGGAGGTCGCCCGGCTGACCGGGGCCGACCCGGGCCTGGTCGTCCCCGTGGACCCGGCGTCCCTGGGCCTCGCGGCGCCGCGGCCCCGGGCTTCCGTGCTCTCGACCGGCCTGTGGGAACGGACCTTCGGGGAGGCACCCGCCGACTGGCGGTTCCTCGCCCGGGACTACCTGGGAGGTGTCCCGTGAGGGTCCTCCTGACCGGGGCGACGGGGTTCCTCGGCGAACGGGTCGCCGCGGCCCTCCTGGCCGCGGGGCACGACGTGGTCGCCCTGGCGCGGGAGCCGGCCCGGGCGCCGCGGGGGACCACGCCCCTGCGAGGGGACCTGCTCGACGGCGAGAGCCTCGCGCGGGCCGTGCGCGGTGTCGACGCGGTCGTCCACGTGGCGGCGCTGGTCAAGCGATGGGTCCGGGACCGGACCCTCTTCGACCGGGTCAACGTCGAGGCTTCCCAGCAGCTGCTCGACCTCGCCCTCGCCGCCGGCGTTCCCCGGTTCCTCTACTGCTCGTCGTTCATGGCGCTCGGACCGACCGACGGCTTCGTCGGCGACGAGGACACGGAGCACCCGGGGGATCCGCGGAACGACTACGAGCGCACCAAGCTGGTCTCCGACCGCCGGATGCGGGAACGCCAGCGCCGCGGGGACCCGGTGGTGATCCTCTACCCGGGCGTCGTCTACGGTCCCGGCCGGATGACGGACGGGAACATCCTCGCCGGGGCGGCCCGGGACCTGCTCCGCGGGAGGCTGCCGGGCACCATCGGGCCCGGGGACCGGCGGCAGTGCCTCGCCTTCGTCGAGGACGTCGCCCGGGGCTTCGTTCTGGCCCTCGAGCGGGCCGCGCCCGGTTCCCGGTACGTCCTGGGGGGCGAGAACGTCACGGTGCGGGAAGCCCTCGGGATCATGGCGGAGGCGGGCGGGGTCCCGGTGCCCCGGCGCGCGATCCCGTACGGGATCGCGCGGGCCCTCGGCAGGTTCCTCAGGTGGCAGGCGTACCTCACCGGCATCGAGCCGATGCTGACCGACGAGGAGGTCGAGGTCTACCGCCACGAGTGGGCGTATTCCTCCGCCCGGGCCGAGCGGGAACTCGGGTACGCGATCACCCCCGTGCGCGAGGGGCTCTCCCGGATGGTCCGCTGGCTGACAGAGGAGGGGATCGTCCGGCCGCGGGGCCTCCGGAGAGGCTGAGATGGCCGCAACGGGTCGCGAACTTGCCCGGAAGGGGCTCCACGTGGCGATGGGAGGGTTCGCGTTCGCCCTCGCGTACCTGTCCTGGTGGCAGGCAGCGATCCTGGCGACGGTCGCCCTCCTGCACAACCTCGTCCTGCTGCCCCGCTACGGGAGCCGCGCGGTCTTTCGCGACGGAGCGATTGCCCGGGGGATCGACTGGGGGATCGTCTTCTACCCGGCCACCGTCCTGCTGCTGATCCTGCTGTTCCGGGAGAGGCTGGAGATCGCGGCGGCGGCCTGGGCGTGGCTGGCCTTCGGGGACGGGATCGCGACGGTCGCGGGGATCCTCCTCGGCCGGGTGACGGGACCGCTCCCGTGGAACCGGGAGAAGTCCTGGGCGGGACTCCTGGGGTTCCTGCTCGCCGGCGTCCCGGCGGGGATCATCCTCTGGTGCTGGACCCGGGGCGAGGCGTGCCCCCCGGATGCGCTCGTGCCGCTGCTCGTCGTCGGCGTCGCGGTCGCCATCCTCGAGAGCCTGCCCCTCGGCATCGACGACAACCTGGTCGTCGGGCTGGCGGGGGGCGGGTTGCTGGCGGTGGCCCTCGCCGTCGACCCCGCGCGGCTGGCGCCGCCGGTCGCGACGCTGGCGACCGCCGTCGGCGTCAACCTGCTGGTCGGCCTCGCCGCCCGGCTGGCCGGGGCGGTGGACGGACCGGGCCTGGTCCACGGCGCGATGCTCGGGTCCGCACTCTGGTGCTGGGGCGGGCCGGGAGCGTTCGTGCTGCTGCTCCTGTTCTTCGTGCTGGGGACCGGCGCGACGAGGATCGGCTGGCGGACCAAGGAGAGGGAGGGCACGGCCCAGGAGAAGGGGGGCCGGCGAGGAGCGAAGCATGCGTGGGCCAACGCGGGTGCCCCGGTCCTGTTCGCCCTCCTGGCCGCCGGGACCGGCGATCCGGCCCCGTGGGTCCTCGCCCTGGCCGCGGCCCTGGCGACCGCGACGGCGGACACCCTGGGGTCCGAGATCGGGCAGGCGTTCGGCCGGCGGACGTTCCTCGTCACCACGTTCCGGCCGGTGCCCCGGGGGACCGACGGGGCGGTCAGCCTGGAAGGGACCCTGGCCGGGATCGCCGGGTCCGCGGTGATCGGCCTCGCCGCCCTCGGGCTCGACCGGGTCGGCTGGCTCGGCTCCCGGGGGCTTCTCGGCTGGACGGATGTCGCGGCGGTGGTCGTCGCGGCCTTCGCCGGGACGACGCTCGAGAGCGTTCTCGGGGCGACCCTGGAGCGAGCCCGGGCGATCGACAACGAGGCGCAGAACTTCCTGAACACCCTGGTCGGGGGACTGGTCGCGGTCCTCCTGCGCCGGGGCCTCGGCTGAGCGGGGAGACGATGGGATCCATCGGGGAGACGATCCGGCGGTACGTGGCCTTCACCCGGCCGTTCACCCTCCTGCCCCCGACCCTCGGGGTGATCTCCGGGGCGGTCTGCGCCTGGGGATCGTACTGGAACCCGGATCCGACCCGGACCCTGACGCCGGGGGTCGTCCTGACCGTGATCGTCGGCTCGGCCTGCGCCGCGCTCCTCAACGCGGCGAGCAACGTGATCAACCAGGTCTACGACCTGCCGATCGACCGGGTGAACAAGCCGAACCGGATGCTCCCCTCCGGGCGGATCTCCCTTCCCGCCGCCTGGCGCTACACCTGGTTTCTCTACGCGCTTGCCGTCCTGCCCACCTGGTTCGTGGTCATCCACCCGGCCCGGGGCCTGCGCGACCGGCTCCTGGTGCCGGCGGCCGTCGCCGCCACGCTCCACGGCCCCCTCGACTGGGCGCTCGCCCTCCTCGAGTGGCACGCCTGCTTCTTCATCTACCTCGCCGGGATGCTCTTCACGTTCGTCTACTCCGCGCCGGCCCTCGGACGGACCAAGCGGCACGCGATCGGGGCGAACCTGACGATCGCGATCCCGCGGGGGATGCTGCTCAAGGTCGCCGGGTGGAGCATGATCGGCCCGGTGCTTGCCGCCGAGCCCTGGTACATCGGTTCGATCTTCGCCCTCTTCCTGCTGGGAGCGGCGTCGACGAAGGACTTCTCGGACATGGAGGGGGACCGGGCCGGCGGGTGTTACACCCTCCCGGTCCGCTACGGCGTGCGCCGCGCCGCCTGGATGATGGCTCCCTCGTTCGTCCTTCCGTGGCTCCTGATGCCGCTGGGCGTGGTCCTGCCGGATCCGTTCGATCCTGCCGGGCACCATCCGGTGCTCACCGGCAACCCCGTGGCCCTGGTCGTGCTCGGGCTGCTCCTGACGGCGTGGGGGGGCTACACGGTCTGGCTGATCCTGCGCGACCCGGAAGCGATGGCCCGGGTGGAGAACCATCCATCGTGGACGCACATGTACCTGATGATGATGACCGCCCAGGTCGGGTTCGCCATCGCGTACCTGGTGTGACGCCGTTGTTTGACCGAACCGCTCCCGGTCCCCAGATTGCCCCGTGGGGAAGGAAAGGGAACGGGCTGGTTCGATGGGTGTCGTCGTGGCGTTCCCGCGCTGGCAGGTGATCACCCGGGACGAGGGGTTCGCCCCGGGAGACCCCGTCGCCGTCGTCGACCCGGCCGGCGCGCGCCATCCCGTGCTCGAGGTGCTCCGGCGGCGCCTCGTCGCCACGTCCGATCCGGCGGACCGGTTCCTCCACGAGATCACGGTCCGGACACCGACCGGTCGCCTGCTTCTCCGGTGGAGGGAGGGAGACGACCGGTGGGACGTGCTGCCCCTCTGAGGCCGTCTCCCGCCCTCGACCCTCAGTCCTCGCCCCAGGCCAGGTCCCGGACCGTCCCCCCGGGTGCCACCGTCAGCCGGCCGACGAGGGCCCCGTCCCGGAACCGGAAGACCAGCGTTCCCCCGGGGCCGGGCGCGGCGCCGAGGAGGACGCCGTCCCGCCCGAGGCGCGCGACCACCGTGGCCCGGCGGCCCTCGACCAGGAGCTCGAGCCGCGGGCGAGCAGCCGGGCCCCGGAGGACCACCGCGGCGGCCCTTCCCCCGGGGAGCATTCCGACCAGGCGGGCCCGCCCGGCGGCCCCCAGCACCCGGTGTGCTGCGACCGGGGAACCATCGGCGGCCAGGCGGAGAACCCGCAGGGTCGCCCGGCCCCGTTCCCGGTGGACCCAGGAGAGGAGGACCGCGCCTTCCCGGGCGGCCAGGGACGGTGCCTCGTCCCGGCCCGCGTTCCGGGTGACCTGGATGGAGCGGGCGCGCGCCGATCCATCGATGACCGCGAGGACGATTTCCGTGTCGTGCCCGTCCCAGGCGGGCCACGCCAGGAGGAGCCCCCGGGGGAGGACAAGGGCGGTGGCGTCCATCGCCGTCGACGCGTCCCGCCTGGGGACGATCCGGATCGCCCGGTCCGCGCCCGGCCAGGGGGACCCGGCGTCGCCCCCGCCGGCGGCGCCGCCTGCGACGTCCCACGCCGTTTCGGGCGGGTCCAGGTACCAGCCGTCGGTCGCCGACTGGGCGGTCGCCGGGAGCACGGCGGCCAGGAAGCCGAGGAGCAGAAGGGCGGTGCTGCGCGCGGTCATCGGGTCACCTCCCGGGCACCGGCGTCGCGGTCCCGGCGGGACCGGGCCGCGGAAGCGAGGGGATCGAGCAGGGGCAGCACGTCGCGGCAGTCCGGCGGAGTGGCCGGGAGGAGCCGGGCCAGGCGCCGCAGGGATCGGAGGGCGTTCCGGGCCTCGCGTTCCCGTCCGCGGTCCCGCGCGAGCCGCCATTCCTCCGCGTACGAGGCGAACACCTCCGCGTGGAGCGCCAGCCGCCGGGCCCGGCGCCGGGCCTCGCGGAGGAGGAGCTGCGCCGCGGACGAGCGGCCCGCCAGCCGCTCCACCCGGGCCTCTTCCAGGGCGGCCTGGATCGCAACCTGGTGGAAACCCTCGGTCCGGGCGCGGGCCCCGGCATCCCGCGCAAGGCGCCGGGCCCGGCCCAGGTTCCCCCGTTGCCGCAGCACGCCGGCCAGGCGGACCGTCGCATCGAGTTCCCCGAGGATGTCGTCGGCCCGGCGGAGGGCCTCCCGCGCGCGAACCCATGCCTCCTCGGCCTCGGGCAGGCGACCCCGGGCCTCGAGGACCAGCGCCTCGAGGGAGGGGGCGGCGGCCTCGATCGGCGCCGGCCAAGGCCGGGGAATCTCGGCAAGGGCGAGCCAGGCACCCCGGGCGAGCAGGGGCTGGTCGAGCCCGAGGGCGCAGCGGCAGAGCAGGAACCCGGTCCAGGCGAGGGTGTCCGCGTCGAGCGCGTGGTCCGCGAGCAGGTCTTCCAGGACCAGCCGCGCGGCACGCCAGCGGGCGGCCGCGGCGAGGGCCCGGGCGACCCCCAGGGTCGCCGTCACCCGGTCCGGGTCGTCCTCCGCGGAGTCGCGGGTGGCCTGGTAGATGGCCAGGGCCCGGTAGATCCTCCCGGCACGCCCCGCCCGGGCAGCCTCGCCGAGCCGGCTGCGCGGGGACCCGCCGATCGAGGCCCCGGGGTCGGACGCGGCAAGGAGTTCCAGCTCCAGGCGCTCGGCGAGCGCGCCCACGCGCACGCGGTAGACCCGTGCGAGGGCGACCAGCTTGGGCAGCGTCAACCGGGCCCGGCCGTTCTCGAGCCGCGAGAGCAGGCTCTTGCCCACCGGCTCCGGGGCGTCCCGGGTGGCGCGTTCGACGTCCTCGAGGGACAGGTGACGCGATTCCCTGAGGTTTCGCAGGAAGGTGCCGTACCTCCGCAGGGCAACGTCCACGTTCTCTCCTCCCCCGGGCCTTCCCGGCCCGACCGCGGGCGGTTCCAGCCGGCGGGTTGGCAATACGGGGAGAAGGGGACCCGGGGAAGGGGAATGCGCCCGGATCCCGGGGTGGACCTCCGGAAATGCCGAAGCCCCCCGCGAGCGGGGGGCTTCCACGTTGCACCACGGGAACGGGGGGCTCAGGCCTCGGCCCCTCCCTCCTTCTCCCGGGCGAGCTTCCCGCGGATCGCCTCGGTTCCTTCCTTCACCTTCTCGGTCACGCGGTCGGCGACCTCCCGGACCTTCTCCTGGGCCTCGCCGGCCACCTTCTTCACCTTCTCGGTGGCCTCGCGGGACAGGACTTCGAGCTTCTCCTTCGTCTTGTCGGTCGTGTCCTGGGCCCAGCGGGCGATCTCCTCGCGGGTCTCCTTCCCGGTCTTCGGGGCGGTCAGCAGGGCCACGGCCGCGCCGACGAGCCCCCCGAGCAGGAAGGCGCCGAGCAGGGTCCCAGCGGAGCAGCGATCGTCACTCATCGTTTCCTCCCTTCCGGCGGCGCCCGTCCCGGCTCGACCGGAGCCGGCGCAGCGCCGTGTAGGTGCCGGCGACGCCGGCCAGGAGCGAGGCCCAGGGAGCGATCCGTCCGCTGCCCCCCTTGCCGGACCCGAGCAGGTTGCCGATGTGGCGGATCCCGCTCGTCGTCCTGGCCAGCGCTTCCGTGACGTGCTCGACGTTCTCGAGGGTCTTCTCGGCGCTGGGCGCGACCCGGTCGAGCACCTCCCGGACGCGCCGCGCCGTGGCACGGACCTCGACGAGGGTGCTGACCGTGACCCCGGTGAGGATCGCGACCAGCGTGACGAGGACCGTGCCGAAGATGATCAGGACGACCTGGAGCATGTCGCTCATGGGGCCTTCTTAACACCGCGCCCCGCGGGTGTCCAGCACCGCCGCGGGAGGCGCCGCGGACCGCGGGCGTTCACCGTCTGCCGACCTCCTCGTCCCAGAAGCCGAGCAGGGCGCGGGCCACGTCCCCCGGCCGCTCGAGGGGAGCCAGGTGCCCGGCGCCGGGGATCCGAACGAGCCGTCCCCGGCGTGCCAGCGCGGCCATCTCCTCGTGTTCCGCCGGCGGCGTCAGCCGGTCCTCCTCGCCGCAGAGGGCCAGGACGGGCCCCGGGAAACCGGCGAGGACGGGCCGGCGGTCGGGCCGGTGGGCCATACCGCGAAGGGCCGCCCGGGCGGCGGCGGGAGCGGTTTCCCGGACCCAGTCGGCCACCCGTTCCCGCAGGTGCGCCGGGGCCGCCGGAGCGAGCAGGCGCGGGACCATCATGCGGGCCAGGAGATCGCGCGCACCCGGTCCCTCCCGCTCGAGCTCCCCGATCGCGCCGAGGCGCGCCGCCCGTTCCTCGTCCGTGTCCGCCCGGGCCCGCGTGTCCGCCAGCACCAGGGCGGGCACCAGCTCCGGCCACCCCTCGGCCAGGGCGAGGGCCACGTACCCGCCCATCGAGAGGCCCGCGACGACCGCCGGCCGGATCTCCCGGGCGCGCAGCCAGGTGACGATTCTCCGGGCGAGAAAGGCCATCGAGAGCCCTCCCGCGGGCCAGGGGGCATCTCCCTTCCGGCCCGCTCCGAAGCCCGGCAGGTCCGGCGCGACGACCCGGAACCGCCCGGCCAGCAGCCGGGCGAGCGGCTCCCACGTTCGGTGATCGAGGGGGTACGGGTGGAGCAGCAGCCAACAGGGGCCGCGCCCCGCGTCGATGCCGTTCCTGGCGAAGAGGTCCGGGTGGTCCGTCACGGTGTCCTTCCTCCCGGTCGCGTTCGACCGCGGCCGTCCGGCGACTAGAATGGCGCGCATGGACACGGAGGCAAGAGAGGCCCCGGTCGTCGGGTTCGCCGCCGCTCCGGACGAGGGGGTGGTGGAGGCCCTGGTCCGGGAGGGGATCCCGGTCACCGTTGCGGAGACCTCCCTCGGGGGCGACCGGCTGGCCGCGTTCGCCGCTTCCGTCCCGATCCTCGTCGTCCGGTCTTCCCAGCGCATCGACGAACCGGTGTTCCGGGCGGGCTCCGCCGGCAGGTTGCGGGCGATCGTCCAGGCCTCGGCCGGCCTCGACAACATCGACCGGACCGCCGCCCGGCGGTACGGCGTGCGCGTCGTCCCGGTCGACCCGGGCAACGCGATCTCCGTCGCGGAGCTCGTCATCGCCTCCCTGCTGGCACTCTTCCGCAACCTGCCGAACCGGTGGGCGGAGACGGCGCGGGGGGGCTGGCCCGACCGGGAGCGGCTCCCGGACCGGGAAGTGCACGGAAAGGTCCTCGGGCTCGTCGGCCTTGGCCGGACAGGTGGCCGGGTGGCCACCCGGGCCCGGGCCCTCGGAATGCGGGTCCTGGCGGTCGATCCCTACGTCCCGGGAGATCGCTTCGTGCGCCTCGGCGTGGAACGCGTCGCCGCGCTCCGGGAGATGCTGCCCCGCCTGGATGCCCTTTCCCTCCACTGTCCGCTGACGCCGGAGACGCGCGGGCTGATCGGGGCGGAGGAACTCTCCCTGCTCCCCCGGGGAGCGGTCCTCGTGAACGCCGCCCGCGGGGCGATCGTCGACGAGGGTGCCCTGCGGGACGCGCTCGATCGCGATCACCTGCGCGGTGCGGCCCTCGACACCTGGTCCGAGGAGCCGCCGCCCTCCGGCAGCCTCCGCGACCACCCCCGGGTCCTGCCGACGCCCCACGCGGGAGGGCATACCGTCGAGTCCCATGCCCGGCGGGCGCGCCACGTGCTGCGCGCCCTGCTGGCCCTCGCCCGGGAGACCGGGCCCGGAGTCCCATGACGACCAGCCGTGACACCGGGACGCCGGCGCGCGTGCCGCGCCGCGTCCTGTTGCCGTTCCTCGCCTGCCTGCTGGCCATGCTCGTCCCGGCCGCCCACGGGCGATCGCCGCGTCACCGCGGCCCGTCCCCGGTCCCGCCGATCGCCGGCCTGGCGGTGGAAGGCCCGGTGGTCGGGCTCGTGGTCCCGGGGGGGCGGGCCGCGATCGCCGGGGTCGCTCGGTGCCCCGGGGACGGAGGCACGCCGGGCGCGGCCCTGTTCCTCGCGGCGGAGGCCCTGGCCAGGGACCTGGCGGCCCCGGGGGAGGAGGCGTTCTCCACCGTGGGTGGTGGAGATCTGCCCGGCACCTGGATCGCCGTCGGGGGCCTCGCGCCGGGGGAACTCGCTCCCCTCGCGCGGAGCCTGCTCGCGCCTCCCCGACCGCGGCCGGAGAGCGTGACGGCGGCCCGGGAGATCGCGCGCGCGCGCGCCCGCGCGTTCGCCGGGGACCCGTTGCTCCGGGCCCGCTCCGCCGCGTGGGCCCGCTGCTTTCCCGGCGTGCCCGACCCGTGGAGTGGGTGGGGCACCGAGGAGGAGCAGGACGCCATCCCCGACGGACGTGTCCTGGACCTGGCGACCGGCCTGGTCGCGGAGCGGCTGGTGGTGGCCGGCCCGGGGTCGGCGTCGTCCGGCCTCGCGGCCGTGCCCCGCCGTGCGGGGGCGACCCGGGGAACCGCCTCCGGGGGCGAACTGCCCGCCCGGGTGCTGATCGATCGGGAGGAGGGCGACCGGGTCGCGATCGTCCTCGCGTGGAGGGGCGAGATGCCCGGGGCCCCGCTGGGACGCGGCAGCCGGGAACTCGCGGAGCTGCTCGTGCTCGCCGAGGCCCTTCGCGAGGGAGAGGGGAGCCTGCCCCAGCGCGTGGTCGTCGCGGCAGGGGAGGACGCTCTCCTCGCGAGCGACGCCGTCGTGGAACGGGGGCCCGGGGGCGTGGTCCTGCGCCTCGAACTGGTCGTCCGGCCCCCCGCGGCCCGCCGGGCCCTCGCGATCCTCGAGGGGGCGGTGGCCTCGGTGAAGGAGCTCCAGCTTCGCAGGGACGCGGTGATGCGCGCCCGGGGGCGGTTGGATGCGCGGGCCGCCGCCCTCGCCGGTCGGCCCCTCGCGGTGCTGCGGGAGGCGGCCCGCGGAACCCTCCTTGCCTGGCCCCCGCCCGACCGGTGGAAGCGGCCGATCGCGCCGGCGGACGTGCTCGCCCGGGCCCGGGCCTTCCTGCGGCCGGAGCGGCGGGTCCTGGCGATGGCCGGCCCGGTGGACGCGGGTCTCGTCGCCGCGCTCGAGGCGGACGAGGCGGGCGGCCCGTTGCTCCGGGTCCCGTGGGAGGCGTTCGATCCCCGGCGGCCCGACCTGCGCCGGGAGTCGCCGGCGGTGCGCCGGGCACGCGAGCTGCTGGCGCGGCTGGCCCCGGCCGGGTTGCCCGGGGAAGGGGAGGCCTTCCGGGCGGAGTACGAGGTCGAGGTGGAGACTCCCCTCGGGCCGGGCCGTCACCGGTTGCTCGTGGCGCGTTCCCCGGCGGGGATCTCGGTGCGGGCGGAGGGGCGTGACTGGGCCGTCGAGGGTGAGGAGGACGACGCCGGGGCCGAGGCATGGATCTCGCGGGGAGATGCCGGGGAGGCGGGTCCACTGCCGGTTCCCCCGGGTACCGTGGACCTCCTGGCCTGGGTAGAGCCCGTCCTCTTCGCACAGGGACTGCTCTCGGGTCGCCTGGCCCCGACCCGGTGCGGTGACCACGAGATCGCGGCGGTCCTGCCGGGGGGAAGGCGGATCGTTCTCGAGCTGGACGGGCACGGCATGCCGGCCGCGGCCCGGGTCTACGCTCCCGGGAAGGGAAAGGAACCGTTCCGCACCGTCCGCTACCTTTCGTTCCGGCAGGTGGACGGGGTTTCCCTCGCCGCCGAACTGGCATGCCGCCCCCGGGACGGGATGGAGGAACGGCGCGTCCTGCTCTCGTTCGTGTTCGGCGCGGCGGAGCCGGGGGTTCGCGGGAACGGGGGGCAGGCCCCCGAAGGCGTCGAAACACCGGAAAAAGAGTTGTCCGGGGAGCAGGAGGGTCTAGAATGAGGCCCCTCCGCCGGGCCGCCGCGGCCCGGACCGGGGGAGCGGGAGCGAGGCGGAGCGCTCCGCGAGGGGCGCCAGCTGACGTGAACTTCTTCGTCCGGATGGACCGGACCGCGGACCCCTGCATATGTTGAACACCGTGGGGATCGGGGCGCTGGCCCGGGGCATTCCGGGACGAGGGCGAGGGCGCATTCCATGGCGACGAAGTCCGAAGAGAGCCGACCTGCCGCGGCCGAGCGGCAACCCGTCGACGAGGTCACGATCCGGATCGCCGGGGACTCCGGGGACGGGATCCAGCTCACCGGGACGCAGTTGACGGTCTCCTCCGCGATCGCGGGGAACGACCTGGCGACGCTGCCGGACTACCCGGCCGAGATCCGGGCCCCGGCCGGGACCCTTCCGGGCGTCTCGGGGTTCCAGATCCACTTCTCGTCCCACGAGATCCTGACGCCGGGCGACAAGGCCGACGTCCTGGTCGCGTTCAACCCGGCGGCCCTCAAGGTCAACCTGCCGGACCTGCGGCCGGGCGGCATCCTGATCGTCAACAAGAACGCGTTCGACGAGAACGCGCTCCAGAAGGCCGGGTACGAGAGCAATCCGCTCGAGGACGGGTCGCTCCAGGGGTACCGGGTCTACGCGGTGGAGATCACCAAGCTGACGCGGGAGGCGCTCAAGGACTCGGGCCTGACCTTCCGGGAGCAGGACCGCTGCAAGAACTTCTTCGCCCTCGGGATGATCTACTGGCTGTACTCGCGGCCCCTCGAGCCGACGATCGAGTGGATCCGGGAGAAGTTCAAGGCGCGTCCCGAGCTGGCGAAGGCCAACGAGAAGGTCCTGCGGGCGGGGTACAACTACGCGGACATCGCCCGGATCTTCCAGACGGTCTACGAGGTGCCGCCGGCGAAGCTGGCTCCGGGGACCTACCGCCACGTCGACGGCAACGAGGCGGTTGCCCTCGCGATGGCGACGGTGGCCCGGACGACGGGCGTCCCGGTCTTCCTCGGTTCGTACCCGATCACGCCCGCCAGCTCGATCCTCCACCAGGCGAGCAAGCTGCGGGCGTTCGGGGTGACGACGTTCCAGGCCGAGGACGAGATCGCGGGCATCGGTTCGTCGGTCGGCGCGGCCTTCGCCGGCAACATCGCCTACACGACCACCAGCGGGCCCGGCCTCTCCCTCAAGAGCGAGATCGTCGGGCTCGCGGTGATCCTCGAGCTGCCCCTCGTCATCGTCGACGTCCAGCGGGGCGGTCCTTCCACCGGGTTGCCGACGAAGACGGAGCAGGCGGACCTGCTCCAGGCCCTGTGGGGCCGGCACGGCGAGGCGCCGCTCCCGGTGCTGGCGGCGACGTCCCCGGGCGACTGCTTCTGGATGACCCTCGAGGCGACGCGGATCGCGGTGAAGTACATGACCCCGGTCCTGCTCCTCACCGAGGGGTACCTGGCCAACGGCGCCGAGCCGTGGCGGGTGCCGACCCTCGACGAGATCCCGCGGATCGAGGTGAAGTACTTCGACGATCCTTCGGCCTTCAGGGGGGTCTACCACCGCGATCCGAAGACCCTCGCCCGTCCGTGGATCAAGCCGGGAACACCGGGACTCGAGCACCGGGTCGGTGGCCTCGAGAAGGACGAGATGGGGCGCGTTTCCTACGTGCCGGAGAACCACCAGAAGATGTGCGAGCTGCGGGCGAAGAAGATCGCCGGGATCGTCGACGACATCCCGCCCGCGAAGCTCGAGGAGGGAAGCCTGGACGATGACCTGCTCGTCGTCGCCTGGGGCGCCACGTACGGTGCCGTGACCCAGGCGGTCCGGGAGGAGCGGGCGGCCGGGCGCAGGGTGGCCAGCCTGCACCTGCGCTACCTGAACCCGCTGCCCCGGGGCTTCGAGGAGATCCTGCGCAGCTTCGACCGGGTCCTGGTGCCGGAGCTGAACCTCGGGCAGCTCGAGAAGATCATCCGGATGGAATACCTGATCGAGGTCGAGGGGCTCCACAAGGTGCAGGGCCAGCCCTTCCGGGTCCAGGAGATCCGCGAGCGCATCCAAGAGATGCTGGGAGCGTGACCATGGCGACGACCGAGGTACCCCAGTACAAGAAGAAGGACTTCGCCTCGGACCAGGAGGTCCGCTGGTGCCCCGGCTGCGGGGACTACTCGATCCTCAACGCGGTACAGACGGTCTTCGCGCGCCTCGGGATTCCCCGGGAGAAGTTCGTCGTCGTTTCCGGGATCGGGTGCTCGAGCCGCTTTCCGTACTACATGAACACGTACGGGATGCACACGGTCCACGGTCGCGCTCCCGGGATCGCGTCGGGCGTGAAGCTGGCGAACCCCGACCTGTCCGTCTGGGTCGTCACCGGTGACGGCGACGCCCTGGCGATCGGCGGGAACCACTTCATCCACGCGCTGCGCCGGAACATCGACATCAAGATCCTGCTGTTCAACAACCGGATCTATGGCCTGACGAAGGGCCAGGCGTCGCCGACCTCCCCGCGCGGGAAGCGGACCGCGTCGACCCCCTTCGGCGTGCTGGACCCGCCGTTCAACCCGATCTCCGTCGCCCTCGGGGTCGGCGCGACGTTCGTCGCCCGGACGGTCGACCGGTTCGGGAAGCACCTGCAGGAGGTGCTCGAGCGGGCGGCGCGGCACAAGGGGTCGGCCCTGGTCGAGATCTACCAGAACTGCGTGATCTTCAACCAGGGGGCCTACGACTACCTGACCGACAAGGAGGGGCGCTACGAGCACGCTCTCTACCTCGAGCACGGCAAGCCCCTCCGCTTCGGCAAGGACCTGGAGAAGGGGATCCGGCTCAACCGGTGGCGCCCGGAGGTGGTCCGGGTCGACGAGGTCGGCGAGGACGAGCTGCTCGTCCACGACGAGAAGAGCCCGTCCCCGGCGGAGGCGTTCCTGCTCGCCCAGATGGACTACCCGGAGTTCCCGGTGCCCCTCGGGGTGTTCCGGGACGTGGAGGCCCCGTCTCTCGAGGAGGAGATGGTCCACCAGACGGAGGAGATCCGGCAGAAGACCCACGAGGACCTGCTGGATCTCCTGCGCGGCAAAAATCACTGGGAAGTGAAGTAGCGGCGCAAGCCGCCCGGCGCCCGGCGGGTGCCTCCCGCGGGAGCCGGGTTGACAGCCGCCGGGGAGGCGGGTAGCCTCTCTCGACCTTTCGCACGCGAGGTGCGTGCGGAGGGGGTATCGCGCCCCGATCCACGGAGAACGAACGACCATGCGCACCTACATCCCTTCGGCGGGCGAGATCGAGCGGAAGTGGTGGGTTGTCGATGCCACCGGCATGCCCATCGGGCGGCTCGCCTCCGTGGTGGCCCACTACCTCCGGGGCAAGCACAAGCCCGGCTTCACCCCGTTCCTGGACACCGGGGACCACGTGATCGTGGTCAACGCCGACAAGGTCGTCCTGACCGGCCGGAAGCTCGACCAGAAGGTCTACCGGCGGCACAGCGGCCGCCCGGGCGGGCTCACGGAGATCCCGGCCCGGCGGATGCTCGCCGAGCGCCCGGAGCGGGCCGTCGAGATCGCGGTTCGCGGCATGCTGCCCAAGAACAAGCTCGGCCGGAAGATGTTCAAGAAGCTGCGGGTCTACCGGGGCCCGGAGCATCCCCACGAGGCACAGAAGCCCGAGCCGCTGGACCTCAAGCCGGCGAGGAGTGCGTGATGAGCGTCGTGCAGTACTACGGCACCGGCCGTCGCAAGGAGGCCACCGCCCGGGTGTTCCTCCGGCCGGGTTCCGGCGTGATCCGCGTCAACAAGCGGAACTTCGAGGACTACTTCCCCCAGGCCACCCTGCGGATGATGATCGAGCGACCCCTCGAGGTCACGGAGACGAAGGGGAAGTTCGACATCATCGCGAACATCCGTGGCGGCGGCCTCTCGGGCCAGGCCGGGGCACTCCGTCTCGGCATCGCCCGTGCCCTGCTCGAGTACGATGCCGCCCTCCGCCCGCGCCTGAAGGCGGAGGGTCTCCTGACGCGCGACGCCCGCGAGGTGGAGCGCAAGAAATACGGCCAGAAGGGAGCCCGGGCCCGCTTCCAGTTCTCGAAGCGGTAAGCGACCAGCTCTCCTGGCGACAACCCAAGGCGGGGCGATGCCCGTGGGTCCCCGCCTGCACCGGAGGTTCCCGTGGAAGGTTCCCCTGCTGTCTCCCTGCGCGAGCTCCTCGAGGTCGGCGCCCATTTCGGTCATCCGAAGAGCCGCTGGAACCCGAAGATGCGTCCCTACATCTTCGGCCTCCGCGGCGGCGTCTACATCATCGACCTGCAGAAGTCCCTGGTGATGCTGGAGGAGGCGCTGCAGTTCCTGCACGACCTCGCCGCCCAGGGCAAGACGGTTCTCTTCGTCGGCACGAAGCGCCAGGCCCAGGAGATCGTCGTCCGCGAGGCCCAGCGCTGCGAGATGTTCTACATCCACCAGCGGTGGCTCGGCGGGCTGCTCACCAACTGGCAGACGGTGCGCAAGTCGGTCGACAAGCTCAAGGAGCTCGAGGACATCGAGAGCGCCGATCGCTTCGCCCACCTCACGAAGAAGGAACGCTTGAAGCTGACCAAGAAGCGTGCCCGTCTCGAGAAGGTCCTCTCGGGAATCAAGGACATGGGCCGGCGGCCGGATGCCCTGTTCGTCATCGACACGGTCCGCGAATCGATCGCGGTCGCCGAGGGGAACAAGCTGGGGATCCCGGTGGTCGGCATCGTCGACACCAACGCGGATCCCACCCTGATCGACTACCCGATCCCGGCCAACGACGACGCGATCCGTTCGATCGAGCTGATCACGACGAAGGTGGCCGACGCGATCCTCGAGGGCAGGCACCAGTGGCGGGCCCAGCGGCCGGATCGCTCCTCGGGCCGAGCGGCCGGAGGCCGCCGGCGGGGAACGGAGCCGGCCGCGGCATCCGCGCCCGCTCCCGCGGAGACGGCTCCCGCGCCCGCCGCCGAGGCGGCCCCGGCGGAAGCGGCTCCCGCCCCCGGGGACGAGAACCGGGCCGGCGAGGCCCCGGCCAGCGAGTGATTCCGACTCCCGACCCGAGGGGCCGTCCGGCCCCGTGACGAGGATGGAACGATGGCGATCAGTGCCCAGGACGTGAAGAAGCTCCGCGACATGACCGGCGCGGGGATGATGGACTGCAAGGAAGCCCTGACCGAGACCGGTGGCGACTTCGAGAAGGCGGTCGAATACCTGCGCAAGAAGGGGATCGCCAAGGCGGCGAAGAAGGCCGGTCGCGAGACGAAGGAAGGCGTGATCTACGCCTACATCCACCCCGGTTCCCAGCTCGGCGTGCTCCTCGAGGTCAACTGCGAGACCGATTTCGTCGCACGGACCGAGGAGTTCCAGGCGCTGGTCAAGGAGATCGCCATGCACATCGCGGCGGCAGCGCCGCGGTGGGTCCGCCCCGAGGACATCCCGGCGGAGGTTCTCGACAAGGAGCGGGAGATCTACCGGGAGCAGATGAAGGACCAGAAGAAGCCGCCCGAGGTGATCGAGAAGATCGTCGAGGGAAAGCTGAAGAAGTTCACCCAGGAGAACTGCCTCCTGGAGCAGCCGTACGCCCGGGACACGACGAAGACGATCCGGCAGCTGCTCGAGGAGGCGATCGCCAAGCTGGGGGAGAACATCCAGGTCGCGCGCTTCACCCGGTACGCCCTGGGCAGCAGCGACTGATCCCCCCCGGCGGGGGGTGTCCGCGCGGGCGGTCCCCCGGTGGAGGACGGGCGCGGTGGAGACGGACACGGCTGGATCCGGGCCGGAACGCGGCGGGCTGCGCTGGCGGCGCATCCTGCTGAAGTTGAGCGGGGAGGCCCTGATGGGCTCCCGGGAGTTCGGAATCGACCCGGAGGTCGTCGACGCCGTCGCCGCCGAGGTGGCCGAGGTTCACGCCCTCGGGGTCCAGGTCGGGATCGTCATCGGGGGAGGGAACATCTTTCGGGGGGTGGCGGCCGCCGCCCGCGGCACCGTCGACCGGGTCACCGGGGACCAGATGGGCATGCTGGCCACGGTGATCAACTCGCTTGCCTTCCAGGACGCCCTCGAGAAGCACGGCGTTCCCACGCGGGTCCTCTCGGCGATCGAGATGAACAAGGTCGCCGAGCCGTTCATCCGTCGGCGCGCGATCCGGCACCTGGAGAAGGGCCGGGTGATCGTCGTCGCCGCCGGGACCGGAAATCCCTACTTCACCACCGATACGGCCGCCGCGCTCCGGGCGATGGAGATCCGGGCCGAGGTCGTCCTCAAGGCCACCAAGGTCGACGGGATCTACGACCGGGACCCGGAGAAGGACCCGGCGGCCCGGAAGATCGACGAGATCACCTACCGGGAGGTCCTCGAGCGGCGTCTCGCCGTGATGGACGCGACGGCGATCTCTCTCTGCATGGACAACCACCTGCCGATCATCGTCTTCAACCTCCGGAAGAGGGGGAACATCCTCGCCGTCGTCCGGGGAGAGAGGGTCGGTTCCCTCGTCAAGGAGTGACCGCGATGCTGGACGAGCTGTTCGAGAAGACCGAGAAGCGGATGGACCAGTCCGTCGATGCCGTGAAGCGGGAGCTCGCTTCCCTGCGGACCGGGCGGGCGAGCCTGTCGATCCTCGAGGGCGTGATGGTCGACTACTACGGCCAGCCGACGCCGATCAACCAGATGTGCAAGCTCTCGATCCCCGATCCCGGGATGATCGTCGCCCAGCCCTTCGACCCGTCGACGATCGCCGCGGTGGAGAAGGCGATCCAGGCCGCCGACCTCGGCCTGAACCCGAGCAATGACGGGAAGGTCGTGCGGATCCCGATCCCGCCCCTGACCGACGAGCGGCGGAAGCAGCTGGTCAAGAAGGTCAAGCAGATCGCCGAGGAAGGACGGACCGCGGTTCGCCAGATCCGGCGGGATGCCAACGAGACGATCCGCAGGCTGGAGAAGGACGGCGAGGTCGGCCAGGACGAAGCCCACCGGGCGACGGAGCGGGTCCAGAAGCTGACCGACGAGCACGTGAAGGCGATCGACGAGCTGGCCAGGGAGAAGGAAAAGGAGCTGATGGAGTTCTGATGGCCGGGGAGGCCGCGGTCGTCCTCCTGGCCGCCGGGAGCGGGTCCCGGCTCGGGGCCGGCCGTCCCAAGGCGCTCGTCCCGGTTGCGGGCCGTCCCCTCGTCGTCCACTCGCTGCGCACGATCGCGCGCAGCGGGCTCTTCTCCGAGGTGGTCCTCGTCGTACCTCCGGGGGCCGCCGGGAGGGAGGTCGCGCTGCTCGCGCGGACGCTCCTCGACGGCCTGCCTGCCCCGGTGCCGGTCCTGCGGGTGACCGAGGGAGGGAATCGCCGGAGGGACTCGGTCCGCCGGGGCCTCGCGGCCTGTCCCCGGGCCTCCCACGTCCTGGTCCACGATGCGGCCCGCCCCCTTGCCGGTCCCGAACTCTTCCGGCGGATCCTCGAGGCCGCCGCCCGTCACGGGGCGGCGGTGCCGCTCGTTCCCGTGGCGGATGCCCTGGTCCGGGAGGAGGACGGGTTCGCCGCGGAGGACGTCGCCCGGGGGAGCCTCCGGGCGGTCCAGACGCCCCAGGGGTTCCGGCGGGACCTCCTGCTGCGCGCCCACGATGCCGCGGACCCGTCCTGGGACGCGCCGGACGACGGGGCCCTGGTCCGGCGGTTCGGGGCCCCGGTTGCGGGGGTCCCGGGAGAGAGGACGAACCTCAAGGTGACCTGGCCGGAGGACCTGCTCCTGGCCGGCCGGTTGCTCGGGGGAGGGGAGGCGATGGAGACCAGGGTCGGGTTCGGCTGGGACGTCCACCGGATGGTCGAGGGGCGTCCCCTCGTGCTCGCCGGGGTCACGGTCGACCCGGACGTCGGTCCCCTGGGTCACTCGGACGGGGATCCGCTCTCGCACGCGATCGTCGATGCGCTCCTCGGGGCGGCTGCCCTCGGGGACATCGGGACCCATTTCCCGGACGACGACCAGGCGTTCGCCGGGGCGCCGGGCCCGGAGCTGCTGGTCCGCACCCGGAGGATCCTCGAGGGGGCGGGGTGGGCTCCCTGGCAGGTCGACGCGGTCCTCGTTCTCGACCGGCCGAAGCTCGCCCCCTTCCGGGAGCGGATCCGGGAGGCACTGGCCCGGGTCCTCCGGCTGCCCGCGGGCAGGGTGTCCCTCAAGGCGAAGCGGACGGAGGGACTCGGCTCCCTCGCGGGTGGCCGGGGGATTGCCTGCCACGCCGTCGCCCAGGTGCGGCGGACCGAGGGGCGCGGGTGAGCGAAGGGGGACTCGTCTTCGGCTACCACGCCGTGCGGACCGCCCTCGAGCAGCACCCGCGGCGGGTCGAGCGGGTCTGGCTCGCCCGGGGCCAGCGGGACGGGCGGACCCGGCGGCTCGTCACCCTCGCCCGCCGGGCCGGCGTGCCCTATCACCAGGTTCCCCGGGAGGCACTCGACCGGCTGGCCCGCGGGGTGAGCCACCAGGGGGTGGGGGCCCGGGTGGCGGAGATCGATCTCCTGGGAGAGGACGAGCTGATCGCCCGGCTTTCGCCATCGTCTGTTGTCCTCGTCCTGGACGGGGTCGAGGATCCCCGGAACCTGGGTGCGATCGTCCGCTCGGCCGCCGCGTTCGGCGCCGACGGGATCTTCCTCCCCGCGATGCACTCCTGCGGGCTCAGCCCGGTGGTCGCGCGGACCGCCCAGGGGGGCCTGGAGATGGTCCCCGTTGCCCGGGCGGGCAACCTGGGGCGGCTGCTGGAGTCGTTGCAGGAGCGGGGGATCGTACCCATCGCCCTCGATCCGGAGGGGGCGGTGTCCCCCTGGGAGGCCGACCTCCGGGGTGCCGCCTGCCTCGTGGTGGGCGGGGAAGGGCGGGGGATCCGCCGCGGGGTGCTCGCCCGGTGTCCCGTGAGGGTTCGCATCCCGATCCGCCCGGAAATCGGGTCGCTGAACGTCTCGGTCGCCGCCGGGATCGTCCTGGCCGAGGCCGCCCGGCAGCGTGGAGGCCCCGCGGGGGCCGGGCCCACGGAAAATCCGCCCGAAGTTCCTTGACGGCTCCGGAACCCGCTGCTAGCATTCCGGCTTTGCTGGGCTGGCGTAGCTCAGCTGGCAGAGCGGCTGATTTGTAATCAGCGGGTCGGGGGTTCGAGTCCCTCCGCCAGCTCCAGGGAGAAGGCGGGGGAGGCGAGGCTTCCGCGCCCGCGATTGGCATGCCGTGGAGGGGTACCCAAGTGGCCAAAGGGAGCAGACTGTAAATCTGCCGGCGGACGCCTTCGGAGGTTCGAATCCTCCCCCCTCCACCACCCCTTCCCCCCGGAAGGGATCACAGGAAGGAAGCAGACGAGCCCGGCGGATGCCCCCGCGGCGGGCCGCGAGGAAGGGCGGGAATAGCTCAGTTGGTAGAGCATCAGCCTTCCAAGCTGAGGGTCGCGGGTTCGAGTCCCGTTTCCCGCTCCAGGTGGCCCGGGCGGGGCGGGCCGAAAGCCGGGCCGGGTACGAGGAAGAAGCGAAGGAGATCCCGGGGCAACGGGCCCATGTAGCTCAGCAGGTAGAGCACCTCCTTGGTAAGGAGGAGGTCACCAGTTCGAGTCTGGTCATGGGCTCCAGCACCCGCCCCGGGAGGAGCGGAACCAGCCACACGACCAAGGCGCCGCCCGCGATGCGGCCAGCCGGCCGGAGGACCAGGAGATGGCCAAGGAGAAGTTCGAGCGGACGAAGCCGCACGTGAACGTGGGAACGATCGGTCACGTGGACCACGGGAAGACGACGCTGACGGCTGCGATCACGCAGGTGCTGGCGAAGTTCAACCCGAGC
>Ga0256914_1000383_pt1 | contig 43480 bp, 39 predicted proteins | sample HulkmetaG_FD_191571 | JGI IMG/M metagenome (GOLD analysis project Ga0256914, IMG submission 191571) | Hydrothermal chimney microbial communities from Main Endeavour vent field at the Juan de Fuca Ridge, Pacific Ocean - Hulk | ecosystem: Environmental > Aquatic > Marine > Hydrothermal vents ...
GGGATCGGCGGGGAAGACCACCACGACCACGTTGGTGGGGCGGATGGCGGGCAGTGCAGCCGAGGATGTGCGCGGTATTTCGTATAGCCACAATGTGGCGCCGGCAGGCACGCGGAAAAATGCCGCTACAGACGCAGCAGACGCTGCGCCCTCAACGCCCTCGGCGCCCCAAGCGCCCCCAGAAACTGAGGCGCCCTCTGGCCCAAGCGGCCAGGCCCCCCGCAGCACCTCGGCCACCGCAGCCGCTGCCGCAGGCCAAGCCCGCCAGCCCCTCCCCCGACGCTGGCGCCGCGTGTGGGTGGGCGGCAACATCGGCAATCCCCTCATCGCTGATGTGGACGCCATGACGCCCGACGATTTGGCTGTGATGGAACTTTCCAGTTTCCAGTTGGAGTTGATGACCGCGTCGCCTGCTGTGGCTGCGATCCTCAACATCACCCCTAACCACCTGGACCGTCACGGCACCATGCAGGCTTACACCGCGGCCAAAGCCCGCATCTTGACCTTTCAGCGCCCGCAAGATGTGGCCGTTTTAGGCTGGGAAGACCCCGGCGCTTGGGGGCTGCGGGCTGAGGTCAAGGGGCAGTTGATGGCGTTTGGCCTTGCGGAGCCGCCCGCAGGTGTGGATGGCACCTTCCTCGACCAGGAGACCCTGGTTTTGCGTCGCGGTGGGCAACGGGAACCCCTCTTCCCGCGGGCGGTAATTCGCCTGCGTGGAGAGCACAATGTGCGCAATGTATTGGCCGCTGCAGCCGTGGCTGCAGCGTTGGGCCTGGAACCCGCCCACATGCGCGCGGGTGTCGAAGGCTTTTTGGGCGTGCCGCACCGCTTGGAACTGGTGCGGGTGTTGGATGGCGTGGCGTGGTACAACGATTCCATTGCCACCGCACCTGAACGGGCGATGGCAGCCATCCGTTCCTTTGACGAGCCTTTGGTGCTCTTGGCGGGTGGGCGTGACAAAAAGTTGCCTTGGGACGCGTGGGCGGCTTTGGTGCGCCAGCGCGTGCGGGCTTTGATTGTGTTTGGCGAAGCGGCCGACCTGATTTTGGAAGCCTTGGCCCAGGCCGAAGGCCCTTTGCCCGAGGTCGTGTTGCGTTGCCGCTCGTTGGAAGAGGCTGTTCGGGCTGCTTCGCATGTCGCCCAGGCTGGCGAGGTGGTGCTGCTCTCGCCGGGAGGCACCAGTTTTGATGAGTTCCGTGATTTTGCGGAACGAGGTGAAAGGTTTCGAGCATGGGTGAACGCACTGTGAGCCAAACGAAGCGTTCTCGCACCCCGAGCCGCATGCCGGCTTGGTGGCAGGGCACAGACGGCGTGTTGATTTTTGCCGTCGCGGCCCTGTTGCTATGGGGTTTGGTGATGGTCTATTCCACCACGCCGCCTTTCCTGCGTAATTTTGGCGTCCCCGATGCCAATGGCAAGATTGACACCCTGGCATTGTTCCGGCGGCAGGCCGCGTTTGTGGCTTTGGGCGTCGGCATTGCTGCGGTGTTAGCTGCGGTTGACTATCGCCGTTGGCAGCGATTAGCGCCTTTGGTGTTGTTGGTGGTGTGGGGGGGGCTTTTCTTGACCTTGGTGATGAAGCACGTGGCCGGCGGCACGGGGCGGTTCCTGTTTGGCGGCTCATATCAGCCTTCGGAAATCGCCAAAGTGGCCACAGTGTTTTATCTCGCGGTGTGGCTCTCGCGGCGCAAAACGCGGTTAGGGTCGTGGCGCGATGGGGCGATGCCGCTGGCTGTGTTGGTGGGCGTTACCGCGGCCTTGGTCTTGGTTGAGCCCGATATGAGCGCTGCCATGACCATTTTCGCTTTGGGCATGATTTTGTATTTCCTCGCTGGCGGCAGCATTCGGCAGTTGGTGCTCTTTTCCTTGGCCGCGTTGCTGGCCGGCGGTGTGCTGTTGTTGCTCTACCCCGTGGGGGCAGAGCGCATGAGCAGCTTCTTGGCCGGTTTGCGGGATCCTCACCGGGCTTCTTACCAAATCCGCCTGGCCATTGCGGCCATCAGTCGCGGCGGATGGTTGGGCGTTGGCCCCGGTCAATCGGAAATCAAATTGCGGGGGCTGCCCCTTGCACACACCGACAGTGTGTTTGCCGTGGTAGCCGAGGAATATGGTGTGATTGGCGCCACGATGATGGTGGTGTTGTTTGGGATTGTGGTTTGGCGGGGCATCCGCATTGCGTTGGAGGCTCCCGATGAATATGGCCGTTTGCTGGCCGGTGGGTTGGCTGTGTGGTTGGGCATCGAAGCCTATATGAACATGGCCATGATGTTGGGGCTGTTGCCCCTGGCTGGCAACACGTTGCCCTTTATCAGTTACGGCGGCTCAAGTTTGGTTACCGCCCTTTCGGCCATTGGCTTGATTTTGAGCGTCGGACGGGCCTCGGCCCGAGAGCAATCTCAAGAGAGGAGTGATACCGGTGCGGTTGTTAGTTTGCGCCGGGGGGACCGGCGGCGGCGTGTATCCCGCGCTGTCGGTGCTTCAAGCCTTAGGCGATGACTTAGAGGATGTGCTGTGGGTAGGCGGCCAAGGCGGCATGGAAGCCGACCTGGTCACCCGAGAGGGTGTGCCATTTCGGGCGATTCCGGCCGCGGGTCTCCACGGCGTCGGCCTCCGACGGCTGCCGCGCAACACGTGGCAATTGGCGCGCGGCTATTGGCAGGCTCGGCGCATCCTGCGCGCGTTCCGCCCTGATGTGTTGTTTTTCACGGGCGGTTATGTGGCCGTGCCGGTGGGGCTGGCCGGTCGGCGCGTGCCCACTGTGCTCTTCGTGCCCGATATTGAGCCCGGGCTGGCTTTGAAATCTTTGGCGCGTTTGGCCGACCGCATCGCCTTGACCACCCCCGACTCAAAGCGTTTCTTCCCGCACCATCCGGGGTTGGTGATTACAGGTTACCCTGTGCGCCGCGATTTGCTCCAGTGGCGGCGGGCAGAAGCCCGAGCCCACTTTGGCTTGGATGACCGTTTCCCGACCTTGTTGGTCTTTGGCGGCAGCAAAGGGGCGCGTTCCATCAACCGAGCCTTGCTGGCTGGTTTGCAGGCCCTGCTGCCCCACATGGAAATTTTACACATCAGTGGCCAATTGGATTGGCAGGAAGTGGAAGCCGCCCGCGCGGCTTTGCCCTCTGCCCTGCGGGAACGCTACCATGCTTTCCCCTATCTCTACGACGATATGGGGGCAGCCTTGGCCGCAGCCGATTTGGTGGTTTCGCGGGCGGGCGCCTCGATTTTGGGCGAGTTCCCCTTGTGGGGCCTTCCGGCGGTGTTGGTGCCTTATCCGTATGCTTGGCGCTATCAGCAGGTGAACGCGGCTTATCTGGCCGACCGAGGCGCCGCGCGCATTTTGCCCGATGCCCAATTGGCAACCCAGCTGGTGCCAACGGTTTTGGCCTTGATGCAAGACGCCGAAACCCGGAGCCAGATGGCCGCGGCCATGCGCCGCTTGGCACAGCCTGACGCAGCCGAGCGCATTGCGGCTGTGATTCGGGATGCCGCTCATCGAGAGGTGCGAAAATGATGACGCTGGCGGGCGTGTTGTTTTTGAGCTTGATTTTCTTCGCCATTGCCGGGGCTTTGCGTGGCTTGTCCAAGGAGATGCTCGTCACCACGAGCGTGCTTGTGGCCATCTTGGTGAACATCTTGTTGGAGCGGTACGCCCCCTCGTTGCAGCCTCTCGTCCAAGCCAACGACCAGCGTTGGTTTTGGGTGCGTTCGCTGATTTTGTTGGTGGTGGCCTTTTTGGGCTATCAGACCCCGCGCTTCTTTCGGCCCCATAGCCGGTCGGTGCTTCAAGACGTGCTCTTAGGCTTGTTCTTGGGCGCTATCAACGGCTATCTGATCGTTGGCACTTTGTGGTACTATTTGTCGGTTGCCGGTTACCCGTGGCCGGAATTTGTGCGCGCACCAACGGACCCGTTGAGCATCCAGATTGCCCAGCATCTTCCACCAGTGTATCTGGGTGTGCCTGCCATTTATATTGCTGTGGCGGTGATGCTCATCTTGCTCATTGCGTTTATCGTATGAAACGGTCTTGGGAACACGTCCACTTCGTTGGGATTGGAGGCACTGGGCTTTCGGCCATAGCCCGCGTGTTGGCCGAACGCGGCTGGAAAGTGACGGGCTCTGACCGCCAAGCCTCATCGCGCACGGCCATGTTACAGGCCCTGGGGGTGGCGGTGGCTATTGGCCATGCCCCTGCGTGGGCGCGTCAGGCCGACGTGGTGGTGCGCTCTTCCGCAGTGCCTGAGCACGACCCCGACGTGGTGGCGGCCCGTGAGGCCGGGGTGCCGGTCCTCAAGCGGCGGGATTTCCTGCCCTATCTCACCGCGGACGCCCGTGTCTTGGCTGTGGCGGGTTCCCACGGCAAAACCACCACCACGGCTATGTTGGCCTGGGTGTGGACCGCGTTGGGCCAGGACCCGACGTTTATCATTGGCTCAGAGGCGGCCAACTTGGGCACCAACGCCCGAGCAGGCCAAGGCCCCGATTTCATCATCGAGGCCGACGAATACGACCACATGTTTTTGGGCCTGCGGCCTGCCGTTGCGGTGGTGACCAATATTGAACACGATCACCCCGATTTGTTCCCCACGGCCGAAGATTTTTACGCGGCTTTTCGGCAGTTTGTGGCTCAAGTGCGGGAAGACGGCTGGCTGATGGCCTGCGCCGACAACCCCAACAGCCGCCGTCTGGCTGCGGAAAGCGCATCTTCGGCTTGGACTTATGGCCTGCATGCGCCGGCTGATTATCAGGCCCAGATTTTGCGCCCCAATACCTCGGGCGGTTACGATTTTGCCTTCTCGTTTCAAGGGCAGGCGTTGGGCGAGGCGAGGTTGCAGGTGCCGGGCGAGCACAATGTGCAAAACGCGCTGGCGGTTTTGGCAGTGGCGCACCGCCTGGGGTTGGATGTGACGGCCGCGGCAGAGGCTTTGGCTGCTTTTCGCGGCACGGCGCGGCGCTTCGAAGTGGTCGGCGAGGCCCAAAACGTGGTGTTTGTGGACGATTACGCGCATCACCCCACCGAGATTCGGGCCACCCTGGCCGCTGCGCGGCAATACTACCCCGGCCGTGAGGTGTGGGCTGTGTGGCAACCGCATACTTTTAGCCGCACCCGCACCTTGCTCGGCGATTTTGCAACCGCTTTTGCACAAGCCGATGCCGTGGTGGTGACCGAAATCTATGCGGCTCGCGAGCAAGCCCCTGAAGATTTCGGCGGCCAGCAGGTAGCAGCAGCCTTGCAGCATCCGCGGGTCCACTTTGCCCCCACCCTGCGGGAAGCCGCCGCCGTGCTCGTGAGCGAAGTTCATCCCCCCGCTGTGGTGTTGGTGCTCTCCGCGGGGGACGCGCCTCAGGTCACCCGCTGGGCGCTGGAAGGATGGCAAGCCAAATGAGGACGCACGAAGACTTGTATCAGCGTTTAGAAGCCGTATTTGGCGCTCGCGTTGCGCGCGACGTGCCCTTGGCCCCTTACACGTCCGCGCGGGTTGGGGGCCCGGCTGATGTGCTCATCACCGTCCACAGCGCGCGCGAATTGGCCATGGTGGCCTCACGCTTGTGGGCGTGGGAAATCCCGTTTTGGGTGTTGGGCGGTGGTTCCAACATTTTGGTAGCTGACGAAGGCGTGCGCGGTGTGGTGGTGCTCAATCGGGCGCGGCGTTTGGCCTTCAATCAGGAAAGCGACCCGCCGACGGTGTGGGCTGAATCGGGCGTCAATTTGGGCAGCTTGGCCCGGCGGGCGGCTGCTGCAGGCTTGGCCGGCTTGGAATGGGCGGCGGGCATCCCGGGCACAGTGGGCGGCGCGGTGGTGGGCAACGCAGGCGCCCACGGCACCGAAATGGCCGACGTGCTCCAAATGGCCGAAATCTTGCATCGCACAGAAGGAAAAGGCTTTCGCACCCCAGACCAGCTGGATTACGCCTATCGCACCAGCGCCCTCAAAGCCGAGCCCGGGCAGGCCGTGGTGTTGAGCGCCACATTGCGCCTGCACCATGATGACCCAGAGGCAGTGCAGGCGCGGCTCGCGGCTTTGAACGAACAACGCAAAGATACCCAGCCGCCGGGCGCGTCGGTGGGCTCGATGTTCAAAAACCCCCCCGGCGATTACGCCGGTCGGCTGATTGACGCGGCTGGCTTGAAGGGCACCACCGTGGGCGATGCTGAGATTAGCACCGTTCATGCTAATTTCTTCGTCAACAAAGGTGAAGCCACAGCCCAGGAAATTTGGGCGTTGATGTATCTGGCCCGCACGACAGTGGCCCAAAAGTTTGGCGTGTGGCTGGAGCCGGAGATTCAACTCGTGGGCGCGTGGCCCGAAAGCGCGGTCGCAGCTTTGTACGAAGTCCAAGAACTCCCCCCGGCCATGCCAGTGCCGCGCCCCAAGGAGGACGCATGAGCGAGAAGTTGCGCTTGCTGGTGTTGTTTGGTGGCCGTTCGGGCGAGCATGAGGTCTCTCTCATGTCGGCGCGTTCCGTTTTGCGCGCGTTGAAGCCCGAAAAATACGACATCATCCCTGTGGGCATCACCAAACAAGGCCGTTGGCTGACCGGCCCTCACGCCCTGGAGGCGTTCCTCGAAGGCAAAACCGAGGCGTTGTTGCCGGTGACCTTGTTGCCCGACCCCTCGCGCCGTGGCTTGTGGCTCTTGGAAGACGAGGGCGGCCTGCGGCCCTATGCCCCGGTGGATGTGGTCTTCCCGGTGTTGCACGGCCCCTTTGGCGAAGATGGCACCCTGCAAGGGCTCCTGGAATTGGCCGACGTGGCCTATGTGGGCGCTGGGGTGGTCGGCTCGGCCGTGGGCATGGATAAAGGAATTTTCAAAGACGTCATGCGGGCGCACGGCTTGCCTGTGGCGGAATATGCGGTGTTGACCCGCCGTGAAATCGAGGCCGACATCAACGCCGCGCTCGACCGCTGCGAAGCCGTTGCCCCTTACCCCCTCTTTGTGAAGCCCGCTAATTTGGGCTCTTCGGTGGGCATCACCAAAGCCAAAGACCGGCCTTCGCTCCGCAAGGCTTTGCAGGTGGCGGCTCAATATGACCGTCGGATTGTGGTCGAGCGCGGTTTGGAGGCCCGCGAAATCGAAGTGAGCGTGTTGGGCAATGAGCAGCCAGAGGCCTCGCTTCCGGGCGAGATTGTCCCCGGTGACGAGTTTTATTCGTATGAAGCAAAATATCAAGACCCAACTTCACAGTTGCTCATTCCCGCACCTCTGACGCCTGAGCAGACCGAAACCGTGCGGGCCTTGGCGCTCAAGGTTTACCGAGCGGTAGATGGCGCAGGGATGGCCCGTGTGGATTTCCTGTTGGAAAAGGCCACAGGTGTGTTTTACATCAACGAGGTCAACACCCTGCCTGGCTTTACGCAAATTAGCATGTATCCGAAACTGTGGGAAGCCAGTGGGCTGGCGTATGCCGACTTGCTGGATCGGTTGATTGAGTTGGCCTTGGAACGCAAAGCAGCGCGCGACCAAACGCGCTGGGAGCGCTAACCCGTTTGGCGCAAAGGAGAACCCAAAGCCATGCCTCGTAAGCAAGACACCCTCACCCGAGCGGAAATGGTGCGGCGGCGGCGGAAGCAGCAAGCCCAGCCGCGGACGCGCGCCGCGCAAGCGCGGCGCACAAAGCCGCGGCGCGCCAAAGCCAAACGCACGGCCGCGCCCCAAACCAACACGCCGGTGGTGGTGAGCCGTTATGGGGTGGTGGCAGGGAGCACTGTGCAATCTCCGTCGGCCGTGCGGCGGCAAGTGCGGGTGGCTCGCGGGCGCAATGCCGAAGTAGTGGCCTCGGTGCCCAATGTGGCTTTGGGCTGGCGTTGGCTTTCTTTGGCTTTGAGCCTGGTGCTCATCCTCATCTTGTTCGCATTGTGGTATGCGCCGGCTTTTCGGGTGGATGTCCCGCAAATCGAAGGCACCCACTATCTCACCACGGAACGCATCGCAGCGGCCTTGCCGGTGTTGAATCGTCCGGTGGTTGCCCTTAATCCGCAAACGCTGCAAACCCTGCTGCAAAACCGTTTCCCGGCTTTGGCCGAGGCTCGGGTGCGGGTGAATTTTCCCAACCGCGTGGTTGTGGAAGTGCGCGAGCGGCAGCCCATCTTGGTGTGGAAGATGGGGCAAACCACATGGTGGGTGGATGACCAAGGCCTGGCCTTCACCCCTCTGGCCGAGGGCGTGCCTAAGGATGCGTTGGTGGTCAAAGCCGCAGACGCACCGCCCGATGCCGTAGAAGAGCGGGTGGGTTTGATGCGTTTGCTTTCTTCCGATGAGGTGCAATCCCTGCGGTCGCTGGCGGCTTACGTGCCCGCAGGAACGACATTGGTGTATCATCCCCGCTATGGTATCGGCTGGCAGGCGCAGGAAGGTTGGCAAGTCTATGTGGGCCGTGACCTCTCTGACATGGACAAACGCCTGCTCCTGTACCGTGCCATTGCCGACTGGCTGAAAACACACGATATTCATCCTGCTTTGGTGAGTGTGGCCTCGTTGCAGGCCCCCTATTACCGTCTGGAGCCGTGAAGTGGAAGCACCCGTTGTGGTTGGAATTGATGTTGGTACAACCAAAATCTGCACATTGGTCGCACGGGCCGAACCTGATGGCCGGTTGCGAGTGATTGGTGTGGGTTTGGAACCCTCGCGCGGCATGAACAAGGGCATGGTGGTAGATATGCAGGCGGCTTCCGATGCGATTGCTCGCTCGGTCGAGAAGGCTGCCCGCACAGCAGGTTTGGAAATCGCTTCGGCCTTGGTCAGTCTGGCGGGTTCCCACGTTTCAGGCGAGATTAGCCGAGGCGTTGTGGGTGTTTCGGGCGGCGTGGTGGATGCCCGCGACATCCAACGGGCGGTAGAGGCCGCGCGGGCGATTGCCATCCCTCACGACCGCGAGATTGTCCACATCATTCAGCGTTCGTTCCGCTTAGACGAGCAGGAAAGCGTCCGCGAGCCTTTGGGCATGCACGGCTATCGCTTGGAGGCCGAGGTGCACATCATCACCGCTTCGAAGGCTTCGGTGGCCAACCTGCGAGAGTGTGTGCAAAACGCTGGGGTAGAGGTGTCGCATTTTGTGCTCAACCCCCTGGCCTCAGCGGAAGCCGTGCTCACGGATACCGAGCGCGAGATGGGCGTTGCCATTTGCGACATTGGCGGCGGCACCACCGATTTGGCCGTTTATATCGGCGGCGACGTGTGGCACACCGCGGTTTTGCCGGTTGGCGGTAACCATGTCACCCGTGATTTGGCTTACCTCTTTCACTTGCCGCCCAGCCGAGCAGAAGAAATCAAAGTGCGCCACGGCCATACCATCCCTTCCGCAGTGCCGAGCGATGAAATCATCACCGTGCGTTCCTTTGGCGAGCAAGAGACCGTGCAGGTGAGCCGTCAGGAAGTCGCCGAGGTCATCGAGGCGCGCGCGAGGGAGATGCTGAGCATGGTGCGGCACGAACTGCACCGCTCAGGCTATGACGGACTGCTGCCCGCGGGCGTTGTGTTTACCGGTGGGAGCAGTTTGCTCAAAGGTTTCAAGGAAATCGCTCGGGAAGAATTGGGCATGCCCGTGCGCATTGCCAAGCCCGAGAAGATTTTTGGCATGGTGGATCGCATCCAAAGCCCGGCTTTTGCAACCAGCGTAGGGCTGTTGCATTGGGCGCAATTGCTCCAAACAGCGGCCATGCCGTTGGAGCCTCCCCGTCATCATCGCCCCAATGATTTTGGGGAGCGCTTGAAGAATTTTCTCCGTTCGCTGTTTCCGTAAAGTAGGGTTGATCCCAAGATTGGGTTGCTTATTTCGCCCCACAGTTCGTTTTGAGGAGGTTTCGTATGTTGCAAAATCCTGTTTCCCCCGTCGAAGGCGAATCTTTCGCCCGCATCAAAGTTGTAGGGGTAGGCGGCGGTGGTTGTAACGCCGTCAACCGCATGATCGAAGAAAACGTCCAAGGCATTGAATTCATCGCAGTCAACACCGATGCGCAAGCATTGTTGCTTTCCAAGGCCCCGACGCGCGTTCACATTGGCGAGAAGTTGACCCGCGGGTTGGGCGCGGGCGGCGATCCCGAGGTGGGCCGCAAAGCCGCGGAGGAATCGGCCGAGGAACTGTATCAGGTCTTGGATGGCACCGATATGGTCTTCATCACCGCGGGCATGGGCGGCGGCACAGGCACCGGGGCTGCCCCGGTGGTGGCCAAGGTCGCCCGTGACGTGGGCGCGTTGACCATTGGCGTGGTCACCCGTCCCTTCTCGTTTGAGGGCTCGCGGCGCATGAAGGCGGCCGAGGCGGGCATTGCTGCTTTGAAAGAGCAGGTTGACACGCTCATTGTGATTCCCAATGACCGGTTGTTGCAAATCGTTGACAAAAAGGCCGGCCTGCAGGATGCTTTCAAAGTGGCCGATGACGTCCTCCGCCAGGGTATTCAAGGGATTTCGGAATTGATTACCGTGCCCGGTTTGATCAATTTGGACTTTGCGGACGTCAAAGCCATCATGTCGGAAGGTGGTGCGGCGCTGATGGCTGTCGGCGAGGCCTCGGGCGAAGATCGGGCTCGCCTGGCAGCGGAAGAGGCGATTTCCAGCAAACTGCTGGACATCACCATCGACGGTGCACGGGGCATTTTGTTCAACATCACCGGTGGCCCCGATCTGACCCTCTTCGAGGTCAACCAGGCCGCGGCCATTATCAAAGAGGCTGCCCATCCCGATGTCAACCTCATCTTCGGTGCGGTTATTGACCCGAATATGGGCGATCGCGTGCGTGTCACGGTGATTGCTACGGGTTTTGACTATTCGGGCATGTCCCGGTCGCGTTTGCGCCCCCGTTTGAATGCGGCCGAGCAGCGCTCTCCGCGGGCTGGCGCGGGTATGCCCGAACCTCAACCTCGGCCCGCAGAGTTTGCGCCGCGCACTTTTGATACCGATGATTTGGACATCCCCACGTTTGTGCGCAAACGACTGAAGCAATCTCAGCACCGCTAAACGTGGTGTGAGGGCAGCGAAGACAATTAAATCATCCTTGGTGGTTATGCCGGAGACGGCAGAGCGGCAGTGTGTCTGATTGCCGCGGCTCGCGGTCGGCCCTCCTCCCGCCGCGGGTCTGCGGGGGTGTCCCTTGGGGCACACCCCTGCTATGCCGTGTCTGGTGTTCGTGGGGCGTTGTGTTGAGGGCGGCTTGATGCTGCCCTCAACACCTTTTAAAGCCGCAGCATGTGGGTTGGGTTGTCTGCGCAATCTATGAGCCCGTTGCCTCTCTTTGCGTGCTTCCCCCAGCTCGCGAAGTCACCCCCGCCCCCATCTCCCTTCGCCCACTGCCCCCATCCGCCCCAAAACTGGCATTTCTGGCTGCGGTTGTGCTCGTTTTAGGGTAAAATGAAATTGGTCTTTTAGGTTCGTTGGTCTTTTGGCCTTATTGTGGATGAGAGGAGCGAAATCATGGCCAAAGAGAAGATTTTAGTTGTTGATGATGATATTGATACCTTAAAACTGGTCGGGTTGATGCTCCAACGGCAAGGGTATCAAATCGTGGTGGCTAACAGCGGTCCTAAGGCGTTATCGTTGGTGCAAAAAGACCCGCCAGATTTGATTTTGTTGGATGTCATGATGCCAGAGATGGATGGGTTTGAGGTCGCCCGACGGTTGCGTTCTGACCCCAAGACAGCCGATATTCCGATTTTGATGTTTACGGCCAAGAGTCAAGTAGAAGACAAGCTGGCGGGTTTTGATGCAGGGGCAGACGACTACCTGACCAAACCGGCCCATCCGGCCGAATTGTTGGCTCGGGTGAAGAAACTGTTGCGCCGAGGGCGGGAAGTTAGCCCGACCAAGGAAAGCGAAGAGAGTGGGCCGCGGGGTTGGACCATCGGCATTGTGGGCGTGAAAGGCGGGCTGGGGGTTTCCAGCTTGGCGCTCAATTTGGGGTTGGTGTTGCACCAAGAAAGCAAAAGCCCGGTTTCAGTGGCCGAGTTGCGCCCTGGGCAGGGCACCATGGCGATGGAGTTAGGATACCCGACGACGGGCGGCTTGGAGAGTTTGCTCGCGACGCCTGCCACCGACATTACGGCTGCCCAGGTGGAGCGGGAGTTGGCCACCTACATTCCCGGCGTGCGCTTTTTGTTGGCCACTTTTGACCCGGGCAGCGCTCACTATGTCGAAAACGTGGCGGGCTTAGAGCGGGTGACAAAACACCTTCGCCACACTGCACGCTTTATTGTTTTGGATTTGGGCCCCCTGGGGCAGGCGCATTTGCCTGACCTGCTGCCGCTGTGCGACGAGGTGTTGGTGGTGGTAGATGGCCTACCCAACACCATCAAGATGGGCAAGATGGCCGTGGATTATCTTCTGCAGCAGGGCGTGGGGCATGGGCGTCTGAGCGCGGTTTTGTTGAACCGTGTCCGCTCAGATTTGCAGATCCCGTGGTTGGAAGTGCAAAGCCGCCTGAACATCCCCGTCGCCACGGTGATACCGCCGGCGCCGGAGCTGGCTTACCAAGCGCATGATCGGAGCTCACCGATGGTATTGATTCAGCCGCAGAGCCTGGTGGCAGCCCAGTTGGGTAAACTGGTGCGGCAACAGCTGGAAAAGGCGAAGGGGGCGGTATGAGCATGGTGGATGTCGAGGCCGCTTTGCTTGCCCAAGCCGCGCAAATCGTGCGCCAGGCTCGACGGGGCGTGATTTTGACCGGTGCGGGCGTTTCGACCCCGTCGGGCATTCCCGACTTCCGCTCTGAAAACAGCGGCTTATGGGCGCGCCACAACCCCATGGAAGTGGCCTCGCTGGCGGCCTTTCGCCACCATCCTGAGCGGTTCTTTGCTTGGATGCGTCCGCTTTTGCAAGACATGTTGCAGGCCGAACCCAACCCTGCCCACTACGCCTTGGCGGCGCTCCAACAGGCGGGCTATTTCCCAACCCTGATTACCCAAAACATTGATGGCTTGCACCAACGTGCTGGATCGCCGCGGGTGTTGGAGGTGCATGGTTCCCTGGAAACCGCCACCTGCACCATGTGTTACGAGACGTATCCCAGCGACCTGTTTTTAGACGACTACCTTGCCACAGGCGCTGTGCCACATTGCCCTGCCTGTGGCGGCGTACTGAAGCCCAACGTCGTGCTCTTTGGCGAGCAATTGCCGTGGCAAACCTGGGAAGCCGCGGAAGAAGCCGCCCGAGCGTGCGACGTGATGCTCATCGCGGGCTCTTCGTTGGAAGTCATGCCCGTGGCCCGCTTGCCCGTCGAGGCCGCTCGCCACGGCGCAGCCATTGTGATTGTCAACCACACCCCCACTTATATGGACGAGCGCGCCGACGTCGTCTTGCGGGGCGACGTCGCCACGCTTCTCCCAGCCCTTCTCGAACAGGTGAAAGCATCATGACCACGACAACGACGCTTCATCACGACATGCTGACGGCCTACCGTCGCTTGTTAGACATCTCGCGCGACTTGGCCGCCACGCTGGATTTGGATGCCCTGCTGACCCGCATCGTCCAGGCCGCAGCCGATTTGAGCGACGCTGAGGCCGCTTCCATTTTGCTCTATGACCCCCAGCGCAAAGAACTGCGCTTTCAGACGGCCACCAACCTCTCCGATAGCCTGAAACGAGGCGTCTGCGTGCCCCTCGACAACAGCATCGCAGGGTTGGCCCTCCGCCAGCAGCGGCCGATTCGCCGCGAGCGTGTATATGCCGACCCCAACCACTACGGCCATCTGGATAAATTGACCAAAGTCCAAACCCAAAGCCTCTTGGCCATCCCGCTCATTGCCCAAGGCCAACCCATTGGCGTTTTGGAAGCCGTCAACAAACGGAATGGTGCATTTACGGACACAGACGAAGAGCTGCTGACCGTGTTGGGCGCCCAAGCTGCCGTAGCCATCCAAAACACCCGCCTCTTCCTGCAGTCAGACTTGATTGCCGAATTGGTGCATGAAATTCGCACGCCCTTAGGGGCGATTTTGGCCGCAGCCCAACTTTTGCGTTTGCCGCAACTCTCGCCCGAACAACGCGAGCAAACCGTCGCGGCCATCGAAACCGAAGCCCGCTACCTCAACGAGTTGACCACCACCTTCCTCGATTTGGCCCGCTTGGAATCAGGCCGCGCGCAATTTGAGCGCACCGAATTCGATTTGCGGGAAGTTGCCGAAGAAGTCGTCCAACTTTTTGCCATGAAGGCCAAAGAGCGCAACATCCAAATCGAAGTGGACTTCCCCGCCGACTTCCCCAAAGTGCGCGCCGACCGCAACAAAATCAAGCAAGTTATGGTCAACCTGGTCAGCAACGCGGTGAAATACAACCGCCCGGGGGGGCGCATTCGCATTGCGGGCTACGCCTCTGAAGACGAAATCGTGTTTACCGTGAGCGATACCGGGCCGGGCATTGCCCCCGAACACATGAAACACCTCTTCGAAAAATTCTATCGTGTGCCAGGAAGCGAAAAACGGGCCACCGGCTCTGGCCTGGGGCTTTACATCTGCCGCCGCATTGTCGAAGCGCATGGCGGCAGCATCCGTGCCAAGAGCAAAGTCGGCGAGGGGAGCAAGTTTATCGTGACCTTGCCTCGCTCGTGACACACTGATGATGGGCAAAGCATCCCTGACTCGCCGAGACGCCTTGAAATTGGCGTTGTTAGGATTGGGAACCGTTGCCTGGCGCCCGCTCTTGCCTCGCACCGACGTCGCCCCGCCGCCTTTTTTGGGGCTGGTGCGGGTGACCATTGACCGCGTCCCTGTGCATCGGGAGCCCGCGCTGCGCAGCCCGGTGGAAGATTACCTGGGGCGCGACCAGGTGGTGCGGGTGTTAGAAAAGGTGGTTTCCCCTGAAGGGCCGTCGTACAACCCCCGTTGGTATCGCGTGCCAGGCGGCTTCCTGCATTCGGCTTATACCCAACAGGTGCAAGTGCGCTTAAACCCGGTCGCGCCGGCTGTGCCCGAGGGCGGGCAATTGGCCGAGGTGACTGTGCCCTACACCCGTTGCTGGCAATTGAGCCCCGAGGGGGAGTATATTCCCCTGTATCGGCTCTATTATGGCTCGGTGTATTGGGTGACTGGCGTGCGCTTGGGGCGCTATCGAGAACCGCTTTACGAAATTACCGATGACATCCTCAAAGTGCCTTATTACGTTTACGCGCCTTATCTTCGCCTCATTCAGCCAGAGGAATTGACCCCGCTTTCGCCGGATGTCCCCCCCGGCGAAAAGTGGATTGAGGTCAACTTGCGGACGCAAACTTTTCGGGCTTACGAAGGGCGCAAGGTCGTTTTGGAAACCAAAATCTCCTCGGGCATCCCCAGCGATCAACCTACCGACAATGGCATCCCGACCCGCACGCCCTCGGGGCGGTTTGGCGTGTTCCACAAGGTGCCCTCGCGGCATATGGGCAATGGCGATTTGACGGCTTCGTTGGAAGCCTATGAACTGCCCGGTGTGCCGTGGGTGAGCTTTTTTGTGGATACAGGGGTGGCGTTTCACGGCACCTATTGGCACGACAATTTCGGCCGCCCTATGAGCCACGGCTGTATCAACATGCGCAACGAGGATGCGTTGTGGGTATTCCGCTGGACCATGCCCCCGTATGAGCCGATGCAGCCCGAGGCCAAGGGCCGCGGGACTTTGGTGTGGGTGCATGAGTCGTAGGCCACCCGGGCCGTGGGGGCGCGGGTTTAGGCGCGTTGGCGCAGGGCCTCGAGCCCTCGGATGAGGAAGCCGCCCAGGATAGCGCCCAAAGTGCCGAAGATGAAAAGCCATTTGGCCGTGGTCAGCGCTCCTGCCACCCAAGCCAGGGTCGGCGACCAAGCCGGCCAGCGGCCCAAGAGCACGGCGAGGACGATATTTTCGCCATAATCGCAGAGCACGCCCGCGAGCGGAAGCCACACCCACCAGCCCGAGAAGCGGGGTCCCCAACTACGGGCCAATAAAAGGGCCAGCAAACTGCCGTAAAGGCAGGGGTAAAGCGCGTCGAGGGTGAGATGCCCCCAGAGGGTCTGCTGCCGCGCCGCGGGGCTATAGGCTGCCAGCCAGTGCGCAAGGGTTTCTGGGCGGTAGGCGAAGTGGGTGTCGGGTAAAAAGTCCAGCCCCAGCGGCGCCATGTGGGGCAAGAGCCCAACGTTGAAGACCACCACCGCCACGCCAAGGGCAACAATGCGTGGCCATGAAGCCCACTGAGAAAGGCGGCGCGTCCAAAGGGCGCTCATTTTGGCTGCCTCAGCAGGTCGTCCAACGCGGCCTGCAGGGTAGGGTAGCGGAAGTTGAAGCCAAGTTCCAACAGGCGGTGGGGAAGCGCACGCTGGCTGGCGAGGAGCACCTGGCTCATTTCCCCAAAGAGCAGGCGGAGCGCCCAAGACGGTATGGGCAGAAAAGCCGGACGATGGAGGCGCTGCGCAAGGGCGCGCGTGAGCTCGGCGTTGGTGACCGGCTGGGGCGCGGTGAGGTTGAAGGGGCCTTGGGCTTGCTCGTGGGTGAGGAGGAAGGCGATGGCTGCAACTTCGTCGTGGATGTGGATCCAGGGCATCCATTGTTTGCCCGAGCCCAAGGGGCCCCCCACGCCCCACCGAATGGGGCGCAGCATTTTGGGCAGTGCGCCGCCCTCACGGCTGAGAACCACGCCGGTGCGGAGAATCGCGCGGCGGATGCCCAACCCTTCGACCGATGACGTGCTGGCTTCCCAATCCACGCACAAGCGGGCCAGAAAATCGTCGCCGGGCGGGGATGTTTCATCCAGCAGGGCGTCTCCCCGATGGCCATAATAGCCCACCGCGGAGGCCTGCAGCAGGATTTTCGGCCGAGGCTGGGCCAGGCGGAGGGCCGCGGCCAGGGCTCGGCCGTTTTCCACTCGGCTGGCATACAGGGCTTGTTTGCGGGCTGAGGTCCAGCGCGCTGCGGCGATGTTTTCCCCCATCAGGTTGATGACTGCATCGGCCTGGCGGAGCACCCGCGCCAGCGCGTTGGGGTCCTGCGGGGTCCATGCCACCCGGGGGATGTGGGGCGGGAACCCCGCGGGTTGGCGGTCGGGGAAGCGGGTGAAGACGGTCAGCGTGTGCCCCTGGGCGGTGAGATGCGTCACAAGGGCTCGGCCAATGAGCCCGGTGCCACCGGTCAACACAATGTGCATGGTCTTACTCCTGGATACAGGTGGCTGGTCAGAGATCGCGGTAGCGCCAGAGGAGTTCCCAAACGCCCAAGGCGGCTTCGACCTGAATGCGGAACGACATTTTCGACTGCCCCCAGCGTCGTTCGGTAAAGTAGATGGGAATTTCCACCATCCGCAAGCCTTTTTTGTGGGCCAGGTAGGCCATTTCAACCTGGAAGACGTAGCCGTTGGCGCGCACGCGCTGGAGGGGGAGTTGGGCCAAGGCTGTGCTTCGCCAGAGGCGATAGCCGCCTGTGACATCCCGCACGGGGATGCGCAGAATGCTGCGGGCGTAGAAGTTCCCAAAGGTGGAAAGGGCTTTGCGCCAGAGGGGCCAGCGTTCGTCCAGTTTGCCGCCGGGCACGTAGCGTGAGCCCAAGACCACGTCGGCGCCGGCTTCCAGTTGGGCAGCCATTTGGGGCAGCGCCTCGACCGGGTGGGAGAAGTCGCTATCCATTTGGGCGATGGCGTCGGGCTGCGTTTGCAGGGCCTGTTGGAACCCTGCCAGGTAGGCCGGCCCCAGCCCGGCCTTACGAGGCCGGTGGAGCACGTCAACCCGCCCGGGATAGCGCTCTTTGAGCGCTTCTGCGATGTCGCCTGTGCCGTCAGGGCTGTTGTCGTCCACCACCAAAATGCGCAAATCAAGGGGCAAAACGAACAAAGCGGAAACCAACCGAGGGAGGTTTTCCGCTTCGTTATAGGTGGGAAGGACAACGGTGATTTGCACGGGTGTTTTTAGCGTTTGAGGAAGGCGTCTTTGAGTTCGCTGATGTCCACAAAGGGGCCGTGGGTGGCACGCAGTTCTTTGATGCGGATGGCGAGTTTGCGTTGGCCGAAGTCGCCGCTGAGGCGGTCTTTGAGGGGGTAGAAGTAGTCTAAGGCTTGCTCCAGCCTGCTGCGGATGCGCTCGGCCATTTTTTCCACGTGCGCGGGGTGGGTGATGATGATGAAATCGGTGGGGGAAAGGTGGCCAATGAAATCGTTGGGCGTGCCGGTGTCGCGCACCGCGTTTTGAATCATCAGGCTTACAGCCCGGAGGATGTCATCGGAGGTGACGAAGCCATAGCGTTCGCGGAAAGCATCCAGGTTGAGCAGGGAAACCAACAGGGCTGCCCAGTTGGGGTTTTCGAGCATTTCTTGGAGCCGCTCATCCACCAAGGCGCCTTCGGGCAGGTCGGTGACCGGGTTGGTGATGGGGCCCATGGATGCGCGGCGGAGGGCGTTGCGCACCCGCAGGCGGAGCTCTTGGATGTCGAAGGGTTTGGTGATGTAGTCGTCTGCCCCTAAGCTAAGGCCTTTGAGGCGGTCGCTGCGATCGCGCTTTTCGGTGAGGAAGATGATGGGAATGCGCGACGTGCGCACGCTGGTGCGCAAACGTCGCGCGACTTCGTAGCCATCAATGTCGGGCAGGCGAATGTCCAAAATGACAAGGTCGGGTGGCGCGATTTGGCACGCGCGAACACCGTCTTCACCCCAGTTGGCTGTTTGGACGTCGTAGCCTTGCACCCGGAAGTAGGCGGTGAGCATGTCGGCGACGTCCAAATCGTCTTCGATGATGAGCAGCCGGTGACGTTTGTTGGTTCCCACGGTGCTTTTACCCGCTTTAGCCGATTGGTTCTTTTTGGATGATGAATTCGCAGACGTCGTCGCCTTTGGCCACGCACTTCGATTCGTTGACGCGGAATTCGTGGCCGCCGGAGACCCATTTGAGCCCTTCTTGGAGCAAACCTACGGCCATGTAACAGACTGGTTTGTCGGTGGTGCCTTTGCGGCCCCAGCAGACCGGACAACGATGGATGGTGTAAATGAATTCGTTTTCGCGTTCTTCAACAGTGGTGATTTGGTCGCTGACCTGGGTAAAGATTTTGGCCATCGCGGGGAGGCCAATGCGCAGTTTGGCACTTAGGGGAAGCACTTTAAAGGCCAAGTCACCCACACCGGCCAGGGCGCCGAAGTTGCGGAGCCCTTCGGCAAAGGCGGCTCTTCCCGCCCGCAGCGCCAGCCCACGGCCCCCGCGCGGCCCATACATCTCTTCCAGCGCTAAGTTGATGGAAGAGAGGTAGGCAAAGTCAAATTCTTGGTTGAGGTTTTCGGCCGGCGGGTTGTCAATGAGCTGCGAAAGATGGGCCAGGTTGAGGATGGCGTTGAGCCCGTTCTTCCCCATGACGTCTTCCAGCGCGTCCAGGATGATGCGCGCAATTTTGTTTGGGTAGTAGTAGCCACTTTCAGGAATGGGGTCCATAGCGTATGCCCTTCTCTTGACAAGATACTTTTAGAGGAGTTTGGCAATATCCTCGGTGGCGCGACGCATATCCAGGAAAATCAGGCCCAGTTTGGCCTTTTCGCGGGCCAATGCGGTCAGCACCGCGTCTTCGCCTACGGCCATGAGCACCACATAGCCCTTCTCGCCTTTGATATAGACCTGTTCCAGCGTGCCGCGCCCTAATTCGGTGGCGATTCGTTCGCCCAGCGAGAGCATGGCTGCCGACATGGCGGAGACGCGATCTTCTTCGATGCCTTGCGGCAAGGCGGACGCAATGGTCAAACCATCCACGCTCACGATTGCTGAGGCTTCAATGTCAGGAGAGGAAGCCTGCAATTCGCGGAGCCGTTCTACCAGTTGTTGGGTGCGCGACATACTCAAGGCCGTACTCCTTTCGTTGATGAATTGGGATGCTCAGATGAGTGCGTTGATACTGTAGCACAAGGTGCGTGGTGTGTCAAGGCCGTTCTGAGGGCCGATCTTTGGCTTGTGCGTTCCGTGGGGCAAGGGTTTGGGGTGAGGGGTGGGTCATGGGATGGGCGGCCGCCAGATGAATGTCCAGTAGGTGGTGGCCACGGCTGAAAGGGCAAAGCCAAGCCAGAGCGCGGTTTCCAGCCGCTGCGCCGCGCGCTGCAGGTGGGGCGCGGGAGGGCGAGGGGCACTGGCGGCTTGTTGGGCCAGGTGGAGCAGGAGGGCGAGCCCCAACAGGTTGCTCAGCAGCGCCGAGCCCCCATAGGCCAGGAAGGGAAGCGCCACGCCGGTGAGGGGCAGCCACCGGAGGTTGCCCCCCAAGATGAGCAGGCTTTGCCCGCCGTAGTAGAGCCCGATGCCCAGCGCTACCGCCCGGTGGAACCCTGTCAGGCGCTGGGCTATTCGGAAGGCGCTGTGGGTGAGCAGGGCCATCAGGCCGATGATGCTCATGGTAGCCAGCCATCCCCAGATTTGCCCAATGGCTGTGAAGATGAAATCGGAATGGGCCAGCGGGGTGAGGACGGGGGTTTGCAGGCCGGTTCCCCAGAGGCCGCCGCGGTGGAGGGCCAGCAAGCCTTGGATGATTTGGTAGCCGTGGGTGTGTTGGGCTTGCCAAGGCGCCAGCCAGGCCTCGGCGCGCAGGCGCACAATGGGCACCCAGCGGTAGCCGAGGTAGGCGCTTGCTGGCAGCAGCACAAGGGTGGCCAGTAAGGGGCGGGGGTTGCCGCTGATGGCGTAGGATAGGGTTACGAAAAGGTAGAGGAGGAAGCCCGCTGTGCCGAAATCGTGTTGCCATCCCAGCACGGCGATGGCCAAGGCCGTGCTGCCAGCGGCTATCCAGAGGTGGCGTGGGGTGGGGTGCTCTGCCCAGATGCCGAGGGCGATGATGAGCAGCAGTTTGTAGATTTCCGAAGGCTGAAAGAACAGCCCGCAACACCCCAACCATAGCCTGGGGCCGTAGCCCAAGGGGGTTGTGCCCCAAGGCACGGTCAGGAAGAGCAAGAGCAAGCCGCCGGCCAATGCTCGCTCGACCCAGGCCCGGGGTGGGGTGGTCCAGTGATGGGCTACCCGCAGGAGCAGGGTGGCTGCGGCGGTGTCTAAGAGCAGCCAAAGGGTTTGGCGGAGGCCAAAGAAGGGCGAAAGGGCCCATATGGTTAGCGCGCCCCATCCGGCCAGCCCATAGGCCAGGGCGATGAGCCCCTCGGGCGCCTGCGGGGCTGTTTGGCGTGCGGCTTTGCGGAAGAGGGTGAGGGAGATTGCCCAGATGGCGACGGTTGCCCACGGCCCCCAGCGCAGCCACGGGTTCCCCGTTGCCCACCGCGCGGCGGTCAGCGCCGCGGCATAGCCTAAAACGAAAGCCGCCGCCAGCAAGCGCCAGCGGGCGGCAGAAAAGGTGGTTTGGGGAAGCCGACCCGGATTAGCCAAGGTATTTGTCCACCAATAGGCTGAGTTTTTGGCGCGTTTCGGGCGGGATGACGGCTGGGTCGGTGATGAGGGCGTCGGCCAGCGCGTCGCCGCACGCGCACGTTCGGCTTTCGGGCAGGTGTTTGACCAAGTTGCGGATGGCTTCCTGCGCGATTTTGATGTTGTGTTGCAGGGTCTGGATGACCATTTCCACGGTGACGGGTTCCTCGCTGACGTGCCACACGTCATAGTCGGTGATGTGGGCCATCACTGCGTAGCACATTTCGGCTTCCCGCGCCAGGAAGGCCTCGGGCGAGGCGGTCATGCCGATGATGGACATGCCCCATGAACGGAAGACGTTGGATTCGGCCCGCGTGGAGAAGCGCGGCCCTTCGATGGTGATGAAGGTGCCGCCCTGGTGAACGGTCGCGCCTGTGGCTTGAACGGCTTCGTAGAGGAGGCCCGAAAGTTGCGGGCAAAACGGCTCGGGCACGCTGACGTGCGCAACCAGCCCTTCGCCAAAGAACGAGCGTTGTCGCTGTTTGGTGAAGTCGAAAAGTTGGTCGGGAATGACAATATGGCCGGGCGCGTAATCTTCACGCAGTGAGCCGCTGGCGCTGACGCTGACGATGCGTTCCACCCCCAGGGTTTTCAGCGCGTAAATGTTGGCGCGGTAGTTGATTTCGGAGGGCATGATGTGATGCCCTTTGCCATGACGGGCCAGGAAGGCCACCCGGCGGCCTTCCAATGTGCCCAACACGATGGGCGCGCTGGGTTTGCCAAAGGGTGTTTCGACGTCCACTTCTCGGACGTCGGTCAGCCCTTCCATTTGATACAGGCCAGACCCCCCAATGATGCCGAGGGCGGGTTTTTCAATGGTCATGGCGTCCTCCGTTCACTCGTCCTTGGGCGGCCATTTGAGGCGCGTCGTGGTATGCAAATCGGAGACGATTTCGGGGTTTTCGTAGGCGTTCTCTTGTAAGGGGCGGGTGACGCGTTGCCCGTACACCAGGGTCATGCCTGCCAGCAGGATGACATCGCCTGGGTAAAGGATGGTCGCGGTGATGCGTTGTTGGTTGACAAAGGTGCCACCGGTGGAATCCAGGTCGAAGAGCATGTAACGCCCGCGGTTGGCGCGCAGTTGGGCGTGCAGCCGCGAGACGCGCGGGTCGTCTAACACCAGGTCGTTGTCGGGACGGCGCCCAATGTGGATGATGGGTTGTTCCAGCGCGAAGACTTGGGTGCCGTTGATGATGAGGTAGGCGTTCGGCGGCACGACGTTGATTTGCGGCGCGAGGGGCACCCGTTTGAGGTGCTCTGGCTCCCAGATTTCGGCTTGAAGTTCAAAGCCTTGCGGCGGCGGTGTTGAGGCGACTTCCAGCAGGACGCGAGGAAGGACAGCAAAGCGCAGGCCCGCGTCGTGCCCGGCTTGATGGATGGCAATGGCCAGTTCGTCTAAAATGGGGCTGTTGTGACGCAGGATTTCTGCCTGTTGCAGCGGCAAGGTGATGACGTAGCGCGTGGGCGCGAGGGGTAGGGCACCCTCGGCCGGCGGTTGGTTTTGCAGCAAGGCTGTGACCAGCGCTTCTAACAGCCCGCGCGCGGTGTTGGGCGGAAGCGCTTGCCAAAACCGCGCCGCCCGTGTTTCTAACAGGCGCTGAAGGTAGTTGTGAAGTCGCGAAAATTGAGCATTCATGGCGTCGGCCGTAAGACCATAGGCTGCATAGATTATAGACGAAAACGCGCAAATATGCAAAACTTCGGCTGCCGAGAAGGCTGCCTGTGGAGGGGAACGGGGCGCAAAAGCTGGGAAATCTTGTGAGGTTGGCCGGTCGGGTTTCCCCCGGTTGGGCGTTCAGCCTTCGTCGGGGAAGGTGAACGCATAGCGCTGGGCAACGTCTGCAAAGCGTTGCGCCAGTGCTTGCATGGTGATGCCCAGGGAGGAGATGTCATACCGATTGGTGCTTTGGTAGGCGCGAACCTTGGGCGTGGCCGCACGCAAATAATCGGTAAAGGCCTCGTCAATGGGCATCTCGAAGTGGTGGTAGATGTTTTCGATGGTGCGTTGAAGGTCGTTTTTGAGGTCGTCGTAGCGGATGCGGATGTATTGTTTTGGAGGAAGTTGGGCTAAATCGTCCCACAGCCGCAGGTACCAAATGCGGTTGTGCTCGATGATGGCGTCAATCAGGTCTTGGGAAGGCGGCTGGCAGCCATACATGCGCCAATGCCCTTGCCAGAGGGTCACCGAGGAAGGCACCACCTCGGCCGGATGGCGCACCAAATGGATAAAGCGCGCATCGGGGAAGATCTTGAGCAGGTCGGGGATGGCGCTGGAGAGGGAAGGTTGTTTGGAGAGGTAACGTTTGCCGCCGTGGGCGTAAACATGGCGTCGGATCATATCATGGTAAAAGGCCATGTCTTTTTGGCGGCGCTTTGCAGGCACCGCGCGGCTGTAATCGCGGTAGGGCGCCAACAACTCGGGGAAGGGGAAGAAAGCCAACAAGTCGTACGTTGAGGCTTTGAGCAGCAAAAATTGGTCTTCTTCAGGCTGGGTAAAGCTAAAGGGATGTACGCGCAAGAAGGCTTGCACGTGGGGCTGTTGTGCCCGATGGGCTTCCCAGGCTTGGAAGCGCTGATAAAGCCACCCTTTGAGGCGTTTGCGGTCAAAGCGCAGGAGCGCTCGCACGGCCTTGCGTTCTACCAGCGCGGGGGCGAAAAACACTTCCCACGCGTCGGTGGTGGTAAATTGCGGGTCGTGCAAGAGGGTCTTGAGCAACAGGGTCGTGCCGGAGCGATGCGGCGCGACGATGAACACCGGGGCTTCAACGGTTTGGCGGCGAAAAGCGGGGAAAAAAAGATAATCCAGCCACCAACTCACGCGATGGCCGAGATAGAGTAACGGAAACCCCACCACCGCTCCGGCCAGGAAGCCCACCCTGGCGGATGAGAGCGGAGCGATGCTTTTGCGGCTTTTGAAAAGGTTATGGGTGATGAGGCGAAGATAAAAACCGAGGTTGAAATCCATAAGTCGTTGCGATGACAGCGTTGCGTTATAAGATGATCTAAATATAGCACATTTTGATAATTTTGGGGGATGTTTGGCAAAACACTTTGGGGTGACCAAAGGGCTAAAACCAAGCCCCTTTCGTCTGGGGAAAGCGCGCGAGGGTGGGCTTCCCGGCTGCAGATGAGGAAGGCGGAGGCGCTTTAGGCCCCCGAAGCGTTGGGGGCAAGGTGAAGATGCAGGCCAGGCAGGTCAATGGCCGTCACGTGGACGGTGATGGTGGCGTTGAGGGGCAAAGGTGGCTTGATGTGCAAACGCTCGCTAAGACCCAGCTGTGGCAAAATCACCTTAGCCCAGGGCGGCTGGTTTTCGACCACCACGGCCTCGCCTTCCCAATCAGGATGGCCGAGCAAATAGGCCAGCAGCCAGTGCCGCCGTGAAAGCCGTTCAGCCTGGCGGACGCGTTGGACCGCACTTTCGATGGCCCCGATGCGTTCGAGAATTTCTTGCTCTGTGAGCAGAGGCGCACCGCGTAGGTGAGCCCAGAGCTGCTGATGGACGACCAAATCCAGATAGCGCCGCAAGGGGCTGGTGGCCTGGACATAAAAAGGAAGCCCCAACCCGTGATGAGGTTTGGGATGGGAGGTGTAATGGCTGGGGCGGAGGGTTTTGCGCCGGGCATACGCGCCTGCCAGACCTTCAGGCAGGGAGGCGTCTGGGGTGGCTGGGGGTTCTTGGGCGGTGTAAGGCAGCGGCAGATGGTGTGCCTGCGCGTAGCGGGCCAAGGCTTCGCCGGCCAAGAGCATGGCCTCGCGCACCATTTGGCGGCTGCGTAAGGGGAGGATGGGCTTGAGGCGGATGGCGCCATTTTCCACCACCACTTTGACTTCTGGAAGCCAAAACGTGATGGCGCCGCGCGCAGCACGCAATTTTTCGCGTTGAGCCATTCGTTTTGCCAGCGCGGCCAGGGCGGGGATTTCCTGCAAGCGTTGTTCGGCTTCCGAATAGCTGAGCCGCTCGACCCGCACCCACGATGGCACGACTTCCACAGCCTCGATTTCGCCCGTGGGCGTCAGGTCAATGCCGATGGAAAGCGCAGGGGAAGGCGTGGTGAGCCCCAGGGCCAGGTGGGCGCGAGCCTCATCGGGCAACATGGGCACAGTGGCCTCGGGCAAATACAAAGTGGCTCCCCGGGCTTGGGCTTCCAGGTCGGCAGCGCTGTGGGGCGGCACGCAAGCTCCCACGTCGGCAATATGCACCCAGATGCGTTCCCCTTCGATGCTCAGCGCGTCGTCGGGATCTTGGCTATTTTCGTCGTCAATGGCAAAGGCAGGCAGATGGGTGAGGTCGCGGCGCGGGAAGGGGGGCAAACCCTCCCACGGCACCGTGGGGGCTTCGAGGGGCAGCCCCAGCCGCACCGGATGAGGATTGACCATCGGCGTCCAGAGCCCCCATTGGAGGAGCAAGCGATGGGCGTTTTCGGGGCTTGCTTGGAGGCCAAGGGCTTTGAGCGCGCGGCTGTGGGTCGCCCTTCCGAGGGCCAGGGCTTCGATTTCGTGCAGGAAGGGGGCGTCGGCTCGGGGGTCGGGGTGGCCTTGGCGAGCGCGCGCCAGGAAGGCGCGCCAGGCCTGGGCTTGTTGGGCTTTGCGGCGTCGGGCTTGTTGCTCGGCTTGCACTTGGTCTTTTGGCCGAGCCTGGATGCGCTCGGGGGTGCCCGTAAAATAGAGCCCATCGGCAACGGCTTGCCATGCTTGCCAGGCGTGTTGCGGTGTGTTCGCGCCAAAGAGCAAGGCCGCCAGGTCGGCCAAGGTGACGGTTTCGCCTTGCAAGAGGGCCCACGCTTCGCGGAGGTCTTGCTCCGCGGGCGGGCCTGCGCGGGGAATTTCGGCGCATGGCCCAGGGTGCAGAAGATGGACGTCTTTGAGGCGCACCTTGCGCAGGCTGCCGTCGGGCAAGCGCAGGCGAAGCGTTTTTGCTGTGGATTCAACAATCAGGGCTGGTTGCCCTTTGTAAAGCACAAGCGCGTGAGGTTGCATTGTGGTAAGATTTTGGAAGGTTCGGCCGCGGTCGCCCGGGAAGCGCCGCAGGGCCGAAATTTGCCAAGGAGGAATGGCTTTTGTTGACGTTTGCACCGCGTTCCCGCACCCATTGGGCGCTGTTGGCCGTTGTGGCCTTGGTGGGCTTGGGTTGGATGGCGCTCACCCGCGCCCCTGTGGAGAAGACGACCGCCGGCCCGCCGCCGGCGCCGAAACAGGGCTTTTCTGCCCCTGATTTTACCCTGCAAACTTTGGACGGCCAACAAATAACCCTCCACGCCTTGCGTGGCAAGGTGGTGGTGATTAATTTTTGGGCTACTTGGTGTTCGCCCTGCAAAGCCGAGATGCCGGCCATGCAACAGGTGTATGAGGCTTATCGCACCCAAGGCTTGGAAATTTTGGCCATCACCGTAGAGCGAGACACCGCGGCCATTGAAGCCTTTGTTCAGCAGTATGGGCTGACGTTTCCCATTTTGTTGGATTCCGAGACGATGGCCGCTCGGCAATATCAAGTCCACGGCACGCCAACGACCTTCTTTGTTGACCGGCAGGGGGTCATTCGCTGGGTGGTTGTAGGGGGGCCTATGAGCGAAGGGTTGTTACGCTCGAAAGTCGAAACCCTTTTGAAGGAGGCGCCCTGATGCTTCCCTATCTCAACATTGGGCCTGTGATGGTGCAATTGCCAGGTTTGGCGTTGTTGTTGGGGGTGTGGTTGGGTATGGAACTGGCCGCTCGGCAGGCTGTGCGGTTGGGGCTTTCGGGTGAGCGCGTGGTCAATGTGGTCTTTTGGGGCTTGGGCGTTGGGGCTGTAGCGGCCCGTTTGGGCTACGCGGCCCGTTACCCGGATGCCTTTTTGGCGTCTCCTTTGAGCCTGTTTTCCCTCAATCCGCAGACTTTGGACCCTTGGGTGGGGCTGGTTGCAGGGGTGGTGGCCGCGTGGGCTTATGGGCAACGGCGCGGGCTCCCTTTGCGCCCCACGTTAGACGCCCTCGCACCCGGCTTGGCCACGTTTGCCGTTTTTGTGGGGGTGGCGCACGTCTTGAGTGGCGATGCCTATGGCATGCCCACGTCGCTGCCGTGGGGCATTGAACTTTGGGGCGCGAAGCGGCATCCGACCCAGTTTTATGAGGTTTTGTTGACCACAGGCGTGTTGGCTTGGGTGGGCGAGCAAGGCCGAAAGGCCCGCGGCGACGGAACGCTCTTTTTGAGCACGGTGGGGCTTTTGGCCGCGGTGCGGTTGTTTGTGGAGGGCTTCCGTGGCGATAGCGTGACCTTGAGTTACGGTATTCGGGTCGCGCAGGTGGTGGCGTGGGTGGTGTTGTTGGCTGTGGTGTGGCTTTATCCCTTTTGGCGGGCGCAAGCGTCGGAAGGCCATCCGACCACGTCCGCGGCGCCGCGTGGCGCTGCGTCGCGGCGCAAGGCTCGTGGGGCTAAAACGCGCCGCAAATCTCGTTGAGAAGTTCCCCCGACGTATCTTTGCACCGCGTCGGGGGTTTTTTCTTTACGTGCGGGGCCTCTGCTGGCAGGCTCGCAGAGGCGAAGTCAGATTCCAATTCGAAGCCAAGGAGTGATGGATGAGTACGCATGCTCAAGCAACAACTTCTGCTCAGGGGGAGCAACCCCAACAAAAGCCTCCCAACCTTTGGCAATTGCTCAAACGGAAGGAGGTTTTTGGATGGACGATGTACGACTGGGCCAATTCGGCCTTCCCTATGATCATGATGTCGTCCATTTTACCGATTTACTATTACAAAGTGGCTGGTGCCAATTTGCCGGGCAATCATGCCACCGTCTATTGGGCTTACACCACGTCCATCGCGTTGTTTATCGTCGCTCTGCTCAGCCCCATCGTGGGCGCAATGGCCGATTTTAGCGGCGCGAAGAAACGCTATTTGACGGGGTTTGCCCTGCTGGGGATTTTGGGCTCCGCGTTGCTCTATGGCGTCTATAGCGGCGATTGGCTCAAAGCCTCGATTTTCTTCATCATCGGGAACGTGGGCTTCGCGGGCGCGAATGTGTTTTATGACTCGTTGCTGCCGCACGTGGCCGCAGAAAATGAGCGAGATATGGTCTCTGCCGCCGGATATGCCATGGGCTATTTAGGCGGCGGTTTGCTTTTGGCCATTTCATTGGGGCTCATTATGACCGCTCCTGATGAAAAAGTGGGCTTTTATACCCGCTTGTCTTTTTTGCTGACCGCGCTTTGGTGGTTGGTTTTCATGATCCCTTTGTGGAAGTGGGTGCCCGAGCCGAAACGCCGCGTGTTGCCTGAGGAAGTGGGCATGAACCCTGTGCAAGCGGGCTTTAGCCGTCTGTTGACCACGCTGCGCAAGGTCAAGCGTTATGATGAGTTGTGGAAGTTTTTGCTGGCGTTTTGGCTTTACAACGACGGGATTGGCACAATCATCAAGATGGCGACGATTTACGGCACAGAAATTGGCATTGATTCCAACACTTTGATTGCGACCTTGTTGATGATTCAGTTTGTGGGCATTCCGTTTTCGTTCTTCTTTGGCTGGTTAGCGGGCAAAATCGGCACCAAGCGAGCGATTTACATCACTTTGGGCGTGTACACGCTGATTTCCATTGGGGGATATTTCATGAGCCAGGCGTGGCATTTCTGGCTGTTGGGGTTTGGCGTGGCCACAGTGCAGGGCGGCTCACAGGCTTTGAGTCGGTCGTTGTTTAGCCAAATGGTGCCGAAGAGCCAATCTTCGGAATTTTTCGGCTTCTTTAGCGTGAGCTCGAAGTTTGCAGGCATTTTAGGCCCGTTGCTGTTTGGCTTCGTAGGGCAGCTGATGGGCAGCAGCCGGCTGAGCATCGTTTCAATCGTACTCTTCTTTATCGTCGGGGGCTATATTTTGACCCGCGTGGATGTGGAAGAGGGCATGCGTGTGGCGCGCGAGGAAGAGGCCTGGCTGGCCAAGGAAGCCGTGACCTCATAACCTGCTTGGGCTGAGCCCCAATTTGGCGAAAAAACAGCGCACGGCCGCGTAAGGCCGTGCGCTGTTGGTTTTGGGATGGGCGCGGTGTGTTGGAGGCTGGTTGGGCGGGCTTTTGCGTTTTCAATGCCCTCCGCAGCAGCCTTGCGCCTGGCGGTTTAGGCCAGCTCGGTAATTTCACCAGTCACGGTGAAAAGGGTGCGTTCGCAAATGTTGGTGACTCGGTCAGCCATGCGTTCCACGTTGTGGGCGGCCCAGAGCAGGTAGTTGGCTTGGTCAATGGTCTTTGGGTCTTGAATCATGAAGGTGATGAGCTCTCGGTAGATTTGGTTGTAGAGGGCGTCAACCTCATCATCGCGTTGGGGAATGGCGCGGGCTGTGGCAGCGTCGTCTTGCACAAAGGCGTGCAAGGCATCTTCGAGCATGGCGGTGGCGATTTCAGCCATGCGGGGGAGGTCAATCAGGGGTTTGAGGAGGGGTTTGTCGCCCATGAGGATGTTGATTTTGGCGATGCCTTTGGCGTAGTCGCCCATGCGTTCCAGCTCGCCTGCGATGTCTAAAATGGAAGCCAGCAGGCGGAGGTCGTGGGCCAGGGGTTGCTGTGTGGCAATTACCACCAATGCCGCGCGCTCGATCTCGAAACGGAGCGCGTTGATTTGTTGGTCGGTGTTCATGATGCGCTCCGAGGCTTCCACATCGCGGTGTTTGAGCGCCTCGATAGCGTCCAGCATGGCTTGTTTGACCATGTCGCCCAGGCGGAGGATTTGCGTTTTGAGGCTTTGGAGTTCGGTTTCTAACACTTTGCGGGGCATGGGGTCGTCTCCTTGCGAGGGGAAGGGGAATTATCCGAAACGTCCGGTGATGTAATCTTCGGTCAGTTTTTGTTTGGGGTTGGTGAAGAGTTCGACCGTGGGGCCAAATTCGACCAGGTAGCCTGCGCGGTCGTCGTCCATGCTGAGAAACGCGGTGAAGTCAGAAATGCGGGCGGCTTGTTGCATATTGTGGGTGACGATGACAATGGTGAAGTTTTCTTTGAGGGTTTGGATGAGGTCTTCGATATTGAGGGTTGCGATGGGGTCCAGCGCGGAGGTGGGTTCGTCCATGAGGATGACCTCGGGCTCCACAGCGATGGCGCGAGCGATGCACAGCCGCTGCTGTTGCCCACCTGAGAGGGCCATGCCCGATTGCCCCAATTTGTCTTTGACGTGTTCCCACAGCGCGGCAGCGCGCAGACTGCGTTCGACGATTTCGTCTAACACGGCTTTCTTGCGAAGGCCTAACAAGCGGGGTCCAAACGCTACATTGTCATACACGCTCATCGGGAAAGGGTTGGGCCGTTGGAAGACCATCCCCACTCGGCGGCGAATATCCACCACGTCTTGCCCCGCGCCATAGATGTTTTCGCCATCCAGCAATACCTCACCCTCCACGCGCGCCCCAGGAATCAGATCATTCATCCGATTGAGCGCACGCAAAAGGGTGGATTTCCCGCACCCTGACGGGCCGATGATGGCGGTCACGCGGTGTTCGTAAACTGGGAGGGTGACATCTTTGATGGCCCGAAAGTCTTTGTAATAGACTGAAAGGTTGTTGAGCGCCATTTTGACCGCCAGGTTGGCAGTATCGCTTGGCTGAAAGGTGATTTGAGGTTGCATGAGGTTCCTCCGAGAAAGGCGCGGGTTTAGCCATAAAGTTTGCGGCGGCGATAAGCCAGCCAGACTCGGGCAATGATGTTGAGCCCCAGTGCCAAGGCCATCAAGACAAAAGCAACAGCCCAAGCCTGTTGGATGCGTTCCTGATAGGGTTGCTGGGCATATTTCCACAACGTCAGCGGCAGCGCGTCCGCGGGCTGTCCGAAGATATTGCCGAGAATTTGCCCCAAGCTTTGATGATAGTGAATGCCGTCGCGGATGATGCGGCCGATTTCGTAGTTATCGTTGCCGAGGGCGGTGAAGAGCAAAGGCGCGGTTTCGCCCACCGCGCGGGCAATCCCCAACATGATGCCTGTGATGATGCCCTCGGCCGCAGCCGGTAGCACCACTTTGAGCGCCGCCAACCATTCGGGAGACCCCAGGGCCAGGGCCCCTTCACGCATCTCTCCCGGCACCAGTTTGAGCATTTCTTCGGCTGAGCGCAGCACCACCGGCAGCATGATAATGGCCAACACAATGCCGCCCGCAAACGCGGAAAAGTGCTTTTGAGTCACCACAATGACCGCATACCCAAAAAGGCCAATGACAATGGAAGGGATGCCGGCCAGCATGTCGGTGCTGAAACGCAGCACGTGGGCCAGGGTTGTGCTCGGCCGCGCCAAAAGGTAGAAGGCGGCCAGCAACGCCAAGGGGATGGCGATGAGCGAGGCCAGGGTGACCATGACAAACGTGCCCTCGATGGCATGGAGCACGCCGCCCCCCGACATCCCCATCGGGGCTGGTAGGCGGGTGAAGAGGTCTAAATTGATGTATTTGCCCCCTTTGAGTATGACGTAGACGGTAATCCACACCAAGGGGATGATGGCCAGCACCACGGTGACGCCCGTGAGCGAAAGCATGAGGATGTTGGTGATTTTGCGGTTGCGGTAGTTGCGGGCCAAATCAATGTGGGTGTAAATACTTTCGTTCATGGGGGTTCCCCTTTTGACTTTAGGTCGCCAGGCCGCGTTGGAGGGCTTGGGCGGCTTCCTGTGCGCGTTGGGGTGGAAGCGGCAGCAAGGGCGGCCTGACGCCCCAGGTTGGGAAGCCATGCAAGAGGTGCAGTGCGGCTTTGATGGTTGGGCCAAAAGGCGGGAAGGCTTCCAGCGCGTCGCGGCCGCGGTCGAGGGTGGCTTGGGCTGCGGCCGCGGTGCGGCCTTCTTGGTGGGCATCCCACACTGCGCGCAGCCACGGCGAGGCCAAGTTGGCCAGCGCGGTGATGGCGCCGCCCGCGTGGTGGGCGAGGGCGTGGGTGAGCAGGCGGTCGTTGCCGCTGAGCACCAGCAGGTCGTCGCCAAAGCGCGCGCCCAGGGCCGCGGCGTGGTCGGGGTCGCCCGTGGAATCTTTGAGCCCCACAAAATTGGGGAAGGCATCGTGCAGGCGGGCGAGCAAATCCAACGAAAGCCCCACGCCCGAAACCTGCGGGATGTGATAGCCCAGCAGCGCGCCGTCGGCGGGCACCGCGGCTTGCAGCAGCGCGGCGAACCAGCGGTAGAGGCCTTCTTCCGAGGCGTTGCGGAAGTAATACGGCGGCAACACCACCACGCCATCGTAACCCAAGTCAAAAGCGGCTCGGGTCAACGCGATGGTTTCGCTCAGGCTGGGGGTGCCGGTGCCTGCGAGCAGGCGGAAGTCGGGGTGAGTTTCCCGCACGCGGGTGGCGGCTTGCATGACGGCCAAGCGCTCGTCGGGGGCAAAGGAAGGCCCTTCGCCGGTCGTGCCCAGCAACAGCGCGCCGTGGCAGCCGCGTTCGGCCAGGAAGCCCAACAAACGAGGAAGGTCCTCGGGGCGCGGGGTGCCGTGGGCATCGGCAGGGGTGACCGCGGCGGCGTAGATTCCGGCCAACTTGTGCATGGGTGGCTCCTGAGGCAAGGATGCTTCTATTTTACCCCAGCCTGGTGTTTCTCGGTGGAAAATCAGGGGAGCAAACCCAGGGCGGCCGCGCGAGAAATTGCGAATGAGGAATTGCGGGCTGGGGGCAGGGGTGACTTTAGGGCGGTGGTGAGAGGAACGCAGATGGACGCAGATGGGAAGGGATGGACGCAGATGGGTCCACCGATTACACCGATTTTCACTGATTTGCGTTTGGGGTAGGGGGTGACTTTGGAGCGGTGGTGAGAGGAACGCAGATGAACGCAGATGGGGCAAGATGGACGCAGATAAATCCACCGATTGGCACCGATTTTCGCCGATTTTTTTCGTAGGGGCAAGGCGATGCCTTGCCCTATCCCCCCTTCGCCCGCTGGGAGAAGGGGGAACACAGGGGGATGAGGGCGGGCGCGCGGGAATTGCGAATGAGGAATTGCGAATTGCGGGCGGGGGCAGGGGTGATTTTGGGGCGGTGGTGAGAAGAACGCAGATGGGAGGGGATGGACGCAGATAAATCCACCGATTGGCACCGATTTTCGCCGATTTTTTGTGTAGGGGCAAGGCGTGCCTCGCCCTATCCCCCCCTCCGTACCCTCCGTGGCTCCGCGTGCGTCCCAGGGCGGAGCAGCGCTCCGCCCCTACTGCCCAGGCAAAGGGTCCCCAAACGCCTGGGTAACCAAGTAACCAAGCAACCAGGCAACCAAGTAACCAACTAACCAATACCTAATACCCACTACCCAGTACCCAATACCTAACACCCAATCAAAACGCCCCCTTCCAAAAGGCAAGGGGGCGTGGGTTATCGTTTGTGCAAGCGCGGGGGTTATTTCGCTGCCGCGCGCAGGGCTTCGGCTTTGTCAGTGCGTTCCCAGGGCAAGTCGAGATCGTCGCGGCCAAAGTGCCCGTAGGCAGCCACTTGCCGATAAATGGGGCGCCGCAGGTCCAAATCACGGATGATCGCGCCGGGGCGCAGGTCGAAGTGTTGCTGCACCAACTCGGCAATCTGCTCGTCGGGAATGCGCCCGGTGCCGAAGGTTTCCACATTCACCGAAACCGGCTTGGCAACGCCGATGGCATAGGCGACTTGGATTTCGCAGCGGTCGGCCAGGCCAGCGGCCACGATGTTTTTGGCCACCCAGCGGGCTGCGTAGGCGCCGGAGCGGTCGACCTTGGTCGGGTCTTTGCCGCTGAACGCACCACCGCCGTGACGCCCCATGCCGCCGTAGGTGTCAACGATGATTTTTCGGCCGGTCATGCCTGCATCGCCCATGGGGCCACCCACCACAAAGCGCCCGGTGGGGTTGATCAGATAGCGGATTTCGCCATCCACCAGTTCGGGCGGGATGATGGGTTTGATGATTTCTTCGATGACGCCTTCTTCCAAATCCGCGCGGCTGACATCGGGCGCGTGTTGGGTGCTGATGAGCACGGTATGCACCCGTTTGGGCTTGCCGTAGGCGTATTCCACGGTGACCTGGCTCTTGCCGTCGGGGCGCAACCAGGGCAGGCCGCCTTGCTTGCGCACTTCGGCCAGGCGACGGGTGAGTTTGTGCGCCAGGTAAATGGGCATGGGCATCAGGACGTCGGTTTCGTTGCACGCGTAGCCAAACATCATGCCCTGATCGCCCGCGCCGATGGCTTCGATTTCCTCTTCGGTCATCTCGCCGATTTTGGCCTCCAGGGCTTTGTTGACGCCCATGGCGATGTCGCCCGATTGCTTGGCAATGGCGACCAACACGCCGCTGGTGTCGGCGTCGAAGCCGGTTTCGCTGCCGGTGTAGCCGATTTCGCGGATGACTTCGCGGGCCAATTCGTCGTAATTGATTTGGGCGTTGGCGGTAATTTCGCCGAAGAGCATCACGAAGCCGGTTTTGGTTGCGGTTTCACAGGCCACGCGGGCGTGTGGGTCTTGGGCCAAGCAGGCGTCCAGCACGGCATCGCTGATTTGGTCGCACATTTTGTCGGGGTGGCCTTCGGTGACCGATTCCGACGTGAAGAGCAAAGAGGGAGATTGCATGAAAGTGGTGCTCATGGTGCCTCCTTGAGGGTTTACGCGGCGTGAGAGGCATGAAAAATGCCCTTTCGCTGGAACGAAAGGGCAAGAGGCATCCTCACAGGGCTGCGCGGCTGCCCTCTCATCTTCCAGAACATCCGTCTGCCGGAATTGGCACCTTGAGCGGCGCGGCCTGCTGCCATCCCCCTGGCAGGGTCGCGGGCTCAGGTTGCCGAGGCTTCACAGGGCCGGTCCCTCCACCTCTCTGGATAAGAGTGCCGCGTATGAGATTGTATTTCTGGCTGGCGCAATCTTACCACGCGGCCGCGGGCGCGTCAATGGCCCAATGGCCGCGGGCAGGCTGCGGGCGCTGTCATTTGGGCCCCAGCCGCCCAAATTGCTTTTCCAGCGCGTCAACGCTGATGTGAATCATGGTGGGGCGGCCGTGGGGGCACGAGCGTGGGTTTTGGCAGGCTTCCAGGTCGCGGATGAGGGCTTCCTGCTCTTGCGGTGAGAGCACCTGCCCGCCTTTGACCGCGACCCGTTTGCACACCCGCGCGATGATGCGGGCCTCGATTTCGTTTTTCAGTGGGGTTTCGTCTTCTTCGAAATCTTCCACCAGGGCCCGCAGCGCGTCTGCGGGGTTGGTGTTGGCCAACAGGCTGGGCACTGCGCGCACCTGGAAGGTGTTGGGGCCGAAGGGTTCGACCTGGAAGCCCCACCGCCCCAGGTAGGGCAGCTGTTCTTCGAGCAGGCGGGCTTGATGGGGCGGCAGGTGCACGGTCACCGGTTCCAGCAGCGCCTGCGCGGGGATGCCTTCCTGTTGCTGCGCCATGAATTTTTCGAAGAGCACGCGTTCGTGCGCGGCGTGTTGGTCAATGAGGTAGAGGCCATCGGGGCCTTCGGCGACGATGTAGGTGGCGGCGATTTGCCCGATGGGGCGCAGCAGTGGCAGGCGGCTGCCGGGCAGGGTGGGCTGTTGGGGTTCGGGGGAAGCCGGCGTGGCTGCCGCCGCGGGTTGGCCTGCGCCCGAGGGGGAAGGGCCCGCTGGGAAGGACGGGCTAAGCCCGTCGTCCGCGGTGGGGGCGGCTTCCCATGGGAACGCGCCCTCTGCTTCGTTGCCGCGCAGCCACGCGGGTTTGGGCTCGGGCGCGGGGGGAAGCTCCAGGTCGGGGATGGGCGTGTAGGCCAGTAGGGTGCGGCGGACCGCGTGGCGCACCGCCCGGAAGACCGCGTCGGGGTTGCGGAAGCGCACTTCGGCTTTGGTGGGGTGGACGTTGACGTCAACGGCCTCGGGCGGTAGCTCCAGGAAGAGCACGGCGATGGGGTAGCGCCCGACCATCAGCAGGGTGTGGTAGGCTTTGAGGAGCGCCGCGCTGAGGGTGGCGTCTTGCACGGGACGGCCGTTGACGAAGAAAATGATGTCGCGACGTTGGCCGCGGGTGATGTCGGGGGGGCTGATGAAGCCGGTGATGCGCAGGTCGGGGGCTTGGTCGTCCACGGCCAACATGCGGCGGGCGATGTCGGGGCCGTAGAGCGCGGCCAACACTTCGCGGCGGTCGCCGTGGCCCGCGGTTTGTAGCGCGGGTTTGCCGTCTTGGGTCAGACGGAAGCGGACGGAGGGGTAGGCCAGCGCGTAGCGGGTGACCAGGGCGTCAATGCGGCGCTTTTCGGTCGCGTCGGATTTGAGGAATTTGCGCCGCGCGGGGACGTTGTAGAAGAGGTCCTCGACCCGCACGGTGGTGCCCACGGGTGCGCCCACTGGCTCTACCGGCCCCAGCGCACGGCCGCCTTCGATGCGCAGCCGAGCGCCGATGTCGGCTTCTGCGGGGCGTGAGGTGATGGTGAAGCGGGAAACCGAGGCAATGGAGGCCAAGGCTTCGCCGCGGAAGCCCAGGGTGTGAATGCGGAAGAGGTCTTCCGCGGTGTGCAGTTTGCTGGTGGCGTGCCGGGCTACGGCCAAGGGAAGTTCGTCGGCGGGAATGCCGTGGCCGTCGTCCGCGACCTCCATCAGCACACGGCCTGCACCCCGCACGGTGATGGTGATGTTTTGGGCGCCGGCATCCAGGCTGTTTTCCACCAGCTCTTTGATCACCGACGCGGGGCGTTCGACCACTTCGCCAGCGGCAATTTGCGAAATCAGTTCGGGGGGAAGGGGATGAATGGGCATGGGGGAGGCGTGGGAATCGGGGATCGGGTTAACGGCAATGGGCGGTCTTGCGACCGCCCACATTGTAGCACAAATCTTTGTCGGCGCGTTTAGTCTTCCAGCGCTTCGTAGCCGGGGCCTTCCTCGAAGAAAGCGCGGTTCCACTCGATGGCCGGGGTGAGGTCCACGATTTCGCCGGGTTCCAGCGTCTTGACGTGTTCCAGGTGTACGGGCTCGCCGTTGTGGTCGGTGCCGTCGTACACTTCGTCAAAGCCTTCGGTGCCCGCAGGCATGCTGATTTTTTCGCCGCCCTTGGCCTCGTAGTCGGAAGGCACTTCATCTTCGGGGAAGATGGCTTCCAGGGGGCATTCGGGCACGCACGCACCGCAGTCGATGCAGGTGTCGGGGTCAATGTAATACAGCGGCCATTCATCGACCGGTTTGCCGGGGATGATGCATTCCACCGGGCAGACTTCGGTGCACGCACCATCGCGCAGACAGAGAGCGGTAATTACGTAGGCCATGGCTTGCCTCCATAGAGAGATATATAGATCAATTCTAACAGGCGTGTGTCTATTGTAATCTACTTTGTGGGTTTTGGGTATGTCATTTGTCACCAAATAGTTGGCAAAATTGCTATCAAAGGGTAATTATTTTGGCGGTTTTCATAAAAATTGGCGTGGTAGAATGGATTGACCGACGGTTTTGACTTTGCAAAGAGGAGGCCCGATGAATCGAGGGCGATTTTTCCCAGCGTTGGTCTTGAGCGGGGGGGTATTGGCTATTTCGACGGCTTCGATTTTCATCCGTTACGCGCAGGAAGACGCACCTTCGCTGGTCATTGCGGCCTATCGTTTGACCATTGCGGCCTTGATTTTGATGGCGCCCATGTGGGGGCGGCATCGGGATGCGTTGCGGGCGCTTTCGCGGCGCGAGTTGGCCTTGGCTTTGGTGTCGGGCATGTTTTTGGCCGTGCATTTTGCCACGTGGATTTCCTCGCTGGCTTATACCACGGTGGCGAGTTCGGTGGTGCTGGTGACCACGACGCCGTTGTGGGTGGGGCTGCTTTCGCCGCTGGTGTTGGGGGAAAGCCTGACCGTGCCGGTGCTCGTGGGCATGGCCGCGACGCTGGTGGGCGGCAGCCTGATTGGCGTGGGCGATGCCTGCACGGGGTTGACGTGCAATTGGGCGGCTGCGTTTTCTGGCGGCGCGCTGTGGGGCGATTTCCTCGCCCTGGTGGGTGCGTGGGCTGCGGCGGGTTATTTTCTCATCGGGCGGCGCTTGCGGGCGAAAACCCCTTTGGTGGTTTATATTGGCCTGACGTATGGCATGGCGGCCTTGGTGTTGGATGCGTTGGTGCTCCTCGCCCGCCAGCCCGTGACGGGCTACCGCCCCCAAACCTATCTGTGGTTCCTGCTGCTGGCCTTGGTGCCTCAGCTGTTGGGGCATACCGCTTTCAATTGGGCACTGCGTTATCTTTCTGCCGCATTCGTGTCCATCACCTTGTTGGGCGAACCCGTGGGTTCCACGATTTTGGCTTATGTGTTCCTTCACGAAGTCCCTTCGACGCTGACTTTAATTGGTGCTATACTTATTTTAGGCGGCATTGCTGCGGCCTCGTTGCACGAGAAGCCCGCCTTGCCTGAGGCCCCCTAACTCGAGAGGAGGTTGGTCATGCAACTCCATTGCACTTATTGCGGCGCTCCCCTCAATGTGAGCAAGAAACGCGCAGAAGCCGCGTTGGATTTGCTCCACGCGGAAGACCTGGCCTATTACGAGGTGCGTTGCCCCAAGTGCCGCAAGATGAACAAAGTGCCCCGTGAGGTGCTTTTGCGTGCGGCACCGACGTGGCGCCCCAGAGAGGCGCAATAAATTTTCTGGCGCGCAGCCAGCCGTGTTATTGCGGCTGGCTTTTTGTTTGGGGCGTCGGCCTGTAGAAGTTGGTCACCCGACACACGGAAAGCAACTGGTCGCTTTCCTTGAGGCGGATTTCCACTTGATGCACGATGAAGTTGCGGCTGCGCTGGAGCACCTTCCCGACGGCCTGCACCGTGCCCTCGGTGGCCGAACGCAGGTGCGAGCCGTTGATTTCCAGCCCCACGGGGATGCGTTCCCGCAGGTCCACTTTCCACGTTGCATGGCCGCTGGCCGCGGTTTCCGCCAGCAGCAGGCTTACCCCGCCGTGCAACAGGCCAAAGGGCTGCCGCACCGCGTCGGTGATGGGCATTTCCAGCACCACGAAATCGTCGCCGACCGCGGTGAAGCGGATGTCTAACGTGCCTTGCACGGTAAACGGCCGGGCTGCGTTCATCGCTTCCAGCCACGCTTGCGGCTCGGTGGGCAAGGTGCCTTGGGCTTGAATGTAGGCCAGCACTTCAGGTCGCATGGGGTTTCCTCCTGGTTGGGGTCAAGGTATTTTACCGCGGATGGATTTGCTATAATTGAAACCAGGCAAGAGGTGGCAAAGTCAGGCGCGAGGTGAGCGATGGACGACGAACGACAGCGTTATGAAGATCTCAAGCAGGAAGTGCGCTACCACAATTACCGCTATTACGTCCTCAACGACCCCATCATCAGCGATGCGGAATACGACCGCTTGATGGCCGAATTGCGGAAGATCGAGGCCGAGCACCCCGACTGGGTGACGCCCGACAGCCCCACCCAGCGGGCGGGCGCGCCACCTGCGGAAGGCTTTGCCAAGGTGCGGCATCCGGCGCCCATCCTCTCCCTGGCCAACGCGTTCGACCGCCGCGATTTGGAAGCCTGGCTGGAGCGCATCGCCAAACTCGACCCCCGCGTGCGGCAGGCTTCCTTTGTGGTGGAGCCCAAACTCGACGGCCTGACCGTGGTGTTGCATTACCGCGCAGGCCTTTTCGTGCAAGGCGCCACCCGCGGCGACGGCGAAGTCGGCGAAGACATCACCGCCAACCTGCGCACCATCCGCGCCCTGCCTTTGCGCATCCCCACCGACCCCGACGGCCCGCCCCCGCCGCCCTATGTGGTGGTGCGCGGCGAGGCGCTGATGCTCAAGCGCGATTTCGAGGCCCTCAACCGCCGCCTGGAAGCCGCCGGCGAAAAAACCTTCGCCAACCCGCGCAACGCGGCCGCGGGTTCCCTGCGTCAGCTCGACCCCAAGGTCACTGCCGAACGCCCGCTCACATTGCAATGCTACGCCATCGTCACGGGCGAAGGCGACCTGCCGACCACCGAGCACGAAACCCTCGAACGGCTGCGGGCTTGGGGCTTCCCCACCGTGGAAAGCCACCGCTGCCCTGATTTGGATTGCGTCTGGCAGGTGTACGAAGATTTCCTCGCCCGCCGTGAGGACCTGCCTTACGAAATTGACGGCGTGGTGGTCAAAATTGACGACCTGGCCTTGCAGCAGGCTTTGGGCGTGGTGGGCAAAGACCCCCGCGGCGCCATTGCCATCAAGTTCCCCGCGCAAGTGGTTTCGACCCGCTTGCTGGATATTCGGGTCAACGTCGGGCGCACCGGCGTGTTGACGCCCTACGCGGTGTTGGAGCCGGTGGAAATCGGCGGCGTGGTGGTCGAGCGGGCAACGCTGCACAATTTCGACTACATCCGGGAAAAGGACATCCGCATCGGCGACCGAGTGTGGGTGAAGCGCGCCGGCGATGTCATCCCCTACATCATCGGCCCGGTGGTGGAAGCCCGCACCGGCCAAGAGCGCCCCTACGAACCGCCCAAGGTGTGCCCTTCGTGCGGCGAGCCCGTGGTGCACCCCGAAGGCGAGGTGGCCTACTACTGCGTCAACGCGGCCTGCCCTGCCCAGCGGGTGCGCAACATCGAGCATTTCGTCTCCCGCAGCGCCATGGATATCGAAGGGCTGGGGGAAAAAATCGTCCGCCAGTTGGTCGAGGCCGGTTTGGTGGAAGACGCAGCCGACCTGTATTACCTCACCCCCGAAGATTTGCTGCCGCTGGAAGGCTTTGCCAAGAAGAAAGCCGAAAAACTGGTGCAGGCCATCCAGGCTTCCAAAAACCGCCCCCTCGCGCGGCTGATTACCGCGCTGGGCATTCGGGGCGTGGGCGAAGTGGTCGCCCAACTGCTGGCGCAACACTACCCGGATTTGGACGCCCTCAGCCGGGCCACAGTCGAAGAACTGCAGGCCCTGGAAGGCATTGGGCCGGTGGTGGCCGAAAACATCGTCGCGTGGTTCCGCGCACCGCACAACCGCCAAATGCTGGAAAAACTGCGCCGAGCAGGGGTATGGCCGCGCCAAACGCCCTCGGCGACCGACCAGGCCGCCCAACCCCTGGCCGGCAAGACCTTCGTCATCACCGGCACCCTCTCGCGCCCGCGCAGCGAAATCAAAGCCCTCATCCAAGCCCACGGCGGCAAAGTGACCAACAGCGTCAGCCGCAAAACCGACTATTTGATCGTGGGCGAAAACCCCGGCAGCAAACTCGCCAAAGCCCAACAACTCGGCGTGCCCATCCTCACCGAAGAAGAACTCGCCGCCCTCCTAACCCCCTAACCCCCTAACTTCCTAACCTCCCTAACTTCCTAACCTCCCTAACTTCCCTAACTTCCCTCCCTCCCCCACCCCCAATTTCTTCCATGCCCACCCTCATCCTCAAACCCCAACGCGAAAAAGCCCTCCTGCGCCGTCACCCGTGGGTGTTTTCCGGCGCGGTGGCCAAAGTCAAAGGAAACCCCGCGGCGGGCGACACCGTGGTGATTGCCGACCATCGGGGGCAGTTCCTGGCCTGGGGCGCGTACAGCCCCACCTCTCGCATCCGCGCGCGGGTGTGGTCGTGGCGGGAAAGCGACCTCATCGGCCCGGATTTCTTCCGCAGCCGCGTCCAAGCCGCGGTGGCTCGCCGCGCACCCTGGCTCGACGCAGCCACCAACGCCTACCGGCTGGTCTTTGCCGAGGCCGACGGCCTTCCTGGCGTGATTGCCGACCGTTACGCCGACACCGTGGTCGTGCAATTCCTCAGCGCGGGCGCGGAAGCCTGGCGGGAAGCCATTGCCGACGCGCTGCTGGAAGCCACGGGCGCGGCGCGGCTCTACGAACGCTCCGACGCGGAAGTGCGCCGTCTGGAAGGCCTGCCCCCGCGGGTGGGCGTGCTGCGGGGTGATGCCCCGCCCGAGCGCCTGCAAATTACCGAGCACGGCCATGCCTTTTGGGTGGACGTCCGCCGCGGGCACAAGACCGGCTTTTACCTCGACCAGCGGGAAAACCGCGCCTGGGTCGGCGCCCACGCAGCCGGCAAGCGGGTGCTCAACGCGTTTGCCTACACCGGCGGCTTCGCCGTCTATGCCCTCGCGGGCGGCGCAACCGAAGTGCTCTCGGTGGATACTTCCGCCGATGCCTTGGCGTTGGTCCAGCAGCATATCGCGCACAACGGCCTGCCCGCCGCCCGCAGCCAGACCATCCAAGATGACGTCTTCCATCTGCTGCGGAAGTTCCACGCCGAAGGCCAACGGTTCGACATGGTCATCCTGGACCCGCCCAAGTTTGCCCCCACCGCGGCGCAGGTGCCCAAGGCTGCGCGCGGCTACAAAGACATCAACCGACTGGCCTTCCACCTGCTGGCCCCGGGCGGCCTGCTGGTGACGTTTTCCTGCTCTGGCGGCCTGGATGCCGCGCTCTTCCAGAAAATCGTCGCCGATGCCGCGGTGGATGCCGGTGTGGAAGCCCGCATCGTCGCCCGTTTGGCGCAGGGACCTGACCATCCGGTGGCGCTGAATTACCCCGAAAGCGCCTATCTGAAGGGCCTGGTGGTGACAGTGTAGCGTGCCGAGAGGGCGGTTTTTGGAGGGATTGTGATGTCAGAGCAACTCAGCCGTGAGAACATCCGTGGCCTTCTGACCCTGTTGTTGGAAGCCGCCGGCGCGCTGGGCGTGCCGGGCACCGGCGCGGCCAAGGCCGCAGTGGAGCAGGCCGCCCAGGCCCTGGATAAGCGCTCTGCCAAAAAGGCCCTGCAAGAGGCCCTGGCCCAGGCCGAGGAAGCCTTCCGCGCCGAGGCCCGCCAGCGCGGCTGGCACGCCCTGGCCGACGCGCTGCAACCCGGCCAGTCGCCCCTTTACGACCTGCCTTCCTTTCAAGCCGCGCTGGCGCGCACCCTGGCAGACGCCCAGCGCGAGCCCCTCCAGACCGCCCTGCAAACCTTGTGGCAGCGCGATTACGGCCTGGACCCTGCCCAAGCCGCCCAAGCCACAGAGCGCTACCTGCGCCTTCTCATCGTCCACCTGTGGCGGGTGCCTGCCCTGCGGGAAGCCCTGCAACCCGTGCTTTCCTACGACACCTGGCAGCGCCTCACCGGCCTGGCCGAGGAGGTGGCCGCCCAGGTCAACGCTTCCCTGGGCCCCACCCTGGAGGTCCTGCCCGAACGCACGGCCGAGGCCGTGGTGGCCCGCCTGCAACCGGCCCCGCCGCCCCAACCCGACTTCGAGCGCATGTTGCGCGTGTTGGCCGTGCTGGCCGCGCCCGTGGCCCCTGCGCCGCACCAACCCCATCGCCCGCCCCCCACGCCCTTGGACCTGCGCCGCGAATGGCAGCGCCTGCGCCAAGCCGTGGAAGACGCCCAAGCGCCCATCCTG
>Ga0256914_1000384_pt1 | contig 43425 bp, 35 predicted proteins | sample HulkmetaG_FD_191571 | JGI IMG/M metagenome (GOLD analysis project Ga0256914, IMG submission 191571) | Hydrothermal chimney microbial communities from Main Endeavour vent field at the Juan de Fuca Ridge, Pacific Ocean - Hulk | ecosystem: Environmental > Aquatic > Marine > Hydrothermal vents ...
AAATTGTACTTTTCCGCCAGTTCCATAGGTGAATACCGAGGAGCCTCCAACAGTTTACCGAAGCCCTTTGAAGAAACATATTTAATCTCTTTTTCCGAGTTGATTTCAATTTTTTCTGGGTTCAACTCCCTTAAAAAATTCAGATGTTCCCGAAGCCGCCTTAAACTCGTTTCTATCTCTCTAAGCTTTGCTATCTTCATACTCCTACCCACATCACTAAAGGCAAGATTATCCCTTTGGCCTATAAGAAGATTTATCTTATTAATATCATTGCTTATCGCATCAGATATTACCATGCGCTTGTAGTCAATCATAACGGCACTATTAAAACTATGTCTGCGAATCTCCTCCAGAGTCTCTCTTAACAAAAGAGGGATACTGAAAGTCAGATAAAGATTATCTCTATCCAAATTTTTCCCCGAAAACGATGAAAACCCAACCCTCCAATATACATGGCTATCCTTCGGGACAGACATTGCCACCTTAGCATCCCGGCTCTCAGAAAACACACAAAACTCAAACAGAAACAGGAATATTACAACTACAAGAAACTTCCTTCTAAAACTCATCCAATATTGAGGACCTTCTTTATAGAACTTACTATCCTTTCCGGTTGAAACGGTTTCACAATAAAATCCTTGGCTCCAATCTGAATAGCATTGATAATCAATCGCTGCTGTCCCAGAGCCGAACACATGATAACCTTTGCATTGGGATCTATCTCCATTATCTTCTTTAAAGCCGTTATTCCATCCATTTTGGGCATCGTTATATCCATCACTACAACATCAGGTCTCTTCTCCTCAAAGAGTCTTACAGCCTCCTCCCCATCTGCAGCCTCACCAATAACTCTGAAGCCTGCTTTTTCTATAATGTCCCTCAAAACCATTTTCATAAACTTCAAATCATCAGCAATTAATATATTTATTGCCATTACTTTTTACCTACCCATACTAATTTCAAATACTCTTTTATAAAAACATCGATCTCTCCATCCATTACAGCCTGTATATTACCCGTCTCATAGTTAGTTCTATGATCTTTAACCATATTATAGGGATGAAAAACATACGAGCGTATCTGATTCCCCCATGAGATATCCTTCTTTTCCCGCTCTATCTTTTCCTTCTCTTTCTCTCTCTCCTCCTTATAATATTCGTACAATCTGGATCGTAATATTTTCATTGCTGTTGCCTTATTTTTATGTTGACTTCTCTCATTCTGACATTGAACAACAATACCTGTCGGATAGTGAGTAATCCTGACAGCTGAATCCGTTTTATTTACATGCTGACCACCAGCACCAGTTGCTCTGTAGGTGTCAATTCTTATATCCTCTGGCTTTATTTCCACCTCAATTGTATCATCTATAACGGGAGTTGCAAACACAGAAGCAAATGATGTATGCCGCCTTCTGCTCGAATCAAAAGGGGAAATTCTTACCAATCTGTGAATACCACTCTCCGCTTTCAGATATCCGTAGGCATATTCGCCGTTAACCTGCATGGTAACGGACTTTATCCCACCTTCAGCCTCCAGTAGACTTAGTATCTCTGTTTTAAAGCCATGTCTTTCGGCCCATCTGGAATACATTCTGAGAAGCATACTAACCCAATCGCACGCCTCGGTACCCCCAGCACCGGAATGAATTGTCAAAAAACAGGAACTTGCATCCTGTTCACCACCGAGTAGTTCTATAATCTCCAGTTCGTTGTAACGCTCCTGTAAAGAGTGAAAATTATCGCGTAACTCTTTTTCTAACGAATCTTCACCCTCACTTAAAGTTAACTGGTAAAAATCATAAAAATCGTAAAAATCTTTGTAAAGGGATTCCCATGAGTTCACCCGTTTCTTAAGTCTCTTTAGCTCAGAAAGCACTCTCTCTGCATTTTCCCTATCGTTCCACAATCCTGGGTCGGCGGTTTTACCCTCCAATTTTTCGATCTGTGCTTGAAGGGTGTCTATGTCAAAGATACCTCCAGGTTTCGTTAATTTTCTCTTTTAATGACTCAACCTCTTGCTGTAACTCTTCTAACACTCTATCCTCCCCCTATAATCGCACTATAAGCTTTCGCCACTTTTTATCCTTCAGATAGGATATTGCAAAGGTATCCTCCACTGGAAACTGATAAAATCTCAACGTATCATACGAATCGGTGACAGAATCGAGTTCCCTCTTCAACCTAACAAGATACTTCTCGCTTATCGTAGTAGACTCAAAGAGATTATCCATCAATCTCTTAAAACCATACTGGAGGATTAAATCCTCTCCTTTTTGTTTATGATCTTCACTGGCGAAATCACAAACTATTGCGACAAACATTGCTTTAGTTTAATTAGCTTACTCTTCTATGTCAAATATTCTTTTTGCTATGGACTTTAGTCATAAAAGCCGAATAGAATAAGTGTATGAAGAGAAAAAAGATATCAATTTCAATACTGTTTATTACCATTCTACCCATACTTACAACTGCTCAGACTGTGAACATGGACGTTTTCGCCCCATTTGTTTCCAGGCTAAAAGCCAGAGCAGAAAAATCAAAAATCATACTCACCTGGGACGATTCAAAAGACGTTAAGGGAACAAATCTAATATACAGATACAGAGAGGAAATAACCTCAGATAACATAGAAAAGGCAACGCTAATAGCCTCTGTGCCCCAGGGAGTAGAAACATACACCGATACCCCTCCAACTACAGATAAATACTTCTATGCCGTATTAATAAAAACCCTCTCCGGCAAGTTATACAAGGTTTTAATTCCCTATCGGAATAAAACACTTAGAGGAGTGGCAGTCAAAACACTGGCCACAGAAAAACAATTAGCGACAAAAATAACAAAAATAATGGCAATCCCACAGAAAAATTCCATAAAGATTCAATTCGCCTCATCCAAAAAAGGGAGAGACATCTTACTGTTTAGAAGCACTTCTCCCCTAAAAAGCTTAGAGGACCTACTTAAAGCCTCTTCCCCCATTTTAATAGAGGGGGGGAAAACACAGTACACAGACTACCCCATCCCTGGGATTAAATACTACTACGCCGCCGTAGATGCCGAGTTATTCAAAATAGGTAGTGTAAAACTTGTACCCGGAGAAAACACAACCAAAAGCTATGTTATGATCCCATTGAAACCGGAAAACACTGGCCTGCCGCTAAAAAAATATTCAAGGCCCAGTCCCCTCCCATACCTCCTTATCTCCAGAGATATTGTAACGGGGAAAGAGTTGGTAGCTTCCTCACCATTTATGCTACCCAAAAAACGAAAATTAGATAGTACAACCCAAAAGGCTGTAAAAAACATACTTGCCGGTATTAAACTCCCCAAGCCCGTAGAGATGAAAGTTGAGATTCTTAAAGAAGATAGGGTGAAAAAAACAGGGAGAGAGGATTACACACTATACAAAATAGTAAATGACAAACTCGCAAAGGGAAAATTTAAAGAGGCAGAAAAGCTCCTTTACGACTTTCTAAGTACGTATCACTCAAAGGAAATAGAGACCAGAGCTCATTTTTATCTCGCTCAAAGTTATTACTTTCAAAATAAGTACAAAAAGGCATTTATAGAATTCCTTATGGCTCAAAGCAACAACTATAGCATGATAGAAAGGTGGCTTGATGCCTGTTACAAAAAATTGATGAAAAAAGAGACCGACTAATCGGTAGATTCACATACTATAGATTACATACTATAAATTACCCGGATATCTCTACTTCACATCGTTTATTCTAAACGAAACCTTTCTCATAATCCGAGCAAAGGGGGCTATAGAAATATCCCATTTCAAAACAATGGTGGTAGCTTGATATATCTCCAGCAGCCTATTTCTACTATAAGAATAGGTATACAGAGGGGAACTCCACAGACCAAAAGCACTGTTAGCCATCAACACCATAGCAACTTCATTTTCCTCATCATAAACAGTTAGGTTCTCTACCCCCGCGAGTTCAAACCGTGACTCTTTATCGTTCTCAAAAAACCGATTCTCCACATCCGCAGCAACAATTCTGGAACTCCCATCAATAGGCAGGCCAAGGTTAAATTCAACCCCAAAACTAAAATCCAGCCGACTTTCCGTGAGATTATTCAACTTGTAAGTAACAACAATCTCTCTTCTTTTAAACTGAAAATTCTTTTCAACTTTAAATAACTTTCTCGTACCGTCGATCTGCAATTTTCCCGTCCTGAAAAGATAGAGATTTTTCTTCTCCCTATCCAATCTATCCAGTTTATACTTTCTGGTAATAAAATCCCCCAGTTCCCTATACCTCATCGCAAAAAAATCTCCGCTAGTTGTGCTTCGAGGTACAAAATGATCCACAAAAGATTTCCTTGGATACCAATCATACCCTATGGCTTTAACATCACTACTGTGATATGGCTCTTCTCTTCTCATCATACTATCGAAGTAATTCCATGATCTGGGGAAATAATCCAATTCAATTACCATACCTCCAACACTATGAATAAAAGCATTTATAAATTTCCCCTGATACAGATACTCCATACAACCGTCCATATCAAAATCGGTTACAATAATGGAGGGTAAAAAACCATTACCCGTTCTGGCAACCTTCTCTGCCTCTATAAACGACCTATATGCATTCTTCCGCAGTTTATTGTCATAGATACCGCTATCTTTTCCATGCCAGTACACCGAGTTACACTGCCCTTTCCACAGCTCGTTTTGGGCAGATCGCTTTTTATACTTATCACCTCTTATTTGATTAACAAGAAGATGTGTGTGTATCATCCTGGAATAGAGAAAATTAATATCTCTATACTTGCTTAAAAATTGTTTAAAAAAACCACCTCTTAGAAAAACCTCACCATTTTTGATTTTCTTCAATTCCTCACGTGCAACTATATAATCCCTTTGACGTTCCTTTTCAAGTGACCAATACGCCATTTCAACGTAAGAACTTTCTGGTATATACACCTTTTCAAGAGGATAAATATCTTTAAGATATAGCAAAGGTAAAACCGGCTCAAGCCAATCCTTATTCTTTGCTATCTCTTCAAAAAATCTTTTAATCCAATCTATGACCCACTCACTCCCGTGTTGCTCCATCCGTCCAAGGATAAAATCATCGTTAAAAATCAATACAATAACCGGATTATCTACACTTATCGAAATGGCCTTAATCTTATCAATAACATCCTGAGGACTTCCCGTTACAACCGTTTTCAAAAGCTCCATAGAATTTGGAAAGACCGTAAGAAGTTTTCCCTGCTCTTCCACTATAACCGGACGATAAATTTCACTTTTATCAAGCCCACTCAACAAAAACTGGCTATCATTTAAAATCGTATACTCCATTCCGCTATTTCTAAGGGTGTAGGCAAGGTTAGGTTCCCATACCATCTCCGGGATCCACGCTCCCCTTGGCCTTCGACCAAATTGAGCCCGTATATAGGTTGTAAGCTTCTCAATTTGCCCAAGTTTATCGGAGTTTGGTATTATAGAAAACACAGGCTCATAAAACCCCCCACCAAGCATCTCAATTTGTTTTCTCTTTACCAACTCCTTTAAGAGAATAAAATACTCCGGATGGTTACTCTCGATCCACTCAAGAACTACTCCACTATGATGGATAACAGAATGAATATCTTCATACTCATTCAAAAGTTTGAGAAGTGGCTTATACAAATTCTCATACCTATAGGAAAAATCTCTATCAGCCGCGCTGATAGAGAGATGATTATGAGAACCTAGTATAAGATAAGTTTTACTCATTTCTTTTTTGGGTGAGGTTCATTCTTTATTATACACTTAGTCGGACATTTTTCCGCAGCTTGATACCTCTCACCTGTAAACTTATAATCTATGGTAGCAAGAAAATTCTCAACCTTAAACCCACCATCCGGGGATTTTTTCTCACATACCTTGCATCCTATACATCCGACAGTACAAACCTTCCGAGTTACACCGCCCTTATCATTGGAATTGCAAGCCACAATATAATCGGCACTGTAGGGTATCATTTTCATAACACCGGTAGGACATATCTTAACACACTCCTCGCAGCCGATACACAATTCCTTGTTAACCCATACCAAACCCTCACTGTCGTAATCTATTGCATCCACAGGACATACCTTTATGCAACTCCCCAGAGCAAGACAACCGTATTTACATGCCTTATCACCATCGAACAGGGCGTATAGGGCATTACAATCCTTGATTCCACTATATTCAAAGAGGTACTTGGAAGTTTCTTTCCCTCCCCTGCAGTGAACCTGAGCCACCATCTTTTCCATGGAGATATCAATCTCAACACCCATAATTTTTGCGAGCTTCTCCGCAACAGCTTCTCCTCCCGGGCTACATTTAGTAAGTACGTCGTCCTTACCCTCCGCCATTGCCTCTGCATACGCAGAACACCCCGCATAACCACAGGCACCGCAGTTGAGACCAGGAAGGACATCCTCTAATTCCTCTATTTTTTTATTCTTTTTAATAGCAAAAACCTTGGAGGCATAGGCAAGCCCCAACCCCAGAAGTATACCCAATCCAGACACGGACACAAACGCATAAAGAACCTTTAGTAAATTCAATTTTCAACTCCTAACCAATAAGATTCCTCAAAAGGGCCTTGTCAAAGGCCATAAAAGCAAGAGCCATCAAACCTGCCGTTACAAATGCAATAGGTACCCCCCTAAACGGTTTAGGCACCCATTCCGTGTCGAGCTTTTCTCTTATCGCTGACATTAATACAAGAGCGAGCATAAATCCGACTCCTGCAGAAAATCCAGCTACAAAACTCTCAAGTGCATTGTAGTTACTTCTAACCGCTATCAAGGCAATACCAAGTACAGCACAGTTTGTGGTTATTAACGGAAGATATATCCCAAGTGCCTTGTATAGAGGAGGTGCTGTCTTCTGAATGGTCATCTCAACAAGCTGCACCAGTGCGGCAATTACAAGTATAAAGGTAATTGTCTGAAGATACATTATACCAAGTGGCACAAGAATCCAAGTGTATATCATCCAGGTTATCAGAGAGGCTATGGACATAACAAATATAACAGCAAAGCCCATCCCTATAGCAGGTTCCATATTCTTAGAAACCCCAATAAAGGGACACAAACCTAAAAATTGAGTCAAAATAAAATTGTTTATAAAGACAAAGGTAATTATAATTCCCACATACGTCATTTAACTTTCCTCCCTAAATTATGCTTCCTGCAGATTACCATTGGAAACGTTCTTAGCCTTCGCTTCACTCTCATCCATTGTGCGTTTATCCGAATCGGGAATAGAAACCTTCTGCTGTTTTCTAATCTCTAACCAATTGAAAAAAGCCTTAAGATACCCAATAACAAGTAAAGCTCCTGCAGCCAATGCAAACACCCTTACAGGTGCTTCATAGATAATAGGTATACGAATAATTCCATCGAACTTACCGATGGGGAAAAGGGTAATGGTACCTGCACCAAAAACCTCTCTTATTAAAGAGATTAAGACCAACCCAAGTGTGAATCCAACTCCCATACCAAGCGCATCCATAACCGACTTGCCAACACTATTCTTTTTGGCAAAAGCCTCTGCCCGTCCCAGGATGATGCAGTTAACAACAATCAATTGAACAAACACTCCAAGATTTTTAGAGAGAGATGGGGCATAGGCCTGCATTACAAGATCTACAATAGTCACAAAGGATGCAATTATCACAATGTACGATGGAATCCTTATCTTCTCCGGTATAAAATTCCTGAGGAGTGAAACAAAAAAATTACTTCCCAAAAGCACAAATATAACACCCGCCCCCATTCCCAGGGCGTTTACCACCTGGGTAGAAACAGCCAGGGTGGGACACAACCCCAACATTACTACGAAAATAGGATTTTCTTTAAAAATCCCCTTTGTAAACTCTTTTAACATCACTTTCCTCCCGAATCATCTAGCAGATTTATGACTGCCCACAGCCACAACCATCGCTACTTCCAGACTTCCCCATTTTCTTAATAAAATCAGAGCCAGCCGCAAGAGCATTGGCAATACCCATAAACGTAATAGATGCCCCTGTAACTGCGTCTGCATCCTTCCTACTTAACATATCCTTTCTTACAGGCACCGGTTTACTCCCTCCGGTACCAATAAACTTTTTCATGTAACTTTCCTTCTCCGCTTTCTTCCCAAGCCCCGGGGTCTCCTGATCCTCCATTAATTTAACAGAGATTATCTCTCCATTCCTTTTAAAAGCGGCAAGAATTTTTAAGTCGCCTCCATATCCCTTTCCTATAAGGTTCAATATATAGGCTCTCACCCTCCCATTCTCTTTAACGGGATAGCACCCCCTAACCACAGGATTGTTTTTTATCACGATTTCCTTTTCAGGTTTACCACCTGGAACGAGAAAGGAAAGAGCCTGTTTTAATTCCATCTCCTTCCTCTGCTTTATTACCGGCTCAGTTACAGCACTTACAAAACCAAGCAAAACAGCAGCCACCGCCGTTATTAAGAACAACTTACCACCTGTAACAAGTACATCTTTCATTTTTTCTCCTCCTTAACCTCCCCGAATCTCTTAGGTCTTATCAACCGATTGAGCAGGGGAACGAGGATATTCATAAGTATGATAGAAAGAGAAACTCCCTCGGGGAAAGCCCCAAAGAAACGTATCAGATAGGTAAAAAACCCAGCTCCAATACCAAAGATAATCATTCCCTTTCTCGTCAGCGGGGACGTAACCATGTCGGTAGCCATAAAAAAGGCTCCAAGAACTATCCCGCCGGCAAAGATGTGAAAAACTACATCTCCATGAAAGAGCCCGGCCCCATACCTCAGTCCACCCAACACCCATACAAACAGAGCAAAACTTCCAAGGTAAGCCACGGGAATTTCCCACGTAATTATCTTCTTAGCAAAAAGGTATATAGCACCCAAAAGAAGAAGTAAAGCCGATACCTCACCTATACACCCTGGAATATTGCCCAGAAAAAGATCAACGTAACCATTTGGTATCTTAGCTCCCCAGAGTGAAAATATATGTTGATTAAGCCATGACGTAATTACAATATCCGAGTGAGTAAACGGATATCCATTGACCTTCATGAACTCCATAGGACCAGATACATGCCCCTTAAAAGTTAACAGGCCAGTCTTTATAAAACCAAGAGGAGATGCTCCGGTCACAGCGTCTGTCACCCCCCTAGTTCTTGGCACAAGCCAGGTTGTCATCGGTCCCGTCCAGGAAAACATAACAAAAACCCTTCCTGCCAGAGCAGGATTCATCCAGTTGTGTCCCAATCCACCGAAGGTATGTTTTACAACCGCAATTGCAAATACCGAGGCAACCACGGGTATATAGAGTGGTATTGAAGGCGGCATATTGTAACCAACAAGGAGACCGGTCAAAAAAGCGCTTCCATCCCAGAGAGTACTGGGTTTCCCCAAAAGCTTAACAATCACATACTCCGTTAATACGGCAGAGAGAATAGAAGCAATTAACACGTACAACGAATAGATTCCAAATACATACACCCCCCAAATACCTGCAGGTATAAGACTGGCAGTGACACTCCACATAATCTTGGAGGTTGTCATACTATCCTTCAGGTGGGGCGAGGTTGTTACCAACAATTGATCAATCTTCTCTATCTTCTCCATTTTACACCTTCTTTGACTTAGCTAGATATTTTCCTAACTTCATCCCCTGAACCAGAGGAATACCTGCCGGACATACATATGCGCAGGAGCCACACTCCTTGCAATCCATAAGCCCCTCACTCAAAGCCTCATCTATATACATATGGTCAATCCATTTGTACAACCTCGTAGGACTTAAACCCATAGGGCAGACTCTTATACATCTTCCACAATGAATACAGGGAGTTTCTCTGGGAATTTTAACCCTCTCTTTTGACAGCGCAATAATCCCGGAAGTCCCTTTGGTAATAGGACTGTTTAAATCCACCTGTGCAAAACCCATCATTGGACCACCAGCAATAATTTTGAGGGGCATCTTTACAAAACCACCTGCATCTTCTATAAGATCACCTATCCGAGTTCCCACTCTCACCTTTAGATTGCCGGGCTTTGCAATAGCATCACCTGTAACAGTCACAACCCTTTCAATAAGTGGTTTATCAAACACCACGGCCTCAAAAATTGAAAGCACAGTCCCAACATTGGAAACCACAGCCCCTATGTCCAAAGGCAATCCTCCACTCGGAACCTCACGACCAGTTAAGGCCTTTAAAAGTTGTTTTTCATCACCCTGAGGGTACTTCAACTTAAGAGGAACAACATGTATATCAAGTTTTTTTGCCTCTATTCGGTCTTCCATTAGAGATATGGCATCCGGTTTATTAGCCTCTATTCCTATCAACACTACCTCTGGATTGAGTATCTTTCTAACTATCTCTACACCCTCAAGAATATCATCCGTCCGCTCAAGCATAATTCTATGATCAGCAGTTAGATAAGGCTCACACTCAACCCCATTTACAACAAAAAATTCAACCTTACTTCCCTTCTTAATTGTGTATTTTACATGTGTGGGGAAAGTCGCCCCTCCCATTCCAACAATACCCATCTCCTTCACCTTCTCGAGAAGTTCCGAGGGAGACTTACCCCTCCAATCTCTTCTCTCCAGCTCTTTACCGGAACGTTCAAACTCCCCTTCAAGCTCCACAACTACAGCATCGCTCTTCATCCCGGTGGGAAGGTATACCTTTTCAATACCCTTAACTGTACCAGGTATGGAAGAATGAACATTTGCAGAAACAAACCCAGATGCCTCACCTATAAGCATACCCTCACTAACTTTATCCCCGGATTGGACAAGAGACTTTGCAGGAGCGCCTATATGCTGCTGAAGAGGGATAACAGCCTCTGAGGGAACGATAGCGTTCCTTATAGGCACTTTATTTGTTAACTCCTTATAATCACGAGGATGTACTCCCCCTTTTGGAAAAGTTTTAAGATTCTTCATAAAGCCTCCCAAAATCGTAGCTTATCTTAGCAGAAAAACGCCAATTCCAATCAAAGAAAAACAAATACCATACCAATACGAATATTAAAACCAAAAACTCAGGAGGATACAACTTCCAATACGGAAGCTTTCTCACAGGGAAATAGTTAACCGTGGTTGTCCCCCCCTGATTCTCTATAATTTTTTCAAATGAATTATTCTTAATTTCTAACAGTATACCCTTTAACCAATTTTCATCAAAGTATTTTACGATTATTTTTCTTCCAAAAATTTTATTTTTATACCTGTCATAGGAAAATTTCCTCAGACAAATCACACTATTCTCCCGGGGGAACCAGTCCCTGCCACCTCTCTCAACACAGATATCATAGTTGAACTGCAGTGTTTCCTGATAGGCCCAGTGTGCAATATAATCAGAAAGGTTTGGAAGCTTAATCTCTCTATCCATTCTCCAGAGAGACTCGAATCTCTGCCACTCTGACAACCCCCTACCAATATGCAACTTACGCGGTTGCGGAATAATAAAATTATTAAATGATCTCTCCGCTGCAAAAACCACAACAACAAAAAGAGCGAAAGTCCCAATAGCAAATAGACGAAACTTTCTTCCTATGGGTTCTCTAGTGGAGACAAAAAAATCACCCAATATCTTAACTGGTTTAAAGACATTGTGAGAGTAGAGAAACCTTTTAATCTTAATATGGAGCACTACAAAACCTATGAGTACCGAATCAAACATTAAAGCCCATGACAGAGGTAAAATGCACCGAAAACCCAAACCCCACGCTATCATGACGAGAAAAGCAAACAGCAAGACACCAGCAAGAAGGAGGAGTTCTTTAACCCAGTTCTCCCCATTACCCCGAGATGGGAAATATCCATCAACACTTTCACATACCTTTGCAGAGAGAGATATGTACAGTGGGAAGAAAGCAAAGGCGAATCCAGTCACAGCAATATTACCATCAATCATAATTAGCACCCATGGAATAATCCCTACCGGGATCCAAAGCATATTAGCAGAATCAATCCCTCTAGGAAGGTTATATCCCTTTATAAGAAACACAGAGAATATCAAAAAGAGTAAAATGGAAAAACCACTGAGAAGGGGTGAATAATCAATAAAGTACCAGGGAATACCGATCCCAGAAAACAACCGCGTAAGTTTTACATAGGTTACAATAGGTCTTTCAACAGCCGGAATATAGATTATCTCATATCTCTCCCACTTAGAAAAAGCCACAAAAAAATTTCCAGCATTTCTCAGATAATCATCATAACGAGGATCCTCCCTATCGAGATATCTATCAAGTCTGTCTATTGTTACCCACTTGAACCCTGAAAAATCATAGAACATTACAGGAGATGTATAAACAGAAACAATTCCCTTTAAATACCTTTTCTCTCTTAGACGTTGTATTAATAGTTTCTTATTGCCACTCAGTTTAAACACCACGGTATAATACCCACGCCACACCTTGGCCGGCGGAATAAAAGAGTTAAAATGAAAAAGGATCCATATAGAGAACAGAAGAAAAACAAAAAAAATTACCAAAAAAAGTACTGTAGCAAGTCGTTTAACGCTCATACACTAAAACCGGATTATATATAAAATACAACTTTCTTCAAACCAAAGACTCATAAAAACTCTGTCCCCAACTGAGATTCCTTCCTTGACATTCGAAAAACTGAGAAATACAATCACAATCAACATGTTTGAGGAGAAAATAAGCCCCCTACAAGAATGGGCAAATGCAGGAAAAGCTATACTATACACGTATGGCAATTTCTTTTACTGGCTCCTAAAAGAGAACTTTCCCTTAAAGCAGATAGGAGAACAATTCATAAGGACAATGGTAGAGGGCTTTGGAACAATAATGGTTGGTGCCTTCGTACAGGGGTTATTAATTGCATGGCTAGCGGGCAATAATGCCTCGAGATTCGGAGCAAATATATGGATAGGAACAATATCCACGTATGTAATCTTTAAGGAAACCTCCGTACTTATGGCAGGTATTCTATATTCCTCCAGAGTTGGGACAGGTTTTACCGTAGAGATAGGATCCATGCAGATGACGGGACAACTGGATGCTCTTAGATTAATGACAATAGAACCCACTCAGTACATTGTTATTCCCAGAGTGCTTGCCTCTATCATAACGCTTCCCCTCTTAAAAGCCCTGTCGGACGGGGTTGCCGTGATATCCACAATGGTCCTCATAAAGATCTGGTTCGGTGTTTCCTTCCCTATCTTTGCCGACAGAGCATTTATGTTTTTACAGACCTCTTCTCTTACACTCTCCTACGTAAGAACCGCTCTAATAGCATTTTTCACCTCCCTAAACTCCTGTGCACTCGGATTTTACTTCAATGGAGGAGCTGTTGAGCTGGGCAAAACAACAACCAAAGCTAATGTAGTTAACATTATATACGTTTTAATAATCGACCTCTCATTTGCCATAATGCTGGAACTCACGGGGTGGGCATAATGATAAAAGTTATAGGGCTCTACAAATCTTTCGGCAACAATAGAGTACTCAAAAATCTCAACATAGAGATAGAGGAAAGAATAGCCACTGTCGTGATTGGTAGAAGCGGCATTGGAAAATCAGTGCTACTAAAATCAATATGCGGATTAATTCCTCCTGATAAAGGCTCCATACTAATAGATGGTGAGGATATAACAAAGGCAAGCAGAGCAAAACTTCATAAAATACGTTCAAAGATTGGAATGCTATTTCAGGATGGAGCCTTATTCGATTCATTCAATGTCTATGAGAATGTAGCTTTTCCCCTCGTCTATCACAGGCTATTTGACAAGGAAACCATCCATAAAAAGGTAATGCAATACCTCGAACTTGTGGAGATGCAGGACTTCACAGAGGCAATGCCCCATGAATTATCGGGGGGAATGAAGAGAAAGGTTGCCATAGCAAGGGCAATGATTATGGAACCGAAATACCTACTATACGATGAACCAACCACAGGGCTCGATCCCTACAGCTCTGCTATAGTGGAAATTCTCATAAAGCGACTACAGGAGGAATTGAAAATCACCTCTCTAATTGTGACTCATGATATAGAACTGACAAATTTCATTGCAGACAAGATAGCTCTTCTAGAAGATGGTAGAATAGTAGCATATGAGAGTAAAGAAGATTCTTTAAAGGAGGGTTCGCTTATCTACAGTCACTTTATTACAAACAGAGAAAAAATAAGGATTGCTCATGGCTATTAAGTTAAGAAAAATAATAAGAGTAATAGTTATCTCTCTCCTCAGCCTGGCAACGGCATTCTTTTTATTCCTAATGATCAACAATTTTCAACTGAGGAAAGGGATAACTGTGCATGTTATTTACAGCCATGTAGGAGCCCTCAACATAGGCGCATGGGTACGAAAATCCGGGGTAAAGGTGGGATCCGTCACTAAAATAAGAGTAAATCCCGCAGATGGAAGATCGGTTATTGTTACTATAGCATTCAAACCCGGTGAGACTCCAAGGAAGGGAGATAAATTTGCAATAGTAGCCAGCGGGATTATGGGGGATCAGTATATAGAAGATTTCCCGGCGCCCCTCTCATCACCCCCGGTACCTGACGGCTACACCTATAAGGGAGAACCAATGCTAGACCTCTCGTCTCTAACAACAGACGGGGTTGCACTAATAAAAAAAATTGAAGAAAGTTTAGATATTCTCACTGACCTCCTAAAAACAAATAAACAGGCGATAAATAACACGATAAAAAACATCGAGGCGACCACCAAAAGCCTTAAAGAGATCACGGATGAAATTAAACAAATCACCGATACGATCCCCGAATTAGCCGCTACAATAGACCTAACAACAAAGAGAATAAACAACCTTGCAGACAAAATCGAAAGAGAAACCACCCAATTTATGGATACAAATTCTAAAAATATCTCTATAACCGTGGAGAATATAAAAGACTCCTCGGAAAAACTAAGGGAAGCAATTGATAACCTCACAAAAGAGGGAGCCATACTCGATGTAATAAACAAACGGAATATCACCACTCAAATCCCGAAGATAATGACAAATCTATCCAAAACCTCTGAAAATCTTATGAAATTAACGAAGGATTTACAGGATGCATTTGAGGGGCTTGGTAAATGAAAATTAAAACCGATAAACACAAAAACACTCGTAAAATACTCCACAGATAAATACCCAGATGAAAAAGGAATTCGCTCCAACAGGAAAGGCTCACCAAAATTTTAAATTTACGGTCGACAGAAACGATGTGGGCAGAAGAATTGATAGGGTACTTAGAAAAATACTATCCGACGCACCACTAAGTACAATCTACAGACTTCTACGAACGGGAGATATAAAAATCAATAATCATAAAATTCTTCCCTCTTACAGACTAAAAACAAATGACAAAATCGAATTACCATCTCCACCACCCTCCCCTTCCCATTCACATTTTATCCCAAATTTAAAACAAAATTACCCCGGTATAGATTCTCTCATCATAGAAGAAACAGAGGATTTTATTGTTGTTAACAAACCCAGAGGGATGCTTGTACACGGGAAAAACTCCCTAAACACAATACTTCTCGGTTATCTTAATAATTTACGGAAAAAACCAAACTATCCTAGAGCGTTTACCCCGGGACCTATCCACAGATTGGACAGAAACACATCCGGAATCGTCCTGTTCTCAAAAACACTAAGGGGAGCGAAACAACTATCCAAACTATTTAGAGAACACGAAATTATAAAGATATACCTCGCCGTTGTGGAGGGGTCAATTGATCAAGAGACAACTCTAAAGGATATTCTTCACAGAGACAGAAATAAAAAAAAGACCGAAGTCGTAACCTCTCCGGGCGGAACAAAAGACAAAGAGGCTACCACCTATATATACCCTATTACAAGCCAGAACAATTTAACCTTAACACTCTGCATTCCGATCACGGGGAAGACTCACCAGATACGAGCTCAACTGGGAAATTACGGACATCCTCTTTTTGGAGACACAAAGTACGGAGGACAAAAAAACAGAGAGGGTTTCTTCCTTCATGCCCTTCAACTCGTCGTAAAAAAACGAGAAATCTTAAATGGTTTGAAAAACTTTTTTGCCCCTATCCCCGAAGAGAGTTATATTATGCTTGAGAGTTACTTTGGCAAGGGGTGTCTTAAGAGACTTAGAGAAAAGATAAATGAAATCATCGACACCATATGATCATACAACAAAGAGCCCCGAAAATAACTGTTAACAATCAGGATCAGACAACAAAAAATTCTAGGTGTAATCACAAAAGCACTTGGCGGGTTGAGGTTAATGCTAGGGACAGGGAAAGTACTACGAAACATCTTATGGCTCATTAAGGGAGTACAGGTCTTTGCCCTCGTGGGGAAAAGCGGAAGTGGAAAGAGCTTCCGAGCTCAACTTGTGGCACAAAAATACGGGATAGATCTGATAATCGACGATGGGTTACTCATCAAGGGTCAAAAGATACTGGCAGGGAAATCAGCAAAGAAAGAACCCGGTATGCTATCAGCCATCAAAACAGCACTATTTAACGAGGAGGAACACGCAGAGGAGGTAAAAGCTGCTCTTTCACGAGAAAATTTTAAACGAGTATTAATCCTTGGAACCTCGGCCGCTATGACAAGAAAGATAGCAAAACGATTAGGATTACCAGCCCCCTCAAGGATAATCAAAATAGAGGATATAGCGACAACCGAAGAAATCGACAGAGCACGAAGGATAAGAGAAGAGGAGGGCAAACATATAATTCCCGTACCTGCAATAGAGATTAAAAAGAACTACCCCCACATATTCTTCGAATCCGTAAAGGTCTTACTCTCTAATCGTTTAAAACTCTTCACCAAAGAAAAGACTTTCGAAAAAACCGTTGTAAGACCGGAGTATAGCAAAAAGGGTAAGGTAGCGATTTCCGAAACAGCCCTCACTCAGATGGTACTTCACTGTGTAGACGAATTTAACCCGGAATTAAAGGTTACAAAGATAATTCTTCATAGAGACAACGACAATTACAGAATAGAAGTAATTCTTAGTGTTCCCTACGGAACACAAATTTCAGGAGATCTACACAACCTCCAGCGATATATCGCTGAGAGTCTGGAGCAGTTCACAGGAATCATTCTGGATGAAGTTAATATAACAGTCGGGAAAATATCGTACCTCGACCGTTTTCTAAAGGAAATCAAGAAAAAACAACTTAAAACCTCCAAACAAAAAAAAGAGCACCAAAAATAAATATTTGACATCCATATAAACTCTGTCTATGATATGTTTCAGGAGAAAGTATGAAGAAGTTTCTCATCGTTCTTACTATTATAGTGGTATTTGTTTTTTCTGCATTTTCTGATAACAAGTTCTATATAGTAGAATCGAAACATTACAAGGTATATTCCGACGAAAGCAAATCCTTTGCTCAGAGTATAGCAGAAAAAATGGAGGCGTGCTTTACCATCTATAATAATCTTCTCCATTTTGATACCTCGTATCTTCCAACAAAACTACGGGTAAAAATATTCAAAGACAAAAGATCCTTCGACACTTACCTTAAAAAATTACTAAATCAGACAAGGGAGGATTTCGTTTACATCCACTACTACGATCTAGAAAAATCGGAATTGGTGGGCTTTAACAAACCTAATCCAAAAGATTTCAACTCTTCCCTCCTTCATCAGGGTTTCATCCAGTTTATAAAGGCTTTTATCCCGGATTCACCAATATGGTTAAGGGAGGGAACCGCCGCATATCTTGAAAACTCAAGCTACAATTCGGAAACCAAAAAATTCGAATGGAAACCAAACCTCGACTGGCTAGACACACTAAAGGGCATAATACGCGGTGAAAATGGGCAATCACTTATACCGCTTTACAAGTTACTCCTAATGTCGAAACAAGAGGCAATAAAAAACATAAATATTTTTTATCCGGAGGCATGGGGCCTGGTCCACTTCCTAATCAACTCTAATAATAAGGAATATAACCGAATATACTGGGATTCTCTAAGTGCACTAAGGGCGGATTTGGATGTTAAACAGAACAGCGAGAGAATTATAAAACGGGCATTCTCATGGGTAGATTCCGATAAATTATTGAAAGATTTTACCAATTACATAATGTCACTTAAAACCTTCTATGATTATGTAAAAGAAGGGGTTAACTACTACAATAAAAACCAGCTTAAAAAAGCAGAAAAATCATTCAAAAGTGCTATCGATCTGGAACCTGACAATCATATTCCGTACTACTATCTGGGATTAACGTACTACACGGAAAAAAGATATAACGAGGCAAAACAGTACTATGAGAAGGCGGAAGTTCTGGGAACCGACAAAGGCCTAATAAACTACGCCCTGGGTGTCAATGCATTCGCAGATAATAAATTTGATGAGGCGGTAAAATACCTTAAAAAAGCAAAAGAAATCGATGAAAAAACCTACGGTTCCAAGGTTGACTCTTTACTAAAACGAATAGAACTTTTAAAGTAACATTCCATAGAACTTTATACTTTACTATAATTTATTTAACATCATATTCGAAAGGTAGAGCTATGCACGGATTGGAAATAAAAAAGGTAGAAACAAAAAAAGACAGATTACAGTTTATCAAGATGCCTTGGCCCATTTATAAGGATGATCCCCATTGGGTTCCGCCAATAATAGCAGATCAGAAAGAATTCCTTGATCCCAAGAGAGGGGTATTCTTTGAACACGGAGAAGCAGAGTTGTATCTAGCACTCCGCGAGGGAAAGCCGGTAGGTAGGATCTCCGCTCATATTAATCATCTTCATGAGGAGATATACCACGATGGCAAGGGCTTCTTCGGTTTTTTTGAATGCGAAAACAACCAGGAAACAGCTAATCTCCTCTTTGAAACAGCGGAAAAATATCTAAAATCAAAGGGGAAAACTCATGTAGAGGGACCAATGAGTTTTGGGATCTATGATGAAATAGGTCTTCTAGTTGACGGTTTCGATACAGATCCCTACGTACTAAACACCCATAACCCGCCCTACTATCAAAACCTTGTAGAAAATGCAGGCTACACCAAATCAATTGATTGGTACGCCTATAGAGGAGCTACAAACCAGAAGGTAGACGAGAGATTGTACAGGCTTAGAGACAGAGTAATGCAGTTACCCGGACTTACCATAAGGAAAATTGATCCCAAAAAGAGTTACGAAAGAGACGTAAATATTGTCAAACATATATTCAGAACCGCATGGAATAAGAATTGGGGTCATGTTCCCCTAACAGATTCTGAGTTCAACAGAATCGCCAAAGAACTTACACATCTTGTGGTACCGGATCTATCATTCATTGCAGAGATAAACGGAAACCCGATAGGGTTTGCTCTGTCCATATACGATGCAAATGTTGCAGTCAAAAAGATAAACGGAAGGCTCTTCCCATTTGGTTTTATAAAACTCCTTATGAACATCAAAAAAACTGATAGATTCAGGCACATACTCATGGGAGTTCTTGAAGAGTATAGATTGAGGGGCATTGAAATTGCTTTCTATGTAAATATAGCTGAGCAAGCGTACAAATTGGGTTTTAAAGAGGTAGAGATGTCTCTTATAGTGGAAAACAATGAAGCAATGAACAAGTCCTTAAGTCATTTGCCTGTGGAGATATACAAAACGTACAGAATCTACAGAAAAGACATTTAAAGAATCACTTACAAAACACACAGGATAAAGGACACAGGGGAAATGTACCCGAGGTAAACAAGATGGCAAAGACTATAACTCCAAGGTTACTCAAAGGATTCAGAGATTTTCTCCCCCAGGAAGAGATAAAAAGGAAAGAGCTAGTATCAATTCTGGAAGAGACATTTAAACTTTTTGGATTTTTGCCCATAGATACCCCGGTACTAGAGTATACGGAAATTCTTCTGGGCAAGGGCGGCGGAGAAACGGACAAACAGATCTACAGATTTAACGATCACGGGAAGAGAGATGTGGCAATGCGCTACGATCTTACCGTACCATTTGCCCGTTTTATGGCTCAACACAGGAACCAACTCTACCTACCCTTCAGGCGCTACCACATTGCAAAGGTGTGGAGGGGAGAAAATACTCAACGGGGAAGGTACAGAGAATTTACCCAGTGTGATTTTGATATCGTAGGAACGGATAGTGTATCCTCCGATTTTGAGATACTCCTTCTAATGCACACGAGTATGCTGGCTCTTGGAATAGAAAACTTCAAAATACACATATCGGATAGATCCCTATTCAATAGATTGCTTACCATTCTTCAGATAGGGGAAAGATATACAGAAATTCTCAGACTGGTAGACAAGTTACCAAAGATTGGAAGAGAAACCCTGCAGAAAAGTCTAGAAGAGATTGTAGATAACAAAAAGGCCAAAACTATTCTTGCCTTTACCGAGGCAGAGGGGAAGACTCCCGGAGAGACAATAAAAAACATAAGGGAAACTCTCAATCTTGATGAGCGAGAAACACTTAGAGTTGAGGAAATCTGGAATATAGTCGAAGAGATGGGATTAGAAAGTTACTTTAAAATAGATCCATCGATAACAAGAGGCCTGGATTACTACACAGGGGTTGTATTTGAAACCTTTCTCAATGATCTACCACAAATTGGTTCCGTCTGTTCTGGTGGGAGATACAACAACCTCACCTCCCTCTACACCAAGGAAAGCATTCCGGGAGTGGGAGCATCCATAGGTTTAGACAGACTAATAGCGGCATTGGATGAAATTAACCCGGGAAAGAGCCAGATACAGATCCCCCAGGTATTGATATTATTTCTAGATAATAGGTTAATAGCACACTACCACCACATTTCTTCCCACCTCCGCAAAAACGGTATCTCCTCCGAGGTTTATCCGGAGAAAAAGAAATTTGCAAACCAGTTCTCCTACGCCGAGAAAAAGGGGATACCAATTGGGGTAATATGCGGAGAAGACGAATACAGAGAGAAAACTGTAACCCTTAAAGATTTAAGAACAAGACAGAGCTATACTGGAATAACTATCGAAGAGCTTCCAGATAGGATAAAACAACTTCTCCGGTAATCCATAGTGATTCCGATGAGAGCTTATCCGGGGTATCACCATGGGTATGCCAGTAGGGATAGTTTAAATCGATTAAAATAGTCGTCGGAATACCAGCATTTAAAAACGGGTAATGATCACATATTATAAACTTAGCATGTTTATTTATATCAAAATTGAGGAAGGGCAAAAATCCCTTTGATTTCCCTATCTCCCTTATCCTAAGTGTAAGGGCAAGACTCTCCATATGCTCTACTATATGGGCATCAAAATCAAACACCATATCCCTTCCTCCAACCATATCCAGAACAATAACCTCGCCTGGCATAGCGGGTATAGGATTTTTGGCATAATAGAAAGCCCCTGTAGAGAAAAGATGTCCCTCTATATTTCCTATATCTTCCGCATCGAAAAAAACAAGGTACACATCGTAGGGAAACTCGAACCCTTTTAGAAAAGGAACAAGGGCAAGTTGTACAGCCGTACCCGAACCACCGTCATTTGCTCCCAAAATCGGTTTATTTCTCAACTGCTCTTCTTTTTCGTTGTCAGCAATCAATCTCGTATCAAAGTGGGTTCCTATCATTACCGACTTAGTTGATGAAACTTCCTCCGATAAAGTACCTTTTCCCTTCCCCCCGGCTCTAAAAACACCAATAACATTGCTACAGCCTACCTCTTTTCCCCCCAAAGTTATCTCAAACTCCTGCCTGTAGAGATCATCCACATATCTTTCAAGCAGAGAGGATATATAATCAACAGCTATCCTATGTCCCTCACTTCCGGGATACCTATATCCGAAAGAAACCAATTTTTTTACAATATCGAGAGCCTCTTCGCCAAATCTCCTATCAAGAATATATCCCTGCGGTGGGTTATATCCCCCATCTCCATTTTTATCCGATGACATACGAAATATCTCCGGAGCTTTCCTCCAAAACCAACTTTACATAACTGGAACCAGGATCGGAAAACACTTCAAATGCGGCATCTTCCAATATTCCAACAAGAGAAGCCTCCAGCCCCCTTGCCCCTGTTTCTTTTTTTATACTATCCCTAACAACTTTACCTATAACCTCTTCCCCTATTAAAAGTCTCTTACCCTCCAATTTAAACTCCTCTCTATAGCGACTTAACACATTCCTCTCTAAAATCTTACGCAATTCCCCCTTCGATAGGGCATGGAAGGGGACTATTCGTTTAAACCTCCCAATCAGTTCAGGAAGAAACCCGTAATCTCTAAAATTTCTTGCTGCCTCTACCTCATCTATTGAGTAATTTACCGCTATCCTATCCACATCAGCACCAATGGGCCTCCTACCAAAACCTATATGCTCCCCCTTGTTATATTCTATTACCCCTTTAAGACCGGAAAAAGCCCCACAGGCAATAAAATCGATATCGGTCGTGGATATGATAACCTTCGGAGTATAATCGGAATGACTAAACTCAAGTGGAACAGGTACCTCCGTTGATTCGAGAATCTTTAACAGCTCCCTCTGAACCCCCAGCCCAGAAACATCCTTGGTCGTCCCTGCCCCTGCGAAGACAGCATTATTGCTACCCGACGAAAGTTTATCAAACTCATCGATACAAACTATCCCAAAAGAGGCGGCTATAGGGTCCATATTGGCGGCGTATATAAGACGCGTGAGGATAGAATTTACATCTTGCCCCACATACCCGGTCTCCGAGAAACCTGTGATATCCACTATAACAGTGGGGAGTTTTAGTATCTTTTTGAATAAAATCTCGACAAGATAGGTCTTACCACAACCGGTGGGCCCCACAAACAGCATATTGGTCTTCTCCGGAATACTCTCACGTTTTACTCCCATAAGGTATATATGCTTTAACCTCTTAATATGTCGATAAGCCATAAGAGAAACGGCCCTCACTGCCCTATCCTGTCCGATGTAACCCTCCTCTCTTATGGCCTCCTCGATATCTCTGGGGCTCAACAGGGGAATTGAATTAACAAAAGCCTTTGCCTTTTCGAGGTATTCGTTGGCCTCTGGAGAAAGAACAGCCATACTCTCTATTTTTCCTTTACATTCTCTCTAATATTTGTATTTTAAATTAATATAATAAGAAATAAAGGACAAGAAAGATAGGAAAATGATTATAAAAGATATAGATTTTTCAAAATTAGCCGTTTACGAGCATAAAGAAGAGATACTGGAGGCATTACGGGATAATCAGGTAATCGTTGTAGAAAGCCCTACGGGAACAGGGAAAACAACTCAACTCCCACAGATACTCTATGAGGATGGTTACGCAGATAACGGTATAATTGGAGTAACCCAACCGAGAAGAATAGCTACGCTATCGGTAACCCAGTTTATCGCCCATCAGATGAAAAAGGAAATACCGGACACCGTGGGTTACAAGATGAGATTTGAAGACCTCACCGACGCCACAACAAAGATAAAGATAATGACAGACGGGATCCTACTACAGGAATTAAAAACAGATTATTACCTTCAAGACTACAGCGTAATAATAGTCGATGAGGCTCATGAGAGAAGTCTTAATATAGATTTTATACTTGGCTTTCTAAAACGCATTCTCAAAGAGAGAAAAAATTTCAGAGTAATTGTTTCCTCCGCCACAATAAACGCCGAGGTTTTTTCCCACTACTTCGATGGATGCCCGATTGTAAGGATAGAGGCTCAATCCTATCCCGTAGAAATAATCTACGATCCTCCATTCCCAGAAACGAGCCACGAAGCAATGATGATGAAAATTGTTGAGACGGTAAGGAAAACACTAGAAAGCGGGAAACGGGGAGATATCTTGATATTTCTCCAGGGTGAACAGAGTATAAAAGAGTGTATCTCCAATCTCTACACCCTGGGATACAAAGAAAAATTGGAGATACTTCCCCTATACTCCAGATTAAGCGTGGAAGAACAGGAAAAGGTATTTCTGGAATACCCCGGAAAAACAAAGGTGATAGTTGCTACCAATATAGCGGAAACGAGTGTCACAATAGACGGGGTAACAACGGTAATAGACTCTGGATATGCAAAGATGAACTTTTTCAATCCCAGAAACTACACATCTTCCCTCATAGAAATACCCATACCGAAATCATCCTGCAACCAGCGAAAGGGACGAGCAGGACGAACCCAACCCGGGGTGTGTTACAGGCTGTACTCGGAGGCCAACTACGAGAGTAGACCGCTCTTTCCCAAAGAGGAGATATACAGAACAGACCTTTCAGAGGTTATACTGAGAATGGCCGAAATTGGGATTAAAGATTTTGAAAATTTCGATTTTATCTCTCCCCCCGGGATTGCCGAGATAGAGAGCGCTATAGAGACCCTCAAATACCTGGATGCACTGGATGACAACAGAGAACTCACCCAAATCGGCAAGATGATGGCCAAATTTCCCATTCTCCCCAGACATTCACGAATGATAGTAGAGGCAATTCTCCACTATCCCAACGTAATAGAGCAGGTAACGATAGCGGCAGCCTTCCTCTCTACAAAAACCCCATTCCTGCTTCCACAGGGAGAAGAAATAGAGGCAAGAAAGGCTCATCACTCCTTTAGCGACCCAAATGGTGATTTTTATTCCTATGTAAAACTCTTTAAACGCTATAAAAATAGCAAAGACAAGGAAAAATTCTGCCAGAACTACTATCTGGATACAAAAACCATGCAGGAGATTGCCAATATAAAGAGTCAATTAGAGGAGATAGTCTCTGAAATGGGCATTCCCATCTCCTCCACGGGATCGATAAGTGACTTCCTCTGTGCCGTTTCCAGAGGGCTCGTACAATCCATCTGTATAAACATAGGCAGGGGGCTCTACAGGAGTATAACGGCCTCTAAAATACAGATTCATCCCGGCTCTGTAATGTTTAGAAAAGACCCAAAGTATATAGTGGCTGGAGAGATAGTAAGAACATCCAGACTATATGCGCGATCTGTTTCCCCTCTAAAAGAGGCCTGGCTTAAGCGAGTGGATCCCAAAATACTTAAGGCGCTTCTACATAGGAGAGAAAGCGCAAAGAGTACAAAGCGAGAGAGAGATTTCACCAACAACATCAAGATAGGCAGAGAGGTTTTCCCCATAAAGAGAATAAAAGGGAATCAGAGACGAGTGGTATTAGAATGGGAGAGAATAAAACCGGTTATGGAAATTACAGACCTTCGACTACTTCCCAACTATAAGAAGCTACGGGGTGTAATAATCTACAATAATCACACTATTATGGAGGGAGTAAAATTAAACACACTCCTCTTTGCCATTCAGAATATGGAACCCAATCTGAAAATTATAAAGAACTGGCCGAAGGGACACAATTTTACCAAGAACCTAAATAAAAAACCGTTCAAAACCGGCCTTACCAATATTCTAAAACTCTGTAACCTAAAAAACAAAAAGAAAAAATTGGGATTTCTTACTTTAGAAACGGATGGTTACGGAACCTATTGGTTTAAGTGTAGAAAAAACTTTCTTGATGCGGTCTCCGAGTCTCTCTCATCCCTCGAAATTCTTGCAGACGAAGCCTCCAATCTGGAAGAGGAAACGCTAAATCTCGTTAACAAAAAGTACAGAATGTTATCTGAGATATTTGAGGGATAAAAACTTTCTAACCGCGAGGCTCGACAAGTATTTCCTCTTTACCAACGGCAGAGTATTTAACTATCCCCCTTTTAAGGAAGGTTTGAATCATGGCCGAGATCTCTTTTCTCTCGATCCCCAAATGTTTAGATGCCCAATCGGTAAAAGCTTCTATATTCACCCTATACCCCTTAAAGGTAGAAACCCCACTCTCCTTGGCATACTGATACAACCCCTCAAGAAGCTGGTTAGACTTGTTGGTTGACATAATATTTTCTATTATTGCATTTGCCTTCCGTATTCGCTCCGATAGAATTCGTATCATCTTCTTAGCAAAATCAGGATTGGTCTCTATCATCTTCTCGAATAAGACTTCGTTGAGGGCAAGGAGTCTAGTTGGTTGAGTGGCAATTGCAGTGGCAGAGCGCTTTTTGTTTTCGATTAAAGCCATTTCACCGAATATATCTCCGGTATGTAAAACAGCGAGAGTTTTCGCCGTATCGGCAGAGGTTTTTTTTCGTATTTCTACCTCACCCTGAATAACAACATACATTTCCTCACCCGGATCACCCTCCTCAAATATCACCTTCCCGGGACTGAACATTTTAACATGTTTATCAAAAACCTCCTTGTTAATCCTCACCTACTCAACCTCCAGACTTTTTAAGAATTCTAAAATCAACCACACCTACAAAATTTCCCAAATAGCTCCCTCGTTAACACCCTCTACTATTAAATTATCGCACAAATTCCTCTGTAAAACAAATCTCAATTTCCCACCCTTCTTTTTTTTATCCCCATACATAGCACGAATTATACCCCTCGGATCAAAGGCTACCGCGCTTAAGTTCCCATCCTCACCCGTTGCCCTTACATCCCCATACCCCCCCTTTGCCCCTCTAAACTCACTAACAAACCCGTAGCTTTCGAGAAGTCTAATAACACGGTTAGCGTAATCGTTATCTGTGATACCCAGTTTAACACCGAGTCTCATAGCCTTTGCCAACCCCCACGCTACCGCTTCGCCATGATTTATTCCCTTAAAAGCATTAACAGCCTCAAGAGCGTGCCCAAAGGTATGCCCCAAATTAAGCCAAGCCCTTTTTCCTGACTCTCTGGGATCCTCTTCCACAATCTTTCCCTTAACCATAACGGAGCGTCTTACAATCTCTTTAACGACATCAACCTCCCGGGCAACAATTGCTCTTCTCTTATTCTCCAGAATAGAGAACAGTTCGGCATCTCCGAGCATAGCCGTTTTTATTACCTCCGCAATGCCACAGAGATACTCTCGCTGGGGCAAAAATTCCAGACTCCTTACGTCTACAAAAATCTCCGATGCGGGATAAAAACTCCCAATCATATTCTTAAACCCCATAAAATCAAACCCCGTTTTTCCACCGAGGGAGGCGTCTACCATGGCAAGCAGTGTGGTAGGAACAAGCACAAGTGAGCACCCTCGCATATAAACAGAGGCGGCAAATCCTGCAAGATCACCGACCACTCCTCCACCAACTCCGACAACAGTGCCACTCCTATCAAGTCCAATTTTTACGGCAGACTCCAAAATTAACCTTACACTCCCCCACCTTTTACTTGACTCGCCGGGGGAAAGAACTACACACCTCTTTCCTTCTCCAAAGCGTTCCCCGGGGCCAAACAGCCGGTAAGTATTCTCATCGAATACAAAAAGGGTGTTTTCCCCCTCACCAGAAAGCCTTTTAGCGATATATCCAACAACACCATCTGCACCCCCGAAAATCTCCTCAGTAAAAATTACCTCACTCTTTCTGCCACCAAAATTAAACTCAATTAAATTCTCCATAGACAACCACCTCACTACAGTATCCTCGTACTACCACTGCCAAAAACACGTTTTAAACATAGTACAGTACCACATGAATCAAAAAAATTAAATATAACAAACATTTCCTTTAAAACCACGAGCAATATATATATAATTTTACTAACATGTGCAATCTTGCCAATAAGTGCACAACCTCCATCAACCCATACGTATTCCAGAGGGATTACATATGAAAAGAAAAACCAGCTTCATAAAGTTTATAAGGGTATCGGGAATAATTTTCCTGCTGACCCTTTCAGGGATATTCATTGTCATAGATCTAATTAGCAGTTACAGAGAGTTCAACATCAGAGCGGAAAAAATGCGAAAAGATTACATCTTAGAGCAGAAAAAAATGATAAAACAAGAGGTTATCCGAGTCATTGATATGATAAATCATGAAAAAACCAAAGCGGAAACCTTAACAAAAAATCGAATCAAATCAAGGGTTTACGAGGCTTACGAGATTGCAACACATATCTACAGAGAAAATCAAAACCTCAAAAATAAAGTAGAGATTCAAAAACAAATTCTAGAGGCCCTAAGAGCGATCAGATTTGGAAACACAAACGAATGCTACAAAATAATCGATCTAACAGGGAAAATTGTATTAGACCCACTAAACCCGAGCAACGAGGGTCTCAGCTGTATAAATCTCAAAGATTACAGGGGTAACTACATCATTAAAGATATGATTAACATAGCCAAAGAAGCGGGAGAGGGTTTTTACCAATATATTCCCATAAGCGTTAACAATTCCGCCAATAGACAGATAACGAACCATAATAAAAAGATCTCCTTCATAAAACTCTTTAAACCACTAAACTGGTGTATAACCGCCGGCCTTTACCAAAATGAGGCTACAGAAAAAATCAAAAAGGAACTCTTAGAACGGATAAGCAAGATTAGATTCGATAAAGAGGGATACATCTTTGTCAATAGGTTAAATGGCGATGCTCTGGTCTCAAATGGAAAAGTTTTCTCTGGCAGGAGAAAACTCTGGGAAATTTTCAATAAAAACCCTCAAAAAACAAGAGAAATTTTTCAAAAAGAATACAGAGCGGCCCTAAAACCTGGCGGAGATTACATCGATTACTCGTGGGTAAAACTAAAGGGCCCACATAAAGAATCACCCAAAACCTCATTTGTACGGGGAATCCCGGAGTTAAAGTGGCTGGTCGGAGCCGGTGTCTATCTTGACGATATAGAGAGAGATATTCTCACAATGCACTCACAGTTAACCAAACAAATTCTTAACAAACTATCATTCTCTATCCTCATAATTCTCACAGTAGTAGTGTTGTTCCTCTTCCTCTACAATTTACTAACCCGAAGACTAGAAAATGACTTTAATTTATTTATCTCATTCTTCAATCGAGCTGCCTTTTCTAACGAACCGATAGACCTGAAAATGGTGAAATTCGTGGAATTTGAGGAGATGGCCAAAAACGCCAACAGTATGCTGGCAGATAAAATTAACGCCCAACAACAACTCATGGAGGAAAGAGAACAACTCTTTGTAACAATTCACTCCATCGGAGACGGGGTTATAACAACCGATGTAAAGGGCAGGGTGGAATTAATGAATTCCGTAGCTGAACATCTCACCGGGTGGCGCGAACAAGAGGCTAAAGGTAAACTATTGACCGATATCTTTCACATAATAAATGAAACTACAAGAGAAAAGGCACAAAACCCCGTAGCCAGAGTACTCAGAGAGGGTAGGATAGTAGGTCTGGCAAACCATACCGTCCTTATCTCCAAAAACGGTGTAGAATACAATATTGCAGACAGTGCCGCACCGATAAAGGATCCAAGGGGTAACATACTAGGTGTTGTATTGGTATTCCGTGATGTTACCGAAAAACTGAAGACAGAGAAAGAACTTTTAAAAACAAAAAAATTAGAGTCTATAGGGGTTCTCGCGGGAGGAATCGCTCATGACTTTAACAATATCCTTACAGGTCTATTTGGAAATATTGAACTTGCCAAACTGGAAATACCACCCGATCACCCCGCCTTTCCCTATATTCAACTGGCAGATCAGGCAATGGAGAGGGCTACAAAACTTACCAAGCAACTTCTCACATTTGCTAAGGGAGGAGAGCCAATACTGGAAACTATGGACTTAAAACCTATAATAGAAGATACCGTCAGATTCAACCTAAGCGGCAGCAGCATAAAAGCCCACTTTAAATTCCAAAAAGGATTATGGCACGTCAAAATTGATAAGGGCCAAATCAGCCAGGTAGTAGCTAACCTGACAATAAATGCAAAAGAGGCCATGCCGGAGGGAGGAAACCTCTATATCGAGGCAGAAAATTTTACCACTACAAGAGAGACTAGTATCCCCCATCCTATATCTGGAGACTTCGTAAAACTCATTTTCAGGGATGAGGGCATAGGAATTCACCCTAAAGATGTAGAGAAAATATTCGATCCCTATTTCACAACCAAAAAACAGGGTAGCGGCCTGGGTCTGGCAGTTGCCCATAGCATAATCATCAAACACAAAGGATACATAGGTGTAAAATCCACACCGGGAAAGGGTACAACATTTACCATATACCTTCCCGCCGAAAAACAATCTGCCACAAAAAAAACTTCCGGAAACGAGCAGTCCCACCAACCTACAAATAGTTACTCAGGCTATATACTTATTATGGATGATGAAGAAATAGTTAGAAGCGTCGCTAAGGCCATGCTTAAATCTCTAGGATACAGGGTTGAGCTAGCTAGGGACGGAAATGAGGCACTCCAAAAGTACAGAGAGGCAATGAAAAGCGGTGCTCCCTTCGATGCAGTCATTATGGACCTAACTATCCCAGGGGGCCTAGGAGGAAAAGAGACCATAAAAAAACTTCTTGACATAGACCCACAGGCAAGAGTAATTGTATCAAGTGGATACTCTACAGATCCTATCATGGCTAAGTATGCCAGTTATGGGTTTAAGGGCAGAATTCTCAAACCCTTTAAACTTGAGGACATAAAGAGAGAATTAACAAAGGTATTAGGGGAAAGAAAAGCTTAAGTAAACTATGAGACTGAATCTTAAAGAATTTTTCTATATTCATCATCTCTATGCCTTGACTTTGTCGAGATTAACATACTCGAAGCTACCATCAATAGCTCCAGAAGGGTACTCTATATCTCCTACAACTGGCAGAACTTTTCGATTTTAACAACAACTAAAAATTTGAACCCTTCATATACGCCGTACTACATGACAACGGATTAAGTGAAGAAGCGGCTTTTAACATCACTTTGAAACCCCGAATTTTGAAAACAGGGATAAAATCCGCCCAGTACCCTTTCATTCTCACGGCCGCGATGAAACTCGTCTCCGAGAAGAGGTATCAATCTAACACAAATAAACTGCTCGATTTTACCAAAATTATAATCAGGATAATCGACCGCAAATCAAAATTCGCAATGAAACACCCTTCAGGCTAACAAAAAAAATAAAACATATATGTTGTAACCACTATAAACCTTGATCAAGATACAACAGTAAAAGCAATGCTAACCGCTAATTTACACGACCTTGGCAAACCTGCCGTTCCAAATTCGGTATCCTTACGGATCAACCGGTGAAAAACTCAACTCTACGGGTAGGCTCATGGCGTGCCTCGACATCTACCAGGCCTTAACAGAGGAGAGACCCTACAGAAAACTAATGCAACATACCAATGCAATAAAGTATTAAAAATATGGCAAATTCTCGATTGCCGGACAGAGATATCCTAGACAACATTGACAAAGCCTTTAGGTAATCTTTACCTATATCCTATCCATTTAATTATTTCACGGAGGCTGTGTTTTTTCCCAGTAAGCAGAATACCAACCTTAAAAATCTTCGCCGCAAATATTGTAACAGCAATAGTGGTTAAAATAATTACTAAAATACTAATCCATATTTCAATAGCGCTCGGATTGGACATTGCCAGACGCTGAAACATAACTATAGGCGAGGTAAAAGGGAAAAAGGAGAGAATCATAGAAAACACCCCATTGGGATTGGAAATTATCCCGCTAAGTCCGACCATAGGTAGAACAAGAAAGAGAATTAAAGGCAATGATAGCTGTCCCAGATTTTGTTCATCACTACTTGCAGCACCAAGTGTGGCGTAGGCGGAAGAGTAAAGAAAGAAGGCTAATAAAAAGTATATTATCAAATACAGAAACAAACTGGATTTTCCTCCCAAACTTATGTTTAAATTGAGGAGCGGATTAAGAACCTTGATAGAAAATACAGAAATAACAATCCACACCGCATACTGAAGAAGTCCTGCAATAGCCTTACCAAATATCTTCCCAAAGAGGAGATCTCTGGAATGGATTGACGAGAGGAGTATTTCCACTGTTTTTTGTGTTTTTTCGGAAAGCACCGATCTGCCAATCCCCTGACCATAGAGCAGAATAGTCATATAGAGGAGCATCGTAAAGGCAAGCACAGTCATAAAAGAGGCAAAATAATTCTCTCTTTCAGCCTTCATACCCTTCGATATCCTCTTGGGCACAACAGAAGGGGTAACTAACACATCTTCTATCTCCCTATCTGAGAGCCCGGCCCTTTTTAATTTCATTTTGGTTACCAATGTATCTATAGTACCCTGAAGCATTTTTAAAGTAGCCCAATCACCACCAGAAGAGGTAATAAAATCAATCTCCCGTGCTTTGAACAGATCAGGAGGTATCACAAGATAACCATCAATTTTACCATTTAGGACATCAGCGTTAAGTTGTTTAATGTCATCGGTTGTTTTAAAAACATGTACATTCGTTCCCTTCATATTCCTCTCTATCGAGTTAACCAGTTCTGTACTCCCACCTAATAGAGCAATACTCTTTTCCGCTGGAGTCCCCCTACTTGCAAGGTACGAGGGTAGAACCGTAAAAGCCACTATTAGAAAAGGACCGATAATAGTAATTATGATAAATGCCCTATTTAGGGCTGTCATCTTAAACTCCATCCAGATTACATTCAACACCCTTCTCGTAAAAATCATATCCATTCCTCCCCCTTATTATTAGAATATTTTACCTGCTCGACAAATATTTTATGAAGTGAGGGAGTGGTAAGCTCAAACCTTTTAATACGAACCCTTCCTATAATGGCCTTAAGAAACTCATCTGGTGAGGTTTTATCTTTAAGTTCTATCTCTGCATACCGAGGATAAAAAATTATATTTTCAACAAGTGGTGAACCCTTTAAAAAATCTACACTCCCGTCAAACTCCAGAAAAACAGAGCGTTTACCAAAACGCGATTTTATTTCATCTAATTTTCCATAGAGTAAAACTTTCCCATTGTTAATCATTAGTATCCTCGTACATATCCTCTCTGCCTCTTCCATGTTATGGGTAGAAAAGAGGATAGTCTTTCCCCTTCTACCCAGTTCAAGTATAATCTCCCTAGACAGATCCATACTAACGGGATCAAGTCCGCTAAAAGGCTCATCTAAAATTACTAATTCCGGATCATGTATGAGAGCGGCTATAAGCTGAATCTTCTGAGCCATCCCCTTAGATAGAGTCTCTATCCGTTTATCCGCCCACTCACCAAGCTCAAAACGTTCTAGCCATTTCTTTATGCTTGTCTTCGCTGTTTCCCGCTTCATCCCCTTAAGCAAAGCAAGGTAGAGAAGCATCTCACCTACCTTTACCTTTTTATACAGTCCCCGCTCCTCAGGTAGGTAACCTACCCTTTCTTTATCCCTCTCCTCAAATTTTCTCCCCTCAAACAAAATCTTACCCGAATCCGGTCCGATTATATTCATGATTATCCTTATCAAAGTAGTTTTACCCGCTCCGTTAGGACCTATCAATCCGAAAATTTCTCCTCGCTCAACCGTACAGCTAACCCCGTCAACAGCCTTGACCCCATTAAAATACTTTTTAACCTTCTGCACCTCTATCACTCCTTGTTTCCTCCTCCTTTAACTCCATCTATGCTATTTATATACAACAAATTATAGCATTTATTCGATTAACCAAGTATAATTAAAATCAAAAAATAAGGAGACCACAACACACTATGGAAGAAAATACCTCGATACAACTTTTAAGAGAGAATTTCTACTTTGACATTCACGGACATAAAGAAAAACTTCTCCCCCGGTTTTACAAAATCATTAGACTGGGCAGGGTTCCCAAAGATATCAAATTAGGAGAAGTCCCAAATACAAACGTTAATGGTTTTGTTGTTTGCGCTATTGGTGATCCAAACAGCTTCAGGCTCTTTAAAACGGATCCGTTCAAACTCATCAAATCACAGATAGAGGATATTAAAGAAAGAATCCGAACGGCAGGGGGAATACTGGCTAAGACCTATGCGGATTTTGAAAGAGCTATTAGAACCAACAAACCGATCTTTGTCCTGGGGATAGAGGGGGGAGATTTCATAGAGGATGATCTAACTAGAGTAGAATATATATTCAACGAGGGAGTAAGGGTATTGGTACCCGTGCATTTCTCAAAAAACTCACTTGGCTCCATTGCTCTGGGATTCGGCAACAGGGAACTTCCTCACTCGGCACACACCGGTCTCACCCAATTGGGAAGAGAGGTAATAAGAAAAGCCAACGAACTGGGGATTATAATTGATCTCTCCCACGCAGATGAAAAAACCCTAACCGAAGCCATAGAAGTAACCACCAGACCGGTAATATGTTCCCACACCGGACCAAGGAATATCCAGAACTATCCACGTTATATCTCCAACGAGGCTATAGAGAAAATAGCCTCAACAGATGGGATAATAGGCATGTGGCCCTTCTTCGACGGTAAATGGGGCATAAGAGACATCAATACCTTTATAGAATATGCAAAATACTTAAAAGAATTGGTTGGTTCGGAACACCTCGGCATAGGTAGCGATATAAATGGAGTCCCCGGTAACATGACAGGTTACACCAATCTCTATGACGCCCATAAAATTATCCAGGCACTTTCCCTGGCAAACTTTAGTGAGGAAGAGGTAAAAATGGTAATAGGCCTTAATTTTTTAAGAATATTCAAAAAAGTAGTGGAGAATGTATGAAGTTTAAGGATCCAATAAAAATTTACGATGCCAGATGGGAAGAAGATGAGTTTACAGAAAGAGAAATCAGAAGGCTATGCGAATCTACACTGATCTATGCAAAAGAACTTGGTGTAGACACCGTTACTATCTCTAAGGATGCACGAATAGCCGCTCCTGAGGTAATGGAGATTGCCAAAGAAACAGCGATTAATAGTGGTTTTAGGACCTTCGTGTGTTGTAGCCCTATAAGCACACCTCAGAGTTACTTCTTTACCCTTTGGGTTACGGCAAAATACCCCCAAACCATGGGAATTACCATTACAGCATCTCATAATCCTGCAAATTACATCGGCATGAAAATAACCGTACCACCTGTACGGGCCATAGGACTCAATTCAGGACCAAATGGGGGATTTAAGAGGATTAGAGAGATATATCACAGTGAACAGCAATTGGCCCACAATAACAGAGGCACACTTACACTTCTAAACCTAACGCAAGAATATATAGAATTTTCTGCCTCACTAGCAGGGGTTAGAGAACAAGCCCTTAAAGGCATTAGCGTGATACTCGATTCATTCAACGGTGCAGCGGGACCGGAACTCTACATGGCATTGGACAGAGCAGGAGTCAGAATTAGAGCTTTAAAACTGATACCCAACGGGCGTTTTCCAACGGGATCTCCCAACCCTATAGGTAGAGGCAAAATGAACGAGGCGATCAAAACTGCGTCCTCAATAAAAAATTCCGTAGTAATCGGTACCGATGGAGATGGTGACCGCCTTGTATTCGGGGATGCCAGAGGAATAGTTACAGCCGGGTCTGTCTCTCTACCAATTCTTGAAATGCTCACCCGCGAGAATCTATCTCAAAACATGCATAACCCAAAAGTTGTATACGATCCAAAGGTAAATCCTATGATACTTGATATATGGAGGGAAATGGGCATAACTGCTTGCCCCTTCCGAAATGGGCACTCGCAGATAAAGGAGTACATGAAAAAGATAAACGCCATTGGAGCCATCGAAGAATCCGGCCATTTTTATCATCGAATAAACTATAAAAACATTACCACATATGCCGAAAATTCGCTCCTCACCATTCTATTATTCCTAAAATCATTCTATCAAAACACAAACTTAATGGACAAACTTTGGGAACTGGAAAGCCAGAGCTTCACAACAGGGGAGATAAACTATAGGTTTTCAAATAATGCCGAAAGAGACGAGGCATTAAAAACGATTATAACATTTTTCCAGAGCGAGGGCGCAAAAATTCAATCGAAAACAGAGGACGGCATAGATCTCCAGGGACATCTCGTTACAAAAACTCAATCGCAGAAATGGTACAGCGGATACTTTAGGGTCTCTACCAACGAAAAGGCAATCCTTCGCTCATACATAACGGCAAGCGATTCAGAGACAGGTACGCAGCTAGAAAAACGGATAAGAAATATCAACTCCACCTGTGGGGGAGAAGAAACGGAATAAATCACTCAAAACTGTGTATGGTAACGTGTCTATAAAGGTTTCCTGGTCTAAGAACACAAGAAGGAAACTCTGATCTATTTGGAGAATCCGGATAAAACTCAGTTTCCAGACAAAAGCCCGAATGCTTTTCAAACCTTCCCCGCAGAAAGTTACCGGAATAAAACTGCACACCAGGCATCGTAGTGGAGACTCTCATTGAGATTCCTGTTACAGGGGAAAAAACCCTGGCAAATGGAATTAACCCTCCGGTATAAGAGGATATCAAGTAGCAATGATCGTAACCCTCTCTAAGTCTATTAATGCCAAACCCAATACCCCTGGGCAAACGAAAATCCATTGGTGTTCCATCCACAGGGGTAATCTCTCCAGTGGGAATCAAATCCTTATCTACTTCGAGATAACTTGCACATCGCAATTCCAAAATGTGATTGTATATTTTGCCATTATCCCTACCGTTTAGATTCCAATAGGTGTGATTTGTGAGATTAACAGGAGTCGGCCTATCAGTCTCAGCCAGATACTCTATCACAAACTCATTTCGTTCGGTTAAAATATACGAAACCTTTACCGACAAATTCCCGGGATACCCCTCCTCTCCATCTCTGCTCAGATACTCAAGTCTTAACCCGCAGATATAATCGTCTTTCCACTCTCTCGCCCCCCAAATCACCCTATTAAACCCATGGAAACCACCATGAATATGATGTTTCCCCCTCTCGTTACGATTCAGCGTATACTCCTCGCCCTCAAGAACAAATTTCCCTTCCCTGATCCTATTGGCAAAACGGCCTACCAGTGCCCCAATATACGCCGTATCACTAACATACTCCTCCAGACTATCAAAGCCCAACACTACATCTACAGGTTTTCCATCGAAACCCGGAACCCACAGATCCGTAACTATTCCCCCATAATTTATAATCGATACACTAATACCCCTATCATTTTTAAGGGTATACCTATAAATCTCTCTGTCATTTACCATCCCAAACAGATCTCGCTCAACTCTCATATTTCAATAATGCTGAAACTATACCCAGTATGTCAACATTAACCTCAAAGCATTTAAAATACTTTAAGAAAGAGGTATAATTATACCTAGAAAAAAATTACACAAATCAAATAACCAAAAGGAGAACAATATGTCAAAAAAAACCGCGGTTCTCTCTCTCCACGTTATAGTCAGTGTACTCTTACTGTCCGGATGTTTAATGACAATTGGAGCTCCTCTTGCCAAACGGATAAAACCTAACTCATGGACCTTTGAAGGCGCCTTTAGTATCATGAACCCATTTGAACAAACCCCACCAGGATCCGCCGCCTATTTCTATGCGGGACATAGTCTCGGGAAACATTTCGAGATTGGAGTGTTACCCTTTTTTTATTTCACCAACACTACGGGTATACTGAGTAATATAACATCAAGCGCAATAGCTCTACCGATTAAATGGGATCCCTTTGATTATGAATCACCATTCCACCTTTCTCTCTACGCCGCACCATGCTGGTATACGGGTGACATTGAAGGGTTTCTCCTCTACGAGGGTTTGGGTCTTTCCTATTACTTTCCTTTCCCCCTAGAAATCTATGCATCATATTCAATACCGTACTATGGATTCCAACTTTTTACACTGTCTGTAGGAAGCCGTTACTATATTACCCCGCACTTAGCTGTAGGTACCAATTTTACACTGGTAGAACCATTGGCATACGGGTTTACCCTAAGTCTTACCACAATGCTCGGTCCGTAAAGGCACTTTAGATACTACACAGTTGCCCGTCTCTTGTTAAACCTCACACTGATAAACAGTATCAAACCTGCAACACCAAGCACCGAAAGGTTGAGTACCAGATTAGGTTTAACAAGCAAAAGTATCAATAAGAGGATTACAATCCTGGCAGGATAAGAAATTTTCACAATGAACCACCCCTCCAGAGCAATTGCAAGGAAGATTATTCCGACAGCCGCTATAATAAAAGAGTACACAATACTAACCACACCACCCTGGAGGAGGAGAGCGGGATTAAAGACAAACATAAACGGCACAAAAAAGCCTGCAAGCCCTAATTTCCACGCAAGGTAACCGGTTTTCATTGCATTTGTTCCTGCAATACCACTTGCCGCATAGGCGGAAAGAGCAACCGGGGGAGTAATAAACGAAAGAACTGCAAAGTACAGAACAAACAGATTTGCAGGAAGAAGCCCAACACCGAGCTTTATAATAACAGGTACGGTAAGGATTGTAGTAATAATATAAGCAGCAGTAGTCGGCACCCCCATACCCAAAATTATACACGCTATCATAGATAAGATCAGCGTTCCCAAAAGCTTGCCATGTGCAATCTGAATTATAACCTTAGAGAACCATACCCCAAGACCTGTAAGAGAAACAATTCCTATCACAAGCCCTGCTGTAGCGGATGCAGCAACAACAGGAACCATTATCTTCGTTCCGGCCTTAAGCCCCTCCAAAATCTCTCTCCAGGGGATATATCTAGCCTTTACGTACCTCTCAACTATTCCCACCACAACCACCGTAATTACGGTATATATACCCGCTTTGGAGGGACTCGATTTTTCCACCATAAGAAAGTAGACAAGAACAAAAATAGGGATTATCAGGTATAAACCCTCAAACAGGGTCTTCCAAAAATCAGGTGTCTCTGACTTAGGGATCCCGGATAGCCCCTCCTTACCGGCCTCCAGATACACCATCACTCCAATAGACAAGAAATATAGAAATGCAGGAATAAAGGCTGCCACAGCGATATTCCAATAGGGAATATCTGTCATATCTGCCATAACAAAGGCAGCAACCCCCATAACAGGAGGCATGAACTGTCCCCCCGTTGACGAAACCGCCTCCACAGCCGCTGCGAACAATGGTTTATAGCCTGTTTTCTTCATAAGAGGTATGGTAAACGCACCAGTGGTCACCACATTGCTCACAGAGGAGCCAGAAATCATCCCCATAAGGGCACTTGAAACAACAGAGGTAAGAGCCGGTCCACCTCTTACGTGCCCTGCGGCAGAATAGGCAAGTTTAATAAAAAATTCCCCACCGCCCAGCTTATCAAGAAACGCCCCGAAGACAATAAACACAATAACGAACGTGGCACATGCCCCCAGAGGGATACTAAAAACACCCTCAGTTGTCCAGAACAGAGCCTCGGAGAGATCAAAAACTGTATATCCCTTATGATTAAGATCTCCGGGAAGATACGGACCAAATATTGCGTATCCCAAAAACAGAAGTGCCACTATTACAATTGGCATTCCCACGCTACGTCGTGTTAATTCTAAAATCACTACGGTTATAACCACTCCGAAGATTAATTCAAAATTGGTGGGACCCCAAACCCCCCTATTAAGAATCTTGTCCGGCATTACAGCAAAAAAGAAATAGATACCAGCCCCTACAATCAGCAATCCAATTACAATATCGTAAACAGGTGGTGTTTCACTCTCCTCTCTTTTCTTCCCCTTTATAGAATACATAACAAAGCCTATTGAAAGAGTGGCAAATAGGAGTATTCCTCTCTGTTGAAGGGGAGATAGAGCTCCATACATTGCAGTGTAGAGATAAAAGAGAGATGTAGCTACCGCTATTGTACCAACCGAATAATTAATCACCCTTCGCATAAACCAGTACCTAAAAATATTAACAATACGGGGTAGGATAAACCGGCATTTTATCATTCATACATACAACTAATACCGGAAAGGAGAACCCACCCCGCAACTTTAAAATCTCTATCTCAAAATTAATTCGGAGGATATAAATAGGAGGGAATAGTAAATCCTCTCTCCTTAAAAAACTTTATCGCGCCCGGATGCAACGGAATAGCAGCCCCTTTAAGAGCGTTTTCTAATTTGACACTCCTATTTACAGCGGCATGGGCATCCTTCCACTCATCCCGGTTATCAAAAATAACCGTTAACAACTTGTAAATATCATCCGTGGAAAAACCTGCCTTAGTGGTGGTATACATAAAAACAACTATTGAGGCTGTAGTAACGGGATAATCAACCCCCCTATAAGTTCCGGGAGGAATTACACTCTTGGTAAAAAACGGAAATTTTTTATAGAGACTATCATCGGTGAGGGATATCATCCTCACATTGAACGAAGTGGTAAGATCCAGAAAAGCCGCCGATTTCAGAGGGTGCGTTGCTATTAACGCATCTATCGTTCCGTCTTTCAAAGCCGCAACTGCGTCCTTTTCACGCAAAAAGTAGGGCTTAATATCCTTGTAGGTGATCCCGTAATGTTCGAGAATAAGTCGAGCATCTATTTCTCCGCCACTTCCTGCCGCTCCAACACTTACTCTCTTGCCCCTAAAATCTCTTATGGAACGAATCGAACTATTGGCAGGAACAAAAATCTGTAACCATCCCGAAAGTGTTCCAAATAGAGAACGAAGCGTATCGATTTTTTTACCCCTAAAGGGTCCCTTACCGTTATACGCAAACCACGCTATATCGTTTTGTGCAATTCCCCATTCAACCTTTCCCCTACTCAGATTCCTGATATTAGCCAGAGAACCGGCAGAGGATTCGGCAGACGCCTTAAACTCCGACTGATGCTTATTAATCGTCTCAGCCATTAAAACACCCATTGGGTAAAGAGCCCCCGAGGTGCCTGCAGTTGCAATACGGAAACGCCTTTCACCAAAAGCACTCACGCTTGTAAGGGCAAACGCAACTACAATGAACCAAATAAAAAATTTACGCATAAAAAACCTCCTTTTTTATTTTTATGTTTTATTTATTTCGTAATCATTTTTATAAACATATCAAACTTTTGAAAAACTTGCTCATACTCACTCATACCTCGGAAACCCTTTCAATTTTGGCTCCAAGTGAACTCATAAGCTCATAAAAATTCGGGAAAGAAATTTTAACATACTCCGCGTCATCCACTATCGTATTCCCCTTAGCAACAAAACCCGCAACCGTCATGGCCATCACTATTCGATGATCGGTATGTCCATTAATCCTCGCTCCTACCAAATCCGACCTGTATATTACCATACTATCCTCATACTCTTCTATTTTAGCTCCCATCTTTCTAAGTTCCTCTGCTATAGACCTTGCCCTATCAGTTTCCTTTAACCTCGAGGCCCCGAGATTATTTAGTATAGTTTTCCCCTCTGCCTGAGTTCCAAGAACTGCAAGAATCGGTGGGGCATCCGGGGTATCTCCACAATCTATCTCAATCCCATGGAGGGTTTTCCCACCCCTTATCCTTATACCACCTCCGTAGTTGGTGTCTATATCAGCCCCCATAGCCTGTAAAATCGAAATGATAGCCTTATCACCCTGGTAATCATTCAAATCAAGTCCGTGGAGAGTAATATCAGAATCCGTTATCGCAGCGGCAACTATAGGGAAACACGCAGATTCCCAATCCGAGGGAATCTCATACTCAAAGTTCCTGTATTTCTGTCCTCCCTTAAGGAAAAATCTCTCCATATTTTCTTCTTCGTATTCAATTCCACATCGTCTAAGCCATCCAAGAGTCATTTTTATATACGGCCGTTCCTGCAGATTATCCACATATATCTCTGTGTTCCCATCAGCAAGAGGAGTATTAATTAGTAACGGGGTAAGCCACTGGGAATTCACACCCGGCAGATACACCCGACCACCCTTAATTTTTCCCTTTATTACAACAGGTTGCGATCCGTCTCCCTTTACAGATATAGCCTCTCCCCCCAAATCCTCTATCGCCTTAAGAAGCGGACCAGAGGGTCTTCTTCTTATCTGATGATCCCCCGTTATAACGGTATAACCCTCGATTAGTCCTGCCGTTCCTATCGCTATATAGGTAGTAGTCCCCGAATTCCCTGTATTTAAAACATCATCGGGTAATTTCGGATTCTCGTAACTTCCCTCAATAATCCACTCCTTCCCCAGCGAGAGAACACGAGCCCCGTATCGTTTGTAAACCTCTACGGTAGAGAGACAATCAGCAGAGGGAAGAGGATTCTTTATAACAGATCTTCCCTCTGCAAGACTCGCTATAACAACGGCACGAGTTGTATTTGATTTTGAACCAGGAATTCTCGCCTCTCCTTTAAGATTCGAGGGCTCTACAATAAATTTTATAACGCACCTCCTTAACAGAAATATCGTTCCTCTCAAACCCCTATTACAGAAACAGATTAATGGATGAGATTATAGTATATTTTTACACTATTTGAAAAGATATAAACAAAAAAATATTCGCTTTCAACAAAAACCAATGAAAAAATTATTCAACAACTTCAATCAATAGCACCGCCAAGTGCAATAAAATCCGAGACAAAGGATGGATAGGAAACTTTAGCAGCCTCAAAGCCAACAATATTTACCCCTCCCTCTACCACAGAACCCAAAATGGCTCCGGCCATGGCGATTCTGTGATCCCCCTTGCAGTCAATCGTACCAGTCTTTAAATCCTGAGGTCCCTCAACAATAAAACCATCCTCAAGCAAGTGCACAACTCCCCCAAGGTCTTCAATCATTTCCTTTGTGGTGAGTAATCTATTACTCTCCTTATGTTTTAAATCCTCCGCTCCCCTTATCACCGTTTTCCCATCGGCAAACAGAGCCACTGCCACAAGAAGGGGAATTTCATCGATTAAAGAGGGAATTTCTTCTTTTCCTATCTCAACCCCTCTCAAATTTGAAGGACTAACCGTAATAGTACCAACAGGTTCTCCCATCTCCTCCTTCTCCAAAACAATCTCAATACTAGCCCCCATCTTTTTAAGTACATTGACAAACCCCATTCTAGTAGGATTAATACCACAATTTTTAACAGTCAATTCTCTTCCCGATAGCAACGCCCCGGCAATAAAAAATGCCGCAGAGGATATGTCTCCAGGAACCTCTACCTTAAAGGGGGGGATTTCGGAGACAGGTTGTAAAATTATTTTTTCTTCCTCTACTTCAATAGGTAAATCCAGAGCCTTAAACAGACGCTCTGTATGATCTCTTGAGTTTATTAGACCCTTAACAACTACAATTCCTTTACTCCTCAAAGCAGCCAAGAGAACTGCGCTCTTAACCTGGGCACTGGCTATTGGGAGATCATACTCAATGGGTTCCAGTAACCCATCACCCGGTAGAAAAGTGAGAGGCGCAAACCTTCCCCCCTCCCTTCCCTCTATTCTTGCCCCCATGCTTCTCAATGGAGAAACAACCCTGGACATCGGTCGTCGCAAAAGTGAGGAATCACCCGTTATTACCGCATACAGAGGAAGCCCCGCCAAAAGTCCGGAGAGAAGACGCATCGTTGTCCCCGAGTTTCCAGCATCAAGCACCCCAACTGGCTCCTTAAAGCCATGAAGCCCTTTGCCCAATATCCTCAAAACTCGTTTGTCATTTCTCTCCATCCTCTCGATTTCAATTCCGAGAGCTTCCACGCATCCCAATGTAGAGAGGCAGTCCCCTGTATACAGGGGATTAATCACTTCACACCATCCCTCTGCTACAGAGGCGAGCATAATTGCCCTATGAGTGA
>Ga0256914_1000385_pt1 | contig 43357 bp, 33 predicted proteins | sample HulkmetaG_FD_191571 | JGI IMG/M metagenome (GOLD analysis project Ga0256914, IMG submission 191571) | Hydrothermal chimney microbial communities from Main Endeavour vent field at the Juan de Fuca Ridge, Pacific Ocean - Hulk | ecosystem: Environmental > Aquatic > Marine > Hydrothermal vents ...
ACCGTCATCGGGTGACGAGCCGTCGCCTAATTTTCCGATGTACATGCCCGGGCGCAGGCGGATGTGCTCGCGCCAGTCCAGCGATTTAATGGAAGCTTCGTTGTATTCCGCAATGTTGACTGCCATAGTTTATCCCAAACGTTAATAAATCAAAAAATCCAAAAAGCCGACCGGAAAAATGACAAATAAGAACAGGCCGACATTTAATTTCATTAAAAAACCAAAAGTAAAACAGTAGTACGAATGTACCATATTTATTCTTGTTTTTCAAGGGTCGGACGAATAAGATTTTTACACCGGCAAACGAAACGACCTGAAAAAACGAAGAACAATAAAAAAGGTGAGCCGCATATTCCGGCCCACCTTTGAAGGGTTAAAGGAAAAAGATGATTTATTTGTTTTTTTCGGGCAAAAGTACGTAACGTAAATAGTGTTTTGTGTTCAGCAATTTTTTAGCCCAGGCGTGTACGTCGTTCAGGGTTACCGCCCGAATCAAATCATCGATTTGCAAAATGTGTTCCAGAGGAATATCATTTAAGACGGCAAATTGCAGGCGTTTAAGCCAGTAAGGATTTTCTTCCATACTATCTTTGTATTCATGCAAATCCATTTCTTTGATTTTTTTTAAATATTTTTCTGTGGTACCAAAATTGCGCAGGCTGTCCACTTGTTGGAACAGAACGGCATTCAGTTCATCTACTCGTTTTGGGCTGCAGGTGTAGCGAATTTGGATTTGGTAACGTTGGCGCGGATAATGGGAAAAATGGTCGCGAACGCTGGGGGCATAAGTGCCGCTTTTATTCTCGCGCAACTGCTCACGCAATTTGATGTTTAATACTTCGGTAACAAAATGGCCTTTAATGACATTGGGCAAAGTCCATTTGAACGGCCCGAAGAAAATAACGGTTTGAATGCTTTTGGGCTCCATGCCCTTGTGCAAGGTGCGATTGATAACCGTCTTGGGCAAGGAATAGGTAACATCGCGCCAGGTTTCTTTGCGATTTTTCGAAGGCAGTGCGCCCAGGTAGGTTTCGATAAGCGGTTTAAGAGTATCCGGCGTAAAGCTGCCTACAAAAATAAACGTAAAATCACTGGCATCGGCAAAGCGCTCCTTGTAAAAGTGTTCGGCTGTTTTCAGATCGACCTGCCTTAACATATCCACGGTTAAGGAACGATAACGCGGATTGTGCTGTGTAAGGGCCGACTGCACCGAATCACTGTAAACAAAACCGGGGTTTTGGCTGAGGTTTTGCAAATAACGGGCCACTTTGGATTTGTAGGCCAGAAAAGCCGTGCTGTCAAAACGGGGTTGGGTAAATTGCAGGTAAATGAGTTGGAACATCGTTTTTAGGTCTTTTTTGGTAGATGCTCCGCGCAGGCCTTCGGTTATTTCGTTAATGTAGGGGGTTACCCGTACGATTTTTCCGGTGAGCAATTTTTGAAGTTGCAAGCTACTAAACGGTCCGACACCGGATTCGCGTTCGATTGCTGCGGCCATTTTGGCCGAAAGAAGGGATTGGTTATCTGCTAAGGAATAACCGCCCGGGCTAACGGCGCGGAAAGAAATTTCATCGTTTTTAAAAGTGGTGGGTTTTAAAATTACATGCACGCCGTTACTTAAAATCCATTCGGTTACGCCGATTTTGGGATGTTTGATTTCTTTGACGATTTTACCGGCTTTAATGGGTTCGGAAATCAAATTGTGTGCAGCCAGTTTGTCCACGTACGGCGTAACGTGCATGGATTTAACTTCTTTGATAATGGCCAACAAAGTATCTTGCGTGGGGATGGTTACGCCTTTTTTTTGCGGACCGGTCACTTCGATGACGCGGTCTTTGATTCGCAGCCAGGATTGCACCGCATGATTCACGTCTTTGACCGTAATCGTCGGTAATAAGGCTTTGGTTAATTCGAATTCGTTTTCGATGCCCGGAACCGGTTCGCAATACAAAAAATTACGCTGATATTCGCTTACCAAATTGGAGGAACGGGTTTTGTTGCGCTCTGCAAAAGCCTTTTCCATGTTGCGCAAATATCCCTGTTTGTAACGGGCTAATTCGGTCGGCGTAAAGCCGTATTCCCGAATGCGCTTGGCCTCGATGAGCAGAGTTTTAAATGCAGGAATCAGTTGGCCTGGCCCGCACATGGCCGAAAAACCAAAAATTTCGGTAGGCAATACCAGACGCGACTTGTAAACCCCACCTGCAATAAACGGCGGATTTTTCTTTTGTGTGTATTCGTTTAAGCGAGCCGAAAGCATTTGGGTGGCCAGATTGTCAATAATCATATCGCGATAATCGCCAACGGTTTTTTGCGTATCGGCCTTCATTTTGTATTCGATGCTCACCTGCGCGGATGAGGCTTCCGGATCGGTGGCAATGGCAAATAGAGTACTGTCCTGAGGCGGAACGTCGTAATATTTGCGTTTTGGAGCGTTTGCCGGATTGGCAATGCCAGCAAAATTTTCTTTGATCATTTTTTCGATTTGTTTGGCATCAAAATCGCCGACGGCAATTACCCCGATAAGTTGCGGGCGGTACCATTTGTGATAGAATTTTTTGGGGACGTCCGGAGTAAAGGTTTCCAAAACTTTGATTTTGCCGATGGGCAAGCGTTTGGCATAGCGCGAGTCTTTAAGCAAAATAGGCAAAATTTTGTCGCGAATGCGTTGGGAGGCACCCAATCCGCGGCGCCATTCGGAAATTACCACGCCACGCTCTTTATTAACTTCCACCGGATCATAAGTAACGTTGTGCGCCCAGTCCTGTAAAATAAGCACGGCTTTTTTCAATAATGGTAACGAATCGGTGGGAACCTGTAACATATATACCGTTTCGTCAAAACTGGTGTAAGCATTTAAATCGGCTCCGAAGCGCATGCCGATCGATTCCAGATAATTAACCAGTTCCTGCTTTTTAAAATGCTTGGTTCCGTTAAAAGCCATGTGTTCGCAAAAATGGGCAATACCCTGCTCGTTATCGTTTTCCAGAATGGAACCGGCTTTAACGATTAAGCGAAAAGAAGCCTGTTTTTCCGGTAAATGGTTTTCGCGAATATAGTACGTAAGCCCGTTGGATAAGCGGCCTTTGATTATGCGTGTGTCAAAGGGCAAGGGTTGGTTAAAATTCGGTTGTTTGCTTATCTCGGGCAGTTTGCTTACGGTTTGGTGTGCTTTTTGGCTGCATGCAGCAAGCAATAATCCGGCAGCCATGAGCATGACGAAGAAAAGACGCTTCATTGAAAAAATCCTTTGTTTAAATGGAACACGATATTATTGAATAAACAGTTGCAGTTTCAAATTCAAAAAGCAAATTTACGTAAATTTGCGAAAAAGTTGCAAAGAATATTTGGTATTGCATGCAATTGCAACAGAACCCAAGGGGAAATGAAGCCGACCGTGCAGGGCTAAACCAGTAAAAATAAGAGATGGGTTTAATTTTTATGTTTTACGGAGAATGGTTTTCCATGGGAATTCTGCAATAACCATGGAAAGCACAATTAACCCGCCACCCAGCCAACCTTTTGCGGTCAAAGTTTCCCCGGCAACCAAATAGGCGAATAATGCGGCAAACACCGGTTCCATGGCAAAAATAATGGCGGTGCGTGTAACGGTGGTAAAACGTTGCATGGATGTTTGCATCAAATAGGTAAAAACAGTGCCGAATAATGCCAGATAAAGTATGATACCCCAGTTTTTTAATGAAATACGGGTAAACGTGCCGGAAGCGGGCAAATAGGCCCAAAAGGCAAAAAAGGCCACAACGCTAAGCTCCGCGGCGGTTAAAACGTACACATTGTGGATGCGCGAGTAACGTCCGGTGTAAATGATGTGAAAGGCAAACACAAACGCACAAGCCAGTACTTTTAGATCGCCGTTATTCCATAAAAAAGGATTGGCTCCCGAAAGAAGCAGTAAACCGATAATGGCCAGCACAACGCTTATCCAGGTGGGTAAAGCGGTTTTAATTTTAAAGAATAAAAAGCCGAAAACCGGGACCAGAACCACGGAAAGTCCGGTAATGAATCCCGCATTAGAAGCACTTGTTTCGCGGATACCCCACATTTGCAGAAAATACGAAAGATAGAGCAAAGTGCCCAAAATGGCACCGTGTTTAAAAACACGAATATTCCAATCCCGGCGGAAACGCAAAGCATACAATATCATTGCCACCGCAGCTAAACTCAGGCGTAAAAACAGATAGCTATTCAGGGGAACGTCGGTTAAAACAATTTTGGAAAAGATAAATGTTGTTCCCCAAAATAAAGTAACGGAAAGCAGGCCGAGATCAGCTTTAAATTTCGAAACCATATTCCTCCCGAATGTGAAGTCGGAATTTAAGAAGATTCTCGAGAGGGTGCAGAAAAATCTTTTTTTTTGATTTTGATAGACCGGTATGCGTACATTCTGCGCGGATTTGACGCATGTTTGGTACGGCCAAATACAAAACGGGGTGGTGCCAGAAAATTTTGTTTGCAAAGGGCAAGTTTAAACCGGCAGATTGTGTAAAGAAAAATCATGAGTGTTGAAGTACAAAAAATTTATTTGCAGCATCCGCAAAAACGGTTAATTCGTAAAGCCGTTGAAGTATTGCAAAACGGCGGAATTGTCGTTTATCCCACGGATACTATTTACGGGCTGGGCATCGATCTTTTTCACAAAAAAGCCATAGCGCGTGTGTTGCGCATTAAAAAGGAATCGCGTCATAAAATGCTCAGTTTTATTCTGCCGGATTTAAAACAAATTGCGCAATGGGCCGTTGTGCCGGACTATGCTTACCGGATAATGCGCCGTGTGGTACCTGGTCCGTATACGTTTATATTGCGCGCCACCAAAAAAGTGCCGAAACTGCTGCTCAGTAACCAAAAAACAGTGGGCATTCGCATACCGGATTCCGAAGTGGCCATAGAGCTGGTAAGGGAATTGGAACGCCCCATTTTAAGCACCAGTGTGCCGCAAGGCAGCGACGGATTTTACACCGATCCGCAGGACATAGCCGAGCGGTTTAAAAATGAAATCGATTTGATTTTGGATGCCGGTATTATGCCCAACCAGCCGTCGACGATTGTGGATTTTTCCGGTTATGAGCCGGTAATTTTACGTGAGGGTGCTGGGGATATTGATGCGCTGGAGTATTGAATCGAACTTCCGGAACGGTGTTGTCGGACAAATGCAGATTTAATAAAAATGCGCTGCGTTGAAAGCGCGAAACTGATCCACGGTGTTTTTCTTTCCCAATCGTTTTAAAACACTTTAATGCGAAAATGCGGAAAATTCGCAGATCGATCCCTGTTCTTATTCCTGCAAGCCAAAATTTTTTACGCTCATACGGGCAATTGTTTCGCCAATGCTCAAAGAAGCCGTAGCTGCCGGAGAGGGAGCGTTTAGAACATGTATCATACGCTCCGCCTCGACAATTCTAAAGTCATCGACCAAAAAACCGTTTTTTTCCAGAGCCTGTGCACGTACACCGGCTCCCCCGGGTTGTAGATCACCCGATGCGATTCCCGGAATCAGGCGTTGTAAGGCTTTGACAAAAGCCGGTTTAAAAAAAGAACGGTAGTACTCGCCTAATCCCATTTTCAGGTATTTTCCCGCCAAATGCAAAAAGCCGGGATAGGTAAATGTTTCGATAGTATCTTTAAGAGAAAAGCTGAATTTGGAATACCCTTCTCGTTTAAAAGCCAATACGGCATTGGGTCCGGCTTCGCGTCCGCCACCGATCATACGCGTAAAATGAACGCCCAAAAATGGAAATTTGGGATCCGGAACGGGGTAAATCAGATTTTTGACCAGATAGTGTTTTTCCGGTTTTATTTCGTAATATTCACCGCGGAACGGGACGATTTTAAGGCCGGGCTCCACACCGCATTTACGTGCAATGCGGTCGGACTGCAAACCCGCGCAGTTAATGAGATATTTGGCTTCGAATGTTTGGTGGTTTGTAATAATTTCCAAGAAATCGGAACGGCTGTGCAGTTGCTCGAAACGATGGCCCAAAAAGACGGAATGATCCGCTTGCAAAAGGAGTTCTCCCATTTTTTGCGTAACTTTCGTATAGTCTACAATTCCGGTTTCGGGAACCAATAAACCCGCAATGCCCCTTACATGTGGTTCGTATTCCTGCAATTCTTCGGCTTTCAGCCAGCGCAATCCTTGCAATCCGTTGGCTTGGCCGCGTTGAAACAGGTCTTTGAGCCGGGGCAATTCTTCCTGATGCGTGGCTACCACCAATTTCCCGCATTGGTCGTGAGGAATATCATATTGGCGACAAAACGCATACATGGCCTTTCGTCCGCGGACGCAATTCTGGGCCTTCAAAGAGCCCGGGCGATAGTACAAACCGGAATGAATAACTCCGCTGTTATTACCGGTTTGATGGGCCGCCAAATGATCTTCGGCTTCGATAACGGCAATACGTGCTTTGGTTTGCCGCGAAAGTTTTAAGGCAGTGGCCAGGCCAACTATGCCGCCGCCCACAACCAGAACATCATACCTTTGCCGTGGCATACGCAGGTTCCTTTTTGATTTTTTGAAATTCCCGAAGCGTTATGCTTTCCAGCTCGTCTTCGCGGGGGTAACGCAGGTAAATCAATTCTTTGAAAATATCCACCTTATCTACAATGGCTTCACCGCGTTTGGTAATAATGCGGGTTTCGGGCAGCGGATATTTTTCCAGACTCTCTTCGTAAAAGTTTTTTTCGTACAATAAACAGCATTTTAAACGTCCGCATACGCCGGTGAGTTTAGAAGGGTTAAGTGGTAGGTGCTGTAACCGTGCAAATTGAGTGGTAATAGGTTCAAACTCCTGCAAAAAAAACGAACAGCACAGCGGTTTACCGCAAACGCCAATTCCGCCTAAACGACGGGCTTCGTCGCGCACCCCGATTTGTCGCAGTTCAATACGCGTACGATACTTGGCCGCCAAATCGCGTACCAGAGCACGGAAGTCAATTCGTTTGTCGCTGGTAAAATAAAAAGTAAGTTTGTTGTTGTCGAATTGATATTCCACATCCACCAGTTTCATATTCAAATTGTGTTTTTTGATTTTTTCTCTGCCTACCAAAAACGCTTGCGCCTCTTTTTCGCGATTTTCTTTTAATTTTTCCAAGTCGGAAGGTACGGCTTTGCGAATAACGTTTTTGGGCGTACCCTTAATACGGGTTAATGCTACCAAACGTCCCAATTTGCTCACACGTCCCAAATCGATGCCTTTGTCGGCTTCTACGATGACGTAATCGCCTGGTTTAACCTGAATGGCTTTGGGGTTAAAATAGGGCAGGCGTTTGTTCCCTTTGAATTCTATTTCCAAAATTTCTGGTGTCATGTTGCCTCCTTGAGTTCTTTCCTGGGGCCTAAAAGGCCGCGTAATTCAATAGCAAGATTGAAAAAAGTCAATACCGGATGCGCATTCCGTTCAATAGCCTTGGCTGCGTTTTCAATAGCCTGATTGATTTCATGTATGTTGAATTCAGGAAAGGAGCGAGCAAAACTCATTAAAGGATCGATTCTGTCCGCGTTAATCCATTGCTCCGGTGGTATGCCGTTTAAAGCATGAAAGGCATCTTCGAACCAACCGTTTAAAATCGAAAGCAATTCCAGAGCATATTCCTGTGAATTTTTGCCTCGGATTTGTTCAATCAATTCGTTAAGATTAAAGAAGTTTTCCACGATTAAAGAACGCAAAAATTGTAGAACCCATTCGCGTTGTTCGGTGTAACTGGCATGAAGCATATTAAATATTTTTTTCAAATTATATCCAGCCATGCGGATAAGTGGTTTAATATCGCGGTCGACGGGTTCGTATCGGGCTATGATCTGTTCGATTTGTTCATCGCCGAATTCCGGAAAATAAACCGGTTGGCAACGGGAGCGAATGGTGTCGATGATCGAATGTAAAGACTCGGCAATTAAAATGATCAAAAAATGTTCCGGCGGTTCTTCGAGCAATTTTAAAAACGAATTGGCCGCCTCGCGGGACAAATATTCTGCTCCGCTGATAATAATTACACGATAGCCGCCCTCCACGGCGCCGAAACGCGCTTCGTTTTTTAGCTCGCGGATGATATCGATAGAGATATTCTTACTGCCAGGTATCGAGAGCGCGGCGTAAGGATTTTTGATTTTGGTCTGAATGATGGTATGCAATTGTTCGGCTTTTAACGATTTGGGAGCGGGAAAAATAAAGCGTACATCGGGATGGTTAAAATGGCTTATGCGTTGGCAATTGGCACACTGACCGCAAGGGCGTGTATCTTTGCTTCGGCAATTTAACGCTTTGGCCAAATTTAAGGCAAAAGCTTCTTTTCCGCGCCCTTCATCACCGTAAAACAGGTAAGCATGTGCCAACCGGTCATTTTGAAGGGAACGGGTAAAAAAATCCTTTATCCGATTCTGGAGAATAATCCCCTGAAAATATTCCATCTATTTGTAAATCGCCTTATGCAACATCATGGGCTAAATATAAATAAAATAGGCGAGATTTTAAAATAAATAAGTGATCTTTTTCATTAAAAAAACAAAAGAATTGGTGACGTGCTTTTTCCGGAGAGTTGTGAAAGCCGAGAATTACCTGTTTGAGCCCGCAATACGGGGCAATTTAACTGGCATTGCTCCGGCAATTTGCATAGATTGCAGCTTTTTGCCGCAAATGTAGGGATTTTTAATTATGAAATTGATTTCATGGAATGTAAATGGTTTGCGTGCGGCGATGCGCAATGGATTTTTGGATGCGTTAAAAAAAATGGCGCCGGATATTTTATGCCTGCAAGAGGTTAAATTGCAGGAAGATCAAATTCCCCCCGAAATTAAATTGTTAGCCGTTTACAAAAGTTACTGGCATTTTGCTCGTAAAAAGGGTTACAGCGGCGTGGCCACCTTAACCCGCTTGCAACCCAAGGAAACGCATTATGGAATGGGTATCGAAAAATTTGACACGGAGGGTCGAATTGTTGTAACTGAATTCGAACCATTTATTTTGTTTAATATCTATTTTCCCAACGGCCGGCGCGATCATGGCCGGGTAGCTTATAAACTGGAATTTTATGCGAAATTACTTGAGAGAATAAATAAGCTGCGCGACCAAGGGAAGCGGGTTATTATTACCGGTGATTTTAATACCGCCCATAACGAAATCGATTTGACTAATCCGAAAAGCAATCGAAATACATCGGGCTTTTTGGCGGAAGAAAGGGAATGGATCGATCGTTATCAGCAAAACGGCTGGATCGATACATTCCGCTATTTCTATCCCGAATTAACCGGCCAATACACCTGGTGGAGTTACCGTTTTAATGCGCGCCAGCGGAATATCGGCTGGCGTATTGATTATTTTATGGTTTCCGAAAATGTGCTTCCTTATTTAAAGGATGCGTTTATTTTACCCGAAATTGCAGGCTCTGATCATTGCCCCGTTGGCATTGAGCTTGATTTCACGGTTTAAAAGCGCACAGCGCCGCTTTTCGGGCGCTGTCTTTTTGTGCCGCACTCATTTGCCAGCGATAATGATAAATGGCGCCTTCCCATTCGCCATACATGGGGTTGGGCAGTACGATGAATTTTTTCCCGAACGCGTAATACAAACTGTCGGTAAGAGCGAAACGGCGTGCGATGGATTTGTGTTCGAAAATTTGCGCGAAGTCGTTTAAATTGTCTCCCAAAAGTAACAGAATACGGTGTGTTTTGGCAATAGCCCGGCGCCGAGTCTCTTTACTGGATGTTTTTTCTTTCAAATAAATATGATCTTTTTTTACCTGAGGAAAACCGACTTTTTTTAAGTTTTGCATGGTGCTTTGCAAATATTGCACTTGACGATTGGAGACATAAAAGATATCCACCCCCTTTTTATCGGCGTAGTCAAGAAAGCGTTTGGCACCTTTTAAGGCTGAGGCCTGAGCCTTTTCTATCCATAATTTCCATCCGGCCGGAAAAGATCGATTTTGTTTAATCAGATAGGCTTCGTAAGGACTGTTGTCCAAAAGGGTTTCGTCGATGTCCAAAATAACCGCTGGTTTTTTACCTTTTTTAAGATCGGCCAACGCCTGATCCAGACGAAGAGTGGCCAAATTAAATGCTTGGTAACGCAACGCTCTGGCCTCGGCGGCCGTTTGCAGGTAAAGGGTGGCCATAACCAGATGTTCGTTTTTGTCTTGCTGCCTATTTTGGGGAGAAAAATTACAGGTGCTCAGCAATAAAACGGCAAGTAAGCCGACAAAAACGAGAGGAAGTGGTTTGTATTTCATTTTTCCGTTCCTTCCTTGTTTTGTATTTGTTTTTGTTTTACCCGTAAATTACGATATCGATTTAGTGCGGCGGCAATTTCGAAAGTGCGGGGCAAGGCAAAATTACCGGGATGTTCATCCGTTCGGCGTACCGGATTTAGGGCATCCGGACCGTTGTTTCGCAAAAATTCTTTGCAGAAGAGCAAAAGCTCACTGACGCTGCGTTGCCCGTCCATCCAACGTGTCGCCATTAAATATAATAAATAGCCAATGGCCCGGGTTTGGCTGGTATCGACCAGTTGTTCCACCGCGTGTAGGTCGATGGAATGTATGCCGAATTGAATGTTGTACAAACCACGGGCCTCAATTTTTACTTCTCTCTTGCCTTTGGAAGCATCAAAACGTCCGGGCAACGGTATGCGCTCGGTGATGTTTTGCCATTCGAATTCTCGCTCGGTTTTACGGCTGATTTTAACATTTTGGGCAATGCCTTTGGCCTGTTCGGTAACTTCGAACGGTTCGTATTCCCGCAGCAAAATTACCGTATCGGCAACGGAAAAATAATCGCCGCTGCCTCCCATTACCAGAACAGTGGAAACGCCAAAATGTTCATACATTTCCTGAATCCGGTCGATGAGCGGGGTAATAGGTTCGAACTCTTTGTGCACCAAAGCTTGCATACGGGCGTCACGGATCATGAAATTGGTAGCCGAGGTATCCTCGTCAATTAACAGAACCCGGGCCCCTGCCTCAAGGGCTTCAATTATATTTGCGGCTTGGCTGGTGCTACCCGAGGCATCGTCGCTGCAAAATGCCAGGGCATCTTTCTGGCGCGGCAGGTGGTTGATAAACGGTCGAATATCGGTTTTTTCGATACGCCGTCCATCTTCGGCACGAATTTTTACGGCGCTGGCATCGGTGACAACATACTCGCGGCCGTCTCCCGGAATATGGGGATAAATGCCGCGTTCTAGGGCGCGAAGTAAGGTCGATTTTCCGTGGAATCCGCCTCCTACAATCAAGGTTATACCGCGAGGAATGCCCATACCGCGGATTTTGCTTTGCCCATTAACCGAGTTGGGTAGGTTTAATTCAACACGTAAAGAGGAAGGGCTACGAAAAGGAACGGCTATAGTAGGGGGCATGGGTTTTTGAGAAATGCCGCTTTCTCTGGGCAAAATAGCTCCGTCTGCTACAAATGCAATAAGTCCGTGCTCTTTTAATTGCGCTTGCAATGCAAAATAATTTTCCGTGTAATGGGCAAAGGTCCTTAAAGCCGATTGGTTCAAGTGCTCCCACAGCAAGCCTTGCCTGATAATTTGCGGAAGATTTTCGTTAAACATGACCCTGGCCTCCCGTCCCAAAACGGTGCGACCGCGAGCCGGTAAGCCGATTTCCATTCGTGCTTCTACAAAGTGTTCGTTCAGGATTAAGGCCGTTCGGGGTAATATTTCCTGCCCTCCGGCATCAATGGTAATAAGTCCGCTTTTACCCGTACCGCGGCTTACGTTGACCATGCGGCGAATTTGCTCCCGCAGCGAGCGGATTAAAAAATCGGTGCAGCCTAAACGACGATGGGGATGGCGGTAGTATTCCGGCGGAATTTGCGCCACAGCCATGGGAACGCGCAGGCGTATTTTGCTGGGTGCAGCAAAGGGATCGCCCTGAACATGGTCTACAAAAAGCGTAAAAAACGAAAAGCGATAGGCCCCTTTAAGTTCTTTGTAGGCTTTGTATCCCCGTCCGTCAATACGATGTAACAATGCGGACAAATCGTTTTGCGTTTTCATTTTTTTCCAAAGTTGTGTTTCGATTTGGGCTAAAATTAGGAACTCAAGGCCGATTCGGGCTTTCCTTCCAGTTTTTTTATAAGCATCATTTCCAATAGCAACATCATTAATGCCAGTAAAAGAAAGTAAGGCCAAAGTTCTTTGCCGCTACGGGCGCTTTTTAGTTTTTTAATGCTTAATTTGTCTGGCGATAACAGGCGAATATCTGGACGGAATCGTGCTAAATTAAAATACGGTTTGCTCCATTCTCGTTTCGAGAGATTAACAGCGAATAGTCGTACCGGTTTTTTATTGTGGAAAATTTTGTAGTGGCCCGGTCGCGCAAATCCGTCAAAATCAAAGCGTAACCCGCGAAAGGTTTGTCTGGGAATAATGATGACCGCCTGTCCTTCCGGCGGAATAAGCCGAAACGATCCCTGAAGCTTTAAATTATTCAAAAAAACGGATATCGGTTGTCCTACAATAAAATGTTCGGAATGGCTATCGTTATTGGCCGCCAGGCTTAGAAGGCGGTGTAAAAACGGCAAAAAGATACCGCTAACCGGAAGGCGATTCCAGGGCATAGATAAACCGGCACTAAACAGCCAAAGGTGGCCCGATGTTTTAAAAGAAAAACGAGACAAGAACGGATCGCCATTGGTAAAACGGAGAAGAATACGGCCGGAAGGAGTTAGTTTGAAATATTGATAAAACGGCGGCCATTCGATTTTGGCAGGTCGGTTTTCAAACAGGTTGCCAAACAAATTTGTCCCAGAAGAAAGAGTACCGAGTGTAAAATAATGATTTTGATCGGAGACCTTGACGAGTTCTTTAAAAAGGTTTTTTGACAGTAATTGATTGGTTAAACGATTGTAAGCGGTCGGTGTAAGCCGCATTCCCGGAATAAGGATCACGTCGTGTCCGGAGTCCAAAAACCGGCGGAGATGCATTAAAAAAGTTTGCGTAATTTGAGGCGGATCGTTTAACACCAATAATTGAAAATCCGCAAGAGGTTCGCCGTACCAGTGATTGTAATCGCTTTGCCTGATTTTTAAGTTGGATCGGTCCGATAGAGTGTTTAAAGCCTCGCGCAGTTCGACTGGTATTTGGTTTTGTACGTAAAGAACGGGCACGCTTTCGGGAATAAACAAGGCAAGATAATAGGCATTATCGGCCAGCAAATCATCGTCATCGATTTCAACTTTTAATGGGAAAAAGCCCGTATGCCCGGGGGTAAAGCGAAGTGAAATTCGTCGTTTACTTTGTGCCGGTAACGAAACGAGCTGCATGGCCATTCGTGCAGTTCCGTCGAATAGGCTAACGGTGATTTGTTTTGTTTGGGAAGCGTGGTTCTCGAGAGTAACAGAAACGGTTACGGGCTTTTGCCGTTCGGCAAGACGGGTTTGAATGGCAGCGGAATCGATACTTATGTTATTAAGGGGAATGTTTGCTGCCGTGTTGATTATATAAATGCGCGCATTTAAATGTTTGAGTATTTTCCGAGCGGAATCATTTAGAGCGGTTGTTGGAATTTTGCCATCCGTTATCAAATAAAGCTCGCGATTAAAATTGGGGAAACGCTTAAAAATAGATTTTGCCCGCATAACAACACTCGAAAAATCGGGTGAATAGTTGGTCGGCTTAAGTCGTTTGACCGATAGCCGATTTTTTTTGGAAACCGTAAGTTGTTGCAGGCTATCCGGCAGCGGGAGCAAAATGGTGATATGATCGTTTGGGTTAAAAGATTGCAAGATCGTTTTTAAACTTAGCTTGGCCCGACCGAACAGCGATTGTAATCCTTGCTGGGCTTGCATGCTGTAAGAATTATCCAAAATAATCACTGCCGTTGTGCGCGCCTGTCCGCCTTTTCCGCCAAGAAAATGGCGCACGGTTGGACGTGCAAAAGCCAATACCAGAAAGATGATAAAAAGCATGCGTAAAAGAATAATCAAAAGCTGGTAAAGTTTAATTTGACGTACGCGTTTGCTTTGCAGTTCTTTTAAAAATCGTAGCGAGCTAAAAGGCACGATTTTTAATTTTTTTCGGTTCAGCAAGTGTAATAGCAGCGGAATGAGAGCCGCGGCTATTAAAGGAAGAACCAGGCTGTTGATAAAATTGAACATGCCTTAAAGCCTATCGTTTTAAGATTAGTTAATATTTTTGCACAAAAAGCCGCTGTATTTTTCGGTTTTAGCGGGTTTTATTTCTCCGCAGTTTCACCCGAATTTTCGATATGGGCACGGCACGGCTTTCCGAACGGCTAAAATACCATTTTCTAATCAGATTTACAACTGCCCCTTATGCGAAAAAGTTGAAAAAAAGCAATTAAACTGTTACTATTAATTTGTTAATATTCAATAAAAAAGACTTCATGCCCATGGCAGAACCTTTAGCGGAAAAAGCAATTCCTTACTCGGCGCTGGCCAAATACTATGACCAGATAATGGAGCACGTAAATTACCGGCAATGGGCTAACTATATTAAAATATTGTTTCGCTATTCCAATCGCAGTGTGCGGCATGTGGGCGATTTGGCCTGTGGTACGGGTAGTTTGTTACGTTATTTGGGCGGTTTTAAACGCAAAGCTTTTGGCTTTGATCTTTCGCTTGCAATGTTGCGGGTGGCTCGACATAAGTCGGAGCATGTTCCTTTGACCTGTGCTAACTTTTTACGATTGCCAATTAAACCGTTGTCTTTTGATGCGGCTTTAATTCTTTATGATTCGATCAATTATTTACATTCGGATGATGAAATACGAAACGTATTTGGAGAGGTGCATAAAATTTTGCGCTCCGGTGGTATTTTTGTGTTTGATGTGGTTACGCCGCATTTGTGTTCGACGGTTTTTCGTCATTACGAAGAGGAGGGTATGATAGATGAAGCCAATCGCTACTGGCGTCGAAGTTATTTTGTGCCGGAAAAGCAAATGCAGGTGAACCAATTCAGAATATGGATAAACGGCCGATTATACGAGGAGGAGCACCAACAAAAAATTTGGACTTTAGGGCACTGGAATGAGCTGGTTGCGGATAGCCCGTTTAAATTGGTCAAAATTTTTAGTAATTTTTCTTTGAATCCGGCGCACGAAAATTCCGAGCGAGCGCATTTTGTTCTGATCAAACGAAGCCGAAAATAGTGAACGAGATAATACAAAAATTCAATAATGGTTCGGGCTGATAAAGTCCGGGCAATGTTAACCATTTTTGGATTGAGAAGAACATGATATTCAATTTAGGCTTAATGTTGGCCGCCATTTTAATAGCGGGCGGGCTGCTTTTTTTCTATTTGCACCTGCGCGAAAAAAACCGTCGGAATATGTTTGTGGTTTTGCGTAATTTGGCAGATGAAGAGCGGGATGCTCCCCTGCCCCGTTTAAGTGTTGATGCCGTACAGCAACGCTATGAGCGATTAAAGGAGTTGGCAGAACAACTGTTTAAGCTGGCTCGTAGTAACCATGAATTTGCCCAGTGTAAGCGTTTTGAGAAAGGATTGGGAGAATGGCGCGTTTCAAAAATACAAGAAATTTATCAAAAACGTTTTAATCGTTTGCTCCGGCAAATTCAAAAGGAGCACCAGCCGCAGCGCCGGTTAGATTTGTTGTATCAGGCCAGAGATTTAATTAAAGAAGGTGTGCTGGATGAACATCTTTTGGATAAAATTGAAAAATGGATTGTTTATACCCATATCCGGCAGGTGCGCAATAAAGAGAAGGGGCTTTCGCCGGAGATGAAATATCAATTGTACGAAGAAGCGATTACGAAAATTCTTAACAGCGGCATAGAAGACCAAAAACTGGAAGCGATGGAAAATTTTAAGGAATTTGTTACGGATTTTGAAATTATGTATCGTCGGTTAAAGAAATAAGGGATTTTTAATGATTGAATTTTACAATGTAAGCCTAAATATAGACGGCAAAGAAATTCTGAAAAGTATTTCATTCCGATTGTTCAAAGGGGAATTTGCTTATATTACGGGCCCGAGCGGTGCGGGCAAATCGACCATTTTAAAACTGATTTACATGGACATTTTTCCAGACCAGGGCATGGTAATTGTTAATAATTATTCTTCGGCTAAAATACACAGAAACGAAATTCCTTATTTGCGTCGGGAACTGGGGGTGGTTTTTCAGGATTTTAAACTTTTGCCGGATCGTTCGGTTTACGAAAACGTAGCATTTGCTTTACGTGCCACCGGAGTTAGGAGCAAAGAAATACGACATCGGGTGGTTCGTGTTTTAAACGAGGTTAATATTTCGCAACAACGCTCGCAATTACCGGATCAAATTTCCGGAGGCGAAAAACAACGGGTTGCTATTGCCCGGGCAATTATCAACGATCCGTTTATCGTATTAGCCGATGAGCCGACGGGTAATTTGGATGCGCAGAATTCGCGGGAGATTATGGAAATTTTCGAACGCATTAATCGTAAGGGTACGGCCATTTTAATGGCAACGCATGATCAATCGTTAATTGAACAGTATCCCCATCGGGTCATTAAAATAGAAGAAGGGCGAATGGTAGACGAATGAGTTTGGGGTTTAGTATTAAAGAAGGACTTAAGGGTTTTGGCCGCGCACGCATGGCTACATTTATTACCATTACATCGGTTGTGCTGGCCTTGATTATGATCGGGCTTTTTATTTTGCTCGCTTTGAATATTGATCACTGGGTAGGCGAAAAACGCAAACATTTGCAAATGGAGGTTTTTTTGGAGCCTGGATTTAAGGAAGCACAGGCAAAAAAGATTGTGCAAAGGCTTAAAAAACTACAGGGTGTTGAAAGTGTGCGTTATGTTTCGCAAAAAGCTGCCGCCGAACGGTTTAAAAAAGAATTTGGGCGCGATGTACGCGAGGTTTTGGGAACAAATCCGTTGCCGCCATCTTGTGTTTTACGGTTACAACCGGCATATCAGAATGCTTCGGCTATTACACGATTGGCTGAGATAGTGCGTACGTGGGACGGGGTAAGCGATGTTGTTTACGGTGGGAGTTTGTTAAAAGCCATCGATCGCTATGTGACTTTGATTTATTTAATAATTGGCGGTTTGGGGGTGGTCTTGCTTATTGTGGCAACTGTATTAATTCATAATTCCATTCGCCTAATTATTTATGCACGGCATGAAATTATTGAAATTATGAAACTGGTCGGCGCTACGCGTGCTTTTATTCGCCGCCCTTTTTTGGTGGAGGGTATTTTGTACGGATTAATTGGCGGTGCGATTGCAGACGGGGTTATTTGGCTTTTGTGCGGAGCAATGAAAAACTGGGTTTATACGGGAATGATTCAGAACTGGCAAAGTTATGTCATAGTTCTTGCGTTGGGGATTTTGATCGGTTTTGTTTCCAGCGAGCTAAGTGTAAACAAATATCTGAATAAATTGATTTAGGAGAGTGCTTGCGGCTTGAACGGATATATTGAAATTTGGGTTGAAGAATTTTTTAACGGTAAGGTTCGATTCGGATAGGTAATATCCTTTAAAACGTCCGGGCTATTTAAGGATAAAATTCGGTTTAAATTATTGCTAATGCAAGAAATATAGGTGTAACTTTCCTTGGGAGAAAGACTCTAATTTTATAATGAATTTGTCAGAAGAAACGAGATCGTTTTTTGGCAGCTTAAAAATAGCAATTGATTAAACGGATAAACGGTGCCTGAGAAAAACGCACAAAGTGGCATTTTATTGGGCAATCGATTATATTCGGCAAACAGAATTGGTATAATTTAATCTGTTATTTGGAGAAAATGAGCAATTTAACAGAACGCGAAAAGAGCATTCTCAAAACGGTCATTCGGGAGTTTATCGAAAACGCCGCGCCTGTGGGTTCGTTGCAGGTGGCCCAAAAGAGTAAGTTGGGTCTTAAGGCGGCTTCGGTGCGTCGTATATTGGGCAGTTTGGAAGATAAGGGATATTTGATGCAGCCCCATACTTCGGCGGGCCGGATTCCTACTTGGGCAGGGTATCGCGTTTATGTAAACGAATTGCTAGAAAAGAGTAAGTTGACTGAGCGCCAACAGCGGTTGCTGAACCGGGCGATTGAGGCTTATGACGGTGACGTTCAAATTTTTATGGGCAAGGTGGCGGCGGTATTGGCGGATATTTCTAATCAAATTGGTATTGTGGTAACGCCGAAATTTTATGAGGCTATTTTGCAACGTGTACATTTGTTGCTGGTTTCGTCTAATCGGGTAATGGTGGTGTTGACAGTAAAGGACCAGCAAGTAAGAACGGTGTTGGTAGAGGTTCAGCACAAAATTGAGCAGGAAGATTTAAAACGGTTGGAGCAAAAAATTAACCAACGTTTTTACGGGAAGAGTTTACGCGAAATTAAAAATACGTTTGCCCATATCATGGCCGACCTAAAATCCGAAAAAACCGGTTTGGTGCGGCTGTTTTCGGAAACGGCAGATCGTATTTTTGATTTTTCGCGCTATGAGAATTATTGGCTGCACGGAACGAACAATATTATTCATCAACCGGAGTTTACTGATGTGCAGCGGGTTTCGGGCTTGATCGAAGTTTTGGAGGATCGTGACTATTTATTTCATTTTATGGAAAAACGCGAGCGTCCGCCGGGTATTAAAATTACCATTGGTCACGAAAACGAGACCGAAAAAATGCAGGAGTGCAGTGTTATTACTTCGACCTATCGTTTGGGTGACATTTTGGGTGTTGTGGGGGTTATTGGTCCTATGCGTATGCGTTACCATCGTGTTATTCCGGTGGTGGAATATTTGGCTTCGGCTATTACGCGTAAGCTGAGCGTTGCTTAAAACGCGCATGAAACAAATATGTACAAAATTATGTTTTGAGCGTTAACTTTGCTTTTTTGAATAGACAAGCGAAGTTTTTTAGAAAATTTCGGGAGAGTAAAAAATGGGGAATAAGGAACAGTTAAACAAAGAAAAAAATACGGAGCAGCGTGTGCAAGAAGAAAAAAAATCGACAAAAAAAGGATCGTCTTCCAAATACCTGAAGAAGATTCAGGAATTGGAAGTTAGAATAGAGGAGTTGGAAAGAGAAAATCAGGCTTTAAAAGAGCAGAATTTACGTCGGATTGCGGAGTTTGAAAATTTTAAACGGCGTAAAGAAAAAGAGTTTTTAGACCTTTTGCAAAATGCCAATGAGGAATTAATTATTGAATTACTACCTGTTATTGACGATTTCGAGCGCTTTTTACAACATGCCAATGATGAAAATCAAAATGTGGAATCGTTAAAACAGGGTGTGGAGCTGATTTATAAGAAGTTTATGCAAATTTTGGAAAGGCAGGGACTTAAACCGATAGAATCGGTTGGGGAAGAGTTCGACACCGAAAAACATCAAGCACTGATGCAAATTGATAGCGATCAGCACGAAAGCGGTAAGGTGGTAGACGAGCATTTAAAGGGTTATACGCTTAATGGAAAAGTAATCCGGCACTCGCAGGTATTAGTGGCGAAATAAGGTGGGGAAATGGCTCAGAAAAGAGATTTTTACGAAGTATTGGGAGTAGACCGTACGGCCACGGTTGAAGAAATAAAAAAGGCTTACCGAAAACTGGCAATTAAATATCATCCGGATAAAAATCCGGGTAATAAAGAGGCGGAAGAAAAGTTCAAGGAAATTGCTGAGGCTTACGCCATTTTAAGTGATCCGGATAAGCGCCGCCGTTATGATCAATTTGGCCATGCCGGTACACAAGGGCATGCCAATTACGGATTTGATTTTAACGATTTTGATTTGGCCGATGCTTTGCGTCAGTTTATGGAAGAAGGCTTCGGTTTTGGTTTTGGCGATATTTTTGGCGGAGGTGGTCGAGGGAGATCGCACCGGAGGCACGTCAATCGCAAAGGTAGCGATTTACAGATTAAGTTGCGGTTAACGCTGGAGGAAATAGCAACCGGTGTTAGCAAAAAAATAAAGGTCAAGAAAAAAATACCTTGTCCGGAATGCAATGGGAGCGGCTCGGCCAAATATAGCCGGACCGTGGTTTGTCCGGTTTGCCACGGCAGCGGAGAAATTCGTCAGGTTTCGCGTTCTCTGTTCGGCCAATTTGTTAATGTAACTACTTGTAGCCGGTGTAACGGAGAAGGCCAAATTATTGAAAATCCTTGCCATAGTTGCCACGGAACAGGATTGATAGACGGCTCTAAGACGATCGAGGTGCATATTCCTGCAGGCGTAAGTACGGGCAATTATATTTCGTTAAAAGGTGAGGGTAACGCCGGGGTACGCGGTGGCCAAGCGGGTGATTTAATTGTACATATTGAAGAATTGCCTCATGAATATTTTCAGCGTCAGGGGGATGACGTTATTTTGGTTTTGCCTATCGGATTTACTACGGCAGCCTTGGGAGGGGTGGTGGAAGTGCCCACGTTGACCGGGAAGGCCAAGCTGAAAATAGCACCGGGTACACAATCCGGGAAAATTTTACGTATGCGGGGCAAGGGAATTCCCCATTTACGCGGAGCCGGGGTGGGGGATCAACTGGTACAGATACAGGTTTATGTGCCTACGCATTTGACTGGCGAAGAGAAAGCTTTGTTGCAAAAACTGTCTGACTCCGAGAATTTGGATCCTTCTAAAAACGCTAATAAGTCTATTTTTAAAAAATTTAAAGAAGCTCTTAAATTGTAAAGTGCGCTATTAATCCGTTTAAACGGATTGTTTACATTGCGTTTGGAGGAGCCGGTATTATGGTGCCTTTAACCAAAAGGGAACGCCGGGCGGTGATGACCGTTGCCGTGGTAGTTCTTCTTAGTGCGGTTATACAATGGATGCGTCCGCATGAAGTTAAAACCGGGCAATTCGATTATACGCTGCAGGATAGTCTGTTTCGCGTTTTATCCGCCGATACGGTACAAGCGCCACCGTTAAAAAGAACGGAATCGCTTCCCAGGAAGGTAGCGCAAACGTACAAAACAGCAAGAAAGAGAACAAAAAAAAGACTTCCCGCTTTCCATAGCATTAATCCAAACAGCGCAGATGCAGGACAATTGGAGCGTTTGCCTTACATTGGCCCTAAAACGGCCCGAGCTATTATTCGTTACAGGCAAGAGCACGGTGCGTTTAAAACGATTGAGGAATTGGACAATGTAAAACGTATCGGGCCTAAAACCATTGAACGTATCCGGCCTTATTTGATTATCCCCAAAGCCAAACTAACAAGCGACACACTTAAAAAATGAAAATTAGTGGTTTAACATTCGGCTTTGAATAAAATACGCTGGGCTACATCGCGGGCCTTTTCTTTACCTTGTAATTCTTCAATTAAGGCCAGACCAAATGCAAGGGCCGTGCCTACTCCGCGGCTGGTAATAACAGCCCCGTCTATGACTACCGGTTGTTCCGAATAGGTGCTATCTGGAAAGACGTCTTTTTCCGATGGGTAGCTGGTTAATGTTAATTGGCCGGTAATGCCTGCTTTATGTAAAACAGTGGGGGCCGCACAAATGGCGGCTAACTTTTGTCGGTTTGCAAAGCGTTCTCGAATCCATTGCAAAAGACGTTCGTTGGCTTTTAAATTATTGGTGCCGGGTTGTCCGCCGGGCAATACCAAAATGTCAAAAACCTTATGATCCACTGCTCCCAATGTCGTATCTGGTATAATGGTAATATCATGCGAGCCTGTAATCGGTCCGTCTTCAAGCCCGGCTACGGTTACATCAATATCACCGCGGCGCAAAATGTCGATAATACTAACGGCTTCTATTTCTTCGAATCCCGGAGCTAAAATGACCAATGCTTTGGGCATAAATTTACCTCCTGATCTGTTTCTGCCACCTGATTGAAATCAGGTGGCAAGAGTGGTTGTTTGTAGTACGTATCTTTGTATTAGCCGAGCGGGAAAGCCCCACCCGCGTGCCGGAAAACCGTTTAAACGGTTTTTCTTCCCGCGCATAACAAATAAATAATAAAATAAAGCCAATATTGCAAGTATCGGGATGATTTTGCTTCAAACCGGCAGAATCGTTAATTTAAAGCCGAATTCAAAAACAAGAAAGTTCCCATGAAAGCCTATTTTATTTCAGACTTACACTTGGGCGCACACGAAATCGATAATCCGCAAGCACAGGAAAAAGCGGTAAACCAATTCTTTTCTTATTTGGCGCAAGATGCCACGCATCTATTTATTGTTGGCGATTTTTTCGACTTTTGGTTTGAATATCAAACCGTCATTCCCAAACACTATTTCCACATTTTGTGCCGTTTACGACAGTTTGACCAAAAGGGCATCCGAATATTCTATTTAGCCGGCAATCACGATTTTGCCCTGGGAACTTTTTTTGATCGATACCTGCACATACAAACAGCGCAAGATACATTAAGCATTGAATTAAACGGCAAAAAATTTTTTTTATTTCACGGAGACGGAATCGAACGCAAAGACAAAGGATATCGCTTTTTAAAGCGTATTTTACGCAGCAGGCTAAATCAAAAATTGTTCCGTCTTATTCATCCGGATTTTGGCATCCGGTTAGCCAAAAAAATTTCGGGTACCAGCCGCAAATACAGCACAGTAGATAACACCCAACGTTCCGAAGAGGAATATTTCGCATTTGCCCGAAAACGATTTGAAGAAGGATACGACTATGTAATAATGGGACACCGGCACAATCCCTTGCTCTTTGAAGAAAAAGGGAAAAAATATGTCAATTTAGGCGATTGGATTACCAACTACAGCTATGCCGTTTTCGACGGAAATGATTTGCAGCTACGCTATTGGTCGGCCGATAAAAATGCTTAAAATGCCTGCCCTTTTAACCCGGACATTACGATTTTAAAATCGTTAAAATGTGAAGTTTATTAATAAAAATGCAAAAATAGATAAGTTTTTAAAACAAAAAATTACCGTAAAAAACCAGCCGCCTTACTCCGAAAACGGAATAGGAATTTGACTTTTAGAAAAATAATTTATATTATATAAGGGAAAATGATTGTAAATATCAATTTAATTTCATAATTAACAAAAAGTTAGTGCATCGTATTACAAATGAATAAAAATTCATCGAAATTTCCTGCTATTTTTTAATATCAACCAAAATGAGGAGGTATTTATGAGGAAATTTTTTACTGTTTTAGCCGTAGCTTCGTTCTTGCTGTTAATGGCTATCCCTGTATTTGCACAGGATGACATTATCGCCGATGGTTACACCAAGATTTTCGAACGAAACAAATTCGAAAATGCAACCCATTATCCGATTGTTGCCGACGAAGTTCACGCAGGTTACGATTTGGATCAAGACGGCAATTTGGAATTTATCGTAGTAGCCGACAATTCCGACCCCAATGGCCCATCCGGCGCAGGCTGGACGGATGGTCATTCTATTTTTGTTTACGAATGGACACCCGATAAAGGCGATTTCGAATTAATGTGGTCTTGGGCCGACACCAGTTTAAAAACCGGTGGCGCCAGCTTCCCGACTATGGCGGTTACTGATTTGGATGGCGACGGCAATCAGGAAATTACTCTGGGTATGCCCAGTGGTACCAACTGGCCGGCTCCGGATGTAAGCCCAACCGTTATTTACGTTTTTGAATTTGGCAAAGATACCTATCCCACCGAACCTACCGCTACCTGGACTGCCGAATCTGATCCGGGTTCCAACACCCGTCCGGCTGCAATGGCTGCCGGAGATATTGACGGCGACGGTGTGGAAGAAGTTGCCGTGGCTTTCCGTAAATTCAGTTCTGCCTCGACCAATGACGCATTGATGATTTTCTCTCTGGATGGCGGTTTTGCCGGTGATTTTACCCAGTTCAAAATCGAAATGATCGACACCACCGGTGATTGGGGCAGCGTGTATTCTGCCGATATTACCGATATCGACAACGATGGCCATCTGGAAGCCTATTTTTCGACGGATAATCACACGTTTTACGAAGCAACCGGTGCCGATAGCTACCAGCTTTATTACATGGAAAAACCGACATTGGGCGCCTGGACCATTCAAGCCGCCGTTCAGGCCGATCTGAACAGCGACGGTAAAAACGAATTGGTATGGGGCCATACCTCCGGTGCTTTGAGAATTTTGCATGACGTTACGGATTTGGCCACAATGGATTCGACCAATGAAGCCCAAATCGCTTTGGTAAATCCGGGCGGTTGTCGCGGCTTAACCGCCGGCGATTATGACGGCGACGGCAAAACCGATGTTTTTATGGGTGGTAATTATAGCGGTGCGGTAGATCGCATAGAATACAAAGGTAGCGGCGACATCACCGATTCCACCAGCTATACCTATGAACGCGTATATCAAGACACCATCCCCAGTGGCGGAACACGTGTTTATTCCGTTTCGTTTCCTGGCGACAATTTTTGTATTAAACAAGGCGGAACAACTACCCACGATATGAACGGCAATGGCAAACCCGAATTGGTGATTGCCTACGAAGACGGCGATTCACTACAAAATTGGGTTGTGATGATCGAAGGTAACGGAGTAACCGGCATCGAACTAGATCCGGGCGCACAAGTATTAAAAACCTACCGTCTGGACCAAAACTATCCCAATCCGTTCAACCCGACGACCAATATTTCCTTCACTTTGCCCGCTACCGAAAGAGTGACTTTGAAGATTTACGACATGACAGGTAGAGAAGTAAAAACACTAGTAAGCGGTGTAATGTCGGCCGGTAAGCATGTGGTTACCTGGAACGGAACAGACAATAACGGAATGCATCTGGCAAGCGGTACCTATTTTTACACCTTACAAGCCGGAAGCCACAAACTTTTCAGAAAAATGACGTTGCTTAAATAAGGTGTGTGTTTTTATACAACAAAAAAAGGGAGAATTATATCTCCCTTTTTTTATGACACAATTTGTTAGCCAAGCAAACAAATTATGCGCGGATGAAAAATTCCAAAATAAATTGTAATTTTATTCACAGTGTATTTAAATTAAAGCAAAACACAACCATTGTTTTTTACGAAAATGAATACACATTTAAAAAATACACGCACAAAGTGTAACATCCAACCCGCTTCAAAAAAATTCGCAAGACTGGCATTTCGGGAAAACAGTCTTTCTAAATCTTTGGAGGTATAATTCATGCGTACCAAATTAATGCTCATCATTTTTCTGCTGGTGGCAATGGTCGGTAATCTATTTCCTGGAACCACGGGTAAAATTGTAGGAAGGGTTATTGATAAAGATACGGGTGAACCCCTTGCCGGAGCAAATGTGGTGATTAAAGGAAAACAATTGGGGGCTGCCACCGATGTTGACGGATACTATGTTATCTTAAATATTCCGCCCGGAGTTTACACGGTACAAGCTATGTATGTGGGCTATGCCACGCAGGAAATGGAAAACGTGGTGGTGAAAGTAGATTTAACCACTCAGGTAAATTTCAAAATGGTTTCCGCCAGTTTTCAGGGCGAAACCGTTACCGTGGTAGCCGAACGACCGCTTATTCAGGAAGATGCTACGGCCACGGCCGCCGTTGTAGGTGCCAGAGAAATTGAAATGGCGCCGATCGAATCGTTTACACAAATTGCCCAAACCAAAGCCGGGGTTAATGTTGGCCCCGAAGGGCAGTTGCACTTTAGAGGGGGCCGTAGCAGCGAAGTGGCTTACATTGTAGATGGCATTCCCGTAACGGATGCCATTAGCGGCGGAATTTCCATGGATGTTTCTACCAATGCCATTCAGGAATTATCGCTTATTACCGGTTCGTTTAGTGCAGAATACGGCCAGGCCATGTCAGGTATTGTTAATATTGTGACCAAAGAAGGTGGCTCAAAGTTTAGCGGTAATCTGAAATTCCAAAGCGGTGATGTGGTTACTCGACCGTCAAACAGCAAATATTTTTTGCCGGAAATCAATAAAATCGATCCCTTGAATACTTCGGAATTCGAAGCACAACTTTCTGGCCCTATTGTACGTGACAAATTAACATTTAATGTCTCGGGAAGATGGTACGACGATGGCGGATATCTGTACGGCCAACGTATCCATATGCCTACCGATATTGCCGATACCATTCAAACCGGAGATGGAGCCTACGTATCATTAAATTCGCAAAAAAAATTAAATTTGCAAAGCAAGCTAAAATGGAACGTGAGCAATACCGTCAATTTGTATTTTACCACAATTTTCGAAAACAAAAAATATCAAACATACAATCATACCCGAAGCAAAGTTCCCGACGGCATTCCATGGCATTACAACACCGCTATTCAATTAATCGGTAAAATGACCCATCAGTTCAGCAAATCGGCTTTTTATTCTTTTGTTGTCGGCTATCTGAATCGTGATTACAAACGTTATTTGGCCAAAGATATCAATTCGCCCAAATATGTGTGGAATGGTTACAGCACCGGTCAATACTTCTATCCGGGCGGTACGGATAATTTTCGTCAGTTCAGAACGCAAGATCAGTTTACGGCAAAATTCGATTTGACTTCGCAATTGTTCAAAAATCATGAAATTAAAACAGGATTTGAGCTTAAAAAGCTCGCCCTGTTTAACCATTCGTATTATTTAAGTGTCGATCGCCGTGCGGAACCGTTTGTGGATGCAAACAACAACGGGGTTTGGGATCCGGGCGAAGAATTTACCGATATCGATCGGAACGGCGTTTGGAATGAAGCGCGGGATGACAATGGGGACGGTATTCCCGGCAATACAATCGAATTGCAAGGATACACCAACGATAAGTGGCGCCGCCATCCCACCGAATTTTCCTATTACATTCAGGATAAAGTCGAATTAAAAGACATGGTAATCAATATCGGTGTGCGTTTCGACTATTTCGATCCCGATGGCCGCGTTTTACGCGATCCCACCGATCCGGACATTACCAAACCGATTAAAAACGAAAACATCTGGAAAGATTATGGTACAGACGGCATTCCCAATACCCATGATCCGGACGGAACGGAAAACAACGGTATTCAGGATCCTGGGGAACCGATCGTAACCCTGGCCGAGCGTGAAACGTATTGGTACAAAAAAGTCAATCCCACTTATCAAATTAGCCCGCGTATTGCCTTTGCTTTTCCCATTTCTTCCACCGGTAAATTATTCTTTTCTTACGGTCACTTCTTTCAGTTGCCGCCATACACTTACCTGTATCAAGATTACGACAATAAAGTAAAGCCGGGTTTAATCGCCACAAGTATGGGCAACCCGGGATTAAAACCGCAAAAAACGATTAGCTACGAAGTTGGTGTCGAACAACAGTTAACCCGAGATCTGGCCGCTTATTTAAAGATATATCAGCGCGATATGCGTAATATCATCGGTCAGGATATCGTACTGTTGCCCAATACCGATGCCTACGGTATTTTTGTCAATCGTGATTACGGCCGGGTGCGCGGCATTAACTTTAGTTTGGAACAACGTTTTTCCTCCTTCTTTTCGGCAACCATCGATTATACCTATCAAATTGCCGAAGGAAACGAATCCAATCCAACGCAACGGGTACGCAATTACCGCTTGAAATTGGAAAATCTAAAAAAAATTGTACCTTTAAGTTGGGATCAAACCCACACCTTGCGCATAAACGGCAGCATCGGTAAACCCAACGATTGGTTGGTGAGTATGATCGGACGTATCGAATCGGGCTATCCCTACACCCCCCAAGGCGCCAACGAAATCGTAAAAATTGCCGAAGAAAACAGCGCTCGAAAAATTCCCATTATCAAATTCGATTTAAATGCCAAAAAAACATTTAAAATGAAAATGGGCAAAACCGATTACTATTTTTCGGTGTATGCCAAAGTATATAACCTGCTCGATCGCTTAAATGAAAAATATGTGTGGGATGCTACCGGTCGGGCCACTTACGGTTTGGGCTTGTACGGTGGAGAATTTGATCCCGATTGGCAAAGAAGACCCCATTGGTTTTACAAACCGCGTGAAATTTATGTCGGTTTTGAATTCAGCTTCTAATTGGGATTATAATTTTTTGGAGGAAATACTTTATGAAACAAAATTTTAAACGTACCCAGTCATTCTCTTTAATAATGGCGCTTCTGTTTTTACTGGGACTCAGTTTGCCGCTTGTCGCGCAAAATCCCTTGAAAACGAGCAAGAGAATGAAATACTGGACACAGAAAGAATGGGATCAGTGGGAACAGTGGAACCATCGTGTTCAGTTGTTAAAATCGACCGGAGCGGCGGACCGACGTGAAGGCATTATGGATGGCAATAAAATACGTACGGTGTTTTATAATTACGGATCGGTTGGCCGTCCCAATACAGAACCTTCCATCGAATGGCCCAAGGAAAGCGGCCACGGATATGCTTATGAATTTGGGCCCATGGTCGGAGCATTGGTGGTGGATGTCCACGGCGATACCATTCCCATCATCTCCGAAGCGCTAATTGATGGCGGCGATCGCTCTCCAGACGGAAAAGTTTGGGGATGGCAACCATTGCCCCAATATTTGAATACCAATGCCTCCACTCCTGCTATGAGTAACAATCCGGATTCCTGGCCACAACTAATGTCTCCTTCAAATCCTTTTTTCAACATCCATTACACATCCGATCTCGATAAATTTCTTTGGCCTGGCGTGGACACTTTAGGACAGGTTTCGGCCGATTTGGAAGCCTACTGGGCTATGGATGACCGCGACAACGATGAATTCGAATACTATCCCTTTATTAACGATTCGTCACGCCGTGGTTTGGGGGTTAAACTTACCTGCCGGTTAATGCAGTTTTCCGCCTCCCTGGCCGAAGACATTATTTTTTACATTATTGAAATCGAAAATGTGAGTGATAAGCGCTTAGATAAGGTTGTCGCTGCCATGTTCGGCGATCCGCATATTGGCGGCCCGGGTGATTTTAGCGATGATTATGCGGGCTTTGATCAGAATTACAACATGGTGTATTCATGGGATAAAGAAGGTTCCAGCAACGATTACGGTATCCCTTGGACAGACCTCGGATGGCTTGGATTTAAGTTTTTGGAAAGCCCCAAAGATTCGCTGGGTAATGAACTCGGCTTAACCAGTATGGCGGCTCCCATCTACGGCACGGTAGCCGGTACGCCAAGTAATGACGATATTATGTGGCATGAACTCAAACCGGGCACCTTTACCAATATTGCTCAGGAAAAAGATAATGTGTTCCTGTTCGGTTCCGGTTATTTTTCTTTGGATCCCGGGCAAGTGCAGCGTTTTTCCATTGCCATTATTATGGGTAAAGGTAAAGACGATTTGTATGCCAATGCCGATATTGCTCAGGAAATTTACGACCGCGATTATAAATTTACCAAAGCGCCAGATCCGCCTGTTGTGACGGCCGTACCAGGCGATGGCCAGGTAACGCTTTACTGGGATTCCAATTCCGAAAATTCCTTTGACGAATTTTTTCAGGTGCACGATTTTGAAGGATACAAAATTTACAAAAGTACCGATAAAGGACAAACCTGGGGCGAAGTAATTACCGATGCGTACGGCCGAGATGTCGGCTTTAAACCATTGGCCCAGTTCGATAAAAAAGATAATGTGGAAGGTCTCTTTCCCATTGACAAAGACGGCGTGAAATTTTATTTAGGTAAAAACACAGGATTGGTGCACACCTTTACCGATAAAAATGTTATTAACGGAGTAACCTACTACTATGCTGTTACGGCTTACGATTCCGGATTTGCCTCCAAAGGCGTTTTACCCGTAGAATCGGGTAAGTTTCCCGGACGCAATATGGTGAGCGTTATGCCCACACCTCGAGTACCAGGCTATCAGGATCCGCAAATTACGGTTAACCATGTAAGCGGATATTCCACTTCCAAAATAGAATTTAAAGTTTTGGACCCACGCGTTATAGAAAAAACGCATTACGAAGTTTCGATTGACGACAGCAGTTTTTCCAAAACCGCCATTACGATTGTGAATACCACCAAAGGCGATACGGTCATTAAAAACTATACGCGTCTGGACGGTGAACCTATCATGTTTGACGGAATGATCGGCCGTATTTTTAACGAATCGGTTATTACCATTGTCGATTCCCTGACAGGGTGGATCGCCGGAAGTAAAGGCAACTTGCTGCTGGAAGTAAGCTTATTCCGCGGCGGTGTGCGCATACCGCGTGATTTGGAAATCCGTTTCTTTGATCATGTTGCCGATACATCGGTATTGGTAAGTCCGAAACCGATAAATTTTCAGGTGTGGAATACCACGGATAATAAACAAATGGATGTTATTTATTACGATAAAAACAATAACGATACCGTGGATGTCGGTGATCGGATTGTCCCCATTGTTTATGTACACGGAGCACCAAAAGGTTCGTGGATGGTCGAATTCAAAAAACCGCTTAGCGGACAGGCCGTAAATCCGCAACCGGGCGATGCCATAAAAATCTTTATTGCCAAACCCTTTGAAGGCTTGGACCATTATACAATCGATACCGAGCCGAATAAGGTTGATCTGGAAAAAGCCAAGAAAGATTTTATGGAAAAGATAGCGGTTATTCCGAATCCGTATGTCGTGGCCTCCAGTTACGAAGTTCCGCCTCCGTCCGTTTTCAGCGCCGGACGCGGTGAACGCAGAATCTATTTTGTCAATTTACCGCCAAAATGTACCATCCGCATTTACACCTTGGCCGGTGAATTAATTCGCGAAATTAATCATGATGGAACCCTGTTAAACGGCACCGAACCATGGGATTTGCTTTCCAGCGAAGGGTTGGAAATTTCCTACGGAGTTTATATTTACCATGTTGATGCCGGCGAATACGGGCAAAAAATTGGTAAATTCGCAATCATAAAATAAATGGGGTACGCTATGAAAGTTCAATATAAAACAATATTTATTGTGTTCGTTTTGGCCATTGGGCTCGTTCATGCGGGAGAAATTACCAAAAAAGGAACTACTGCCGCCCAATTTCTAAAAATCGGCATCGGTGCGCGTGCGGCCGCCATGGGCGAAAGTCAAGTGGCCGATGTAAACGACGCCTCGGCTCTTTTTTGGAATCCTGCCGGCATGGCCAAACTTAAAGGTAACGAATTAATGTTGGTTCGCACCAACTGGCTGGCCGATATTAAGTACGATTTTGCCGGTCTTGTGGTGCCCATGCACGGCCTTGGTACTTTCGGGCTTTTTTATTCCGGATTAACCATGGGTGAAATGAAAGTACGCACGGAATACAAACCGGAAGGAACCGGCGAATTGTTTACCGCCTCCAGTATCGCTTTAGGGTTGAGTTATGCCCGCAATATGACCGAACGATTTTCCTTTGGCATTACCGCCAAATACATTCGGGAACAAATCTGGCATGAATCGGCCTCTACCATGGCCATTGACGTGGGCATAGTTTATTTGACAACATTTAAAAATTTGCGACTGGGAATGGCTATTTCTAACTACGGCGGAAAAATGCAAATGGACGGGAAAGACCTGTTAACTTTCAAAGATATCGATCCCAACCTGAAAGGCAATAACGAAAATGTTATTGCCAAGCTCAATACCGAAAAATTTGACATTCCGCTTATCTTTCGTATCGGGTTCGCTTACGATCCCATCAAAACCGATTTTCAGCGGGTTACAATGAGTATCGACGGAATTACGCCGAACGATTTTAATGAATATCTGAATGTGGGTATGGAATATGCCTTTCGTGAAACGGTATTTTTACGTGCCGGTTATCGCGGAATCGGAGTTAATGATCTGGAAGGCGGAATGTCTCTTGGCGGTGGTTTACGCTACAAAGTGAGCAGCGGACTTAGCCTTAAAATCGATTATGCCTATGTGGATTACGGAAGGCTGGATAACGTCCAACGATTTTCGCTGGGATTGGTTTTTTAGGCTCTTGAATTTTGCAAAGGCTGTCTTTTGGGCAGCCTTTGTTTTTCTCCCAATGTTCATGTAGTCTCTTCGAATAAATAAATAAAAAAATTGGCCAGAGTTTCTACCGCAGGGTAAAGTAAGTTTTCGTCCAATTCCAAGCCGGAACTGTGCAAATGCCCCCGGCCTCCACCGCCAACAAGTAGGTAAAGTCCCGGTATTGTTTGCAGATAAAATGAGAAATCATCGGCTCCCATGGAAGGTCTGGAAGGTTTTAACAAACGATCGCCGCGACCGCTACTGAGCATATAAGATTCAAATTTTTGACTTAAAGCGCCATCGTTAATGGTTGGCGGACAATTGGTGGGAAAATCCACATTAATTTTGATTTTGTACAAATGGGCAAACGATTGGCAGAACGTACGGATTTCTTGCAGACTACGTTTTAACACCCGATGATCCAAAGTACGCAATGTTCCTTGCAATGTTATCAAATCTGGAATAATATTATGAGTCGATCCGCCGTGAATGGAGCCGAAAGCGAACGCAATGATGTCCTGCGGGTCTTTATGTTGGTTTAAAAACGACTGAAGCTGAACGACAAACAGGCCGGCCACCTGAATTAAATCTACGGTTTGAGACGGTTTGGAAGTGTGCCCGCCCGGCCCTAAAAGGGTAATTTTTACCGATGTTGAAGATGCCTGTACCGGGCCGTAAGACAGTAAAAATTTGCCTGTTTCGATTTTGGGTTGAACATGGATGGTAATAATACCCCGTACGTCCTGCCAAATAGGTTCGTTTATTATTTTTTCGGCCCCGCCCGGAGCGGCCTCTTCGCCCGGTTGAAAGATGACCCGCAGCGTTCCTTTGTTTGCTCCCTTGGTATCTTTAAAATATTTTAAAAGTCCGAGCCCGATAGCTGTATGATAATCGTGGCCACAAGCATGCATAATGCCGTTAATTTGCGATTTTACACGGTGTCGAGCATCTTCGGCAATTGGTAAAGCATCAATATCCGCACGGAATACATATACCGGCCTTCCCTCACCGATATCGGCGTATCCCCCGGTTTTGAGATTTTTAAAAGAAAAGAACGGTATATTCCACTCCCGCAGCGTTTTTTTAATAAACCGTGTGGTATTAAATTCTTGAAACGAAAGTTCCGGATTTTGATGTAAATATTGCCGAATCGCTTTTAATGTGTTCCTCTCCATAGCCCAAAAATCCTTGTTAATAAAGTTGAAGTTAAATTAAAAAAAATTCAAAAATGTCAAAATAAAAATCCAACTTTTTGTTGAAAAATTCATTTTTATTCCTTAATATTTATAGTGTGAACAAGAAACAAATAATAATATTTTTGGTTAGTTCATGAAATTCACAAACTTATTACATTTCCCACCTTTTTCAATTACTATAGGAGAAGGCTTGCATGGATAAAGTACGTATACTGTTTTTAATTTTTGCAATGTTATTTGCCGGATCTTCGGTTTTTGCCGGGACAACCGGTAAAATATCCGGGCGGGTAACCGATGCTAAAACCGGTGAACCGCTGGCCGGAGTTAATGTTATTTTAAAAGGAACCTATCAAGGGGCGGCCACGGATTTGGACGGTTATTATTATATTCTGAACGTAAAACCCGGTAAGTACACGTTGGAGTTCCAGTATGTCGGCTACAAGACACTTAAAATAACCGACGTAGAGGTGCAAATCGATTTAACAACCATCATCAATGCCAAGATGGAAAGCAGCACCATGACAGCCGCAGAGGTTGTAGTAGTTGCCAAAAAACCGGTAATCCAAAAGGATGTGGCCGCCAGTCAAAAAAGCATCACTTCCTCTGAGGTGGAGGCTTTACCGGTTACCAGTTTGGGGCAGGTGGTCGGCCTGCAAGCCGGCGTAACGTCAAATTTTCAAATCCGCGGCAGTGCTTCGAATCAGGCATTGTTTATGGTAGACGGTATTCCCATGAGAGATACGCGTAATAATGAACCAATTACCTCCGTCCCTCTAAGCGCTTTGGAAGAAGTTTCGATTCAGTCCGGTGGGTTGGGTGCAGAATACGATAACGTGCGCTCCGGTGTGATTAATGTGGTCACCAAAGAAGGTTCGGCTACCCAATATACCGGAACGGTGATCATCAAATACCATGCACCTACACAAAAGCATTTCGGAATTTCACCTTATGACCCCAATTCGTTTTGGATGCGTCCCTATACCGATGACGCCGTTGCTTGGACCGGAACCAAAAACGGAGCCTGGGACGAATATACGCGTCGCCAGTATCCCGATTTTGACGGCTGGATTGCGGTTAGCCAAAGAACGCTTCAGGACAAAGATCCGAGCAACGATTTAACGCCTGAGGCGGCACAACGTTTGTTTTTGTGGCAGCACCGCAAAGATGGAAACATTGATAAGCCGGATTACGATATTGATGCCGGTTTTGGCGGACCGGTTCCGTTTATTTCCAAAAAACTGGGCAATTTGCGTTTTTACGTTGCCTTCAAAAAGAATCAAGACGAATATTTGTTTAAATTAACCACCCCTGGTTTGGTTACCCAAAGTTTTTTGGGGCGCTTAACCGCCAACCTAAAGCCCTCGATGAAATTATCCTTAATGAGTTTTATTAGCCACACCGAGGGTACGGCCAGTTCGCGTTCCGGCGGTACGGGTATTTTTACTTCTCCTTATTCGGTAGCCAGTGCCGTGGATCGGGTTGGTTTTACGGCCCCATGGCGTATTTATACGAGTATTTATTTTTCCGAAGCCTTGCGCGACGCGCAAATTTTTTCGGCCAAGTTAACCAATGCAATTAGCCAAAGTACCTTTTGGGAAGCGAAATTAATCAGCACTACCCGCAAATACAAAACGGGCCCGGAACGGTATCGTGATCCTACCAAAAAATATCGTATTTTCGATGATTATTACGTGGATGAAGCTCCTGTTGGTTATGAGCCCAAACCCGTTTTTTCCGTAGACGGACGTTTGGGGATGGGCGGTGCAGTGAGCGTAGGCCGCGATACCAGTACCATTCACACATACGAGGGCAGTTTCGATATCACCAGCCAGGTTGATCGCCACAATCAATTAAAAGCCGGTCTGAAGATGGTGCTTGAAAATTATGATATGAATTTCGGAATGATAAACCACTTTTTGCCGGAAGGAAATACATGGACAACCATCAAACAAAGTCCGATTCGCGGGAGCGCCTATATTCAAGACAAGCTGGAGTTTCAGGGAATGGTGGCCAATCTCGGCCTTCTTTTGGATTACTACAGTTTGAACGGAAAATGGTATGATGTATCGCCTTATGACCGTGGCTTCTTTTCGGACGAATATCGCCCGGATATGGAAAGCAAATACAAAGTAAAGCATGTGGCTCCCAAATTTACCCTAAGTCCCAGAATTTCCATTTCACATCCCATTGGCGAAAACGCCAAATTGTTTTTCAATTACGGCCATTATCGCGAAATGCCCACCTCCGAACGCTTGTTCCGCATACAAAGAAATATTCACCATCAGGTCGATCGCATAGGCGATCCTACAATTCCGTTGACATCGACCGTTGCTTACGAACTCGGGTACGATCAGGCATTGTTTAACAGCGTACTCGTACGTCTTTCGGGTTATTACAAAGATGTGAAGAACGAAGAATTTTGGGTGCGTTACATTAGTTTTGACGGAAAGGTCAATTATTACAAAATTACCAGTAATGCTTACGAAGATATCCGTGGTTTTGAATTTGATGTTACCAAAAATCGCGGAAAATGGTTAACCGGAAATTTTAATTACGAATATCGCGTCGGAACCTCCGGCTATTTCGGTTTGGCTCGCTACTATGAAAATCCCGCCGAGCAGCGCGAATACGAACAACGCAATCCTTACCAATCCAAGCCGCGACCGCGACCGCGAATTAAATCGTACGTTGATTTGCATACCCCTATGAATTATGGTCCCAAAATCGGTGATCAAAAATTATTGGCCGATTGGCACATGCTGTTTATCACCAATTGGACAGCCGGATATTGGGGAACATGGAATCCTAACAACGTACCCGGAATTCAATATAATGTGCAATGGAAAGATTATTTTAATGTGGATTTGCGCATTTCCAAAACGTTCAAGTTCGAAAAGTTTAACATTAAGTTTTTTGCAGACATCTCCAATGTGTTTAATCTGAAACATTTTTCTGGTGTCTCGTTTTATGACGGATATGATTATCGTTTCTACATGAAATCTTTGCATCTGCCCGAAAAAATTACCAAAGACTTGGGTTACGGGAATATTCCGGGCAACGACAAGCCGGGTGATTACAGACCTACCGGAGTTCCTTATCAACCAATGGAATGGATTCGCAGCATCAGTGTGTTGGATGATCCGAACCCGCGTGTAATTTATTATGATGCTTCGCAAAAACGTTATTTTCAACCGGACGGTAACGGGGGCTGGAATGAAGTTAGCGGTTCTCGTCTGAAAAAAATTCTGGATAACAAGGCATATATCGATATGCCGAACCAAACCTATTTTACGTTTTTAAATCCGAGAAGTATTTTTATGGGATTTACCTTAACGTACAAATTTTAAAAAGGTGTAGAAAAAACGAGAAATAAGGAATAGTCTATGCTAAAATTTAATGCGCTTTCGTTAGATAGGGCCAAGAAAATTTTATTCACCGCGTTCTTGGTCGTTGTAATGGTTGGCGGACTTTTTGCCGGAGAAATTCAATGGTTGGCCGTAGGCGATTTACACGATTGGTTTCACAGTGCCGGATGCGAAATTGAGGTTGGGCGGCGTCATTTGGTTTCGGATCAGCAAGACGGATTGCGGTGGCCTGCACAGTTTCGCTATCAAGATGTCAAGGCGGCCAAGGCTTTGTGGATCGGGTGCCGTGATTTTGATGATCCGGTTGCCGGAAAAGTTTACGATTACAAAGTTGTGCATGCCGGACCGCGTGTTTTAGACGAAAACAATGAATTCATGGCCGAAACCTTTGAACTCTGGGGACGGCAAGATCATCCTTTGGTATATGTGGATGGTTTGCCCGCTTCCAAACTGAATTACATGGAACGAGTCGACTATGTAGATCCCGATTTACCGGCTGATCGCATACTTTACAATGTGGTGCGTACTTCCCTTGGTTTAACCATGACGCGCAAAGTTTATGCCTGGGTTAACAAACACCATAGCAATTATTTTATTTACGATTATGTTTTTAAGAATGACGGTATAATCGATTTAAAAGGAACCAAGCATCCGCAGACACTTAAAGATGTGGTTATCTTTTTTCAATATCGATATGCACCAACCAAAGAAGCTTGTGCTTACGGATATTATTGGTTGCCGCAATCGGCAACTTGGGGCCATAGTACGATGAATGATGTAATTTACAATAACCCGCAGACAGGCGAGCCTTTTCGGGCCTTAATTTCATGGCTCGGTAAACATTCCAAATGGAGCGGCCCGGGAGACAATATAGGCGGACCCGCATATTTGACCGATGGCCATTTAGGGGCGGCTCAATTTGTAGGTGTGTTGGATATTCATGCCGACAAAAGCGCTACCGATCATTCCGATGATATCGCCCAGCCAACCACCACCAAAGAAGTCGGCTCCGACGATCCGTGGGAATCCAACAACAGTCAGTACAATGCACCTAAAATGGCTCAGGAATATCAGGTGATGACAGCCGGGCGTCCGGCTTTGTCGCATGCCGCGCGTGTGGACGGCGGCTTTGCCGATTTATACGGCGGAACATCGGGTGGTTTCTCGCAGGCACAAGGGTTCGGCCCGTATACCATTGCCCCAGGTGATAGTATTCATATCGTATACGCAGAAGCGGTTTCCGGATTAAGCCGCGAAATGTGTTACAAAATCGGCGCCAAATGGCTGGCAGACCCGAAAAACTATAATGATACCAAAGATCAGTGGGTGATGACCGGCCGCGATTCTTTGATTAAAACATTTGAACGTGCTCAGGCGAATTACGAATCAGATTTTGATATTCCGGAAGCACCGCCTGCACCGGATCGGTTTGAAGTTAAATCTGGCGGGGACCGTATTTTTCTGGAATGGTCGGATAACGCCGATGGTTGGGTCGGAAAGCATGGCAATAAAATGGTCGGTTATCGCATCTACCGGGCAATTCATAAACCGGATACTACCTATGAAAAGATTTTTGAATGCGGGCCAGGTACCGCCCATCCCGAAATTGTACATGAATTTCAAGATAAAACAGCGCAACGCGGTTTTAATTATCATTATTATATTACCACGTTTGATGACGGTAGTACTGAAGACGGCGTGCTGGAAAGCAGTAAGTTTTACACCATGACCACCGAGCCTGCGTTTTTGCGTCGTCCTCCTGGTAAAAAATTAGATAATATCCGCATTGTACCAAATCCATACAATATCAGGGCACGGGATTGGCAATTCGGCATAAGTGCTCCGGACAGAATTTTGTTTGTTAATTTGCCACCTTTCTGCGATATCAAAATTTACACGGAGCGTGGTGACTTGATTAAAACCATTCATCACAACGATGGTAGTGGTGACGAAGCGTGGAATTCCATTACAGAATCTCGCCAGGTGATCGTTAGCGGTATCTATATCGTATACATTAAAGTAACGCAAGATTATGTGGACGAAAATACCGGTGAGGTAATTTTTAGAAAAGGCCAATCCGTTATTAAAAAATTGGCAGTTGTTAGATAAGAAAATCATATAAATTAAGTAATGGAGAAAGATACATGTGGCAAAAGAAGCTTTTAGGACTTTCTTTAAAAATTTTATTGTTGCTCGGTTTTATTTATGTGGTCAGTTGCGATATTTACAAAAGTGACAAAAGCGAAATAACGGGTATTGATAAAGCGGTGTGCGAGCAATTTTCGGATTCTGTTTTTGTTCCGATTCAAAGCGTACCGTTAAAACAATATTATCCCGATCTGACAAATGCTCAATTGTCGAACGTCGTTTCCGGATTTGTGGATACTTTAATGATTGATAGTATTTTTGTGGTGCAAAACAGTCAACACGCTTACGAGCTCACTCTCGGTGCCGGCGATACAACCTATCTTGCGGTAAAAGCCGTTTCCGGGACGTTAACTATTTTTGCAACGGGAATAGTCGATCTTAATGTGATAGGCAAGGATGGCAAGTGCATTGCCGTTTCGGATGACAAGATGCCATTGGCGACCATTTCGGGCTGTACCGAACTGAGTGAGGGTGGTGTTATGGATCCGATAATAAAACTACGATTGGCTTATAAAGTGGATAAAGGCGGTGATTTGCTGTTGCAACTTATAAAAGTCGATCAAACTAAAAAAAGAACGTTTTATTTAAGTTTGAAATAATGATGTCGGAAACATTCATCCCAGAAAAAATGTTTTGGAGGGATAAATAAATGAAGATTAAACTGCAATCATCTTTGTTTTTATGGCTGATCCTGTTTTTTATGTTTGCTTCTGGTAATGCCCAAGTTAAGCTCGCCCAATCCGGATTTCAGTTTTTGAGCGTAAACCAAAGTGCACGCGCTACGGCTATGGGCGGGGCATTTACTACTATTAGCGGATCGCCAAATGTATTGTTTTACAACCCGGCAGGTATGGCCCGCATGGATGAAACGATTGGTGTTGCCGTTAATTATTTTAATTGGATCGCGGATATTAAACATGTTTCTGCCGCGGTTACGTATGCCCCCAACGGCGGCGAATATGGGGTGTTTGGTATGAGTGTTCAAAGCGTGGATTACGGTCGGTTGGAAGGAACGCAGGTTTGGCCGAATGCCCAGGGCTTTGTAGAAACCGGCGATTTTTATCCCAGGGCCATTGCCATTGGCGTTAGCTATGCCCGTGCTTTAACCAACAAATTTGTCGTAGGTGGGCAAATTAAGTTGGTCGGCCAGGAAATGGGCTCTAGTGCCCTGCCCTCCGGTGTTACAAAAAAGAATGTAGCCAATGCTCTGGCCGTAGATTTCGGAACGATTTATAATACCGGTTTTAAGAGTTTAAAATTCGGGATGTCCGTGCGTAATTTCAGTCAGGAAATAAAATACGAAGAAGAAGGTTTTCAGTTACCATTAACCTTTCAAATCGGAATTTCCATGAATGTAATGGATTTTATTATGCCTGAATCTAAAATGCATAAAGTACTGGTAAGCATCGATGCTGCACATCCGCGTGCATTTAAAGAATATATTAACTTTGGCACTGAATATTGGTTCATGAATTCGTTTGCTTTACGATTCGGATATATAACCGGCCATCAGGAATACAATTATAGCTTGGGCGTCGGAATCAAAAAATTCGGCTTTAATTTAAATTATGCATTTCAGCCATTCGGAGTGTTCGGCTCTATAAATCAATTTTCAATAGAATTTCAAATGTAATTTATTAGGTTAAAGGAGAATCGTAATGCCAAAGACATTGCTAAAGTTTTCGCTCCTATTTGTCATTTTCGCTTTATTATATACGGCATGTGAAGATGTTCCGGAAAATAAAATTTGGCCGGTAGATACAAGTAACGATGTTGCCCAACCTGTTATAACTAGGGTTTATCCGGATGCTTCTTCCATGGATAAAGATTCCGTGGCTTTTGCCGCCGTTGGCTATATTTACATTGAAGGGCAAGGTTTTGCTTCGGCACCAGAAGATAATCGGGTCTTTTTTAACGGCGAACGGGGAGATGTGGTTTCGGCCAGCCCTACCTTGCTTAAAGTAAAATTACCCAATGTGGTAGGGGATTCCATTAAAATTCATGTGAGTGTTAAAGGTTCTTTGCTTTTTGCCAGATATAAAAATCTTGATTATTTCTTCCCCTTTCGTGCTAAGAATGTTGTCCGCCAATACAAAGCAATCGACCGATTTGTGGATGCCACAGGATTGGCTGTTGATAAGGACGATAACGTGTATGTATTGACCACAGAGAAAAAGATTCTCAAACTTACCGATCCCGATAGTACGTTGCCAGAGCAGTACGGAACCAGTATTTTTATTACCACTCCCTGCATGCGTTTTGGACCCGATGGACGTTTGTATTTAACGCGAGGCACAAAATCCATTTATGCCGTTCCGGCGGGCGGCGGAAAAGCGGCACGTTGGGTTTCGGCACCCTCTTATGTGTCCTTTTTGGATTTCGATCAAAATCAAAACCTGTACGCCGGTGGTAAGGGTGGCGAAATTGATGTAATCCATCAGGATAAAACAAAAATGACCGCCGCCACATATCCCGATTATTATATTACATCATTACGCGTTTATGACGGATATGTATATGTTTCGGCCGAATATCGCGGACAAGACACCACGCAAATTCAACAAGGGATCTGGAAGAATAAAATTTTAGATAATACCGGTAATTTGGGTGATAACGAATTGGTGGTTAACTGGACGGAATTAATGGGCGAAGACGGTCCGAAAATTTTGTCGATTACTTTTGATGAAGACGGTGAAATGTACATTGGTTTGGATAAAGACAATGCCATTTATTTACTCAATCAAAAAACTTATTGGTATTCCGAAGTTCTATCTCCGCCGGCATCATTAATCACTTGGGGTAATGGAACATACATGTTTATTAACAAGCATGCGGAACTACCGGAAGATCGCGCTATATTACGCGTCGAAGTAAGTAAAAAAGGAGCAATATATTACGGAAGACCTACAAACTAAAAATAATATCGAAAGGGGGTGAAGAACAATTCCCGAAATTTGCAAACGTAATGTAATTTTAATGTTCAACCAATTAATCGGAGGTTTAGTATGAAGAAATTATTTACCGCACTCATGGTAGTAACGCTGTTTGTTGCGTTGTCTTATGCGCAAGTGTGGAAATTCGACAGTGATTTTGCCGAAATACCGCAGGCACATGGTGTTGTGGTAACACCTGACGGCAAAATTTGGACCGTTTCCTACGGGCATCAGGATACGTTGGTTACCGGTACGGATACGTTGATTACGCGTCCTATTTATATTTACAACGAAGACGGTACTTTGGATCAAACATTGCGCATTCTTGGCAACGATACGCTAACCAGCAAATGCCGCGGTTTAACCAAAGATCAGAACGGTAATATTATTTATACCCCTAATAACGAATTGTGGAAGATTAACTATCAAACGCATGAAGTTATGGGCAAATTTATTCCTGGCATCGATTATATCGGTGAGCCGGGTGTGGACAATGACGGTTATTTATATGTTGCCGGTATCTTGAGGGGACACCCACTGTACATTGTTGATGAAGATATGAATCTGTTCGGCTATGTAACTGATACATTGAACGGAATCCAACGTGGTGTATTGGCTTCCGGTGACGGAAATAATATTTATGTAGGTGAAATTTACAGTGGCAACAACGGTATTCTGCACTTCAAGAGCGTAGACGGTGGCGGTGCCGAATCGGAAGCCTTTTATGCGGCCGATACGTTCGGTACGGTTATAGAATATGCCGGAAACGACACACTGGTGCACAAAATGTGGGGCCAGTGCCTGGATTGGGATAACAATGGTTTGATGTGGGTTGGTACTTACTGGAATGTGGACAGCATTTCATTTACCGGCTGGTATGCTTTGGATTCAACCCAAAACTGGGCTGTTGTGGATACCATCGGTCATTTGTACTGCAAACCGGGTGAAGGCTGGATTGGCGCTCCGGTAGGCGTTGGTGCTTACTATGCTCCGCGTGGTATTGCCTTCTCCGCTGATGGTAAAACTGCCTACACCGCTGATTTTGACGGTGGTTTGATTAAAAAATGGACCAACCCGGATCCTAAAGGTCCCGGTAGCGCAATTATTCCGCTTTCCGATCTGGTTGTGACTTCCATTGATGAAGGTAGCCATAGAACGGTTGTGGTTAATTTTGATCTGAAACAAAATTACCCGAATCCTTTCAACCCGACAACAACCATTCCTTTTGATTTAAAAACAGCCAAACATGTCGTATTAAAGGTTTATGACATGAACGGACGTTTGGTCTCCACCTTAATTGATGCAAAACTAATGCCTGGCCATCATGAATATAAATTCGATGGTTCCAAGCTGGCCTCCGGTACTTATGTTTATCAGTTGCTGGTTGACAAACAAATGGTCAACAAAAAGATGGTTCTGATTAAGTAAGAAATCGGCCGAGTTTAAGCCGACACATAAGACCACTTATGTGTCGGCTTTTTTTTGCATTATTCTAACCATTTTGTTTTAAAGAAAAGTTCTTTTTGTCCATTAAAAAAAGAAATGAGAAAAATGAAAGCGTTAAAATATGCCTTAATCATTATGCTTCTTTATAGCTTTAATCTGATGGCTGGTACGACCGGAAAAATTTCGGGGGTTGTGAAGGATAGTGAAACAGGAGAGCCGCTTGCAGGAGCGAATGTTGTTATAGAAGGGACAACAATGGGCGCTTCTACGGATGTTGACGGTTATTATACCATATTAAATGTTCCCCCTGGTACCTATACGTTGCATGTTATTTACGTTGGGTATAACGATGCCATCATAGAGAAGGTAAGGGTTGATGTGGATTTAACCACGCGAATCGATGTTAAATTGAAAAGCAAAGTGCTTTCCAGTGAAGAGGTGGTAGTTGTTGCCCAGCGGCCGGTTGTTCAAAAGGACATTGCCCACAGCCAGTTGAGTTTGCAGGCAAAAAACATTCAGG
>Ga0256914_1000386_pt1 | contig 43349 bp, 45 predicted proteins | sample HulkmetaG_FD_191571 | JGI IMG/M metagenome (GOLD analysis project Ga0256914, IMG submission 191571) | Hydrothermal chimney microbial communities from Main Endeavour vent field at the Juan de Fuca Ridge, Pacific Ocean - Hulk | ecosystem: Environmental > Aquatic > Marine > Hydrothermal vents ...
GTATCATATAATCAGGCTGAAGAATCTCCCTTGCCTTATCTTCCAATCCTAATCTCTTTAAACCTGCATAAGCAAGAATTATCCCGTCATATTTTCCTTCCTCAAGCTTTCTTATTCTTGTGTCAACATTTCCCCTAAGATCTTCTATTTTTAGATCCTTTCGTTTCATCATTATTTGAGCTTTCCTTCTTAAAGAACTCGTTCCAAGGATAGAGCCTTCAGGCATATCATCAATAGAGTTATACTTAATAGATAAAAATGCATCTCTCGGATCTTCTCTTTCCGTTACCGCAACAAGGCCAAGTCCTTCTGGAAAGTATGTGGGAACATCTTTTAACGAATGAACGGCTATGTCTATCTCATTTCTAAGCATCGCTTCTTCTATCTCTTTAACAAAGAGACCCTTTCCACCAACCTTTGCAAGTGGAACATCAAGAATCTTGTCTCCTTTGGTAACAATTTTAACAAGCTCAACCTTAAGATCAGGAAAATGTTTTTTTAGCTGATCCGCTATATAGTTTGCCTGCCACAGAGCAAGCTTACTCTTTCTTGTCCCGATTCTTATTTTCAAAATACGACTCCAGAAAAAATTTTTTATTATTATAAACCTTCAGACCTGCAAACCTCAAATACAAAAGAAGGTCGTCATCATTTTTTAAAAACAGTTGCTATTACTGATTTCCTCATGTAAAATCTGTTTACAATTATTAGTAAAAAAATAATAAATAATTATTAATCATTAATAAAAGTTCTGAAAACAGGGGGAGCCATGGGAGGCAAAACGGTGAAATGCCCTCACTGCGAATCAGAGAGGTGCGTAAAAAACGGAAAAGCAAACGGCAAACAGACCTACCTGTGTAAGGAATGCTATTACAGATTTACGATCAACGCATCAAAGAGAAAGTATCCATTTAAAGTCAGAAGGGAAGCTGTAAATATGTATAAAGAAGGATATACCCTTACGGAGATATCAAAGAAACTTGATATTAAAGTTCAGACGATACACCACTGGGTAAAGAAGTATAGGGATTTAAGAGGAACAAAGAAAAATTGATTTCATCATCTTTTTAAAAGATATTGACCTGTATAAAACTGAATATTAGATTAAATATCAAATTAATAGCAACATTATTAATAATAAAAAGTATAAAAATTATAATTAATAACACTACTTTAAAGGAGGTTAGTAAGATGAAGAAGTTAGTAGCACTCATGCTCGTAGGAGCAGTAACGTCAACAGCTGCGCTTGCTGGAACTGCAACTGACACTTTTAACATCAACGTTACAGTAGATCCTTACTGTGAAGTTGTGAACTCAGCAACAGACATTAACGTTGCTTACAATCCGTTTGATACTTCAAACACCACTGCATCAACCGTTACAGACTTTAACTGCGTTAAGGAAACGTCGTACACTATAAATGCAACTGGTACTTCTTTAACAGGAGCACTTTACGGCGATACTTTAACTTACAACCTGTCTCTCTCTAACACTGGTGGAGTAGATTCTGACGGTCTTGCAGGAACTGAAAGCACAACAATTACCGTAACAATACCGGCAGGTCAGGACGTATCTGTAGATACTTACTCTGCTACTGTAACTGTAGATATCACTTACTAATCAAAAATTGGGGGGTTTTATATCCCCCCAGTTTTATTAATTCTTGAGGTGTTCAGTCATGAACAAAATAGCTGGAACGCTGGTTGCTGTGTTCGTAGCAGGTTTTATCGGCATATCCAATGCGGGAAACGATACTGACAATTTCGATATAGAAGTTTCCGTAAGTGCTTACTGCGAGACCTACGGTGCTGATGATCATACAATAAGCTACAATCCATTCAGTCCTTCGTCTGTTCAGAGTCTTGGATATTTTAGTTTTGGTTGTGTAAAGGGAACTTATTTCACATTAACAGGCTACAGCCATAATAATCCTGCTGGAAATTACGGAATTCTATTGCCCTCCGGTTCTGATTCCGCATCAACCGACTATCTAACATATACAGTTTCCGCCAGTGTTTTTTATGTGTCATACGGCGTTTCTGGATATGACAGCAACATATTTGAAAGTAGTTATACCGGCACGCTGTCTCTAACGGCTCCTACTATGAGTCCACCTACCGTGAGCTTTGCAGTTATTGGGATGAACTCAGGACAAAACGTTGCGCCGGATACTTACTCAGACACGGTTACAATAGTAATATCATACTAAATTATTTATACATTAATATGATTGATGGAGGAGAATAATGCAAAATTTTCGCAGTATCAAATGGTGGAAAACCAGCCCTTTTCTCCTCCTCTTTTCTCTTTTTTTAGGAACTCTATCGTATTCTTACTCCCTTGATTTTGGAATATCCCCTATCAGGATATTTATAACGCCTGAGAAAACTACAGCAGTTTTTGAAATAAAAAATCTATCGGATAAAAAGATTTTTGTAGAGACAGACATATCAAAATGGGATCAGGACGAAAAAGGAAACGATCTGCTCATTCCTACAGAAAATATGGTCGTTGTTCCCCCTTATATTGAGCTTGAGCCTAAGCAAAAACAACTGGTAAGATTAGCTTACCTTGATGGTTTCAATCAGCCTCAGGAGTATTACAGATTAATACTCAGGCAGGTTCCTGAAAAGATCAAGCCGGAAAAAAATCCTAAAAAAATTAAAACATTAATACAGGTCGTGCTAAATATCAGCGTTCCTGTATTTGTTAATAAAACGAACGATCTAAGCTACGAACTTGTTATCCATCCTGAGGAAGTAACAAAGGAAAGAGTCGTTTTTGTTGCTCAGAACAAAGGAAATGCTTTTACAAGGATAGTTAAGGTAGGACTGTTCAAAGGAGAAAAAGAGATATATTCAAAAAGTTTAGCCAAATACATCTTGCCTAAAAAACATGTGTATTTTGAGATCAAAAAAACAGTAAAGGACGGTGAGGGAAAACTTAAAGAAGTCCCATTTGATGAAATTCCAGACAAAATGGTAATAGTGCTTGAGGATGAAAAAGAATTTACTATTAGGCTTTAGTATCCTGCTTGTTTTTTTCAGCACAGTCTATGGATTGGAGAAGAGGAAGTATAGTCTTTTGATCTTAGATCTAAATATAAACAAACTCAAAGTGGGGGAGGACATAGTTTATACTGAAAAAAAAAATTGTTTGTCAGGGAAACTCTTCTCCGTAAGATAGGAATAGATAAAATATCAGAAAATATTATAGAAGAAATAAAAAAGCAGAGATATGTATGCGTTTCCTGTATAGATGGAGCCGAGGTAAACCTGAACTATTCATTATTAACAGCCGACATTTACTTACCTGCAGATCTTTTTAAAAAGGAAGAGATAAAAATCATAAAAGAAGAAAAAGCCGCCGCAGAGAGTCTTGGACTTTATATAGATTATGATTTCATATACTCTGACAGCACCACATCAAAATATTTTAGAGGACTGACTGAATTCAATCTGTTTTTTGGAAAAAACGTACTAAGCCAGTCTGTTCTATATACCAATTCAACAGACCAATCTAAACTTATAAGGCTTGATACAACCCTTGTTATAGACGATATAGACAATATCAGAAGAATCTACATAGGAGATATTTTCCCTCAAAATGAGAAATGGGGATCCGCCCTGAGACTTGGCGGTATTATGGTGGCGACCGATTACTCTCTCAGACCTGAATTTATAACCTATCCACTGCCACAGTTCTCAGGAGAAGCAGTTCTTCCATCCTCCATAGATATATTTACAGATAATGCCAAACTTTTTTCTAAGGAAATAAAACCTGGTCCTTTTGAAATAAAGGATATACCCGTCGTATCTCCAGAGGGAAATATAAGAGTTGTTATAAAAGATGTTCTTGGTAGGGAAAAAATTATTGAAATACCGTATGCAACGAATCAGGCTTTACTTAAAAAAGGATTATCACAATACATGATATCTGCAGGATTTGTAAGGAAAAATTATCTTATAGACAGCTTTAAATATCATAATTTTATAACAATGGGAACTTATAAATACGGCTTGACCGACAAACTCAGCCTTGAATTTGAAGCATATTTAGATGGATATGATAAAGGCAATATCGGTTTTTCTCCTTATTTTCTGCTTGGAAAATTCGGATTTTTGACCCCTTCCATTGCTGTATCTTACGATGGAAAACAGACTGGATATCTCTACGGCGTTGATTATACAAAATCTTTTAAATATCTAAAATTTAGATTTACTGGAAGAAACAACTCTGAAAGCTTTGTCCAGCCTGGAACGGTAATAGGTCTTCCTAAATCTTACTATAACACTTTACTATCTTTTACTATACCAGAATTTGGCTCTTTAAACTTTTCTTACATAAAAAGAGAATATATAGACACCTCCAATAGTGAGAACTTTAATATATCGTACAATAAATCTCTATTTAAAAAGCTTACATTGAACGCCGTCTATAATAAATATAAAACAGGCAGCAGTTCCTACTCTACTTACGGACTTTCTCTATCAATGCCTCTTGGCTCAGAACATAGAGCTTCTTTTAGAACCCAAAGTAATAGAAATGATCAGACCTATACGCTTGAATTATCTAAAAATGTCAGTTCTTATAAAGGTTTAGGTTATTCTATAAGAGCAGCCAAAGCAAACGGTTATCAAACATATTTTGGAAGGTTCAACTATTCTACAAATTTTTCAAACCTATATCTTGACTTTTCTTATTCTGATATAAAAAGGTCTGACATAAAAGATACTATCTACTACAGACTGGGTATGACTGGAAGTGTGGCTTATATGGAAGGCAATCTATTTTTCAAAAGATCCGTTAAAAATAGCTTTGCTCTCGTAAAAATAGACCCTCCCGTTAAGGGAGTTGAAATTATAGCAAACAATAGACCCGTTGGAAAAACGGATAAAAACGGTACAGTTTTCATTGAACATTTAGCTCCATACTACAGAAACGAGATAAGAATAAACCCTTCATCCCTTGATATGAAAACGCTTGTTGACAAAACTGTTTACAGCTTTGTGCCTCTAAAAAAACATGGATATCTTCTTAAGTTTAAATCAAAAAAAGTAAACTCAGTCAGACTAAAGATAAAATTTCCAGATGGATCTTTTCCTGAAGCCGGTCTGAGATTTGATGTTGACGATAAAATAAACGCGGGAATTCTTGGTTATAACGGAAAAGCGTTTATAGAAAACATAACGGCAGGCAAGCATATAGTTACCGTCGATTACGGCTATGGTCTGTGCTCATTTGAGCTAAATATAAAAGAAGAATGGCTTGAAAAAATAGTTCCATTTGTAGGAGAGTATATATGCGTCCCACAAACCGGAGGAGTAATCGTAGAAGAAGACAAAAAAAAGAAAAAGCTTAAGGTCCAACCTTCAAAACGCAAGAAACCTAAACTTAAAAGATCCAAAAAGGTCTCATACAAAAAACAGTCTGATTCTAAGAAAAATTCAGGCAATGAAAATATAAACAAGATTACACAAAACGGCGACAAAAACAAAACCTATACTATAGAGGTTGGAAGCTTCAACAAGGAAGATCTAAACAAAGCGGTTGAAGAGTATGAGGAGTTTAAAACAGAAGTCGTAAAAGACGGAGAGATTTACAGAATATACATAGGAAGATTTAAAACCTTAGAAGACGCAGAGAAATTTAAAAATATATTTAAAATTAAAGGAAAAATAAGGGTGGTGAGGGAATGATGAAAACAGTATTAACACTCTTACTTCTGGTTCTGTTTGATATATCCTATGCTGTTGTAAAAGGTCACCACAGTTCAACATGCACAGCGGATATTGAAGATATATCTTTTGGAAGTTACGATCCATTTGATATAAGCGTAAAAAGAGTTCCTGCAGTGCTGACTGTAAGGTGTTCAGGGAAACACCCAGTAAGCTATGCGGTTAAACTTTTAGGTGGAAACAGTTCAGACCCTACAAAAAGATATCTTTACTCTCCCTCAAAAAACGCAAAGATATATTACAACTTATACGTTAACGGCAGCTGCATATTTGGCGATGGAACAGGAGGAACATGCGTGATAAGCGGAACTGTTCAACCCAAGCATCATGGAGGCATCAGTGAGGAAACGCATACGGTTATAGGCGTAATTCCACCAAGACAGAATGTTCCAGCCGGAAGCGATTACTCTGATACTCTTATCATACAGGTTGATTATTAGAGTATATACCAGCCCTTAGGTATAAAGATTTTTTCGTAAGTTTTTAAAGCGAATCTGTCTGTCATACCTGCCACATAATCTACAGATGCCTGCTTTGGATCATACTCTCCCCACAAATTTAGATACTTTTCATAATAAGGTATCTCATAATAGTGCTCAAGATAGTACTCATAAAGGGCTTTCACTATACCTTTTCCCTTTTCAAGCTCTTCCACAACAGGTTTTGCATGATATACATTATCAAAAAGCCATTCTCTTAAACCGTACATAGCTTTATATACCCTATCTTCCATAACAATATGTTTGTAATTATTCTCAACTGTAGAGTATATTATGCTTTTAATCAAAGTGGTAATTCTCTCAGATTTTGTTTCTCCGAGAACTGATCTTATCTCAGCAGGAATATCATCTTCCTGAATAAGCCCTGCTCTTATAGCGTCTTCTATATCATGATTTATATAGGCTATTTTGTCAGCTATCCTAACTATCTCGCCTTCAAGCGTTGAAGGCATATTTCCCTCTGTTATCAAAGGCGATTTTCCTTTGCTATGCTTAAGTATTCCATCTCTAACATGATCTGTTAGATTCAGCCCTTTACCTTCATTTTCAAGAAAATCTACAACCCTTAAACTCTGCCTTGCATGGTGGTAAGATGCACCTTCTTTTAAAATAAACTCTCCCGCATGACCGAAAGGGGTGTGTCCAAGATCATGACCAAGCGCTACAGCCTCAACAAGATCCTCATTGAGTCTTAACGCTTTTGCTATTGTTCTTCCGATCTGTGCAACCTCAAGGGTATGGGTCATTCTCGTCCTGTAGTGATCCCCCTCAGGCGAAAGGAAAACCTGTGTTTTATGCTTCAGTCTTCTAAAAGCTTTTGAGTGGAGTATTCTATCCCTGTCCCTTTGAAATTTTGTTCTGAGCTCACACTCTTTTTCTTCTTTTTTCCTCTTTGCATCTCTGCTTTTTGAGGCTTTTTTGTGTAAATGCAAAAACTCAAGAGCCTCAAGATTTTCCCTAATATTCATTTTTCTCCCTTTTGGAATTATACTAAGTTAAGGTATAAATAAGTTTCGGAGGTTCAGATTGAAAAATATAATATTAAAAATTATTATCTCAATACTTTTTATAGCCGATCTTTCTTACGGAGTAAAATCCTTAGATTTTAGTTTGAATGATGAGAACGGTGGAACTATAAAAAAGGATCAGCTTAAAGGAAAACCAACTCTACTTATATTCTGGGGTGTATTATGCCACAGCTGTAAAGAAGAAATGCCTGTTCTCAACAGACTGTATAAGAAATACATGAACAAGGTTAATTTTTATGCTGTAGTTCTTGGAACAAAAGATATTGATAAAATAAAACAGGTTAAAAAAGAGTGGGGTTTTGATATACCTGTTCTTATAGGGAATGGAGATATTATGTACAATTATAAGATCATAGGAACTCCTATGATTATAGTCTTAGATAAGGATACGAATATTTACAGGAGGCTCATAGGTCCCCAGCCTGAAGAAAAACTGGAAAAAATTATAAAGAGTTTAATATAGATCTTAATATATAAAGTCCATCTTCCGATCCGAGCAAGCTTTCAGAAGCTCTCTCAGGATGAGGCATAAGACCAAAAACATTTTTGTCTTTGTTGCAAATACCTGCTATATTTTTCAGCGATCCATTAGGATTTGCATCTTGTGTTATATTCCCAAATTCATCACAGTACCTCAGAATTATCTGATCGTTATCTTCCATCTCCTTAAGTGTATCCTGATCTACATAATAATTTCCATCATGGTGAGCTATAGGAATTTTAAGTATCTGCCCATCTTCACACTGATTGGTAAATGGAGTGTTGCTGTTTTCAACTCTGAGATACTGATGCTTACAGATGAATTTTCCATGATCATTCGGCATCAATGCGCCAGGTAAGAGATGAGATTCTGTAAGTATCTGAAAACCATTGCATATTCCTATAATATATTTTCCCTTTTTTGCAAAGTCTTTAAGAGCATATGTTAAAGGGGTATGCGAAGCCAGTGTACCCGGTCTTAGATAATCACCGAAGGAAAAGCCACCTGGAAGAACAATACAGTCAAACCCCCTTAAATCTGTTCTCCTGTAATCTATAAACTCAACTTCTTTTTCAAGGATATCTCTTATTACGGTATAGGTATCGTAATCACAGTTTGATCCTGGATAAACAGCCACGCCAAATTTCAACATAAACCTCCTAATCTACAACTTCAAACTCATAATCTTCTATAAGATCATTTACAAGTGCTTTCCTTGCCATCTCTTTTGCCTTCTCTACAGCCTTTTCTTTATCACTTTCCTCTATATAAACTTCTATATACTTACCAACTTTTACATCTTTAACCTGATCAAAACCAAGGGATCTTAGATTCTCCGCTACAGCTCTACCCTGCGGATCAAGAACACCTTTTCTTGGTTTTATATAAAACTTTACAAGCATTAATCTCTCCTCACTTTTTTGGAATTATTATAACATCTCAAGGAATGATAGATAAAAGAGTATTTCTGTCTATGGCTGCCGTTCCTATCTCACCAACCACATAACCTGCTGCATAATTTGCAAGGGAAGATGCTTCAAGCCAGCTTGCTCCTGATATTTTAGCCATTGTGAGAACAGATATAACGGTGTCTCCTGCTCCTGTAACGTCATAAACTTTTTTTGCTTTTGCAGGTATCTTTACAATATCTTTACCTTCAAATAATGCCATACCTTCCGAACCAAGAGTTATAAGAAGTTGATCTGAACCCAACCTTTTTAATATCTCAAAACCCACCTTTTCAACAGGAATAGATCTGTCCTTTTTAACGCATTCATAAGCTTCCTTTCTGTTGGGAGTCATTATAGTCGCATTTTTGTAAAGATTAAAGTTAGAGGGTTTAGGATCAATAAACAGGGGTTTTCCTGATCTTCTGAGGAAGTCCATTAATCTTTTTGTTACCACCCCTTTTCCGTAATCTGATATTATCACAGCATCTACTAAATCAAGTATATCCTTTATTGATGAGATAATACTTTTCTGAACTGATAAGGAGAGTTTCTCTTTTTTTTCCCTGTCTATTCTTATAAGCTGCTGGCTGACAGCTATGATTCTTGTTTTTTCTGTTGTTGGCCTACTTTTGTCCTTTACAACGACAGGTTTTATTCTGTTTTTTAAAAGCATATCTATCAGTATATCACCGTTTGCGTCATCTCCAATAACGCCGGCTATATAAACTTCTCCATCAAGTCTGGATATATTCCATGCAACATTGCAGGCACCCCCAAGATTATAATTTTCTCTTTTCACATCAACAATTGGAACAGGTGCTTCAGGCGATATTCTTTCAACCTCTCCCCATAAATATCTATCAAGTATGAGGTCGCCGACAACAAGAACTTTTTTTTCAGGAAAATTTTTTATTATCTTTGAGGCTCTATTTTTTTTTATCATGGATACACTATCCCTGATACTGATAGCTCTAATAAATTAAAACTCTCCTCCCTTCCTGTCATAATATTAAAATTCTGCACTGCCTGTGAAGAAGCCCCTTTCCCGAGATTGTCTATAGCTGTTATAACAACGGCAAACCCTGTTCTTTCGTCTTTATTGACATAAATATCGCAAAAATTAGAACCTAAAACATACTTTATATGAGGGGGTTCATTTGAAAATCTTATAAAAGGCTCATATCTGTACTCAAGTCTGTACAGTTCTTCAATCTGATCTTTTGATAGATCTGTTTTAAATGTAATTGTTGCAATCATACCTCTTGATACAGGAATTATATGAGGCGTAAATCTTAATTTAATATTAAACCCTGATATATTTCTCAGTACATTTTCCATTTCAGGTATATGCCTGTGCATCAGCGGTTTATAAGCATAAGAGTCTCCAAATGCCTCAGGATAATGAAACTGCTGTTTGGTTTCTCTTCCTGCTCCTGATATTCCTGAAAAGGCATTTATTATAATATCTCCCTCAACAACCTTTTCTTTTACAGCCGGGTAAAGTCCCAGCAGCGTTGCTGTCGGATAACAGCCGGGATTTGCTACAACTAAGGCTTTTTTTATCTCTTCTCTAAAAATTTCAGGAAGACCATAAACAGCTTTTAAAAGAATTTCAGGATATTTATGCTCAAAACCGTAAAAAACTGTGTAGGCCTCTTTTTCTTTAATTCTGTAAGCAGCGGAAAGATCAATAACTTTTTTACCTTTATCGTATATTTTTTTAACAAGCTCTACGGAAGGCTCATGAGGAAGACATAAGAAAAAAAAGTCTGAACTATCTATATCTATACTTTCCTGAAATATTAGATCTGAGTAGATGCCTGATACAAACGGAAAAAGATCTTTAACCTTCCTTCCTGCATATTTCCTTGAACTTATCTGGTTTATCTCTAAATCCTTATATAAGGAAAGAATCCTTAGAAGCTCTATTCCAGTATAACCAGAACCGCCGGCTACAGCTATCTTCATAAATTATCCCTGTGGTTAATTTTAAGTTAGATTAAGTTAGTGAGTATAAAAAGTCAATCTTGAAAGGGAGCATATGCTCCCGCAAAAGTATATACTAACGTTTAGACCATCTATATTTAGCTCTTGCACCCATCTGGGCGTATTTCTTACGCTCCTTAACCCTTGCGTCTCTTGTGAGAAGACCTGCGGACTTTAAAACCGCTCTGAATTCAGGGTTAAACTCAAGAAGTGCTTTTGCAATTCCATACATGACAGCTTCAGCCTGTGCAGGTTTCCCGCTTCCTTTTACAGTAGCGTAAACGTCAAACTTTCCAACTGTTTCCGTTATAGCAAAAGGTCTGTTTATCCTTTCCATAAGTATATCCCTTTCAAAATATACAGGTGCTTCCCATTCTTTTCCTGAAGAGCTTCTAACGTATATCTTTCCATTACCTGGAAATATCCATACCCTTGCTATAGCTTCTTTTCTCCTTCCTGTTCCGTATTTTGCCACCTTAGGATCTATCTTAACTATCTCAGCCAAGATTTAATACCTCCAACTTAAAAGTTTTTCCATAGAGCTTTGAGCTCTTCTAAATTCTTTGGATTTTGAGCCTGATGTTTATGCTCGGATCCTTTATAAACTTTCAGTCTTTTCATAAACCTCTTTTGAAGTTTATTTTTTGGGAGCATTCTCTCAACAGCCAATCTTATAACTTCTTCAGGTTTGTGCTCAAGCATCCATTGAAGCGTTCTAACATTAAGTCCGCCAGGTCTGTTTGTATGCCATTTGTACTCTTTATCTGTCAGCTTTTTTCCTGTTACCGTTATCTTGTCAGCATTTAAAACAATAACAAAATCTCCAACATCAACATCAGGCTGAAAATAAGGTTTATGTTTACCTCTTAAAACATTAGCTATTAGCGTGGCAAGTCTTCCGAGATTTTTACCGTCAGCATCAATAACATACCACTCCCTTTTAATATCAAGTTTACGCGCATCTATGGTTTTCATACTCCTCCTCGCAGATTTAATTCTACCAACAAGACAATAATTATTACATATAGGCTTAAACCTGTCAAGAAATACTATGTTCCTGGTATGATAAGCCCGTAATTTCCAGCTTTTTTTCTGTATATAACATTAACCTCGCCAGTTTCTGCATTTCTGAAAGGAAGGAAGAAAGCTCCCATTTCTTCAAGCAACATTCTTGCATCTTCCACAGTAATAGGTTTTTCAAGAGGCATTGGTTCCTGAACAATTAAAGGTCTTTCTATACTCTCCTCAACTGTTACGGTTCTTTTTTCCATCTCTTTTAATTTTGCAAGTCTTCTTCTTTCCTCTTTTCTTCTTGCCTTAAGTCTTACAAGCTGTCTTTCAACCTCGTCTATAACAAAATCTATTGCAGAGTAAAGGTCGTTACTTTCTTCCCAGGCGTGTATTACACCGCCACCTGGAGTTTTGAAATAGATGTCTATATCAACCCTATTCCTATGTCTGTGTTTTTCAAAAGCATATGTTACTCTAACCTCAATAGAATCTTCCGCAACATCAATATCTTTGATGTAAGGCTTTAATCTTTCAAGTTTGTGTTCTGTATAGCTCTTGATAAACTCTGTCACGTCAATATTCTTTCCAACGTGCTCTACCTTCATGGCTTAGTCCTCCTTGTTCTTGAATCCGGTATATTTAATTCTTCTCTGTATTTTGTTACGGTTCTTCTTGCTATTTTAATCCCATATTTAGCTTTAAGTATATTTGCTATCGCCTGATCGCTCAAAGGTTTTTTCTTATCCTCGTTTTCAATAAGCTCACAGACCATATATTTTACTTTTTCTGTAGAAATATCTCCACCTGAAGTTTGAAGTTTTGAAGCAAAAAAAGCTTTTAGAGGAATGAGACCCTTATCTGTCTGCATATATTTGCTTGATACAATTCTGCTTACTGTGGATTCATGCAGATCAAGTTTAGATGCTATATCTTTTAATGTCAACGGTTTTAAATACTCCTTTCCTTTCCTCAAAAAATCAGCCTGATAGTTTACAAGAAGTTCTGTAATCCTGTAAAGGTTTTCTCTTCTAAGTTCTATACCTTTCATTATACCGATAGCTTTCTGAAGTTTATCTTCAAGAAATTTCCTTACTTCAGGTGATAAAGATCTGTCTGAGATCAATTTTCTATACTGTGATGTTAGTTTTAGTTTTGGAATACCCGTTTCATTTACTTTTATATCAAAACTGTCGCCTCTGTCATAAACGTAAACATCAGGTTCAACATACTCGGTTGTTTCCTGACTGTAGTTAAAGGTGGGATAGGGTCTAAGCATTTTTATATAAAATATCTTCTCGTCTAACTCTTTCTTGTCAACACCATATTTTTTTGAAAGATAATCCGTATTATTTAAGTTCCAGACATCTTCTCTCAGTATTCTCTCAACTATACTGTCCTTCCCAAATCTTTCCTCGTACTGTACTATCAAGGCTTCTTCAAGAGATAAAGCTCCAATTCCTGTAGGTTCAAGCTTTACGAACCTTTTTCTAATACCTTCAACTATTTCTGAATTTACATTCAGTTTTGATGCTATCTCATTAATAGATACTGCAAGTAATCCTTTTTCATCCAGATTACCCGCTATCTCGTGTGCTATATCCTTTTCAATACCTTCAAATTCAAGATCTATCTGGAAATCAAGCGTATCGTAAAGAGTAGGTCTGTAAGCTATTCTGCTCAGTAAAGGCTTTTCTTCTTCATCGTAATATTTTGACAAATCCTTTATAGGTTCATACTCTGGTTCTAAGTTTATTATCTCTTCAAGAAATGGATTTTCTTCAAGTTCCTGTTTTATAGTTTCTTTAAGCTCTATTGTTGGAAGTAAAAGTAGAGATAACTGCTGTTTAAGGCTTAAAGTAAGAACAAGCTTATTTTGAAGCTTAAGGCTTAATGTCTGTTTCAGCATCTGTCTAACACTTCTATAAACTTTCCTAATGCTTCTTTCCTGTTTTCAGCTTTTACAATAGGTCTTCCAATAACAAGTATGTCTGCACCAAAACTTAAAGCTTCCTCCGGTGTAGCCACCCTTTTTTGATCATCTTTTTTATTTTTAGAAAGTCTTATACCCGGAACAACAGATATAAATCTTTTTCCTATACTTTCTCTGAGACTTCTCAGTTCGTAAGCAGAGGAAACTATCCCATCTATACCTGAATCAACAGCTTCTTTAGCAAGTTTTAATGCAAGCTGGTTTATGGTGTATCGGGAACCGATATACTCAGTGTAATCATCTGAATGACTTGTAAGAACTGTTACTCCTAAAAGTTTTAGATCAGACCCGTTTTTTGCCTCAACAGCTTTCTGGAGCATCTCTTTACCGCCGAGTGTGTGGACTGTAAGATAATTTACGCCGAGATCAACAGCTGAAAGAACACCGTTGTAAACAGTATTAGGTATGTCGTGTAACTTAAGGTCAAGGAATATATCAAACCCCATAGATTTCACAAGATCTGTAATATCCTTCCCGTATTTTATAAAGAGTGCATATCCAATTTTTATAATAAGTCTGTAATCTGATATATCTTTTAATATATTTTCGGCTTCTTTTATATCTCTTACATCAAGAGCTACCGCTATTCTTTTTTCTGTCAAAATATCTCCTTTATATCAATTTTCATGCCAATTTATATTAGATTTATTAGAAATATAAGTCAAGAATGGTGTTATTTCAATTTATTCCTGAAATGCCAACTGTATGGCCTTCCTTATATCTTCAAATAATATTATCTCTGCATCTGGATTTCTAAGTACATATGCTGGATGAAAAGTTAGATATACAGTTCTACCTTCCCAGTTTATTATTGATCCTCTTTCCTTTGTTATAGCTACATTTCTGTTTAAAAATGCTCTACCTGCTGTTGCACCAAGAAGGCATAAGACCTTTGGATCTATTATTTCTATCTGCTTTTTCAGGTATGGAAAGCATTTTTCCATCTCCCAAGGTGTTGGAGTCCTATTCCCTGGAGGCCTACATTTGCATATATTCGCTATATAAAAATCTTCCCTTCTATATCCGGCAGCTTCAATAAGTTTTGTAAGAAGTTTTCCTGCTCTCCCTACAAAAGGTTTTCCCTGCTTATCTTCCTCCCCTCCGGGAGCTTCACCTATAAACATAAGCTTCGCATTTAGATTTCCCTCTCCTAAAACAGCCTGAGTTCTGCTTTTATACAGATCACAGTTCCTACATTTCTGGATCTGATCATTTATTTGCGACATCAATTTTTCTTTATCTTTTATATCCATAACAGCAGATCCTTCTTCTGTAAAGATACTTTCAAAACCAAGATCCATTAAAATTTTTATATGTTTTTTTATCTCGTCCATAAAATTATTCTATCATTTTTACAGCTTCTTTTATATTCTTGACCTTTATCACATTTTTCTCACTAACCTCAGAAGAAGCTGGAACAAGTATTCTTTCAAAACCAAACCTTTTAGCTTCCTTTATCCTGTGTTCGGTATAATGGACTGATCTTATTTCACCTGTAAGTCCTATTTCTCCAAATGCAGCAAGTTTTTCAAACACAGGTATATCTCTGTAGGATGAAACAACTGCAAGGGCGAGGGGAAGATCAAGAGCCGGTTCCTTAATATTAATACCGCCGACAACATTAACAAATATATCCCTGTCCTTGAGAAATATGCCAGTTTCTTTCTCAAGAATAGCTGTAATTATAGAAAGTCTGTTGATATCAATGCCCTGAGCTCTTCTCTGGGGGACTGCATACACAGTTTTTGAAACGAGAGCCTGTATTTCAATAAGAACAGGTTTTGACCCTTCTGTGTATGGAAAGATAACGCTTCCAGATTCACCGATAGGTCTTTCGGATAGGAAAAGAGAGGAAGGATTCCTTACCTCTTTAAGTCCTTTATCTTCCATGGAAAAAACAGCTATCTCTCCTGAAGCACCAAATCTATTTTTTATAATTTTTAAAACCCTGTAAGCATGTCCTCTCTCTCCTTCAAACTGGGCTACCGTATCAACAATATGCTCAAGAACCTTTGGACCCGCTATGCTTCCCTCTTTTGTAACCTGACCTACAATTATTGTTGATATATTAAGGGATTTTGCCATTTCCGTTATTTTTCCGCTGACCTCCCTCACCTGTGAAACAGAACCTGCAGCTGACTCAAGCTGAGGAGAGTAAACTGTCTGAACAGAGTCAAGAACAACAAAATCAGGTTTTTCCTGATTTATAACATTCAAAATATGATCAAGATTGGTCTCAGCAAGAACGAGTAAGTTATTATTCAACGCTCCTATTCTCTCTGCTCTTAGATAAACCTGATGTGAAGATTCCTCTCCTGTAATATAAAGAACCCTTTTTTCCCTTGAAATGTTTGACGATATCTGTAGGAGAAGCGTTGACTTTCCTATTCCAGGCTCACCAGAAACAAGTATAACCTGACCTGTAACTATTCCACCGCCGAGAGCTTCATCCAAAGCTTTTATGCCTGTTGTTATTCTTTTGTAGTGTATTTCTTCCCTTGCTTCTGTTATAGGTTTTGGTTTATTGCTGTAAATCCTTTTTGAATAATCCGCAAGCCTACCGCCCTTTACACCTTCCTCAATAAGCGTATTCCAGCTTCCACAAGACGAGCACTTTCCAGACCATGCAGGAAACGAAGCTCCACATTCTGAACATACATAAGCGGTTTTACCTTTCTTCAATGCTTTTCCCTTCTAAACTTTTCTGCTTCTTTTTTTGCGATTCTGTCACAAATCTCATTTTCTTCATGGCCGGCATGGGCTTTAACCCAGATAGGATTTATCCTGTGTATCTGCATAAGTTTGTATATCTCCTGCCAGAGTTCTTTATGTGCAACTTTCTTTTTCTTTGATGTTTTCCAGTCATTTTTAACCCAGTTGTGTATCCACTCTTTCATAGCTTTAACAACATATTCCGAATCTGAGTAAAGATCAATCTCACAGGGTTCTTTCAGTAGCCTAAGAGCCTCAAGAACAGCTGTAATCTCCATCTCATTGTTTGTTGTCTCTTCTTTACCACCTTTTATAATCTTTTCATGTTCATTATACCTTAGAATAGCACACCATCCCCCTGCACCTGGATTCCCAAGGGAAGAACCGTCGGTAAATATCTGTATTTTTTTCATCTTACCAGCCTATTATCTCAAATGTTACAGGTAGCTCTATTGTTAAATCTCCTTTCGGCGGTTTTTTACCATACTTTTTTGCAAACTCAGGAACATACTTTTCTATAAGTTTCCTTGCACCTTTATCAAGCACATTATACCCGCTGCTTGAGATTATCTTAATACTGCCGTTATCAACAGAGCCGTCCGAAAGTATTGTAAATCTTATTATAAGACTTCCTTCTATTCTTAATCTTTTTGCAAGGGGAGGATATAGATCCCTTTTCCTTGCAAGATTGTTTAGATACATCTCAAGCTCTTTTATATAAGCAAGTATATCCTCATCAGATACTTCTTTCTCTACTTTGTCCTCTTTTCCCGCCTGAAATACTTCTTCCCTACCTTTTAGCTTTGAAAGATCAATACTCTCCTCTTTATAGGGAGATATCTCAGGTATATCTTTTTCCAAAACAACCTGATCTATCTCTTCTAAAATCTCATCTTCAGTATAAACTATATCTGGAAGTACCTTTTTTTCAATTTTTTCAGGTTCAATTATTTTTTCTGGCTTATTAACAGGTTTTATTATTTCTTTTTTGATCTTTTTTTGCTTTAATTTTTTAATTACTTTCTTTTTAGGCTTTAAAACCTTTTTTTTCATTACCTTACGCTCTGGTTTTTCTGATTTCTTTGGTACTTTTTTCTTCGCTTGCGGAGCTTTCTTTTTTTCTTCTTTAAATTCCGAAAGATAAACATATATAGGTTTTTCTTCCTTCTCCTCCTTTTTTCTCTCTATGGATATGAGAACTGCAAAAACAGATATATGAAGGAATATAGATATAACTAAGCCTATCAAAAAATACTTATTTATCTTTCCTGTTTTTATCACCTTAATCCATTCTTTTTGTTTCAATCATATATTTTTCAAGACCAACCTTACGACATGTATCTATAATAGATACAACCTTCTGAAACTCAATACTTTGATCTGCTCTAAGAACGACAACCGTATCTTTTCCCTTTAACTTTTTTAGTTTTCTTTCCAGAAGCTCAGGATCTATCTTTCTTTCGTTAATAAAAAGCTCTCCTGTTTTCAGCAATGTTATCTCTATTCTTTTTACTTTTATCTCTTTTGGTTCACCAGTTTGGGCTTTAGGTAGATTTAGAGGAATTTTCCCTTCAACTATAAATGTTGCTGTCGCCATAAATATAATAAGAACAACAAGGATTATATCAACAAATGGAGTCATATTTATTTCTGATATCTCTTTATCATCTTCGTCTATTAGCTTCATTACTCTTCAATCTCCAAAGGTAAGTTTTTTTTCTGCTCATATGTTAGAAGTATTGTTTTAACCTTCCTGACAAAGTAGTTGTAAGCGATCACGGCAGGTATCGCTACAAAAAGACCCATAGCTGTTGCTACAAGAGCTTCAGATATACCCTGCATAACGACCCTAACCCCAAACTCTGTTGACGTCCCAAGATCGTGAAAAGCCTTTATTATTCCAAGAACAGTTCCAAAAAGACCTATGAATGGAGCATTATTTCCAAATGTAGCAAGTATTCCAAGTCTTTTTTCAAGAGCAAGCTTTAGTTCAAGAGGTTCATAATCAAGCATATTTTCCTGCAGTTTTTTTATAATGAGGTATCTTTCTATAACAACCGCTATCGTTATAATACTCATAAGAATTAAAATGTATAAGACAGGATCTCCCCCTATAAGGGCAATTTTCAAAATAGTCTCTGTTAAGTTCATACTAACCTCTTTTTTCTAAATTATATCATTCCTCAATAAGTGTAATTACATCTTTTACAACTTTTTCTACAGGAATATACATACCCAAAAACTCTTCCCTTATATAACCTTTTTTATCAACCACCGTAAGTTTTGCCGTATGATCAATCAGTCTGACTGTATGTGATCCGTCTTCTAATTCTGTATATCCTTTATCATCAACATATACATTAAAAGCCTTCCAAACCTTTTCAAGATCTTCATATCTTCCTGTGATAAATACAAAATCTTCCATACCGGAGAATTTTTTATAAGATGAAAGTCTTTCTGGATCATCTTCTACTGGATCCACCGATATAAAAATTATTCTGTACATATCTTTGTAACCTTTACCGTTTAAAACTGTTTCCACCTCCTTAAGGTAAGAAAGCATTGTAGGGCAAACGTGGGGACAGGAGGTATATCCATAAGTTATCAGTAAAACCTTTCCTTTCAATTGACTAAAATCAAAATACTTTCCATCATCTGAGACAACTTTGTCTAAAACAGGTATTTTTTTTGGAAAATCTTTAACAGAGCCGTGTAACTCAACAGCATATGTAAAAAGTGTGAATATAAAAAAAGCAGGTAGAATCTTTTTCATAAAACCCCTCTCTTAGATGTAAATTTTATGTTGAATTAACATAAAATTAACACAGATAGATCTATTTTTCAATACAGTAGAAAAAACTATACAAAAAGATCTATATATTTTCCTTTTTGATGAAACTCATTTTGATATCTGCTCAGTTCTATCCTTGCTTTCATTTCAAGAATAGATGCTTTTGATGCAACAACTCTGTCCTGAATAGAAGGATTTGAGGGTGCAAGGGCAGCTTTTTTTATTCTTCTTGCTATCTCAATTGTTTCTTCAGGATTTTTTCCCTCTTTAACCTTGATAGAAACTTCGCCCCCCGTTACGTAAAGTTTCCCATCCGGTCCTTTTGTATATTTATAAAGAACCTGTCCTGTAAGATCTCCTCCAGCCAGTTTGTGTGCTGTTTCATGAGCTTTTACCTTCCGTTCTGTTGCCCTGAGCTGATTTACAACCTGCTGTTTTTTTAGACTTTCTATCCTGCTTTTTATATCTTCCTGCCTTAAAGCTGATACTGTATTTTTTCCAAACATCATAAATAAAATTTAAATAATACTTGCCTTAAATCAAGAATATCTTGTATATAAAAAAAATATCACCTATTATTTAATACCAAAAAATTTATGAGGTTAAGATGGATAGATTTATCGTAATAGCCGGACCATGCGTAATAGAAAATCAAGACGTATGCTTTAAAGTAGCAGAAATTTTATCTGATCTACAGGAAAAATATCCTAAGGTAAGATTCGTTTTTAAATCTTCTTTTGATAAGGCAAATAGGAGTAGTTATGAATCATTTAGAGGGTTAGGATTAGATAAAGGACTGAAAATTTTGGAAAATGTAAAATTAGATTTCGGCCTTCCTATTCTTACAGATATACATGAAAGCTATCAGGCTGAGCCGGTCTCCCAGGTTGTTGACATAATCCAGATACCTGCATTTTTATGCAGACAAACAGACCTGATACTGGCAGCAGCCAAAACAGGAAAGGAAGTTAATGTTAAAAAGGGACAGTTTCTTTCTCCATGGGATACAAAAAATATAGTAGAGAAATTGAAGTTTGGGGGCGCAAAAAAGTTCTATCTTACAGAAAGGGGAGTGTCTTTCGGGTACAACAATCTTGTTGTTGATTTTAGAAGTCTTCCTGTTATGAGGCAGTTTGCACCGGTCATATATGACGCAACACACAGCGTCCAGCTTCCTGGAGGAAAGGGAAGATCGTCTGGTGGGCAGAGAGAGTTTGTATATCCACTGGCAAAAGCCGCCGTATCTATTGGTATTGACGGTTTATTTTTTGAAACTCATCCAGATCCTGAAATCGCCCTCTCTGATGGACCAAATCAGATACCTCTCAGAGAATTTCCACAGATCATTAAAAAACTGCTCGGTCTGAGGGAGTTTATAATTGAAAAAGATATTTAACATTACTCTTTTCATATTAATATCCATATTGATATCATGCGGACTAAAAAGCAGTCCCCTACCTCCGTTATCTGACATACCTGCACCTGTTAATAAACTCAATATAAAACAGCAAGGAGATAGATTTGTTATATACTGGCAGTATAACGGTGTTTATGAAGACGGCAGAATAATGGGAGATTTTAAATTTGATATCTACACACTCGATGGAAAAATCAATAATAAAATTAAAAAACATGGAAGAACATACTGGACTTACTATTTTATTAAAGATTTTGACCGTGAGTACTGTTTTAAGATAAGGGTTTTTAATGGAAAAAAATATAGTAAATTCTCAAAATATGTATGCAGATATCCAGAAAAATTATTTCCAGATGGAGTTTACAACCTAAATATAGAACTAAAAGAAGAAGGCTTAATCCTTACATGGTTTTCAGAGGAGAATAGTTTTAAGATTTATAGATCCTTATCCGAAATAATACCTCCTATTGAGTATGCGGAAATCAGAAACAACAACATGTTTAAAGATAAAAAGCTGGTATATGGTAGAAAGTACTGCTACTATATCACATCTTATAATGGAAAGGTTGAAAGCAATCCGTCAGAAACTGTATGTAAGATATACAGGGATATTTTCCCTCCCAAACCACCACAAAATCCTGAGCTAATAAAGAAAGGAAACGAGCATATTATAATATGGACAGAGAGTCCATCCAGGGATACTACCGGATATATAATATACAAAAACGGGAAACCACTATTTAAAACTCCTATTAAAACATATTTTTTTGTTGATAAATCCTACAAGAAGGGAGACAGCTACTATATAATAGCCGTCGATAAAGCAGGAAACAGAAGTAAACCCGCCTATCTTACAGTAGAGTAATGAACTATCTTAACTTTTTTAGGTGTGTACATTATGTTTATAAGTATCCATCCTGTTATAAAACCACCTACATGAGCGTACCATGCAACACCCCCGACTGTTGGAGGCGTTGCAACAGCGAAAAGAACCTGTATTAAAAACCAGTAACCTACAAAGAACCAGGCTGGGAGTATAAAACCAAAAAAGAAGAAAGGCGGGATAATCGTAAGAATTCTTGCTTCAGGATAAAGTTTTACATAAGCAGCCATTATTCCGCTTATAGCACCCGAAGCTCCTATCATAGGGGTTGATATATTTCCGAAAGCAAGACTTATAAAAGATTGCGTAACAGCAGCTCCAACACCGCAAAGTATATAAAAAACAATAAATTTAAATCTTCCAAGAGCATCCTCAACATTATTACCAAATATCCATAAAAAAAGCATATTTCCAAACAGATGGGCAAAACTTCCGTGAAGAAACATTGAAGTCAGTATTTTCTCCCAGTTGAGATAAATAATATCTATAGGCAAAAGCCCATACTTGTGTATAAATTTTACAAAAGCAAAATCAGGAAGAGATATCTCATAAAGGAATATAAAGATATTGACAATTATAAAAGATATAGTTAAAACAGGTGTTTTCTCTGTTGGAACATTGTCTTTTATAGGTATCATCAGATTTCCTTAATAAGTTTGTTATTTTTAGTATAAATTCAGATAACAACAAATACAATATAAAAAGGGGGCTTCGCAATGAAGCCCCAGAAATTTGGGGGAGGGAGGGGGGAGGGACAATTAATATAACGAAATTAATATAAGTTGTCAAGTATTAATAATCATCTACTTCTACAGGGGCACAACGCCCCTGTAAAGATTAATTTCTCATAAGTTCTCTTAACCAGATGTACTGATCAGCTGCAGTAGGTCCCTGACCTACAACATTCATCCATCCAAGAAAGTCTGGAATCCAGTCAAAAACAATGTAGGCAACCATAAATAGTATATAACCTATCCAGAACAACATCCACCATGTTGGAACAGCATCTGTCATATATGTGATCTTATCCACAGCCTTTGTATTTTCAAGATGTGATGCCATCAGTATTTACCTCCTTCTTTTTCTGCTTTTATAATTTTTTCTTCCATCTCTAAAATTTCGTATTTTGGCCCTTCAATATCTTTAAAATCTCCCTTCATAAATGAGTATATGAATAGAAAAAGCCATCCAGTTAGAGCAACAACATAAGCTATAACCTCAACAAGGAACCCTTTAAGCTCGGAACCTGACATCCCAGCTTCAAGGTATGCCACTGTTCTTGTAGCTATTATAGTTCCTACTACAAACAGAAATATAAAAAGTATCAGTAGGGCTACTGTTTTCTGTGAAACTCTCATCTATAAAACACCTCCGTTATGGAGAAATTATGGGGGCTTTTGCCCCCTAAAAAATTACTCGGTTGCTTTTGCAAACTCTTCTGCACCGGAGCTTTTCTTGGCTGTTGCCGTACCGGTTATTCTGAAATCCTTTGGAGGTTTTACTTCCCAGCTTCCGAGCCACATAATGTACGTAAGAATACCTATTCCCCTTTCATTTGGAACAATATTTCCATTCTCATCCTTTTCAAAGAACCAAGGATACCCGGGCATTACAGATCCAGGCGAAGTATATTGAGGATTATATAAATGTGCTACGTGCCATCCAACGTCGTGAACTGCAGCTTCTCTTATGAGATCCTGACCTATTCTTTTCGTTCCCCAGAGAACTGGAGCCTGAAGCTCATTCTGGTACTCTGAAGGATAAGATACTGTATTGGATACGCCGGGTATTCCAAATCTAAGCGTCTCATTTGAAACAGGTCTTATCATCTGTGAGTGACAGTTCCAGCATCCTTCAGCCACATACCATCTATGTCCTACCTTTAGAGCCTTTGCAAAAGACTCTTCATTAGGCTCTCCGTAATATTTTTTGAACTGTTCCGGATAATATCTGGCAATCTTCTTAAAGTCGGACCACGCTGTTGTGTTCTTGGCTATTGCCTCGGCTGCCAAGTCCTGAACCGATTTTTTAGGGATATCCTTAAGCACAAACATAGGCAGAGCCCATGAAATAAAGTCAGCAAAAAGGAAGAAAATTATCCCTGCAACTAACGCTATAAATGAAAAACGTTCCATTTTACCCATATCTCATTACCTCCTTATGCTTCTCTGAGCTCTGCGGTAAGTCCAGATTTAGCGGTTGCTGTCTTATAGAAGTTAACAGCGTACATGAACAGTCCTGTGAGCATCATAATACCTGTTACAGATCTGAAGTACCAGAAAGGCTTGGAGAAGTTAACAGAATCTATCCATGGATTTAATCCTATCCAGTCAAAACCAACTACAAGGCCTGCGGCAGTTAGATCAATAAACATAGCAAATACACCTATCATAAGAAGCCAGTATGCACCTTCTGAGAGTCCCTTAGAATACATAGTCTCTTTGCCAAACAGTCTCGGCCACACATATTCGGCCATTCCAAGAACCCATAATCCAAACGTTCCAAACATTATAAGATGGGCATGACCGGTTACCCAGTCTGTAAAATGTATTACCTTCTGGAATGTAAGCGTAACGTGAAATGCACACTGGAAGCATGTGATCCAGTAGAATATAGCTCCCGTGTACATATATCTTAACGGAACATTATATTTTAACTGCTCTGCAGATCCTCTTAATGTCATCATAAAGTTAATGAGAACGGACGTAACGGCAAACTCAACAGCAACTGTAGCAAATACAGCTGAGTACTGAGCGAACATTGGTATTGGAGACCACAGGAAGTGGTGAACACCATTCATAGGATAGAAAAATGCAAGTCCCCAGAATCCAAGAAGGGATAATCCGTGAGACCACATAGGCTTTTTCATTATCACAGGTACAAAATAGTACATAAGACCCCATGCAACAGGTGTAACATAAAGCCCAACAAGATCATGAATAAATGTTGACTGAACGGCACCTGCGCCAGATCCAACAGCCCAGAATCTTGGGATAAGATTGCCCATGAAAACAACAAGAGGAGTCCATATTAACATAGCTGCTAAATACCAGCCTGTAACATAAAGAGGACCTCTTTGAGAAGCTTTAAACAGAGGAGCACCAAACTGTAAAAGGTGCAGTAAAAGCCAGAAAACTATTATCGGATCAAGCCACCATGGAGTTTCTCCCCACTCAACATTGTCCGCCATTCCAAGGAAAAGAATAGCAACAACCGTTATTAAAACGGCAGCCTGAAGTGCTATAAACATAAACCATCCAAGAGCATCACTTAAAACCCTATATCCTGTAAATCTCGGAACAGCCCAGTAAAGAAGACCTGTAAACATATTAACAAGAAATCCATATGCAGCCCCAGCTGTATGGATCATTCTAACCCTTCCAGGAGATAAAAACTCAATTCCCGGAAATGGATATATACCATCAAGCTGAAGTGAGTATAAGAATCCCATTAAAGCAACGATTATAAAGAATATAAGACCCATTGCAACATGGGCTTTAACTAACCCATAATTGACCAGGTTTTGCAGTTGTGTATTGTTCTCTGCCATTTTTAGCCCTCCTTATTATTTACCTTTGTTCATCAGGTAAGCGATGTAAGAAACAAGATGCCATCTGTCTTCTTCAGAAAGATAATTAAATGCCGGCATTGGAGATCCTTCAAGACCTACAGTAAGAACTCTAAACGTATCTTCCGGTTTTGGACCAGCAGACCTGACAGGATACGTGAGATCTGTAGGAGGAACTGGCAGTGTTGATGCTAAAGGACCGTCTCCTTCTCCTTTTTCACCGTGACATGAAGTACAGTTTGTAGCATAAAGTTCTTTACCTTTATCTATGGATTCAGGAGAACCAAACCAGTCTGGTCTGTGAATGCTTCCATAAACAGACTTACCAGGTTTTTCTTTTTCCCATCTGTCAGAGAAGGTTTTGATATAAGCTATAACAGCTCTTTTCTGAACATCAGGTACTAACTTAAAAGAAGGCATCGGCGTTTGAGGAATACCCCAGTTCAGGACATGCATAAGATCCTCGTCTGTTGGAAGAGTACCCTCAGGCGTTGACTTCCATCTGAATACAGCCGTGTGGAAGTTTGGCGGTTTGTTCTTAAAGAATTTTGCTGCCTCGCTATTTCCGTCACCATTAACACCATGACATCCCACACAGAATTTGTTATAAACCTTTCTCCCTGCCTCTTCTTCCGCCGTCAGCTCCGCCGTTTTCTTAGCCTGTGCCGGTTTAGAAGAATAGACATGCAGCAGACCGTAGATAAACAGCGCCGGGAAGAAGAAGAACAGCACCCATTTAACGGCTGTGTTTTCTCCCATAAGGTTACCTCCTAAAATTGATTTAAGTCAAAAAATTATGATTTAAATCATCATTCTATAAACAGATTACTCCAAAGGCAAGATTTTAATTTTTCATGATTTTCACAGGAAATTAACACCGATTCCCCTCTCCATATTCCTGCCTATATGTTACAACAGTTCCTGCAGCTTTATCTTTATATCGTAAAAATTATAATATTCATTATATTTAATATGCAATCTATCCAGATAACTGACAAGATACCCGGTTGCAAAAATTATATCACTATAAAGGGCTCCGTCCAAATCAGTTATACCATCCCCTATATATATAAGCTCACTTTTATTTCTGTAGTTTCTAAGCACATAGGGTTTACAGATACCACAATGTCTTTTACACAATGAATCACATTTATAGATAAAATCAACATCTATATAATCTTTACTGAACACTCCTTTATTAGAGTATATTTTACCTATAAGATTCATATAAGGTTCCATAATTGGATATATATAAAAATCAAGACCACCGCTAAGTATAATAAACGGAATATTCTTTTCCTTTAAAAAGATTAAAAAATCTCTAAAACCCTCTCTTACTTTTACATTTTTTCTACACCACTGGACTATTTCATCCTTTTTTTCTGAAGGTATAAGATTGAACATCTTTTTTATACCTATGTCAACATCTATAATGCCTGTCATTAATTCAGAATGGATTCTTTTCCACTCTTCAGGTGCAAACTCTTCCATTATAGAAACAATCACATCCTTTTCAGTGATTGTTCCATCAAAATCGGAAAAAACAGCAGGATTTCTCAATATTTTCCCCACTTTGAAAATGCCATATCCAGCTCTTTACTGTGTTTTCTACATTCTTCAAGAGAGATACCTTTAACAATGCAGTCTAAAGCTTTTTTTATAGCTGTTACACCTGCTGATATACCTTCAGGATGATTATAATAACTGTCCTGTATATTTATTACCACCTGATTTCCAAATTCCTTATGAATATCAGGAATATCAAATGGTTTTACAAAGCCTGAGAGCATAGGAAAAACAGGTAAGATACTTTCCCATCTATCAGTCAGAACCTTAACAATTTCATAAACCCTGCTCAGCATATATCTGTTCTCATTAAATGGAGAAGATATGCTGAGTATATCTACACCTGCAAGCCTTAAAAGCCTTCCGAGAACAGCCCCTTCAATCTGTTTACTATTAAAAATACCGCCTGAAACGGCAATTAACCCTTCGGTTGCTTCTGAAAGTGATCTTACCAACTCTAAGCCGTAAGGATCTATATCTATATGAAATCCATGTACACCTATACTCTCAGCAAATCTCGCTTTTTCAAATACCTCTCCAACACTTCCTGTTAAAACAGGAATATAAACTATTTTCCTTCCTGTCTCTCTTTCAATATCCTCACATCTCCTTAAACATATCTCAACCCTTTTGTGAAAGGGAACAAGTCTATCATCAATAAACGATGTATCTTCTAATAGGATATCTAACCCGTTTAAAGCCAGTTCATTAAAAATATCAACGTATCTATCAGAGCCAATACCAACAAACGGAGATATATAACCTGCAAGAACAGGTTTATGCTCAATGTTGAGAATTCTTTTTATTCCTTCTATTCCATATCCAGGTCCAGAAAAATGATCTATATAACAGGAAGGAAGATCTATATTTACAAGAACTATTTCATCCTCATACCCACAGTAAACAACCTTCTGGAGAACACTTAAAATGGAGGATATATTATGTTCAAAGAGAACTATAGGATATCTTATTTTGAAAATATATTCGTATATCTTCCTATTTTCATCAAAAAATATATCCCTCTCTGTGATCTCAGGAATATACTTTCTGTCAACTGCAATTTTACTATTAAAAATTGATATCTTTTTTATACAGATATCTAAATAATTCTCACCTTTATCTTTTTTTGACCTAAGAATATAGGTCGCTTCAATGAAATTCATACCGGACACCAATGTTTTTTATTTATTAAATTTAATGTCCTGTTTTTAACGAATCTACTCTTCTTTAACTTCCTTTATAACCTCATAGACCTCAACAACAGGAAATGTTGTAAACCATTCCTTAGGTGGAGGTTCTTCGTGTGCTTTTCTGAATGCCTCACTCTCTGTAAATCTTATAAAATCTTCTTCACTTTCCCAGTATGTTTCAATAATAAAAACATCATTAGGAGGCATGCCTTCAAAATTTTTAGGTTCAAGAACGTTCATCTTTATAAAACCTTTCTGTCCTTTAATACTTTTTTCTCCAAACCCTTCAATAGCTCTTTTCTTAAAATCCTCTCTATATTTAGGATTTACAAAAAACTTTGTCATTATCACTATCATTTAAAAAACCTCCTGTTCATTTTTTATTCCGCTTAACCTCAACAGAGCATCTATATCAGGCTCCCTACCTGCAAAATTTTTAAAGAGCTGATCAGCAGATCTGCTTCCTCCCTTTGATAGTATTTCAGAGTAAAAGCTTTCAGAAAGTTCATCATTGTATATACCGTTATCCACGAACATAAAGTAAGCATCTGCAGAAAGAACTTCAGCCCATTTATAACTATAATAACCAGCGGCATACCCTCCAGCAAATATATGGCTGAAAGACCACTGGAATTTATTATAGGACGGAGGTTTAATGACAGAAATTTCATCCCTTACTTTATTAAGTATATTCTGAACATCTTCAGCCGTATATTTATCCAGATGTATTAGCATATCAAAAAGTGCAAACTCAAGCTGTCTTATCATACCAAGTGCAGACTGAAAATTTTTTGCATTTTTAAGCCTGTCTATCATCTCTTCAGGCATAGGATCACCAGTTTTGTAATGTTTTGCAAAAAGCTTCAATACTTCTTTTTCATAGGCAAATTTTTCTAAAAATTGCGATGGAAATTCTACAGCATCCCATTCAACACCTGATATCCCACTAACAAAAGGTTCCTTTACCTTACTTAAAAGATGATGAAGAGCATGTCCCATTTCATGAAAGAGTGTTTCCACGTCGTAAGGTCTCAGGAGCGATGGATTTTTCTTCGAGGAAGGAGAAAAATTGGCAACTATAAAAGCAACAGGTGGTATTATCTCCCCTTTTTCATTCTCATGATAAGTTACCCATTCGTCCATCCATGCTCCATCTTTTTTTCCTTCCCTTGCCTCAAGATCAAGATATATTCTTCCTATTAAAGATCCTTTTCTGTATATATGGTAAACATCAACTGTATCATCCCAGACAGGAACTTCTATCTTTTCAAACTCCAGTTTTAAAAATTTATTAAGGAAGTTGAAAAGTCCTTCAACAACATTATTTTTCTCAAAATAGGGTTTGTACTCCTCATCATCTACATTAAATTTCTCTTTCTTAAGTTTTTCACTGTAGTAGGCAATATCATAAGCCTGTACATTATCTTTAAGGCCGAGTCTTTTTGCAAAATTATTAAGTTCTTCATACTCTTTTTCTGCCTGTGGTTTTGATCTCTTTGCAAGCTCTCTAAGAAAATCTATTACTTGCTGTGGTGAACCTGCCATCTTTGTAGCAATTGAAAGTTCGGCATAATTGTTAAAACCTAAAAGCTTAGCTTTTTCATATCTAAGACCGAGTATCTCTTCAAGGATTTTTTCATTTTCTGGTGCTCTTGTAACATAAGCCCTGTAAAGCTGTTCCCTTTTTTCTCTGTTAGAACTATATGTCATAAAAGCTATATAACTCGGCTGATGAAGCGTAAACCTGTAAATCTCTTTTCCATTCCTTTCCAATTTAGCATTTTCCTTTTCTATATCCGGAAGTTCCTTTATATCTTCAGGATTTTCAATTATCATCTCATAGCTATCAGTGGCATTGAGTATGTTCTGGGCGTAACTGTTCTGTAAATGAGAAAGTTTTATATTTATTTCCTTTACATTATTCCTTTTATTTTCAGGAAGTCCAACGCCTGATAGCTCAAAATCCCTTATAAGATCCTGCATAACTTTTTTCTGTTCCTGATTTAAAATATCTTTCTCTTTTTCATATATCTCCTTAAAAGCCCTGTAAATTCTCTCATCCTGAGATATAGATGTATAATACTCTGTAAGAACAGGAAGAACCGAGCTGTAAACTTTCTGCGTCTTTTCTGAGTTTTTAACGTAATTTAGATGAGAAATAGGACTGAAAAGCCATCCCAACCTTTCCTGAAGTATCTGGTAAGGTTTAACAAAATTCCTGTAGGTTTTTTCGCTTATTTTGAGAAGCTCCTCTATCTTTTTTTTATTTTCCTCTATCTGCTCTAAAACAGCTTTTCCCTGTTTATCTATATTTTCATCCGACAGTGTAAACTCTGGAAATAGCGTCATTCATACCTCCTTAAATTTTATTTTGTGTGCCTTGCCAACCATATGTAAAAAATGATCGTATCCCTTGCTCTTAATATGTTTTTTTAATCCGTCAATTACCTTTAAAGGAGAATAAGGATCGTAAAAGTTTGCAGTTCCTATCTGAACGGCAACAGCACCTGCAAGTATGTGCTGTAGAGCATCTTCAGATGTTGTTATTCCTCCAACACCAATAATAGGAATTGAAGAACCGTATTTTTCATAGACCTGATATACCATCCTAACAGCAACCGGAAGAATAGCCGGTCCTGACAGACCTCCTGTCTTCATACCAATAATAGGTTCTTCTTTCTCCACGTCTATAGCCATTCCCAGAAGTGTATTAATAAGAACAAGTCCATCAGCACCTGCCTCGACGGAAGCGGTTGCTGTATCCAAAATATTTGTAACATTAGGGCTTAATTTTACGAGTAGAGGTTTATCAGTTACCTGCCTTAGCCTGTAAACAAGATTAAAAAGTGTTTCAGGATCTGAACCAAAAGCTATCCCTCCTTTTTTTACATTTGGACATGAAACATTGAGTTCAAGTATTTTAACTTCATCAACACTATTTAAAGTTTCTCCAACCTTTAAATACTCATCCTGATCTTCACCAAAAATATTAACTACAATAACTGTATCATACCTTTTTAGCTCTGGAAGTATGCTTTTTATAAAGTATTTAACTCCAGGATTCTGGAGTCCTATAGAGTTAAGCATACCACACGGAGTTTCAACAATTCTCTGGGGAGGGTTTCCCTCTCTTGGTTTATAAGAAAGACCCTTTACAACAACAGCTCCAAGTTTTGATATATCATAAAGATTTTGAGCAACCTCAAGTCCGTAAGAAAAACAGCCTGATGCTGTCCATACAGGATTTTTAAATTCTATTCCAAAAAGCTTATAAGAAAGAGGATTTTCAAGTGGAACAGCTTTTACATCCAATCTGCCAACCTCTTTTTGAGTTTTAACAAATATACCAGAAAAGTATCAACTGTTTAAAAGTTCATTTATCAGTTTAACCCATTTCTTTGCTGTCTCTTCTATTGAGTATCTTTTTGCAGTTTCTACAGCATTTTTAGATAAACGGCTGTAATCTTCTTCATTAAGAGAAATCATATATCTCATCTTCTTAGTCATACCTTTAGAGTCGCCTACTTTAACAGAAAAACCATTGTAACCATCCTTAAGATACTCTCCTATTCCTCCAGCGAGGGTTGAAAGAACAACCTTTCCAGATGCCATACCTTGCAGTAAAGCACCTGCAATTCCTTCTGAATTTGAGGATAGAACAAAAAAGTCTGCACCCTGAAGAAGTTTATCAATATCATATCTAAAACCAAGTGGTATAACTTTATCTTCAAGTCCAAACTGTTTAATCATATTTTTTGCTTCTATACTATCAGTATCATTGCCAACAAGTATAAGTCTGCAGTTTTCACATCCTAATTCTTTGAAAGCTTTTAACAGTAAATCCTGCCCTTTCCTCCAAGGTTGCCAGTTGGCAACATTAATAAAAACCTTTTCTTTATCAGATATTCCAAGTTCTTTTCTTATTTCATTTCTAAAATCATTTGATGGTTTGAATCTTGAAAGATCTATACCGCTCTCTATTGTTACAAGCTTTTCAGGGAAAAAATTTTTTTCCTTAAGAAGATCTGCGACATCTTTTGAAACAACAACAATCCTGTCAGCAATAGAATATTTTAAGTGTTTTGAAAAGAAAGAGGGGATATAACCTGATCTTCTCATGGCTATGATTTTTGGTTTTTTATTTAAAAAAGGATAAATTATCCTTAGATAGTTAAATGACCATGATGAGTTTGCAACAATTACGTTATAATCTCCTTCCGTTATTATTCTATAAAGTCTCTTATAGTTTTTTACATTAAATCTTCTTATACTACCGTTGTCTATCTCATAAAATTTTAGCGGAACCTTACCTTTAAGTTTTTCTATCATCTCAGTATGATCGTAAGCAAGGGCAAGATCTACATTAAAATATTTAGAAAGTTCTCTTGTTATCAGATATGTCTGCTCCTTTGTCCCACACCAGCCGTGACTGTCTATAACCTCAAGAATCTTTATTTCTTTTTTCAAATAGTATCTCCTGAATGCTATAATTTGTTTGTTTCAAATTATATCAGGAGCAGTCAGATGCAAGCAAAAGGTCAGACAGTTCTCGTAACAGGAGCTGCAGGATTCATAGGTTGGAAGACTTCAAAATTACTCCTTGAATGTGGTTTTAGTGTTATAGGGATTGACAATATGAACAGCTATTACGACATACGCCTTAAAGAATGGAGAAAGAACGACCTTAAAAAATACGAAAATTTTAGATTCTTCCAGCTTGATATAGAAAATCTCGGTGCCTTAAAGATCCTTTTTGAAAACTTTGATTTTGACGTAGTTCTTAACCTTGCAGCAAGAGCGGGCGTAAGATACTCAATGGAAAATCCTCATGTTTACCTCCAGACAAATGCACAGGGAACGCTAAACCTCCTTGAGATGATGAAAGAAAAAGGCATAAAAAAGATGGTTCTTGCCTCAACATCTTCACTTTATGCAGGACAGCCTATGCCTTTTAAAGAAGATCTCCCTGTAAATACACCAATATCGCCATATGCTGCATCCAAAAAAGCTGCTGAAGTTATGGCATATACCTACCATTATCTTTACGGTATAGATATAACTGTTGTTAGATACTTTACAGTTTATGGTCCTGCGGGAAGACCTGACATGAGTATATTCAGGTTTATAAAATGGATAGATGAAGGAAAGCCTATAAAGCTTTACGGAGATGGTTCACAGGCAAGGGATTTTACTTATGTCGATGATATCGCTAAAGGAACTATCCTCGCAATGAAAAATCTCGGATATGAGATCGTAAATCTTGGAGGAGGCAAAAATCCTATTTCATTAAAGAGCATTATACAGAGAATAGAAGAACTGCTTGGAAAAAAAGCCATAATAGATTACATGCCTTTCCATAAAGCAGATATGAAAGAGACATGGGCTGATATTGAGAAAGCAAGCAAACTACTTGGATGGCATCCTGAGATAGATATAGATGAAGGATTAAAAAGGACAGTAAATTGGTACATAAAAAATAGAGACTGGTTAAAGAATATAAGACTTGATGAGGGCAGACAGAATATATAATCCGCTTATTTTAATATTTAGGTAAAAACTTAGGAGGGATCATATTGTCTTCCATTTATATTGTTTATAAAGATGTATGCCCAAACTGTGGGGGTGAGATAACGGCAGACAGACTTGAAAAAGGTATTTTATGTAAGAACTGTCTTCCTGAGGAAATCAAGAGGGAAGATATATGCGATATTTTAGGTTATGGAAAATTTCTATCTATATGTGAACTGTGGAAAAAAGTAAAAGAGTTTAAGTTATTTTTCAAAGATGTTATAAATAATGATCTGTGGTCTATTCAAGAAACCTGGACAAAAAGGTTTTTTTTAAATATTTCTTACGCACTTCTTGCTCCTACAGGTATAGGAAAAACAACTTTTGGACTTGTTCTTTCAAAATATTTATTAGAAAGAGAAAACAAAAAAACATACCTTATATTTCCAACGCAAGTCCTGGTAAACCAGGCTTATGACAGGCTGTTATCATTCGGTACAAATCCTGAGAGGATACTGGCTTACAGCGCAAAATTTGCAAAAACAAAAAAAAGACAGGAAGAGCTTAAAGAAAGAATCAAAAAAGGCGATTTTAACATACTAATAACAACAACTATGTTTCTTTACAAAAATGTAGATATAATCCCAAAAGGAGATTTTTCCCTTATATTTGTTGACGATGTTGATAGTATTTTAAAAAGTGCAAGGAATATAGACAAGATACTCCTCCTTCTTGGATTTTCACAGGAAGAGATACAGGATACTCTGAAATTTATATCCTTTAAACAGAAAATATTTAAAAAAGGACAGCCTAAAGAAGAGGAGATTGAAATACTGAATAAATGGCAGGAGAAAATAAATAAAATCTCGCAAAAGAGAAAAGGTGTATTAATTGTATCTTCTGCAACATCAAACCCAAGATCAAAAAGAGTAAATCTTTTTAGAGAACTGCTTGGATTTGAAGTTGGCAGACCTTCGCTAACCTTAAGAAATATTGAGGACATTTATGAAAAACCTGAAAACGTCTGGAAAACCTCAGCTGAAAGGATAAGAAAATTTGGAAATGGTGGACTTGTATTTCTATCTTCATCAGAAACAAAAGAAAGACTGGAAAACTATGTTGAATTCCTGAATAAAAACGGTATAAAAGCTGTTTCCTATGAAAATATTATGGAAAATATTGAAAAATTTAGATCTGGCGAAGTTCAGGTTGTAGTAGGTTTTGCAAGCTATAGAAACCCAATAGCAAGGGGTCTTGATCTTCCTGATGTTATCAGATATGCACTATTTGTTGGCGTTCCGAAACTACAGTTTAATATAAAGTTTGAAGAAGAGTTTATACATCTATATTATTTTATGCTCACCCTTACGCCCTTCCTTATTAAAAAAAAGCTGATAGAAACGGAAGAGGTAAAACAGCTTTATGAGTATATAAACTTTCTCAAGATTTATGCTTTTATACCTGAAGAAAAGTTAGACAGGGAAAAAGCAGAAAAATTAAGGGAAATCCAGCTATATGTAAAAAGGATTGTTGAAAAGCCTGATATATTTAATCAGATTAAAGAATCTCCCGAGATAACACTTAAAAAAACGGATAAAGGTTTTATACTTATAACAGCTGATGTTACAGGTTATATACAGGCATCTGGAAGAACATCAAGGCTTTATGCAGGCGGACTTACAAAAGGACTTGCCTATACACTCGTTGATGATGATAAAGCTTTCTACTCCCTTCAAAAAAAGGTAAGATGGTTCAGTGAAGATATTCAGTTCAAACCGGCTGATCAAGTAAATCTTGAAAAACTATTTAAAGAGATAGATCGGGACAGAGAAAATGTAAGAAATGTTCTCTCAGGAAAGATTATTGTTGAAGAGAAAAAATCTTTTAAAACGATCGTTGTTATTGTTGAGTCTCCTAATAAAGCAAGAACAATAGCAAACTTTTTTGGAAAACCCCTTAGAAGAAAGATTAAAGGCGTTGATGCATACGAGATAGCAATAGGAGACAAATTCTTAACAGTTATTGCAAGCAAAGGTCATATTTTTGATCTAAATAAAGAAGAAGGATATTTTGGGGTAAGAAAGGACAGCCATTTCATACCTGTTTTTGAACCGATAGATAAAAGCAGAAAAGATATTATAGAAGGAATAAGAGAACTTGATCTTGAAGTAGAAGAGGTTTTTATAGCAACAGATCCTGATACAGAAGGTGAAAAAATAAGCTTTGATCTATATCTGATGACAAGACCATACAATTTTGACGTAAAAAGAGCAGAATTTCATGAGGTAACAAAAAAAGCGTTTTTAGAAGCCGTGGAAAATTACAGAAAAATTGATAAAAATCTTGTAAAAGCCCAACTTTTAAGAAGAATATCAGATAGATGGATAGGTTTCACTATCTCACAGTTTGTACAGGAAAAATTACACAGACACTTTTTATCAGCAGGTAGGGTTCAGACACCAGTACTTGAATGGATTATAAATAGAACAGATCAGGCTAAACAAAAGATATCAGTAGTAAGGGTATTTATTGACAGCATTCCCATTGAGTTCAGATTTGACGATAGGGAAAAGGCAAAATGGTTTTACCGTAATGTTCAGTTTGTTTTAATCTCTCAAAAAGAAAAGATAAAAGAAAAGGTTTTCATAAAACCTTTTTCAACAGACACAATGCTTTCTGCCTCAGCAAAGGAACTTGGTTTGTCTCCTCAAAAAACCATGGGTCTTGCACAGGATCTTTTCGAAGCAGGTCTTATAACATATCACAGAACAGACAGTATAAGGGTTTCTGAGGCAGGGATATACATTGCAAAGGAATATATAGAGGAAAATTTTGGTAAAGAGTATTTAAAGGTTAGAACATTTTCAGCATCAAAAGGAGCCCATGAGTGTATAAGACCTACAAAGCCTGTTGATGCTGATGAACTAAGATCTATGATGTACACCATGGGACTTCAGGGAATAACAAAAGACCATATAAAACTTTATGACATTATTTTTAGAAGATTTATAGCATCCCAGATGATAGAATCTATTGTTGAGAAGAGAGTATATAAGATAAAAGCTTTTGATGAAGAGGTTGAGATTGGTTTTACAACAGACATCATCCAGCACGGTTGCGATCTTGTTCTTAAGATTCATACATACAAAATTCCCGAAGGGAAGATAGATATAAAAAATAAAAGCTACCATCTTTTACCAAAGGTTTCTTATTACACGTTCAGTGAGATCATACAGGATATGAAAGAAAAAGGTATAGGAAGACCTTCAACCTATGCTGTTACTGTACAGAAATTGCTTGATAGGCATTACATAATTGAGAGAAGAGGATACCTTTTCCCAACAAAACTTGGAAGGAAAGTGATGGAAATTATAAAAAGTAGAGAGGATATCTATAGGTTTGTAAATGAAAGTTATACAAAAGAACTTGAAAGTATAATGGACAGAATAGAAGAAGGTAAAACAGATTATGAAAAGGAACTTGAAAAACTGTTTGCAGAACTTGAGGAGAGAGATCTCTTTATTACAGTCAGATTAGATAAATTCACTTACGAAGAGTAATCAGGTTTTAAACTCTTCAAGAATCTTATTTAGATTTTCTATAAGCCTGTATAAATGTTCTGTTGCTGTTGCTATTTCTTCAACACTTCTTGTATTTGCACCTGATATCTCATTGATCCTTTCTATATCGCCAATAATTTCCTCTATCTCGGACACTATAGACCTTACACTTACAGAAGCATCTTCAGCCATTTTTACAGTTTGATCCATAACAGATGTAACCTCGTTAACATCTCTCTCAACGTGAGAAGAAGATTCTGTAAGCCTTTTTATATTATCTGCATTAAATGATATCTTCTCAGTTATAACATTTATCTCATTTATAAGTTCAGATATTGTCTCCGTTATACTGTCAACATACTCCCTTGATTTTTCTGCAAGGGATCTGACCTCATCAGCAACAACAGCAAAACCCCTTCCAACTTCTCCTGCTCTGGCAGCTTCTATAGCAGCATTTAATGCTAGAAGATTTGTCTGATCAGCAATATCTTCAATAAGCCTGAGAACTTCCTGAGTTTTATCTGTACTTTTCTTAAGAGTTTCAAGCTCTTTTACAATCTCAATCTCCTCTTCAGCGCTTCTTTTGACAGTAACTATCAACTCATTTATCTGATCACTTGCCTTATTGAGAACACCGTTAGCTTTCATTATTTCTTCTTTTGTCTGGTCAAGCTTACCAACAAGATTTCTTAAAGGTCCCTGAATTCCAAGAGCTTTTTCAGTTGTTTCCTTAACAATCTTTGACTCTTCCTCTGCTCTTTTTCCTATCTCAACAGCTGTTGCCGAAAGTTCTGAAGCAATTGAGGCATTTTCCTCTGCTGAGATCTTCGCCTGTTCTATAGCTTCTTTTGAGGCTTCTAAGAAATTGTTCACAGCATCTGCTATATCGTGCATTTCATCCTTAGAATCAAGGTCTATCTTTCTTGTGAAATCTTTAGTTTCCGCTATGTAATCTACATTATCTTTTATTCTTTTTATAGACCTATTGATTGAACGCTGTATAAAAAATCCCATCATCAGTATAGACGTTATAATAACAACCGAAAAAAATGTCTGCACGATAAGACTCTTAAATACTCTCTCTTTTGCCTTATATATATCACTTGTGAGCCTGTTAGACATATAGTCCTCAACCTTCTTCATTAAATTTATCTTTTTCGTTATAGTATCAAACCAGTAAGAAGGATCTATATCAAAACCTCCAGCCGAGGCTTTTTCAAGTGCCGTATTTTCCATTCTTTCGACTTCTTTAATAGCTTTACCCACAACTGTTTTTTTATAAAAATTCAGAAAATCTTCTGTTGAAAGCATTTTAAAACCTGTAAGGAAAGCTTTCTGCTCGGACAGAAGGGATAAGAATCTTTGATAAAGATAATCATTAAAAGAATTTCTTGCAAATACAGCAGATAATACAGCCCTTTCTATACCCATTCTCTCTTTAGCAAGTAAGAAATTAACATAGGCAGCAAGTTCTCTTGTTATCTTTGCATCTGAGCTGAACTTTGCTATGGATCCTATAGCATGAAGGAGCTTGCTGTTTATATCTGTATATAGCTTCAGGGCTTCTCTTAATGATATACTAAAATTATCAACTTCCTTTCTTATTTCTGGAATTGTATCGAGTTTTTCAAGGAAAACATTTATTTCCATTCTGAGACTATCTGGAAGCTGAGAATGGTCTAACTTTTTTATATAGTTTTTTAGCTCATCAACCTTTTTATCCGTTAATCTTCTCTGATTTAAGAGCTCTGTCCTGAACTCTTTTCCCCCGCTGCCCAGAAAACCTGCAGTTCTTCCTCTTTCTTTCTGAACCTCGTGAACAACAGATGAAAGTTTAACTGAAAGATTAACAGCCTGCTCCAGCGATCTTTCTTCATTATATTTGATGTAATTATTCTTGAAAATAAATCCAGAATAAAGAATTATAACTACTGCGGGAACAAGGGACAATATGAGTAATTTAGTTTTGATAGTTAGATTAGAAAAAAAATACATTTGAGCCTCCTTAAAAACGGCAGATAGGACAGTCTTGATATAGATTTTCGTCCTTGAATTAAATAAACTTTAGTGAGAGGGGGGGGATTCAATCCCCCTTTTTATTTAGTAGAGTCTGAAATGCCTTTTAAGAAACTTATTCCATGTTTCTGGAAGTTTATCTATCTCTTCCTGTGCTATTTTTCTTACTTTTTCCTCAATACCTTTTATATCCCTGCTAATTCTTAATTTAACATCACATACCTGTGGCTCTGTAATAGGCTTTCCTATCTGACTTACAAGATAACAGTAGGTTTCATCTATTTCTTCAATCTCAGAAACTATTCTTTCAGCCATATCCATAGCCGCGGTGTTGTATATCTTTCCTATATGTGAAACTGGATTTTTTCCTGCAGCAGCTTCAAGACTCATAGGTCTATAAGGTGTTATAAGACCATTAACCCTGTTTCCTCTTCCAACCTGACCGTCATCTCCTGCTTCAGCAGAAGTACCAGTTACGGTTATGTAAACTGATTCACTATCTGGATCGTCTGCTGTATTTACAAATATATCAACAGTTCTGTCTGTAAGTTTTTTAGCAAGAGAGTAAGCATAATTAGTAACAATTTCTTTCTTTTCAATATAATCGTTTACATCTTTTACAAATCTGTCAACAAAAGCCATTGCTATAGTTATTTTTATATAATCATTATTTCTGACGCCCATTATTTTTATATCTTCCCCTACATAAGGATGATCCTTTTTGAATTCTTTACTGTTCAGTGCTCTTTCAAGTTCATAAACTATAGTCTCTATATCATTAAAAGGTGCATAACCAACTCCAAAAGACGTATCATTTGCAAGGGGAATCTCTCCTTTTATCTGAAACCTTTCAAAAAGTTCCACAAGATCTTTACTTCCAGGTTTGAGCTTTGGATGTATTATTATATGATTTGATATATCTATATTTGGTATATTCTCTTTTAGCCAGTTATGTGCAGTCTCAATAGCAAGCTCTTCCACAGGAAGTCTCTTCCCGTTCAACTCATTAATAGCTCTGCCTGTAAGATAAACTTCTATTGGAGCTACCATATGCCCTCCGCCAAATTGAGGATTAGCTATACCGCCTATCAACAGTGCTTTATCGACATTGTGATGCATTATCGCTCCGCACTCTTCCCTATAAAGCTGAGATAATGCTATTGAAAGCTCTTCAGCAAGAGCATCGCATATAGTATCAGGATGTCCGATACCCTTTCTTTCAACAATTTCAACAGGAAGATCAGAAACTTTTGGAAATTCAAGGGTCCCAACAGCGATTTTTGCCAATTTAAAACCTCCAGATGAATTTTTAAGAGAAGATATTAGAATAATATATTTTTTTAATGTTTACAACTTATTATGAATGTTTTATAATATTAGTCTTGATCCTTGATTTTTAATTCCAATTGGGATAAATTATTTAACCGCTTAAGAAAAAAAGGAGGTTTTCATGGCTCATACTCGTTCAGCAAAAAAAAGAATAAGACAGGCAGAAAAAAGAAGGCTTCTAAACAGGTATCATATATCAAGAATGAAAACAGCTATAAAAAGAATAAATGAAGCCATCAAAAACAAAGATCTGGAAACAGCTGAGAAACTTCTCCCTATTGCTCAGAAACTTGCATACAGAGCGGCTGCAAAAGGAGCGATTCACAAAAACGAAGCAGCAAGAAGGGTATCAAGGATATACAAAAAGGTTAATGCCGCTAAGGCTTCTGCCTCAAAATAAAAAGTTACGGCGGTGTAGCTCAGCTGGTTAGAGCACGCGGCTCATATCCGCGGAGTCGCAGGTTCGAGTCCTGCCACCGCCATTTAAATAAACATTAATGGCGGTTTTCCGCCCACTGCCTTGATTGAGAAAAAATTCTTAGAAGCTGTAAAAAAATACAGTCTTATTTCTGAAGGAGACAATATTCTTATTGCCTTTTCAGGCGGTATTGATTCCACGGTTCTAACATATCTATTAATAAAGTTCAAAGACTATCTGAAAATATCTGATATTTATCTTGCTCATCTAAACCATTCTCTAAGGAAAGAGTCAGATCAGGATCAAAAATTTTGCGAAGAGTTTGCTTCAAAATATAAATTAAAAATTTTTACAAAAAAAGTGGATATAAAATCAGCTGCAAAAAGAGAAGGTAAATCTATAGAACAGAAAGCAAGAGAAGAAAGGTACAGCTTTTTCCATCAGATTATGAAAGAAAACAATATAAACAAACTTGCTACAGGACATCATCTTTCTGATCTTGTAGAAACAATGATAATGTGGTTTATTCAGGGAAATAGAAAAGGAATAAAAGGATTTAAACCTAAAGATAACAGTATTGTAAGACCTCTTTATCTGATTGACAAAAATGATATACAAAAATATGCTAAAGAAAAAAATATAGAGTATAGAGTGGACATAACAAATTTTGAGACAGATTTTCTCAGAAATAAGATAAGACATCATGTTATACCTGAGATAAAAAAAATAAACCCATCTCTTGAAATATCTTTACTAATACTTTCTTATTTTCTTTCTTTAGACGATGCTTACCTTGATAAAAAAGCTGAAGAAATTTCACAAAAATTTCCCAAGGATAAAGTAAAATTAGACGATATCTTATCCTATGATAAAGCATTAATTTACAGGTTTCTGCAGAAATGGATCTATGAAAAAACTGGAACCTATCCATCCTACAGGCAGATAATGGATATTATGGAAATGATAGAGAAAAGAGGAGGTACAAAAGCAATAGATCTCACTGCCAATTATACTTTGATAAGAAGATACAGTACGCTTTATCTGGAAAAAAGGAAGAAAAAGATAGAACCCTACCAGTATAGAATAAAGGTGGGAGAAAAAATCTACATTAAAGAGGCTGATCTTTATATAAAATCTTATATTGAAACAGAATATACATTAGATAAATTAAAAGATGAAAAGAAAAAAGTCTGTTTTCAGATAGATAATATGGAAGACGCTGTCTTCATTATAAGAAACAGAAGAAGAGGAGACAGATTTAAACCCTTTGGCAGAAAAAAAGAAAAAAAACTTAAGGATGTTATGATAGACTTAAAAATACCTTCAGATATGAGGGAAAACATACCGCTGGTTGTTTTTGGGAATAAAATATTGTGGATTGCAGGATATAAAAGATCGGCATATTTTCCTGTAACTGGAGAAGGTAAAAAGCTAATATGTTTTGAATTAGAGGAGGTATAGATGCAGTTTTCTAAAAGCCTTTTAATTTGGTTTTTAATAGGGGCTTTAATGATATTTGCCTTTAATATGTTCAGTGCAAAACCTTCATTTGAACATAAAGTTTCATTTACTGAGTTTGTTGAGATGGTAAATGAAGGGAAGATAAAGGAAGCTACCGTTAAAGGTGAAGAGATAGTTGCTATTTCAGAGAACGGAAAGAAGATAGAAACAGTTATACCTGAAGGTTACGACAAGATATACGATATCCTTTCTGAAAATAATGTCCAGATAACTGTTGTTCCGCAGGAGAAAAGTGGTTGGCTGGCAACATTACTAATATCATGGCTTCCAATTCTCCTATTTATAGGTTTATGGATATTTATGATGAGACAGATGTCTGGAGGAAGTAATAGAGCTTTTTCATTTGCAAAATCCAAGGCAAAAGTTTATCTGGAAGAAAAGCCCAATGTAAAACTTGACGATGTTGCTGGTATGGACGAAGTAAAAGAGGAAGTAAAAGAGCTTATAGACTATCTTAAAGAACCTCAAAGATTCCAAAAGTTGGGAGGAAGAGCACCAAAAGGGATACTTTTATATGGTGATCCTGGTGTAGGAAAAACATTACTTGCTAAGGCGATAGCAGGAGAGGCAAACGTACCGTTCATATCTATATCTGGCTCAGATTTTGTGGAAATGTTCGTTGGTGTAGGAGCTGCAAGGGTAAGAGATCTTTTTGAAACAGCAAAAAAACATGCTCCATGCTTAGTATTTATAGATGAGATAGATGCTGTGGGTAGAGCAAGAAGCGGCGTCGGATTTGGTGGCGGACATGACGAAAGAGAACAAACATTAAACCAGCTTCTTGTTGAACTTGATGGATTTGACTCAAGTGAAGGTATTATTGTTATAGCGGCGACAAATAGACCAGATATACTTGATCCAGCTCTTTTAAGACCAGGAAGATTTGATAGGCAGATCTCTGTTCCAAAACCTGATGTTAAAGGAAGATATGAGATACTTAAAGTTCACGTAAAAAAGAAAAATATACCCTTAGGTGACGATGTTGATCTTATGGTTATAGCAAGGGGAACACCTGGATTTTCAGGAGCTGATCTTGCAAATGTTGTTAATGAAGCAGCACTGCTTGCCGCAAGAAGAAGAAGGGAAAAGGTCGGTATGAAAGAGTTTGAAGATGCTATGGATAGAATAATGATGGGTCTTGAAAGAAAAGGAATGGCAATAACGCCAGATGAGAAAGAGAAAATAG
>Ga0256914_1000387_pt1 | contig 43345 bp, 38 predicted proteins | sample HulkmetaG_FD_191571 | JGI IMG/M metagenome (GOLD analysis project Ga0256914, IMG submission 191571) | Hydrothermal chimney microbial communities from Main Endeavour vent field at the Juan de Fuca Ridge, Pacific Ocean - Hulk | ecosystem: Environmental > Aquatic > Marine > Hydrothermal vents ...
TGGTATATGTCATACCAAATAAAAATTCATTTTTTATTGATGAACTTTGTGAACTTTTAATTAGATTTCGTTCTTTTTCTTTTAGAAAAAAGATTTTTTCAAATTTTGAAATTGTTAATGGATTTGGTGCTTTAAAAGTTATTGAATCTTTAAAAAGAGGAAATTGATATATGTTCGGAACAGATCAGAATAAGGTTTTGATAGTTGCTGAACTTTCAGCTAATCATTTGCAAAATTTTGATTTGGCTTTAAAAACCGTAGAAGCTATGGCCAAATCTGGAGCTGATGCTGTAAAAGTTCAGACTTATACGCCAGATACTATTACTATAAAATGTAATTCTTCCGATTTTTTAATAAAACATGATACTATATGGGATGGTAAGACACTTTATGATCTCTATCAGAAGGCTTATTTGCCATGGGAGTGGCATTATAAACTTAAGTCTTTAGCTGAAGATTTTGGACTCCTCTTTTTTTCTACACCATTTGATAAAACAGCTGTAGATTTCCTGGAATCATTAGATGTTCCATTTTATAAAATAGCTTCTTTTGAAATTACAGATATTCCTCTTATTGAATATGTAGCCTCAAAAGGAAAACCAGTAATTATTTCTACAGGGATAGCTACTTTATCTGATATTGAATCTGCTATATTAGCTTGTCATAGAATGAAAAATTATCAGATAGCTCTTCTTAAATGTGTATCTTCTTATCCTACTTCATTAAATGAGGTCAATCTTCGTAGTATCCCTTATCTCGAAAAAATTTTTAATGTTGTAGTTGGTTTATCAGATCATACTCTAAGTTTTTCAGTTTCTGTAGCAGCAGTAACTTTAGGGGCTAAGATAATAGAAAAACACTTTATTCTTGATCGTTCTTTGGGTGGTCCAGATGCTGCTTTTTCTTTGGAGCCTGATGAATTTAAACGTATGGTTTTAGCTATTCGTGAAATAGAAGAGGCTTTAGGGGAAAGTTCTTATAAATTATCAGAGAAACAAGTTAAAGCAAGAGTTTTTTCTCGCTCTTTATATGTTGTGCAGGATGTTAGTGCTGGAGATATTATTTCGGAATCGAATGTTCGTTCTATTCGTCCTGGTTATGGATTGCATCCTAAATATTTGAAAGATATTATTGGTAAAAAATTTCGTAAATCCTTATCTAAGGGTACTCCTTTGCGTTGGGAATATATAGAGTTATAAATTTTTTAGGAGGTTTCTTTCTGTGTATTTTTTTATAAGTGGTATGTTTCGTTCTGGTACAACACTTTTGGCACGAATGTTAAATGCTCATCCTGAAATTGTTTGTCTTTCTGATCCGTGTTTGCCTTTTTTTAAATACTTTCGTAGCTATATTTCTTTAAATCTTGGTTTAAATATTTCTCCTGAATCTCCACTTGATGATTATTATTATAAACCTGAAATGTTGTCTTTATTTAATCTTATTCAAGAATCTGATTTAGATTGTAAAATTCCTTTGCGATGGAAAGATTCTATAAAAGAAGACATTATAAAATATGGTTATCCTTATTCACCTCTTATAATGGATGATATAAAAGAACTTTCTGTTACTACTTTTAAGAACCTTTTGCAAGACATTTTGGACTTAGGATATACTGTTTATGGAAAAAATAAAAAACCTAAATTGATAGGATTTAAAGAAGTCTGGACTGATGAATTTATTCCTCCTTTAATTCGTACTTTTAATGATATAAAAATTTTGATTCTTTTGAGAGATCCAAGAGCAGTTTCTTCTTCAAAAAATATTACGTCTGATAAATATCCTTGGCTTTTTCTAGCTAGACAATGGAGGAAATTAGCTGGATTAGCTTTTCATTATAAAAATATTTTTTCTGACCGTGTTTTGTTAATTTATTATGAAAAACTTATTTCTAATCCTGAAAAAGAGATTTATCGTATTCTTGATCATTTAAATCTTTCTTTTCATCCAAATTTGTTGGATTTTTCTAAATATTTAGATGGATTTAATCGTCCATGGATTCAAAATACTTCTTATGGTAACGGTCTTCAAGGATTTAATAAAGATTCTATAACCCGTTGGAAATCATTTTTGACTTGTGATGAAGAGAATTTTATTAAACTTATATGTGGCCCGGAGATGTATCTTCATGGTTATTTGTCTTCTTTTAGTTTTAAAGGTTTGCCTTTTTTTATTAATAATCCATTATGTTTTTCTTTATCTGAGATAGCATTATGGATAAAAAAATATTCATCTGTAAATCCTGTGGATGTTTCTTTGGAGACTTCAAAAGAATATCTTAGAAAGTCGCTTTTTATAACAAAATCTGAAAATATAGATTTAATTAAAATTTCTTTTTTATTTGAAAACATTTTTTATCAGGCATCCAAAGGTTATCAAGAATAAAATATGTCTTATTCCATTTCGAGCATTAAATATTCTTTTATAGGTCAATCTATTTTGGATCTTGAGAGGGTTAAATCTTTTTTAAAGAAATTTTGGAAATTAAATCGTGTTACCGTTTCTGAAGAAAATACGAAAGTAATAAATTATATCTATGATGTTACTAAAGCATTGGCAAAATCTAAAGTAATATCTGCTAGATCCGGGGAACAAATTCTCAGTTGGATTGTACCAAAAAATTGGCAAGTATTTGAAGCTTCATTATTGACAAAATCAGGCAAAAAAATTGCGGATTTCAATGAAAACCCGTTGTTTTTATGGTCTTATTCTGTTCCATATCAAGGAATAGTATCTAAATCAGAATTAAAAAAACATATTTATACGATAGAGCATCGTCCGTTTGAGATACCTTATCATTATATCAATGCCTATAGATATAACGTACGTGATTGGGGCTTTTCTCTTCCTGGAGATATTTGGAAATCCATTTCTAGAATTAAAAATTTTTATGTTAATATTAAAGCTTCTTTAGATGAAGGAGAGTTAAAGATAGTAGATATTTATTTGCCTGGTAGATACAAAGATACGATCTGTTTTTTTGCTCATACTTGTCATCCTGCACAGGTTAGTGATGGTTTAGCTAATGTTTCTATTCTTTTAGAAATTTTTTATTGGCTTTCTTCATTAAAGCAGCGTAAATATTCATATAGATTTATTTTTGGTCCCGAATATTTTTCTGCAGCTCTTTTTTTATCTAAAGCTTCTCCTTCTGACATTTCTTTTATTAAGGCTGGATTATATCTTGATATGTTATCTAATAATCAGCCATTAGCTTTTCAAAGATCTTCTTTCTTTGATTCTCCTGTGGATCAAGCTATTCGTAATGTCCTTCGTTCTCATACTTTAAATTTGTTGGAATATAGTTACCGTAGTTTGTGGGGTAATGATGAGATGTTTTATGAATCTCCACCTTATAATATTCCTGTTTCAGGACTTGGTAGATTAATGCATCGAGAATATCATTTCAGTAGCGATAATTTTGAAAATATCAATTTTTATCACATAAAAGAATCTGTTTGGATTTTGCAAAAAATTATTCAAATTTTGGAAAACGATTGTATTCCTTATCTTCTTTATCATGGTCCCCTATATTTATCTCGCTATTCTTTTGATAAATATTTATATCAATCTGATTTGTTGAAATATATCGAACAAATACAATGGGAGGCTTTTTCAGGCAATCCTCTTCTCTTTATTGCAGAAAAATATCATATAGATTTTTTTGAATTGTTGCATTTTTTTGAAATTCTAAAAAGACAAAAATTATGTCGCTTTAAAAAGCAATTTTCACATTTTAATTTTTGGGAGAAAAAAAGAGAAAGAAATGTCTAAGTTAGCTCTTGGAACAGCTCAGTTTACCATGTCTTATGGTGTAGCTAATAGAAGAAATTTTATCCCTCTCGATGAGTTATATCTTATCCTTGAAGAAGCTTATAGAAATAATATAAGACTAATTGATACTTCCCCTCTTTATGGTAATACAGAAGCTGTTTTAGGAGAAATTTGTTCTACTAAAAATTTGTCTTTTTCTATTATTTCTAAATTGCCCTTCATAAATCATTTGTCTGATATCGACTTTTTAATTCTTTCCACTTTGAAAAATTTGAAATTGAAGGTTTTGGAAGGATATTTGATTCATCATTTTTCTCTTTTTTTAGAGAAACCTAATATATGGAATTATCTATTATTTTTTAAAAAAAAGGGTTTAATCAAAAAATTGGGTTTTTCTATTTATCATCCGTATGAATGGCAAGAAATAACAAAGAGAGACATCATACCAGATTTGATTCAAATTCCATTGAGTATCTTCGATCAAAGATTTATGGAATTTATACCCGAAATGATCTCTTTGGGAGTAGAGATTCATGTTCGTTCTGTTTTTTTACAGGGTTTGATATTCTTATCTCCTGATAATTTCCCTTCTGATTTTAATATTTTACGTTCCAAATTGTCGGATTTGATCGATATTTCTTTAGAAAACAATCTCACTCTTTTAGAACTTTTTCTTGGTTTTGCTATAACCACACCCGGTATTTCCAAAGTAATAGTTGGAATAGACAGTTTAAGTCAATTTAAAGAAATACTGTCTGCTCTTTCTAAAGTAAGAGCAGTAAGTTATCTAAGAAATGATTTACAAAAATATCAGATAGAAAGAGAAGATTTAATAGTGCCTTATTTATGGCCTCAAGATTTGGTCAAAACTTGATTTGATTCCCTTGGAGGCAACATGCGAATAGGCCTGGTTGTCCAAGCTCGGACCGGCTCAAGTCGTTTCCCCAATAAGGCCTTAATCCCATTGGGGGGACAACCTGCGCTGTCTTGGTGTCTGAAACGCCTCAAAGGATTTCCTGGTCCCAAAATTTTGGCCACTTCCGATTTAAAAAGAGATGCTGTGTTAGCAGATCTGGCCTGGGAAGCTGGTTTTGAGGTCCTGAGAGGAGCAGAAGAAAACGTTCTTTCTCGCTTTGCGGCGGCGGTTCGTTTTTTCGGGTTGGATGTTGTGGTTCGAGTAACGGGAGATTGTCCGTTAATTGATCTAAATCTAGTTAATTATGCTGTCACAGTTTTTAAAAAAAAGAAGCCCGTCTATTTACAACTTATCTGGGTAATAGATGGATTCGATGTGGGGGTGATTGAGGCTCGAGCTCTTTTGGAAGCTTCACAAAAAGCTTTTTTACCCTCTGAAAAAGAGCACGTTACTCCTTATTTAAAAAAGTTTTATTCTTCTCGTTGTTTAGAAGAACCTTATGGTTCTTCTGATCTATCATATTGTCATCTAAGTTTAGATTATCCTGACGATTTGGAAACTATTTCAGAAATTTTAAAATATTTTGATTATAGATTAGATTTTACTTATGAAGATGTTGTTGATTTGTTAAAAAAAGATCCAGAATTGCTACAAAAGTCTTTACGTCATCTTCCAAATGAAGGATATCAAAAAAGTTTGAATGTTGACCGTAAATTCCTTAAAAATGCAATAAAACCTTTGTCTTTTAATAGAACTTTAGATTTTTTTTATAATGTCAAGCAATATATACCCTTAGCTTCTCAAACTTATAGTAAGTCTTATTATCTTTATAGCTTGGGTTCTTCACCGCTTTTTGTGAAAGAGGCAAGTGGTTGTAAAATCCGTGATATAGAAAATAAAATTTATACTGATTATACAATGGCATTGGGGGCTTGTATTTTGGGTTATGCTTATGAAGATATTAACCGTGCCGTTGAAAAACAGATTCGTAAAGGTGTAATATTTAGCTTGCCACATATTCTTGAGTCTGAAGTAGCAGAGATCCTTTGTGAATTTATTCCGTGTGCTCAAATGGTCCGTTTTGGAAAAAATGGTTCAGATGTTACAACAGCTGCTATTCGTTTGGCACGTGCTTATACAGGTCGCGATTTTGTTGTATGCTGTGGTTATCACGGTTGGCATGATTGGTATATATCTTTAACAAATCGTTCTGCTGGCATTCCAAAATCTATAGCAGATTTAAGTCTATCTTTTGAATATAACAATCTTGAATCTTTAGAAAATTTGTTTGATGAATATCATGATAAGATTGCATGTGTTATAATGGAGCCGGTTATTCTTGAAGATCCTATGCCAAATTTTTTGGAAAATGTAAAGAAATTGTGTGAAAAAAATGGAGCCCTTTTGATATTTGATGAAGTTTTAACTGGTTTTCGCTTTGGTCTTTCTGGTGCCCAAGGATATTACAATGTTGTTCCACATTTGGCCTGCTTTGGTAAAGCTTTGGGGAATGGTTTTCCAATTTCAGCCCTCGTTGGTTTAAAAGATATTATGTCTTTATTAGAAAAAGAAGTCTTCTTTTCTTTTACATTTGGTGGAGAATGTGCTTCTCTGGCTGCTGCTAAAGCTTGCTTGCTAATTTTGCAAGAATTAAAAGTGCCTGACTATATTTCTTCTCTTGGAAAATTATTCATCAATAAATTGAAAACTATTTTAGTCGATTTATCCCTTCAAGATATCCTTGAATTAAAAGGCTTTCCAGTCCGATTTGTCCTTTCTTCTCCTTTGTCTATTAAATGGGAAATTTTTTCTTTCCTTCAGCAAGAAATGGCTAGAAGAGGGGAGTTATTTTCTGGATCTTTTAATTTATCTTTTTCTCATAATGTTGATATTATTGATGAAACTTTAGATAAGTACTATGAAGTTTTTCGTTTATTAAAATATATAATAGAATATGATCTTTTGAGAGAAGTCCTTCATGGAACTCCTGTTCAGCCTATCTTAGAATTGAGAAAATAATGATTTTTAAATTAATCGATAAAAAGCTTTTCTTCCTAATCTATCTCTTATATTTGGTTCTATTTTTTCTAGTTCGTTCTTGATGTTATAATCTTTAAGTTTTTCTAGATTTTTTTGCGCTTCATTTAAGAAAGAAAAAATTTCTTTTTTAAAATTGTCATAGAAATCTGGTAAATCAGTCTTTCTACAAAGAAAACTATATGATATACAATATCTTCCAAAATGTAATAAACTTCCTTTGAAAAGTGTTGCGCTTATTGGTTTGTTTAAAGACCATTGTTGTATATATTTTGAATATGTATCAAAGGTCTGTAAAATTTCTTTATGATTAGTAATTTTTCTGTCTATTATGTTTTTAATCCTTAATAAATTTTCTTTGGTTTCTGTTGTAAGATCTTTGATAATTTGTTTTGTATTTATTTTGTATTTCTTCCACGCTGATCTATCAATTTCTATTTTTGCTTTTTGGGAATCTATTTTAGTAGATAATGGAATAGGTATTGTTCCTTTGATGGTTAATATTGGATTTATGTGATATATTCTAATTTTTTCTTTTCTTTTGTTTTCTATCAAAGCTTCAATAACTTTTTTTGTGTAGAGAAAATCATCAATAGTATAAACTATTTTTCCATCTTCTCTTTTGAATTCTCTAATTTTTTTGTTAAATTTAAATTTTTCTGGATTTTGATAGTATACGGTGTTTTGAGCATGATGATTTTTTTCGTTCAAAAATCCCAGATCTACTCCTAATAAATATATTTCTTTAAATCCAAATTCTATTGCAATAGCCAAACCCGTATTAACAACAGTTGGATTACAAAACAACAAAGGTTTACATTTAAGATGTTTTTCTAGTATATATCCTCCAACATCATTAAATTTTAGAAACATAATAGAATTTTTACTTAGTTTAAAAACATCTGGATCCATACAATTTGGAGCAATTATAGGAATCTTATTTAAATATTCTCTTGAAATTTCTTTTAATGATAAATATGTAGAATGTGTTCTTTCTATTTCTATATGAATATCAGGATATATGTCCTCTTTTTCTAATGCTTTTATCGCTGAACCGCAAGAAAATATTGTTATATCATTTTGGTATTTTTTTAGCCATTCAATTCCTTCATCTAAAGATGGTCCAGATCCTACCAAACATACCGATCCTTTATTTATCCGTTTAGGTTTTAAAATAGGAATTTTTCTTTCTACATTTTTAAATGTATGAATTATTGATATAATTTCGTCATCATAAAATCCCCACCCTCTTAATAAAGGATGTGCATGATATTTAAAATACTTTTCAAAATTTTCCCAAAAATTACTATAAAACATAGAAAAATTATAGAAGAACGTCATTCTTAAGATTTTATTATTTTTCCAGAAATACTCTAAGACCTTTTTAGCTAATATTTCTGGATCCTTATCATATAAAATGATAATTTCTTTTCCTTTGTCACTGAATTTATTCAATATTTTTTCCCAATCTATGGTATAAAGACTGGGTTTTATAAGATCTGTAGAAAAGTCTAATAGAATTAATAAATCAATATCTATTTTTTCTACTATTTTTTCTATATGGTGTCCAAATAATATGCCTTCTATCATTAAAGTGTGAATATATTTTCCATCAAATTTATAATCATTTTCTATATCGTATTCCTGAATCAGTCTTTGGAGCTTCTCTAAATGTGAATGAAAAATTGTATTTATATTAAATTCTTCTTGTGGAAATGCGATTTTAATTTTGCGAGGATTTTTTAAAAAATTTTCTACTTGTTGATAACTAAAAAATTTAGGATGCGTTGGATAAACAAATTGTCCATTAACAATAAGATTATATTGATTTTCTGAAAGAATACTAAGTTCTATGTTTATTTCTGGATCTTCTTCTTGAAATCTTTTGGATATTGTTGGGAAACAGCGCCGAAAAAGATTCGTGTTTTTGAGATATCTTTCTTCTAATTCTCTGAGCAAACGCATAAGGGCTCTCCGAGGTAGTCTGTTAAAAGCCCTTCGGCCTGAATCTAAAAGGGCTTTAATTTATTGCGAAATAAAATATGTTTGATCAAATAAATCGATCGATTTTGAGATTTGCCTTTTGAGCGCTTGGCTTGAGACTTAAAGATGTCTATTTTCCTTCATTAGAGATTCCTCATCGAAAAGGAGGGGGAGATGCGTATTCAAATTGAGCTTTATTATGAATCCCAATGGGTTGCCAGGGGTGAGGGAATTTATGTTACCGCTTCTTCCCTTCTCGAATTACAGAAGCGTTTGGCCCTTTGTCTGGATGAGAAAGATCTTCCTGCTCCGAGAGAGATAAGGGTGATTTTCGATCGAAGTCGGGCCCCTTCTTGGGTCCTCAGATACCTAAAGACCGAACAGGAGTTCTGCTGGAAGCTCTAGATCCTTCTCTTGCACGGGGCCGAGTACCACCAGCGCCGGACGGTGTCGAAAGATTTTTTCGGCAAATGAAGGTAATTCTTCAGGGGTTAACGCTCTCAGTCTCTGGAGGGTCTCTTCGTAAGGGATGTAACGTTTGAATAGTATCTCGTTTCTGGCAAGTCTTGTCATCCTGGTGTCAGGATTGTCAGAGGAGAGCAGGAGAGCGCTTTTCAAATGAGCCAGGGCGGCTTCGAATTCCTCTTGAAGGATCTTTCCCGCTATCAGGGCCTTGATCTCTCGAAGAATAACCTCCAGGGCCTCCTTGAGATCCTTTTTTTCGACCGCAGCATAAACTCCTAGAACTCCAATATCTTCGTAAAGTGAAAGATAAGAATAAACCGCATAAGCCAGTCCTCTTCTTTCGCGAATTTCTTGGAAGAGACGGGAGCTCATGTTACCACCCAGCAAGGTATTAAAGAGCATGGCCGCGTAGCGTTGTTCGCTGGTGGCTCCAGGAGTGGGAACACCCAGAACAAAGTGGACCTGTTCGAGATCTTTTTCGTAAACCCCAAGCCCTGGCCGGGGCTTGGGCGTTTTCCGTGGGGGCCTCATCTCCGGTGGGAGGAGAGAAAAATGAGGTTTTATTAAGTCCAGAAGATCTTTGTGGTCCAGGTCTCCCGCAGCAGCCACCACCACTTGGGGCCCCGTATAGGAACGCTTGAAATAATCTTTTAGCTGTTTCCGATCAAATCGGGATACCGTTTCCCAGGTTCCCAGAACAGGGCGGCCGAGGGCCTCGTTTCCCCAAAAAAACTGACCAAAAAGCTCATGTATCAATTCTTCGGGAGAATCTTCAACCATGTTGATCTCTTGTCGGATGATCTGTTTTTCCCTCTCTATGTCTTCCGGATCGAAACGGGAATGAAGAAAGAGATCGATCATCAGCTCTACCAGTTCGGGAAGATCCTCTGGCAGGACCTTGGCGTGAAGGCAGGTGTTTTCTCGCGAAGTGAAGGCGTTAGAGTAACCACCCAAGCGATCCATCTCTTTGGCGATCTCCAGCGCCGAGCGGTGTTCTGTGCCCTTGAAGAGCATGTGTTCGATGAAATGGGTGATGCCATTTTCTTTCGGTCTCTCGTCCCGGCTCCCCACGTTTACCCAGATTCCAAAGGAGACCGTGGGAAAGCCCTCGATTTCTTCGCTCAGGATGCGCACCCCGTTGGATAGCTGCATCTTGTGGAAACGCACTTTCATGACGGCGGGAATTAACCGAAGCTAGGTCCTGGGGTCAAGCCTTTTGGCCTTCAATTTTTCATCATGGCGGGCAATACGTTTGATCTTTCTTTCCACTCGCGACCAAAACGTCTTTTCTCTGGTCCAAGGCAAGTAGGAGCCATAGATCTTGAGAAATTCCTCCTCGAAGACACGGGCTTCCCTGGAGGAGAGGATGTCTCTGGCGGAATAGAATAATTCGGCCAGATCTTTGATGATCCATCTTCTTTTAGGAGAACGTGCCCACCGGAGACGTTGGAGATCGATGATGGTCAAGCGTTGTTCTTTTTCGTCCCAAAAAAAGTGGCAAAGATAAAAATCTTGGTGAGAATAACCTCTGGCGTGGAACCGTCCGGCGGTTTCTGCCAGACGTGAGACTATCTTGAGGGATAATTCTTTGCGAAAAAGATCTTCGAGTCTTTGCCCCCGGGCCGCTTGAAAGAGGGTGAAAGCCCTGCCACGCCAGAAGTTTCTTTCTATTCCCAGGCACACGGGAAGGGGTACAGAGAAACCCGCCCGCAAAAGCTTGAATGCCCCTTCCCATTCTGTTTCGGCCCCGCTCTTTCCCCAACGAGGAAGGCGAAAATAGCGTTTCAGATAATAAGTCTTTCCATCCAGGGTGAAAGTCCGGATCTCACGATCCCTCTTGCGTTTGAAAGGGCGGGCCCGCAAAGACCAAAAATCTTCAAAGGTGAGAAGACCCAGGCGGGAAAGTGTTAGACTCATAGCGGGGTTGATGAAGACCTTCTTCATGCCATCTCCCTTAGGGCTCTCACCCTGCGTTTGAGTCCCTCGATGGCTGTCCAATCGGGCTCTGTCAGACAGGGGAAGGCCGTGTTGTTGTGATAAAGGGGATCTTCGTCCAGGGGGTAACGTGAAACCTGGCGTGCCTCTTCGTAGAGTGGTGTTCCCGGAATGGGACTGTATTCTGCCAAATAGGGGCTTCCTCCAGAGGCTGCCACAAACTCTGCCGAACGCCAAACCTCCTCAAACCCCTGTCCGGGAAGACCCCAGAGGAGATAGACTCCCAGCTCCCGTTTTTTGAAACCGGCCTCGCGCATGTAAGCCAAAGTCTGTCTCAGCTCTTCGGCTTCTACTTTACCATCCAGCTCCCGGTGACGTTCAGGGTTTAAGGTTTCAAACCCGAAACGGATGGTTACAAAACCCGCTCGACGGAGGAGACGGGCCACTTCTTTGGTCACCAGACGCACGTGAAGGGCGTTTGGCGTGTGGAAACGAACTTTTAGACCGCGGTGCAGAATTTCCTCCAGGATAAGGGCCAGGTGTCCTTCGAAGTTTACCAGAAGAGCATCGTCGTAGAAGGCAAAGTCTTTGACGCCAAAGCGTTCGTGCCAAAATTTAATTTCCTCCACCACTTCCCGGGGTGGTCTCTGCTGAAAGACGGGGTTGAGGATCCGTGAGGCACAATAACGACACGCAAAGGGGCAGCCAAAGCTGGTGGCTATCACCACGTAGGGTAGATTCCTCAACAGGTCGAACACCGGGTAAGGATGGGGAGGGGTCGTCCCCGAGGCAACGGTCTTTTCTTCCACCACTTTCAATACCTTCTCCAGCCCACCCGGGACAACTTCGGCTCCTTCCAAAACAATTCGGGCGTGTTCCGGACAGAGGGTCACATAGAGTCCGCCGACTATCACAGGGGTCTCAGGATAAACTCTTTTTATGAGCCGGACCGTTTCCACTACCCCTGGATACCAATAGGTCATCAAGGAGGTGACCACAAAGAGCTGTGGTCTTCCCAATCGTTTTAATTCTTTTAGAAAGAGGGAAGTTGGGAGACCATAGCGGGCAAAATCGCGCGGTACGTCTCCTAAGGTCCAGGGCTTGGGAATTTTTTGGCGAAAATAATGTCCTGTGCCATAGAGACGGCGTTTGGGCAGTCGGGGGAGTTCCGGATGAAACGGGTCCAAGGCGTCGATCAAAGCCACCTCATATCCTCTGGCCCGCAAAATGGCCCCCAGACGGAGGAGTCCAAGGGGTTTGGCCCACAAGTCGTAGGCTGCAAAGTCATAGATCCAGGGATTAATGAGGACAATGTCAGGCATCTTTGGGGGCTGATTCCCGTTTGACCCACACCTCTAGCTCGTCAAGACCGGTCTTGGTGGCGCGACGCACTTGAAAACGTATCGGACCAAACTCAAAGGTCTCTCCCACCTCTGGAATACGTCCTGCCAATTTGAGAATGAAGCCTCCTACGGTTTCGTAGTCACCGGTTGGAAGATTGAGGCCCAATTCTTCGTTGGCCTTTTCTATCTCTAGCCAGGCTTTTACCAAATAGTGGTTCTCAGCCAGTTTCACATAGGGCACGAGTTTCTGGTCGAATTCGTCCCAGAACTCACCGAGGACCTCTTCCACCAAGTCTTCGATGGTTACGATACCTACGGCCTGGCCGTATTCGTTGACTACCACGGAAAGGGTTTGCCCGGTCTTTTGCATCTCGGCAAGCAGTTCAGCGGCGGCCTTGAACTCCGGTACGAAACTCACCTCTCGCATGAAGAGCTTAACGGGCTGATTTGTATCTTCTACATCCAACAGGTCCATGGCCAGGAGCATTCCAACGACCTGGAAGCGTTCTTCCCGGAAGACCAGAAGACGCGAAAAACCACTCTGGACAAAGAGTTTGAGGGCTTCTTCAACCGTGGCAAACTCCTCAAGGCCTTTTACCCAAATGAGAGGGATCATTACCTGGGCCGCGGTCTTTTTGGAAAAGTCCAACAAGCGACTGATGAGTCGCCGTACGCTGGGATCGAGCACCTCTTCGGAGCAGACGAGGAGACGAATTTCTTCTCTGGTTACCGCAGGCAGACGTCTACTGTCTTCGGTTCGGGTAAAAAAAGAGATGAGCCGGGCCACCAGAAAGATGGCCGGATAAGCCAGACGGCTGAAGAGATAAATAAGCGGAGCCACCCTGGGAGCCAGACGGGTGGCCTGTTGCTGGGCCAGGCTCTTCGGTATCATCTGACCGAAAAGGAGCATGCTAGGCGGGAGGATACACACCGCCAAGACCCCCCCAAAACGCGGAAAGACCTCCAGCAAGAAGGCCGTGGTCAGGACGCTGTTTCCAATGACTGAAAGATTGAGTCCTAGCAAGGTGGTGGTGAGGAGCCATTCAGGATCCGAGAGGAGCTTAAGGGCAAGTCTGGCCCCGAAGCTTTTGCGGGCCAAGCGTTTAAGCCGACTTTCGTCTGCCGCCACCAGGGCAATCTCCGCTCCGGCAAAGAAGGCTTCAAGAAACAGGAGGACAAGATAGGTGAGGAGTCCCAAAAGATAGTTCATGAGAGCCTTTCCACCCGAATGAGTTGGACTCTGGTGCCTTTGACCTTCTCGGCCACGAAACGAAAGCCGTAGGCCTCCCGGCTCATGCCAGGCTGGGGCAGCTCTCCAAAAAGTGAGAGCACCAGTCCACCCATGGTCTCAAATTCTTCTGAGGGGAGTTCGGCTCCAGTGAGACGATTGAATTCTTCCACGCGCAAGCGGGCAGAGACGAGATAGACCCCCGGGGCCAATTCCCGAAAGGGGGCCTCACGGCGATCAAATTCGTCGTAGATCTCTCCAAAAAGCTCTTCAAGCACGTCCTCCAGGGTGACCAATCCCACGATGGTGCCATATTCATCCACTACCAAGGCCAATTTTTGACGTCTCTTTTGAAATTCCTCAAGGAGTGTGCGGGCTCGCATCATTTCCGGTACAAAAAAGGGTGCACGTACGAGATCTGCCAGTTTTCGGGCCTTTTTTTCCAAGCGCCAGCGCAAAAGATCCTTGACGTGCAGGATGCCTAACACACGGTCCAGGTCTCCCCGGTAAACCGGAATCCGGGAAAACCCTCGGCTCTTTATCTGACGTACCAGTTCTCTGGTGATCGGGGCATCTTCTAGGGCAAATATTTCCCGTCGCGGGGTCATGATGGCTGAGACCGGAATTTCCTGGATTTCTAGGAGACCGTAAATGAAGCGCCTTTCCTGTTCTCCAAGCAATCCGGCCTGGTAACTCTCTTCCACCAGGTGGAGGAGGTCTTCTTCGGAGAGTTTCATTTGCTCTGGGGGTTGCACCCCCATAAGTCGCAAGAAGACATTGGTGAAGAGCAGCATCACAGCTCTTATCGGAGAGAAGAGGGTGACAAAGACCCGCAAAGGGGGGGCCAAAAGACAGGCCATCTGCTCTCGGCGCCGGAAACCCAAAACCTTTGGGACCAGGTCTCCTCCCAGAAACAAGATGACCGTCATTACGGGATAGGCCAGCCATTCTCCCTCTGCCCCAAAGAGACGTAAGAAAATCATGGTGGCCACGGAAGAGGAAATGATGTCCGAGAATTCGTTGCCGATAAGGATGGTGGCCAATACCTTACGGGGACTCTTAAGGAGGGAAACCGCGAGCCGACAGGAACTTCGTGGATGTTCTTTGAGTCGCAGCTGGTCCAGACGGGAAAGAGAAAAGAGGGCTGTTTCAGAGCTGGTGAAAAAGCCCGAAAAGAGGACCAAAAGACCAACCAAAAAGGCGTAGAGATAAATTTCCGTCTCTGGACTCAGACTCCACATGTTGCTATAGTCTTTCAGCACTCTCCATGAGCCGCAATATTCTCTCAACTATCATCGGGTTTTTACTGGCGGGCGTAGTCATCCTCCTTACGGTAAGACTCTATCTTCCCTTCTTTCAACCCATCACCTGGGCAGCGGTCTTGGCCCTTTTCCTCCATCCCGTCAATCGACTTTTACGGCGGCTCCTGAAAGGGCGTCGGGGACTGGCGGCGATCTTACTGTGTCTGGCCCTGGTGGCCTTCGTTTTCGTACCTCTTGTCTTTGCAGTTACGAGCCTCACCTCTCAGGCCATCGATCTTCTTACCGAAATCAAGAGCCGGCTTGAAGCCGGTACCCTGATCGTCTCCCTTACCCCTGATCCTGAAAAGTATCCGCGTCTTTATTCCCTGGGGCGCTTTTTTTTCGAACGCCTAGAAATTTACCAGAAAGATATCCAGTCCGCCCTTCTCACCGCGGCTTCAACTGCCGGTCAGTTCCTCCTGGCCCGGGGCACGGCCATCTTTCGCAACACGGTGAACCTCATTCTTCAGGTGGTCTTCATGATCTTCACCCTCTTTTACCTCTTTCGTGATGGGGAACTCTTCGTGGCTGGCATCAAGCGTCTGCTTCCGGTTTCAGAAGAAGAGGCAGACCGCATCGTGGACAAAGTCCAGCAGGTCATCGAAGCCACTCTCTACGGATCTCTTCTTACGGCCCTGGCCCAGGGCGGACTGGCTCTCATCATCTATCTTATCCTGGGGGTGAGTTCTCCCCTTTTGCTTGGTCTCCTTACGAGTCTGGCCTCTTTCATCCCGCTGGTGGGCACGGCCATTGTCTGGCTCCCGGTGGTAGTGGTCCTGGCGGTCTCGGGTTCCTATTTCAAGGCGGCCATCCTTTTGGCTTATGGTTCTCTCATCATCAGCCAGATAGATTCTCTCATTCGTCCTTATTTCATCGGTGGTCGGACTGAAATCCACAATCTCTTCATCTTCTTCAGTATCCTTGGAGGACTCAAATTTTTTGGGTTTTTGGGGGTTTTTCTGGGACCCATTCTCGTGGCTCTGAGCCTGTCGGTCCTCGAACTCTATCGCCTCAAGCTTGCCGAGGAACACCATGCCCGAACTCCCGGAAGTGGAGACTATTAGGCGCACTCTGGCCCGACACCTACCGGGACGGCGTATTGATGGGCTCGAAGTGAGATTGCCAAAGCTCTTGCGTCCAGAGCCCAGGACCTTTCGTGAAAAGGTGCTCCACCGGATCTTTGGTGAACCGCGTCGTCAGGGCAAGATCCTTATCCTCCCCCTTGACGGCTTGGCCCTCCTGGTCCATTTTCGTCTCACCGGTCAGCTGGTTTTTCTTGATACCTGTTCCCCGGAACCACCCCACACACATCTCCTCTTTTTTCTTGATGAGGCCCGTTTGGCTTATGCAGATCTGCGCCAGTTTGGCTGGCTCGAAGTAATAGAGGAAAAGGAACTTGTTTCTCATCCGGTTCTCTCTTCGCTGGGGCCCGAACCCTTCTCCCTTTCAGCTGAAGAATTCCATCAGCGCCTCTGTCGCCACAGACGAGGGCTCAAAGCCTTGCTTTTGGATCAGCGTTTCTTGGCGGGGCTTGGCAACATTTACGTGGACGAATCCCTCTTTCGGGCGGCTCTCCATCCCGAACGCCCGGCCAACACCCTTTCGCCTGAAGAGGCCTCTAATCTCCTGCACGTCATCAGGGAGGTGCTATGTCGGGCGATCGAAACCGGGGGGTCATCAGTGCGCAACTACGTGGACGGCGAAGGAAGAGAAGGGAGTTTCCAACTCGAACACCTGGTTTATGGCCGTCGTGGTGAACCCTGTCCCCGGTGCGGTTCTCATATCGTTTACAAACGGGTGGCCAGCCGGGGCACTTACTTCTGCCCCCGTTGTCAGAAAGGTTGAAAACCCAAATAACCTCAAAGAGGCCTTAATATTTTCCCTTTAAGGTGCTAATCTGAATTTAACAGGGCCAGGAGGCGCATAGGGTGACTAAACCATACGTCATTCGTTTAAGCGATATCCTTGATCGGATCCAATCTTATCTGCCTGGGGCAGATACTACGCTTGTTGAAAAGGCTTATGTATTTGCTGCCAAGGCCCATGCCGGGCAGGTGCGCCGTTCCGGAGAGCCCTATCTCTCTCATCCCTTGGCCGTAGCTTACACTTTGGCGGAGATGAAACTTGATCTGCCCACCATCGCCGCAGGTCTCCTGCACGACACCGTGGAAGACGCCGATGTCTCCGTTGAGGATATAAGGCGTCTTTTCGGGGACAGCGTAGCGGAGATCGTCGACGGGGTGACCAAAATCAGTAACCTTCCGGTACGTTCCAAGCTCCACAAGCAAGCGGAAAACTTTCGCAAGATGTTGCTGGCCATGGCCAATGATCTCCGGGTGGTCCTGGTGAAGTTGGCGGATCGTCTCCACAACATGCGCACGTTAGAGTTCCAGCCTGAACACAAGCGTCAGCGCATCGCTCGTGAAACCCTGGAGATCTATGCCCCACTGGCCAGCCGTTTGGGAATAGATTGGCTCAAACAGGAGCTGGAAGACCTTTCTTTTATGTATCTCTATCCCGAAGATTATCGCGTCCTACGTGACGAAGTAGAGCGGGTGGTGGCGGCTCGGCAGGATTTCATCGAGGAAGTAAAGCGCATCATCGCAGAAAAGCTTCAGGAAGAGGGGATTAAAGGGCGGGTCCTTGGCCGGCGTAAACACCTGTATAGTATCTATCGTAAGCTTCAACGCAACAACCTCACCATCGATCAGCTCTATCTGGTCTACGACATCATTGGTTTCCGCATCATCGTCAAAAGGGTCAAGGAATGTTATGAGGTGTTGGGACTGGTTCATTCCCTCTGGAAGCCAATCCCTGGTCGTTTCAAAGACTATATCAATCTTCCCAAGCCCAACATGTATCAATCTTTGCACACTACAGTCATTGGCCCGGGTGGGCGCCAGATGGAGATCCAGATCCGCACCGAAGAGATGGACCGCATTGCAAATGAGGGGATTGCGGCTCACTGGCTCTACAAGGAAGCCAAAATTATCGAAGCAAGTTCAGCCAAGGCCGGGCAACTCGAGTGGCTCTCACGTCTCGTAGAACTCCAGAAGGAACTAAAGAATCCGCGAGACTTTATTGAATCTCTCCGCATGGACCTCTTCCCGGACGAGGTCTACGTTTTCACCCCCCAGGGTGACATCAAAGTTTTGCCTCGAGGGGCTACACCGGTAGACTTCGCTTATGCCATCCATACTGAAGTAGGGCACCATTGCGCCAGAGCCAAAGTAAATGGCCGTCTGGTTCCCCTTGATTATGAACTTCAGACTGGTGACATCGTAGAGATTGTCACCGCCAGCAATCAGAAACCCAGTCGGGACTGGTTGAAGTTCGTCAAGACCAGCCGGGCCCGTAGTCGAATTCGCCAGTGGCTCAAACAGGAGGAAAAACAACGCATTCTTTCTGCTGGTCGTGAGATTCTGGATCGGGAATTTCGCAAGCACAAACTCACCCTCTCACAATTTCTCGACCACCCTCAGGTCGAAGAGGTCCTGAAGGCCTTCTCCTTCAAGGAGGCCGAAGACCTGATCATCGCGGTGGGCTACGGCCGTCTGACGGCACAACAGGTGGTGCGAAAATTTCTCCACCTGATCGAAGGAGAAGAGCCCGAAGAGGCCCTGGTCGTCAAGAAACCCCGTCTTGACCGGGGGGAGGAGACCCTTTCGGTAGAAGGTACCGAAGACGTCCTCTTTCACCTGAGCCGTTGCTGCAAACCCCTTCCTGGGGATGAGGTTGTGGGCTACATCACCCGGGGGCGGGGTATCACAGTACACCGGGCAGACTGCCCCAATGTAAAGACCTTGGATCCGGAAAGGTTAATCGAGGTGCAATGGGAAACAAGCAACGGGGCCATTTACCCGGCTCGTCTGTGGGTGATCACCGCGGATCGGAAGGGGATGTTGGCCACTATTTCCGGGGCCATCAGCGCCTGTGAGGCCAATATCTTAGAGGCCGAGGTAAGAACTACCCCTGACAAAAAGGCCCTCTTTAATTTTCTGGTCGAGGTCTCCGACCGCGGACACCTCGACCACATCATGCAAAGTGTACGGCAGATAGAAGGGGTTATTCGAGTGGAAAGACGGTTCGCCTAATGGACAGCCTTCTGGATTTTGCCGGACTTGATGCAACGGGTACAGACCTTCATCCGCCGGACTTGCCCGTTGGGAAGTTTGACTCGCACTCTCTGGATGTTGGGATACCACCAGCGACCGGATCTTTTGTTAGAATGGCTTACCTTGTGACCGGTGCGAGGCTTGCGACCACAGATCTCACAAATTTTAGACATGGTCCTCCTCCTTATGAGGTGCTCCGGCCTTTATAACGGGATCTTTAATCCTTAGCAACCACCACCAGGCGGGAAAGGACCTCTTCAAAGCCTTCAGCGACAGATTCCGGAGATATCTTTTCGGGAGGGGGCACGTCTTTGATTTCACCCAGTAGTTCGATCCCTGTCTCAAGTGCCCGATCTTTGAGCCTTTTCTGGACCCTCTCGTCTTGATCTGCCCGGTTGATAATGAGCCATTGGCGGGCCCCTCCTGCAAGAGTTCTCAGCCGTTCAAGGGCTTCAAGGGCATTGGTCTCTGGAGTAAGGACAAAGACGACCTTTTCGGCTTTGTCCATCAACCGGGCGGCACTTTCTCCCAGCCCGGGGGCTTCGATTATGACAGGCTTCCCCAGGCGATGAGCTTCCCGTCGCAAATGTTCAGCCAAAAGAGGTCCTCCCATGGCCCCGGGTAAGAGGCGTCCGTAAAAGAGGATCTTTTGATCCTTTTCCAGTCTGTACCATTCTCCCACCTGCATATTGGCCATCTGAAGGGCCCGCTGAGGGCAGTTTCTGGCGCAGACTCCACAGCCCTCACACTCCAGGGGATCGATCCAGAGGTCTTCTTCATAGATGGCTCCAAAAGGGCAATTCTTGGCGCACAGACCACAAGAGGCACAGAGCATGAAATTTCGCAAGGGGACCAACACTTTAAAGGTCTCCTGGGTCTTTTTCTCTCCGTCGAAAAACCGCCAGAGCTGAGGGACTTCCACCTGACCGTCCACCAAGACGGCTTCTTTGAGTTGTTGAAGGAGTCCGCGGATCAACGTCGTCTTTCCGGCCCCTGGGGTGCCAGCCAGGACCATCTCTTTCATGCCACACCTCCTCCTAGGGCCAGAATCTCTTCTAACCTGGAACGCAAACTCCCTTCAGCCTCAAAAAGGCTTTGTCCCGGGGAGAGCGTCCTAAGGAGGGGAATGGGCCAGATCTGAAGTCCAAGAGAGCGAACAAGCTCAGAGACTTCCTCTGGGACCTCTTCAACAAAACTGAGGACTATTCCTCCCGGAAGACCAAATCCCTGTAGGATCTCACCAAAGATTTTTATTTCATCTTCAAGACCTGGATGGAGACAAGTTACGAGCAATAGTCCTTCGGCCTCTTTTACGGTCCGGAGACTGAGGGTCGAAAGCCCAAGCGGGGCCTTGATTAAGGTGGGTTTTTCAGGAAGGATAGGATAGACCTCCTTGAGCTTCCGGGCGAGGTATCCCTCCCAGCCTTCTTCCGGGGCCAGCTTACCAGCGTAAAGGATTAGGTTTCCGTTTCGGACCTTGATGATCTTTCCGCTCTCTGTCTCCTCCCACACGATGGCCCTTTGCGGACAGACTTCCCGACAGGCCCCGCATCCCCGGCACAATCTTCGACGATGGAAAACCCTTCCATCCTCACGTTTGATGACACCGAAATTACAAACCTCGAGGCACTTTCCTACCAGGGTACACTTGGAGGGGTCGATTTCGGTGAGGCGCCGTTTCACGGGTTCCCCTTCCTCTGGGAAGAAAGAAAGGAGCTTTGGGAAGGCGACGTCGATTTCGTAGAGGACGGTCTCCTGCTTTTCAGCCAGCAAGCAGGCAAGAGACCATAATAGCGTGGTGCGTCCGACCCTTCCTTGACTGGCAAGGGCCCCGAAGACCATCTCTACCTCCTTTGAGGAGTTACCAAGTGAAAGTTAAGTCTTTTCGATGAACTGACAATCTCTCGCCTTTTGGAGGGGAATATGGCTAACTTATTTGATGAGGAGGAAAAGATGGCCAAGGTTACGATCATCGGAGGAGGTTTGGCTGGTTCGGAGGCTGCTTGGCAGTTGGTGAAACGCGGGCTTGAAGTACGCCTTTTTGAGATGAGGCCAAAGAAACTCACCCCGGCCCATAAGACGGGCAAACTTGGAGAGCTGGTGTGTTCCAATTCTCTTCGGTCCAAGGAAATCACCAGTGCGGTGGGGCTTCTGAAGGAAGAGATGCGCCGTTTGCGCTCTCTCATCATGGAAGCCGCCCTGGCTAGCGAGGTTCCTGCTGGTAAGGCCTTGGCCGTGGATCGAGAGCTCTTTGCCTCTTACATCACCCAGCGTCTCCTCTCACACCCCCGGCTGGAAATCGTGCGGGAAGAAGTACGAGAGATCCCGAAGCAAGGCGTGGTGATCGTGGCCACGGGTCCGCTTACCTCTGAAGCCTTGGCGGAGGATCTGAAACGTTACACTGGCGAAGATTATTTTCATTTCTACGACGCCATCGCCCCTATTGTCTACGCTGATTCCATCGATTGGGATCGGGTCTTTGTAGCGGACCGTTATCAGGCAGGCGAGGGGGCTTATGTAAACTGTCCGTTGAGTAAAGAGGAATACGAACGCTTTGTGACGGAACTCCTGGCCGCTGAGAAGGTACCTTTCAAGGAATTCGAAAAACCGAAATATTTCGAGGGCTGTCTCCCTATCGAGGTGATGGCGGAAAGGGGGAGGGAGACGCTGCGATACGGACCCATGAAACCCGTGGGGCTTGTTGATCCCCGCACGGGCCGGGAACCTTACGCCGTAGTACAACTGCGGCCTGAGAACCGCGAAAAGACCTTGTACAACCTGGTAGGTTTTCAGACCAAACTCACCTATCCCGAACAAAAAAGGGTCTTTCGCCTGATTCCTGGGCTGGAGAAGGCGGAATTCGCTCGTTTTGGTTCGGTCCATCGCAATTCCTTCGTTTGTGCCCCCAAAGTTCTCGAGAAGACTTTACAGCTCAAAAGGGAGCCCCGAATTTTTCTGGCTGGACAGATCAGCGGAGTAGAGGGCTACGTGGAATCTACGGCCATGGGTCTTCTGGCTGGGCTGAATGCCGGGCGTCTGGTACGCCAAATGGAACTTCTCGTACCACCACGCACCACGGCCCATGGGGCTCTGGTTCACTATCTCACCGAGGCGGATCCGAAAAACTTTCAACCCATGAACATAAACTGGGGGCTCTTTCCACCCCTTGATCTCCCGCGTAAGTCGAAAAAACGTCTTCCCAAAAAGGAGCGATATCGTCTGATGGCAGAAAGGGCCTTAAGGGATCTTGAGGCCTGGATCCTTGAGAAGGCCGTTCTCAGTGACTTTGAGGAGGGGGTATGAAACCGGGATACGAGACCTTCGAACATGGGGCGGACATTGGCATTCGGGGCATTGGTCGGAGCCTAGAGGAGGCCTTTGTCAACGCCGCCAAAGCCCTTTTTTCCCTCATGGTGGTCAACTTGGAAGAAGTACGCCCAGAGAGGCGTGTAGAGGTGAAGGCCGAGGGAGAGAGCCTGGAGGAGCTTTTTCTTGACTGGTTAAATCGCCTCTTGGCCGAGGCGGGCATGGAAAATTTGGTTTTTAGCGAGTTCGACTGTCGCATTCACACTCATTCCCAGCAGGCCTTTTCCCTTGAAGGCTGGGCCAGGGGGGAGCCTATTGATCCCGAACGTCACGAGCTGGGAGAAGAAGTAAAGGGGGCCACCTATACCATGTTGAAGGTCGACAAAGAAGGGGATTTCTGGGTGGCCCAGTGTGTGGTGGATGTTTGACGCTTGAAACCAGCCCTCCAGTGATTAAACGTCATCTCAATGAAGGCGCGAGACCATTTGCGAGAACATCTGTCTCGTCTCGAGATCCTAGAGAAGGCGCTTGGAGTGCGCGTGAAGAACGTGGCCCTCTATCTGGCAGCGCTTACTCATCGTTCCTACGTGGGAGACCATCCCGATTGGCCCTATGGAGACAATGAAAGACTGGAGTTCCTGGGAGACGCCGTGCTTTCTGCGGTAGTCAGCCATCTCCTTTACGAACGTTATGGGCAAGACTATCGGGAAGGGGAACTCACTAAAATGCGAGCCTGGCTGGTGAACGAAGAGCGTTTGGCCAAGGTGGCGAAAAAATTGGGTCTTCCGGCCCTCCTCCTCCTGGGGGCAGGGGAGGAGAGTTCTCAGGGGCGACGAAAGCCCTCCATCCTGGCAGGGGCCTTTGAGGCTGTGGTGGCAGCGCTTTATCTGGATCACGGTTTCGAAAGGACTTTCGCCTTGCTCAAAAAAGTATTCTCGCGTCTCCTGCCACATGCCCCACGGGGTTTGGTCTCGGATTTCAAGACCGTGCTTCAGGAATATACCCAGGCCCTTTTCAAGCAGGCTCCTACTTACGAGATCATCAAAGAAAGTGGTCCGGAACACGCCAAGGTCTTTTGGGTGGCTGTCAAGCTCGGAGACGAAGCCCTTGCCACCGGACGGGGTCGTTCCAAGAAGGCTGCGGAACAGGAAGCAGCCAAAGAAGCCCTCAAAAAACTGGAGGAAAGATATGGAAGCTATCGCAACAAACAACGAAAGAGAACCTAATTCCGAGAAGAAGTTTCGGTCGGGTTATGTGGCTCTCATCGGTCTTCCAAACGTGGGTAAATCCACCCTGTTAAACCAGCTTTTGGGCTACAAAGTGGCCATCGCCACTCCCAAGCCTCAGACCACTCGTTTTCAGGTCCGAGGGGTTCTCACAGGAGAAGATTTCCAGATCATCTTCGTGGATACCCCTGGTATCCACGACGCCCGGGGACTTTTCAACCGGCTGATGGTGGAGCAGGCCTTGAAAGCCATCGAGGAGGTGGATGCCATCGTCTTTATCGTGGATGCTGCCAACCGTCAGCCCCAAGCCGAAGAGAAGATCATCGAGATCCTCCGGAAGGCCAACAAACCCACCGTGCTGGCCCTTAACAAGATCGACCTTATCAACAAAGGCGATCTTCTGCCCATGATAGATTTCTTCTCGCGCGTCTTCCCTTTCAAGGCTATCGTTCCCATTTCGGCCTTAGAACGGGATGGGCTCGAACTTTTGGTCAAGGAAATCGTAGAGACCCTTCCTGAAGGACCAATGTATTACGATCCTGACACCCTTACCGACCAACCCGAGCGTTTGCTCGCAGCAGAGATTATCCGAGAGAAGATCTTTATGCTCACCAGACAGGAGATTCCTTACGCTAGCGCCGTGGTGGTAGAAGAGTTTCGCGAGGATCCCGAACGGAATCTTGTTCACATCCAGGCCACGGTCTACGTGGAGAAAGACTCCCAGAAGGGAATTATTATCGGTAAAGGGGGACAAATGCTCAAAAAGATCGGGACCCTGGCCCGGGAAGAACTGGAGTTTCTACTGGGCAAGAAAGTTCACCTGGAACTATGGGTGAAGGTTCTCAAAGGCTGGCGCAAAGAGGAAAGACTCTTGCGTCGGCTTGGATTTCCTGGTGTGTGATTTTGTCCACAGTGTTTGGAAAGACACATGCTTTTTGAGCCACGGTCTGGACCTTCCTCTCCCGAAAGCCTTGTCTCCTAAAGACTCGAATTTGGCACGTTTTGTGCAAGAAACTCCCGAAGAGGCGGTTATGGAGATTTTTCAACACACTGTCGAAAAAAAGATAGTTCTCGAAGGGGAAGGGGTTCTCAGCGGGGAGGAGATCCGAGTAGAGCTGTTGCCAGCTCCTCCCAACCACGGGATAGTCTTCGTGCGTTCGGATCTTTCACCCGTTCTTGAATTTCCCCTAAAGTTGGATCTGGTTCAGGCCGCTGAAGGTTGTTCTGTGGTGGGTCAGGGAGAGGGGGCCATCTATTTTGTGGAACATCTCCTGGCTGCCCTCAATGGGCTTTCTATTGACAATTTGGTAGTGCGGGTCTTCGGGCCCGAGATTCCGCTTTTTGACGGTTCAGCCCGCACCTTTGTCGAGGCCATTCTCTCCACCGGGCGGAGACCTCAGTGGAGTTTGAGAAGATATCTGCGTTTGGAGGAGGAGATAGCCGTAAGTGATGGCGTTGGACGGGTGGTCTTGCGGCCGGCCTCCGAGCTCCGTCTTCACTGTGAAATAGATTTTCCGCATCCAGTCATCGGGCGTCAGGAAATCCAGCTGGTCCTTAATCAAGAAAGATTTCTTTCCAAGCTTTCTTTGGCTCGGACTTTTGGTTTTTTGGAAGACATCCTGGCCAAGCGTCGGGCCGGGATCTTTCGAGGCGGAAGCCTCGAAAACGCCATCGTGCTGGATGAAAGACAGGTCCTCAATCCGGACGGGCTTCGTTTTCCGGATGAGTTTGTTCGACACAAAGCCCTAGATCTCCTGGGCGACCTTTATCTCCTAGGATTTCCCCTTTTGGCTAGGGTGGAGGCTTATCGGAGTCATCACCGCTTACACGTCAAGGCCCTAAAGACTCTCCTGGCGCGCGGTTTTGCCTGGTCCTGGTATCCTTCTCCAGGAAGGATACCCTTCCGTCCAAGTTACGCTCCCACCTTTGCCTTTTAAGTTTGACGAAGTTTTCTGAGGTATGCTAACCAATCCTTGATGAAGGGAGCCATTTTGGCCATTGGGAACGAGCTGGTCGAGGGTCGTGTCCTGAACACGACCAGTTTTCTGGCGGCCCGTTGGCTTTTCCCTTACGGCTATCGCATCGAAGAAATCTTGACCATTCCGGATGACCTTTCCCTGATCAAGGAACATCTCCTTCGATTTTTGGACTCCTATTCCTTTGTTATCCTCTCTGGTGGTCTTGGTCCCACTACCGATGACCTGACCAATCAAGCCGTGGCCGAAGCCTTGGGGCTTCCGCTAGTGGTCCAGGAGGAGGTACTTGAACGGATCAAGTCCTGGGAGAGAAACGCCGGCCTTCCGCCCAACCCTTTGAGACGCAAGATGGCCGAACTTCCCGAAGGGGCAAGACTTCTTACCAACGAAAAGGCCATGGCTGGTTACTATCTCAGGGTGCGACAGAGGCTCCTTTTCTGCCTCCCGGGGGTGCCTCAGGAGTTTGAATACCTTCTCAAAGAAAAGGTCATCCCGCTTCTGAAGGAATATTTTCCGCCGAAGGAGGCGGTTTGTTTCAAACTTTATAAGCTCTTTGGTCTCCGGGAGGCAGACATTAATCTGCATCTCAAAGACTTTGAGAACCTGCCCGGGGTAAGACTGGGTTATTATCCGGTGCTTCCTGAGATCCATCTCTTCCTCGTGGTGAGATCTCCTGATCCCTTAAGAGCCCAAGATCTTTTTGACAAAATAGATAAAGAGATCCATCAAACACTTGGGAAATACATCTTTGGAGAGAATGAAGACCAGCTTGAAATGGTGATCGGGCGTCTTTTGGTGGAGAGACAACAGAGCCTTGCGGTAGCAGAATCCTGTACGGGAGGACTAATTGCTTCCCGGATCACGCGGGTGCCCGGCAGTTCAGCTTATTTCGAACGGGCTGTGGTCACTTATACCAACCGGGCCAAACACGAGCTTCTGGGGGTGCCTTGGGACACCTTAGAGGAGTATGGGGCGGTGAGCGAACCGGTGGCCAAGGCCATGGCAGAAGGGGTCAGACGTCTGGCCCAAACGGACTATGGTCTCTCCGTTACCGGAATAGCCGGCCCCACGGGAGGGAGTCCCGAAAAACCTGTGGGTACGGTATGGATTGGCTTTTCCTGTAAGGAGGGTACGGTGGCCCAGTGTTTCCTCTTCCCGGGAGACAGACACCTGGTACAGGATTTTTCTGCCACTACGGCCCTGGATTGGTTACGACGTTATCTTCGTTATGGCACGCTTGTTCCTCGCTATCAATTTGCCAAGAGAGATTAAGGATAAGTTGGCCCATCTCCAGCAAGAACTGGCCCACACCCGGGCCCAGGTACGTTGGGTGCGACCGGAAGGTATTCATCTCACTCTTAAATTTTTTGGTGAAGTCCCAGAGGAGATGATCGATACCCTGGCCCGGCTGGCTCAGGAAACCGTAGTCCAAAAGGCTTGTGGAAGTTTGCGTTTCCGGGTCAAGGGATTGGGTACCTTCCCCTCTCTCCGTCGTCCCCGGGTGATCTGGGTAGGGCTTGAAGGAGATCTATCAAAACTTCTCTCCCTTCAGCAGGCTCTGGAAGAGGCCTTTGCCAAACTGGGTTTTGTTCCAGAGGATCGGCCTTTCGTGCCTCATCTTACCCTTGGCCGAGTCAAATCCGGTAAAGGTCTGGACCAATTGGTTTCCATCATCAAACGATACCAAGCCGAACCCTTTGCCCTTCCTGAAGAATTTGAGGTCTCGGAGATAATCCTCTATCAAAGCATCCTCAAACCTTCGGGGGCGGTTTATACCCCTTTGAGACGTATTCCTCTGCACTAGTTGACATTGAGTTTCATTTAAATTAATTTTTTCCAAAAAAGTAAGGAGGTGTTGTTATGCCGGGTCTCAACGGGACTGGTCCTTTTGGAGAAGGTCCGCGTAGTGGTCGAGGTCTAGGACGATGTACTCCAGAGGGACGGAGACTTCTGGGTCGTTTCGGATTTGGTGGACGGTGGGGTTTCGGACGAGGCCGCAGGCGCGGGCGCGGTTGGTGTCGATGGTTTGGTGTGCCGGGTTGGGGCTGGCGTCGCTTTTGGATGGCCTCCGGGGAGGAAAGGAAGCGTCTTTTAGAAGAGGAGGCTGAAGAGCTGCGGGCCCGTCTGCGCGAGATAGAAGAAGAACTAAGGGAGAGGAAGTGATCTTTCCGAAACGTAAGTTTTGTTGTTTGGCTTGTGGCTATCAATGGGAGGTCCCCTATGGAACGGGACGCGTTATGATGTGTCCGAGGTGTGAAAGTTTTCGTATTAAAAGGGTGAATCCCGGCCCGCCTCCAGGTAGGATAGGGTGGCGGTGGAGAAAACGTCACGGATTTCAGAAGAAGTAGATCCGAGGCCGGCCGGGAAATCTCTCACCCGGGTGGCGGCCCTGGCTGCCTTTCTTAACCTTTTGCTGGCTGGGACCAAGTATTTTTTAGGGTTCTATACCGGAAGTCTTTCCCTTAAGGCTGATGCCCTTCACTCTTTGACCGATGTCCTCGGTTCTGTTTCGGTATGGTTAGGTCTCAAATTTGCCGAGAGGAAGACCCCCTCTTTTCCCTATGGTCTTTACAAACTTGAAAACCTGGCTTCTTTGGTCTCGGCGGGTTTTATCTTTTTAGCTGCCTATGAGATTGTAAGGCATGCCCTGAGAGGTTCGAGTCACGTCTCGGCTGAAAGGGTACCCGTAGCGATTCTGGGTCTCCTTCTGATGGCCCTGATCCTCTGGTTTTTTTCACGCTGGGAACTACGTTTGGCCAAAGAGACGGGCTCCCCCAGCCTGGCAGCGGATGCCCAGCACTTGACCACAGAGTTTCTCTCCACCGCTGTGGTGCTGGCGGGTCTGATTGGAGGAGCCTTTCATCTCCACTGGATGGACCGCACGGCGGCTCTTTTTATCGCCCTGATCATCGCCCGGATCGGCTGGGACATAGTGGTGGATTCTCTAAAGGTCTTGTTGGATGTGGGGCTTGAGCCCGAAGTCCTTACCAAAATCGCCGATCTTATCAGATCTTTTCCCGAGGTGGTAGAGATCAAACGTCTCACAGGTCGGCGTTCGGGTCGCTTCCGGTTTGTAGAGGCTGAAATCGTGCTCGATACCTCTTCTTTGGAAGAGGCCCATGAGATCGTCACCATGATCGAAGAAGAGATTTATGACCTTTTCCCGGACATCGATCGGGTGATCATCCACTTTGAGCCCCCTGTGCTGGAAAGATTGGTTGTGGCCATTCCTGTTGAGAATGGCCATCGGATAGCGACCCATTTTGGATGTGCCCCGGCTTTTCTTTTCTGGGAGATTCAGTGTAGCCCGAGGCCCCGGATACTGCGTGAATGGCGTCTTCCGAATCCGTTTGCCAAAGAGGAGAAGCGTCGCGGGGTCCGAGTGGCGGAATGGCTCCACGACCAAGGGGCTGAAGCCGTTATCATCGCCAAGGAAGAGTTCAAGGAAAAGGGATTTGTTTACGCCCTTTCCGCCCTAGGGTTGAGGACTATCTTTAAGCCCGGCTTCGATCTGGAGACCCTTCGCCAAGATCTTCCCTGTCCACCTCAAAAGAGAGCTTGAATCTACCCCCCAAAGACCTTATGATGCCCCTCCATGGATGTCCGGACCCTGAAGAGGAAACTGGAACGTATTGACGGCCGCGGATATAAAGCCTATCAAGATCTCAAAGGTGAATATCGTTTTGGAGACTTCCTATTCTTCATTGACAAGGTTCAGTCGGATCCTTTCGCTCCGCCAAGTCGTGTCCGTTTGAAAATTCCAAAAGAAATAGCAGCTCTCCCCCCGGATACCTATCAGCGTGTTTCACGTCGGATAGGGCTTGAGAATTTCCTGGCCAAGGTCCTGGCTGAAGAGGCCCGTCGGATTTCTCGTCGTCTCGGCTCCGGGAAAAGCGGTCTCATCCTGGTCCATGGTCCTGGACAGGAAATGTTTCCACGAAGTTCAGTCTCCGTGAAAGACGGGGAGATAGAGGCCCGCTTCTTCGTGGGACTTCCGGCAAGTGGTCGTCGCATCCTGGCCAAAGAGGCCTGGAAGATCCTGGGAGAGGAGGTTCCTCGTTTGGCCAAAAGCCTCTTTTATTCAAACCTTGATCGATATCTTCTCCTTTCTTTTGTGGAGACCAACGAAGATGCGGACTATTTGCGAGAAGGTCTTGCCGCTCGAGGACTGGTGGCCTTTGTGGCTGATGGTAGTATCCTCCCGCGGGCTTCAGGGGTGGATCCCCGGCCAGCCAAGGAAGCGATACCTTTTGAGGCTCCTGCGGAGTTGGCCGTGGAATTCGACCTCCCTAACCGGGGCCGGGTGCGGGGATTGGGAATTCCGGAAGGAGTTACCCTCATTGTCGGAGGGGGATTTCATGGAAAGTCTACTCTGTTGCGCGCTTTGGAACTCGGAGTCTACAACCACGTCCCAGGTGATGGGAGGGAATTGGTGGTCAGCCGTTATGAGAGTGTAAAAATTCGAGCCGAAGATGGCCGAAGCGTTTTTGCAGTAGATATCGGGGGTTTCATCTCCAATCTTCCTTTTGGTCAGGATACCAGTCGTTTTACCACCCCTTGTGCCTCAGGCTCCACCAGTCAGGCGGCCAACATTATGGAGGCCCTGGAGATCGGGGCCCGGGTCCTCTTGATAGACGAGGACACCTCGGCCACCAACTTCATGATCCGGGACGCCCGGATGCAAATGTTGATCACCAAAGACAAGGAACCCATCACTCCGTATCTTGATCGGGTTCAGGAGCTTTACCAACGTTTTGGTGTTTCCTCCGTCCTGGTCATTGGAGGTTCGGGAGACTATCTCGAAGTGGCAGACACCGTGATAGCTATGGATCATTATCTACCCCGCGACGTTACCCTTAAGGCCAAAGAAGTGGTGGCGCGCTATCCCACTGCCCGCAAGACCGAGGCCCAGGAACCTTTGAGGCTGCCGAGCTCAAGAAAATTTTTAGGAATTCGTTTCCCGCAGGATCGAAAGGGCCCCAGGGCCAAGAGCCGGGAACATATCATTTGGGGGCGAGAGATTATCGATCTGTCCCTGGTAGAGCAACTGGTCAACGCGGATCAGACACGGGCCCTGGCCCTTGCCCTTGAGCCCCTTCGTAGGGAATTGGCCAAGGGGCGGAGTCTCCTTGAGGGGGTTCAGGGCGTGGAGGAAGCCTTCCAAAAACAGGGTTTTGAGGCGCTTTCTCCTGTGCCCCGGGGAGATCTGGCCTTCTTTCGTCGCTTCGAGTTGGCTGCAGCCCTCAATCGGCTTCGGAGTTTGGTGGTTTAACGGGTTGCAATTTTTCCTCTTTTGCCTATTTTGAGCGGCGACTCACGAAACAGAGGGAGGGTATATGCTCTTCCAAGAGGTGATAGAGACCCTCAATCGATTTTGGGCCAAACAGGGATGCCTGATCGTTCAACCTTATGACATGGAAGTTGGTGCCGGGACCTTTCACCCCGCTACCTTTTTACGGGCTTTGGGTCCGGAACCCTGGGCCGCGGCCTATGTGCAGCCCTGCCGTCGACCTACGGATGGCCGCTACGGAGAAAATCCCAATCGTTTACAACACTACTATCAATATCAGGTGGTCATCAAACCCTCCCCCGATGACATCCAGGATTTGTATCTGGAGAGCCTGAAGGCCTTTGGTCTTGATCTTCGCCAGCATGATGTGCGTTTCGTGGAAGACGACTGGGAATCTCCTACTTTGGGGGCCTGGGGACTTGGTTGGGAAGTGTGGCTCGACGGGATGGAGATCACACAGTTTACATATTTTCAGCAGGTGGGTGGTTTCGACTGTCAACCTGTTATGGTGGAGATCACTTATGGCCTGGAGAGGCTTACCATGTATCTCCAGGGAGTGGATAACGTCTTTGAGCTGTCCTGGAACGAGAAGGTGAAATACGGTGATGTCCACCGGGCCGGAGAAGTGGAATATTCCATCTATAATTTCGAGGAAGCTGACGTTTCCATGCTACGGGATCTGTTTGACGCCTGGGAAAAGGAGGGCTTCAGGTTACTCGAAGCGGGTCTGGTCTTGCCGGGCTATGATTGTTGTCTCAAGTGTTCCCATCTCTTCAACCTCCTCGACGCCCGGAAGGCCCTTTCGGTGGCGGAACGTACCACTTACATCGCTCGGGTGAGGGCCTTGGCAAAGCGTTCAGCCCAGGCCTGGCTTGAGAAGCGTTATGGAATCCGGATGGAGAAGGAGTAGGTCATGGCCAAAGATCTCCTTTTTGAGATCGGAACCGAAGAACTGCCTGCCCGTTTCGTGGAGCCTGCTCTCAGGAGCCTCAAAGAATTGGCCAAACTGGAGCTTGAGAGGCTATCCCTTTCTTTCGAGGGCCTCAAGACCCTTGGTACCCCTCGACGACTGACCCTTTATGTGGCGGGCCTGGCCGAGGCGCAACCGGATAGAGTGGAAGAGATCCTGGGTCCACCCAAGAAAGTGGCCTTCGATGAAAAAGGACGTCCTACCAGGGCGGCGGAAGGTTTTGCCAAAAAACAGGGGGTCTCTCTTGAACAGCTTCGGGTCAAGAGCACCGATAAAGGGGAATACGTCTTCGTGGAGAAGCGTATCCCCGGCCAAAAGACCATAGATCTTTTGCCTGATCTTTTAAAACACTTGGTAACCACGCTTCCCTTTCCCAAATCCATGCGCTGGGGCTGTTACGACTTACGTTTTGCCCGTCCCATTCGGTGGCTACTTGCCCTTTACGGGCGGAAGGTAATTCCGGTTGAGCTAGCAGGGATCAAGGCCGCAGGTGTCACCTACGGACATCGTTTCATGGCCCCTGATCCTATCGAGGTGGATGATTTCGTGAGTTACGTGCGACGCTTGCGCGAAGCCTTCGTGATCGTGGAACCTGAAGAGAGACTGGCTCGCACCTTCGATGAGGTAACAGACGCAGCCCTTTCTGCCGGAGGAGAAGTGCTTAAGGATCAAGAACTACTTGAAGAAAACGCCAACCTGGTGGAATTCCCATATGCCACTTTGGGTCGTTTTGACGAAAAGTTTCTCTCATTACCCCGTCCGGTTCTCATCACGGCCATGAGGGAACACCAACGGTATTTTGCCGTAGTGAACAAAGAAGGCGATCTTTTGCCACGTTTTGTGGCAGTGAACAACACCCGCCCTGAAGATCCTTCAGCCTTGGTGGCTGGTCACGAACGAGTACTTCGGGCTCGTCTTGAGGATGCGAGCTTCTATTTCGAAAGGGATCGAAAGTTACCCCTTGCAGAGAGGGTAAAAGACCTTTCCTCCGTAGGGTATCACGCTCGACTTGGGACCCTCTACGATAAGGTAAAACGTTTAGAGACCCTGGCCACTTGGTTGGCCCAAAAGCTGGCTCCAGAAAAGGTGGAGGTAGTTCGTCGGGCAGCCCTGCTTTCCAAGGCCGATCTGGTAACAGAATTGGTGCAAGAGTTTCCAACCCTCCAGGGGACAATGGGCCGGGAATACGCCCTTCTTTCGGGTGAGCCCGAAGAGGTGGCCGAGGCCATCGGTGAACACTATCTTCCTCTCCATGCTGGAGGAGAGTTGCCCAAGAGCTTGGCTGGGGCTTTGGTGGCTCTGGCTGACAAGATCGACACCCTCTGTGCCTTCTTTGCCATCGGCGAAAAACCCACCGGAGCCACAGATCCTTTTGGTCTCAGGCGAGCAGCTTACGGACTGATTGAGATCACTCTGGCCCACGGCTTTCGCTTCTCCTTGACTGAAACTATCAAAAAGGCCCTTTCTCTCTTGGAGTCTTTTGTTTCATGGGACGACACCTTGGTGGACGAAATCAAAGAGTTCATCGGGCGGCGTCTGGAAGGGGCTTTGGTCAACAAGGGCTTGGCAGAAGACATCGTGCGGGCGGTAATGGCCGTAGGCTTTGATGATTTGCTTGACACCCTCTGGCGAGCCGAGGCCCTAGCCAAGGTGAGGAGGAGTCCGGATTTTCCGGCCCTGGCCGTAGGATTCAAGCGGGTGATGAACATGGTCAAAAAACTCAAGACTCCTTTGCCCTTTGAGGAGAAACTCCTGATCGAAGAGGCGGAAAGGAACCTCTGGGAAGCCTATCTTCGCGTGAGAGAAGAAAGTTTGCCCTGGCTTGAGAAGGGCCAGTATGAGGCTGCCTTGCGGGAGTTTTTGAGACTCAAGGCCCCCATTGATCGCTTTTTCGATGAGGTCTTCGTGATGGTGGAGGATGAAGCTTTGCGTCAAAACCGTCTGGCCCTGCTTCAAAAGGTGGCCCGGCTCTTTCTTTCGGTGGCCGATCTATCGTATTTACGCGAAGAAGCGGCGGAATAGGTCTTCCAGTCTCTGACGCAATTCTTCACTAAGGGCGTCTTCTTCCGGGAACTCTCCTCCGCTTTCTCTGACCTCTTTTTTCAACAATTCAAAGTGGCTACGATAATAAGTAAGAAAGTATTCGAATTCGTCGTCTTCGGCTTCTCTTTGCAGAATCTCAAGGAGAGTGAGTCTGGAAAGGGCCAGGAAGACTTCGTTTTCGTAATCTGAAAGATCCTTCTCAGGATAGATTTTACCGAAAGCCAAACAGAAACCCAGGAGAAGAAGTTGACCAAAGGAGATGAGAGCGTCTTGGGCACTCTGGGGGCCTCCTTCCCGGCCGGTGAGATCCTGCGATCTCGCAGTCAATTCCAAGGCCCGATGTAATATCTCTTCCGCCAGGGCCTGAGGGGGAGGAAGCCCTGGTTCAGCCTCTTTTTTCTTTCCCATTGTTTGCCCTATATCAAATTTAGTCCGGTTGTGTCAAAGAATTTAAAGTTTTGACTGAAGGCTAATCTGAAACGGGAACTAAGTAATATCTGGTTTTTACCAACTCAGGGGCGGGTTTGAGATCTACTTCTAGGTAGGCTTGGTAAAGGAAGTTGAGCCTTTCCCCGTGCTGGGGTGGAGAAAGGAGGAGGTCCCGTCCTCGGGTTAGGAGGAGGCGTTTTTCGTCCAGATGACCAAAGTAGTAGCCTTTAAGGGCGGGGTTTTTGGCCGCCTCCGAAGCGTCAAGACCAATGATTTTCCCTCCTACGTAAGCTTTGAGCCAGCAATGGTATCCCTTTACCTCTGTCCCTTTTTGGGGGACGGGAAGGCCTATCTCGAACCAGACCGGAATCCCTTCTGCACGGGCAAGGGCCATGAGGAGGCTGTGAAAATCCGTGCAATTCCCCCTTTTGGCGCTGCACGCAAAGAGGGCGTCTCCCCGCCCCCAGCCCTTTCCGCGTTTGTCGTAATGCAGATTGCTCACCACGTAGTCATAAAGGGTTCTAAGTTTGTCAAGAGGGGTGTCTTGTCCACGGACTAGCTCCCGAGCCAGGGAACGAAAGGGCTCTATGGGGACCAAACGGTCCGGCAGAAGGAAGCGAGAAGGAGGGGGACAGGGGGCCTTGATCCCTGAAAACTCTTGGCGTCTGATCCGGGCCCGGTATGAGACCTCTATCTTTTGAGGTGGGAGACAAAGATAGAGAAAACGATTTCCGTATTCCTTCTCTTTGGTCACCAGGAAAGGGCAAGGGGCCTTAATTTCGAGGGAAAGCACCCTTTGACTTTCGTCCTCAAGGGGCAGAGGTATCCAGAGATCCATCCTCTGGCCTTGGCTTTCCGAGACCAGGATCTTGGCTTCGAGGAGATAGTCCTGCCCCCGGACCGCGGGTGAAAGACAGAAGATAAGAAGAAATACGATCATGGCCTGGATCATGGCTTCTGGCTTCTCCTTGAGCCGGGTGTTCGGCCCGGATAGCTTATCTTTCACGTGAACTTACGCAAACTCACGCGTGTGTTGCTAAAATCAGGGATCCCACCCACCAAGTCGATCAGTGGCAGAAAATAGAGGCTTTCATCCAAACGACTCAACAGGTTTACCGCTACCCCAGCCTTTCGTCTCAAGTCCGGGATGAGCTGATGGCCAACCATTATCTTCTCTCCCCCTAGGAAGACCTCTTTGCCTTGGATGACCACCAAGGAGCTTGCCCCGTGTTGGGTATGACCATAGTGGTGGGAAAGAGCCACACAGCCGGGACGGATCCGTTCACTCAATTTCACCCGAACCATCACTCCTTCGGGGTGGGAACGGGAAGAGAGGATAACCATTTCTTCGTCTTTGAGCCCCAATTCCCGGGCGTCTTCGGGATTCAAAAAGAGGGGAGGCTCAGGGAAGAGATGAAGGGCCTTTTGATAGCAAATGGTGCGGGACTGGGTGTGAAGGGCGTGTTTGTGGCTTATCAACACGAAAGGAAACTCCCGGTCGGCTTCTTCTATCAGGGGGCCGCGAGCCTCCCGAGCCCTCACGTAGGTCACGGTGCCGAAGAACGATTTCCCACTAAGGGCGTCCTTACTGCGGGCCAGCCTTTCATTCCAGAAATGGATCTTTGAGATGCCCGTGATCAGGTTCCCTTGCTGGTCAAAGGCCGTTTGTCCGGGTCTGAAGATCCCTCCTCGCGCCAGAATCGTGGCCACTTTTGACCATTCTTCAGGGGAGAGGAGATGACGATAGCGGGCCACGGGATAATTCTTTTCCACCCAGAGCCTTTCTTCTTTCGAGGCGGGTTTGACCGAGGCGTTTTCCGCCAGATTGGCCAGGGCCCGTAAGAAGAAATCTTCGGCCTGGAAAAGGGGCAAGCGCCCGTTATGGCGGGTAGTAATGGCCTTTTCTCCAAACCCCGGCAGTCCACAATAGCAGGCCAAATCAATCAAAAAGGTCTCCAGACAAAAAGGTCTTCCGTCTCTGGTGCGACCGGTGAGAGGTTCCACCACTGGTGTGCGCACGCCTACGAAGTTTTCCCCCGGGGCGTGGGGAGTGAGAAAGCCATAATGACCCTCAAGATAGGTTACATCTGGCACGATGTAATCAGCGTAAAGATTGGTTTCGTTGATGGTTACATCGATGGAGACGTGGAGGGGGACGCGATCCGGGTCCTTCAAGGTCTCGATGAAACGCCTGCCTCCCGGAATGCTGTAGACGGGATCAAAGAAATAAGTGAAAAGAAGACCGATCCTGTAAGGATAACGCTGGTCGATCCCGCTCAGGGCCGAGACCGTAAGCCCTCCTTTGGTGAAAGGGAACCAGGGTAGTTTGGCAGGCCAGCCCTTTTCTCGGAACTCCGTGGTGGACTCGTAGGAGGCCTTCTCTCGTGAGATGGGAACTCCCCGGGGTTTTTGGGCCCCGGCAAAGGTCTTCAGATCGTAACGCCCGGTTTGCCAGGAAGCCACCTTGCCGCCGTTGGTAAGATATCCTCCACGGCGGTTGATGTTACCCACCAAGGCGTTCAACATGGCCAGGGCGTAACTGGCATAGGCCCCGCCTACGTAGTTTCCCCCTCCGTGATAGGCAAAAGCTACGGCCAAGGGGGCATGAGCGGCGAATTCTCGGGCCACCTCCCGGATGGTCTCCTCTTTGATTCCGGATTCCCGGGCGTAAAAAGAAAGGGAATGGCGCAGGACCTCTTCTTTGAAGAGCAAGAAGGCCGTTTTGACGCGGAAACCTCTCACTAGGCCTTCCCATTCCAGAAGGCCCTTGCAGGCCCGCGAAGCCTCCACCAGCTGACCTGCTTCGTCCACTACCACGGGGCCTTTCCCCGGGAGGCCAATTTCTTCGGCTCTCAGGAATCGTCCAGCTTCTTCCTCGGGGGAGACCACCACCAGGTGGGTGGCATTGGTGTAGACGTTTCGGCCCTGCTGACGTGCGATTGCCAGATTGGGTCTCTCGAGGAAGGCTTGGTCGAAGAGACCCTCTTCCAAAAGGACGCGGAGCAGACCCAGGGCCAGGGCCCCGTCCTTTCCAGGTTTTACCGGGAGCCATCGATGGGCGTGGGCCAAGGCCTCGTGTCCTCGCGGGTCGATAACCACGTATTTCAGCTCCCCCTTCCGAACCCTTTCCAGTAAACGGGCGGCGTAGGCGTTTGGTCCGGGTTGCAGGGCCGAGAAGAAATTGGTCCCAAAGGCCAGGATGTAACGGGTCTGTTCAGGATCAGCCTTGAATTCCACGGCTTCGCCATCGGAAAGGATGAAGTTGCCCATGCGGAATCCGATCCCGCAGATGTCGGTGTGGGGAATGTGGTTGATAGAACCCACGGCCTGGACTACGAAACGTTTGATAAAGTGTTTGCGTCCGGCCTGAGATCTTCCCGTTAACCAGACCACCCGGTTACGAACCGGTCCAAGCTCCGGAGCCTTTGGGTCGAGAGGATCATCTCGCAGGAAGTCTTTGAGTCCAGGATAATGACGCTCGTCTCCCAAATGGGCAAAAAGTTGGCCACCTTCGGCGATTTCCCGAATGAGTTCCTCCCAGGAAATGGGAGCAAACTTTCCCGAACCCCTTGGACCACATCGCTTGAGTGGAACCTTCAGACGATAAGGGTTTAAGAGATAGTCCTGGTCCATCTGGGGTTTGGCACAAGTAGAGGCTCGATGCCCAAGGCTTTCGAGAAGAGGAGTTTCGTACGGAAGCGGTTTTCCACGACGGTTGTAAGGATGATAAGGGTTGCCGTCGACTCGCAAGAGTTGGTTGCCCTTTACCAGGATGCGCAATCCACAACGCGTGTTACAGGCCAGACAAACCGTGTGGACCAAACGTTCTCCGGAGGAAGGTTCTCTCTGAGCTTTAAGACCTTGGGCAGGTCGGAAGCTCAAGGCTTCGGTGGGACAGACTGCCACACATCGCGGCAGGAGGCCTTTTTGGAGGTCTTTTAGGCAGAAATCGCATTTTTGGGCCTGACCATAAAGCACCTCCATGGCCCCGTAGGGGCAGGCGGTTACGCAACGCCCCTCTCCTTGACAACGTTTCCGATCAAGGATCACTATTCCTTCGGCGGTCCGATAGAGGGCCTGGTGCGGACAGGCCGGAATACAGGGTGCTTCCTGACATTGCCGGCAATATCGGGCGACAAAATCCAGGCCCACTCGCGGAAACTTTCCCCTTTCACGGGAAGAAATCTTCAAGCGGTCTATTTCAACTGGTTCCTGAGAACGATGGCAGGCCGTCACACAGGCCAGGCATCCCAGACACCTTTCTGGATCGAAACGAAGCTGAGGACGAAGGGTTTTTCCGGTGACCCATCTAACCTTCGGACCCAGGAGACAGAAACCCGTTATCCCCGCCAGTCGCAAAAAGTCTCTCCGGTTCATGGGCCGGAGAAATATATTGATTTTACCAAAAAGTCAAATCGAAAAAACAAATAGTATCAGGAAGATTTATCTTGATCTTCGATGCTGTCAGGGACAGAAGGAGCGGTACTTTTCGAGTCCCCGGGCTCGAGAGAGGAGAATTCTTTGTTTTTGGCGCAGTTTCTGAGCCAACTTCAACAATTTGGCCTTGATCATCTCCTCTTGAAGGAGGGCTTGGTGTATCTTTTCGCTCAGCTCTTCCTTTTTTTCATCCGGGAAGGAAGGGCCTTTTTGCTGGAAGAGGGCCCGAAATTTGCGTCTTTCGTAGAGGTGGGCAAGGATTTGCCGGAAGCTTTCGGCCCCATAGGCCTCCTTTTCCTCTAGCTGGGAGAGAAAGGAGAGCTCTTCTTGCTGTTTTTGAAGGAATCGATCGAGTAAGCGATGGAAAGACATGGTTCAAACAGGCGGGCAGAGCCCGCCCCTCCCTCACCGCCCCGCCATAGCCAGACGGGGCTCTTCGTCTTGACCTTCGGCCCTGTGTCCGTTCCCTTGGAGGACACATTCCACCCAGATCTTCTTCAGCTCAGCAAGATAGCGAATGCTGCGTTCGATGGTTTCTAGGTCTTCTTTTTGCCCGGAAATCTTGGAGAGCTCCCGTACCATAGCCCCGTAGAGACCGTACAAGAATTGGGCCGCCTCACCACCTTTCTCAAGATTGACTCCGGCCTGGAGTTCCCCAATGATGGCGATGGCCTTGCCCAGATGTTGCCCCCTTTTCCGCGGTTCGTCAAAATAGCTCTTCACTAGCCCCAGCTCTTTGATAGCACCTTCAAAGAGGAGTTTGACGATCTTTTGTGGATCTTCCAGCGTTGTTACAGAATTACGACGATAACTGTTTAGAGCCGCCCCATACATAATCAAACCTCCATGTTTTGGTTTTGTTCCTCCCTGAACTTCTGTTTTATTTCTTTTCGGTTAGCCCCATGATGCTCTTGAATTGTACGTCTAAATAAGAAGACATATCATTCAGTTCCTGAATGTATTGGTCAAGCGCCATAAATTGTCTTTGAAGATTGGCGATGTATCGATCAACTCTTTCTTTGGCTAGAATTATATTGTGGTCGATGTTTTCTATGTAACGTTCCGTTGTGTCTTGCTCCAGAGCTATAAGACCTGATGTTCCGAGGTACTTTTGAAGTGTTTCGTTAAGTCTTTCCGCCAGCCCTTCAACGTTTCTTTCTTCATTTCCGATCATGAGTTGTTTGATTTCTTCGGGATAAGAAGAGAAGGCTTGTTCTAACTTTTCTTGATCTAAGGAGAGGCTTCCATCTCGATTAAAGTTGAGCCCCAAATCGAAAAGGCTAATGATATGTTCGTTTTCAGAAAGGCTTGCAGAAAGGATGTCTCTCAAGTCTCGAATAAGGTTTTCGGCGGCGTTGCTGCGATAAAGCGGACCTTCTTCTCCTGTTTCGAGATCAAAAGACATCTTTTCGCGCAGTTCATCGAGAAAGCCGTTGACCTCCTCGACGAAGGAAGAAAAGGTCTCCTTGACCCCTTCGTAATCAGCGGACACGGTGATGATACCACTTCCGAGTCCCTGTAGTTCCAATTTGACCCCAGGGATGATGTCGGTGATCTCATTACTTCCTCTCTGGTAGGGGATGTCATCTATGGTGAAGAAGGCGTTTAAACTCTCTCCGGTGTCTTCGATTTGGTTGGGGAAGAGGGAAGGGGTGCTTGGATTTTGGGTCAGGTTCAAGGTTTCCGGTGAACGAAGGTCTAGAAAATAGTTTCCAGCAGCATCCCGGATGAGATAGGCCCTGAGGGAGGAGTTTCCAGCAGCCTGGTCGTTGATGAGATCCTTGAGTTCCGAAAGGGTGGTCCCATCTGGGACGACGACCTTTATTTCCTGCTCGCCAACCGAGATGTTCAAGGTTATGTCACCACCGGAGTCGTTCACAACATCATCAGGGGAGGTGTAGGAGGCGGTACGCCAAATATTGGGAACTCCCACGATTTCTTCGAAATCCATTCCTTGGAGCTCTTGGGTGACTACTATCCGGTGATCTTCCCCGGTCTCCCGGGCTTTAAGGATTAAGCGATAAGGATTGGAAGGAGAACCGGTATCCACCACCTGGGCTTCTATCCCGGGGTTGTCTTCAGCTTCGTTTATGAGACGGGCCAACCCTTCCAAAGTGGTGCCCTGGGGTACCAGGAGGGAAAAACTTTGCTCTCCTACTTCGAGTTGGAGGACATCGTCACTATCAGGATTGAGGACGGTGTCTTTGGTGGCAAAACCTTCGGATTGCCAGAGACTTTTGCGGGCCAGCTGGTTTACGTTAAACCGATAGCTCCCTTCCAGAGCACCTACTTCGGCCTCGGCCTCTACCCCTGAGCCGGAAACAGAGACCTGGCGGGCCAGGTACGTGCTCTCAAGTGAGAGATCCAAGGCCTTGGTTTTGAGGGAGAGGACTTTGGTGTTGAGCCAATCGAATTCGGTGAGCCGGCTTTCGTAATAGTCCTTCTTGGCCTCAAGACGTTTGATAGGCTGCTCTTCTATTTCTCGGAGCTGATCCAAGAGGCCTTGGAGATCAAGCCCGGAACCCAAGCCAAGGACATTTATCTTTCCGAAGATGTCAGCCATGACATTTGCTCCTTTCGGCCTAGTTTCTTCTATCGAGCGGAATAGGGGGTGAGATTAAAAATCCCTTAGAGCTTGACGGTTTCCTGTTCTCCGGATGAAGCCAATTTGTGAAAATGGGGCTGAAGCGGTTCACGCAGGGGATAGCGCCGGGCGTCCAGGACCACCTGTTTGGCCAATCTTCTGGAGACGTTCACCGCAATAGGACCCAGTAAATTGACGGTCATCTCTTCGGGTTTCTCTTTGGGGATGGTGACGATGGTCAGGAAACAAAGTTCGTCTCCTTCCCTGAGGTGGAGTTCTTTTTTGGCCTCGGGTGGCAGTTTTGGGTCGTAGTCTGGAAAGAAGAGCTTGGGGTCCACCACCACGAAGGCCAGTTCTGGTACGTCTACGGCCTGAAGCCAGAAGAAGGGAGAGTTCTCTCGATGGGGCAGGAGGACGTAACGTTTGGCCTCTGGAAAGCCAAGGATCCCGCTCGTGAAGAAGATAATCTTCCCTTCTTCTATCTTCAGTTTGCCAAAACGGGTGGTCTCAATTTCCAAGCTATCCCTCCCCTTGTCTTTCAAAAAGTGTGTCCAGGACCGCCGGGGCTTCGGCGGCGCGGATGTTTTCTTCTTGGATCTTGCGATATACTTCCAGGCGATGCACTGGTACGTGAGATGGGGCCTCGATACCGATCTTGACCTGCCGACCCTTTATTTCGAGCACGACGATGCGGATCTCATCTCCAATGGCGATGGATTCTCCGATTTTACGCGTAAGAACCAGCAAGACCGCTCCTTATGAGAGGTAATTGACAAGGCTCAGCTGCATCACTTTGCTGGCTGCAGCCAGGGCCGCCTGATAGGCCGTTTCCTTGGCTCTCAGGCGTGTGGCCACTTCTAAAAGGTCTGCGTCTTCTGCCTGGCTCAGGTTCTCTTTGATAGTGTCTCTCAGGTCCAGATAGAGATTTTCTTTCAATTCTAAATGATCCATCCGGGCTCCAAGGGAGGCGCGCTCGTTGATCAGGTGGTTTAGGACCCGGTCGAGACGATCCAAATGGGTGCCAAGTTCCTCTATTTCTTTTGTAGGATCAGAGACGTTGTCGGCTTCAAGGGTCTTTTTGAGAGAGATGAGGCTCTCGAAAAGCTCCGATTGCATCAAGGCCTGGTTTCCGTTGCGCCCGATGAGGATCTTGCCATCCGAGGAATAAGTGTAGTAGAGATCTTCTTCTCCTCCGTGGTAAACCACCTTTTCCTGAATTCCTCCGTCAGGGAGGACCTGCCGGACCAATTCGAAGGGTGTTTCACCATCTGCGTATCCACTCGGACGATTGCCTGCAAACACGTAGCGGCCACCATGTTTAGTATTGGCCAGGGCCAGGGCCTCTTCGAGGAGGTTTTTCACCTCTGCGGCCAGGGCCTTTCGGTTTTCAGGAGAAAGGGTATCGTTTCGGGCTTGAATGGCGAGTTGTTTGGCCCTCATGACCAGGTTTTCCAGACCTTCGAAGGCTCCCTCCATGGTGCGCAGATAAGACTTCCCTTCTCGAATGGAGACCTGATAGCGATCGATTTCCTCAAGTGAACGCCGATATCCCAAGGCCCGAACCATGTCTACCGGATTGTCTGATGGTTTCTCGTATTTCACACCGGAGGCGATTTGATTCTCGAGTTTCCGCATCTCGTCGGTAAGTTGATTGAGATTGTAAAGCATGCGATCGTACATGGTCTTAAGGCCAACCCGCAGGGGCATACTTCACCTCCGCTTTATCGCTTGGCTGCTATTAACGTATCGAGCATTTCGTCGGCTACCGTCAATATTTTGGCCGAGGCGGCAAAGGCCTGCTGATATTTGATGAGATTGGCCATCTCTTCATCGAGAGAAACCGCCGAGACAGAGTCGCGCATGGTTTGGAGTTGATTGATGAGGTCCTCCATGAAGGTCTTGGAGTTTTTGACGGTCTTGGTGGCGATCCCGATCTCTCCCACCAAGGCCCCGTAGTAATCTGCCACCGAAGCTTCCCCCAGTTTTTCGC
>Ga0256914_1000388_pt1 | contig 43308 bp, 37 predicted proteins | sample HulkmetaG_FD_191571 | JGI IMG/M metagenome (GOLD analysis project Ga0256914, IMG submission 191571) | Hydrothermal chimney microbial communities from Main Endeavour vent field at the Juan de Fuca Ridge, Pacific Ocean - Hulk | ecosystem: Environmental > Aquatic > Marine > Hydrothermal vents ...
CCTCGCCACGGAAGCCTCATGGAAGGCGCTGGAGAGCGCTGGCCTGGGGCCGGACGACATCGACGCCGTAATCGTCGGCACCGTGACACCCGATACGCCGTTTCCTTCCACCGCATGCCGGGTGCAGGCCCGTCTCGGTCTGCACCATGTCCCGTCGTTCGATATCTCGGCAGCCTGCCCCGGCTTCCTGTACGGCATGGTCCTGGCGCGGAGCCTCGTGCATTCGGGGGAGGCCCGGCATGTCCTGGTCGTCGGAGCCGAGATCCTCTCGAAGATCGTCAACTGGAAGGATCGATCAACCTGCGTTCTCTTCGGGGACGGTGCGGGAGCCGTCATCGTGGGGGTTCCTCGGGGAAAGAGCGGCCTGCTGGCATGGACCTGGGGTGCGGACGGTTCGCTCGCCCACCTGCTGGAGCAGCCTGCCGGCGGGTCACGGATGCCTGCCTCTCACGAGACCGTGGAGAAAAACCTCCACACGCTCCACATGAACGGAAACGAGGTGTTCCGCCACGCTGTTCGAGCGATGCAGGAAGCGGTGCTCGAAGTCATCGAGAAGGCCGGGATTCACCCAGGTGAAATCGATCTCTTCATTCCGCACCAGGCGAACACTCGGATCATGGAGGCGACTGCTCGCCGGGCGGGGATCCCGCTGGACAAGGTTTACGTCACGATCCAGCGGTACGGGAACAACTCGGCGGCTTCGATCCCGGTTGCCATGGCGGACGCCGTCGCGGAGGGCCGGCTTCGCCCGGGAAACCTGCTCCTCGTTGCCACCTTCGGGGCCGGGTTCACCTGGGGGGCGGCGATCGTACGGTGGTAGCCGAATGCGCGTGGCCGGGCCGTGCCCGGTGCGGGGGAATGACATCGGTCGTGGTCGCGAGAACGCGTCGTACCGTTCCCGCAACTGGAAGGGAGTGACAGCAGATGAAGGGTGCAAACGTCGCGATTCTCGGCAGTGGCAGCCGGGTCCAGAGGTTCGCGTCACGGCTCGGGCGAACGATCGGCGGGCAGGGATACAATGTGTCCCTTTTCGAGGATCCTGTCTCCCTGGTTTCAGGGCTTCATGAGCACGACGTTCACCTTGTCTTCCTCGTGCCGGCAACAGTTCCGGGTGGGTCCCCCGAGTACCTGCCGATGCTGGTGCACCGGACTCGTCCCCAGGCTCGAGTCGTCTTCGTCGCCGACGGGTCAGCCCCACCCCCGGCAGCCGTGGGGGGATCATGGTACCGGGTGGTCCAGTGCTTCGATGACGTCGTACCGTTGCTCGAAGAATGGGGTCCCTTCAGGGACCTCCCGTGCGCCGAGATACCGGACAACATCCTGGTCACCGGGGGACTCGGCTTCCTGGGAAAGGCGCTCGTGCGGCGCCTCCTGGCGTCGACGGAGGCCACGCTCTGGCTGCTCGTTCGTCCGCGGGACGGTATGTCTCCCCAGGGCCGCGTCGAGGCGGCGTTTCGGGGGTGCGACAGCGGTCGCCTGCGGGTCCTGCAGGGCGACCTGGTTCCCGGTGACGTCGACTCTGGCCGAGGCTTCGGCTCGGATCTCGACCTGGTACGCGCCAACGGCCCGGAGGCGGTAGAGGAACTGCTCGCATGTTGCAACGGCGTGCTGCACGTCGGTGCCTACCTGAGCTTCCTCGACCGCGAGGATGAGCGGCGCCGGCTTTTCGAGGTCAACGTCGGCGGCACGACACGGCTGCTTTCTCTTGTCCGGCGGTTTCACCGTCCCCTGATCTGTTTCGATTACGTGTCGACCGCCTTCGTCCATGGGACGCTAGCCGCGCCGGCGGCCCTCGAGGAGGACGATCTGTGTCCGTCGAGCTGGTGCAACTTCTACGAGCACTCCAAGTGGATCGGCGAGACGATCGTCCGCTCATCTGGGTTTCCCTGGCGGATCTTCCGGCCCCCGATCATCTGCGAGGACCTGGACAGCGACGAACTCAGCGCGGAGACGATCTACGGGATCCTCGACGTCGTTGCGGTAGCGGTCGCGAAGGAGCGTAAGAGGGGAACCACCCGACTCCACGTCCGGATCCCCACGCATGCCAGGACCTTGACGAACTTCATCTACCGCCAAGACCTTGCGCGCATGATCGTGGACGTCGTACGGTCGGGAACGGGGACCGGCCACGTCTACAATACGGTCAACCCGGAACGATTTCTGGGGACCATTTTCTGGGAGACGCTGGCCGAGCACCTCGGCTTTCAGTGGGAGGCCTGCCCGACGGTTCCCCGGCGTCCGCGGAATCTGGTGGAGGCGCTCTTCTACCGCGTCGTCATCCCGCGTTACGAAGGTTACCTGTACCGGTCCTTCCCCCGCCCGGTTCAGGACAATCTCCGGCGCCTGCTGGGCAATACGTACCCGGAGACCACCGCCCGCCGGATCGGGAAGGACGAGACTCGGGCCCTCGTGGAGCACCATCTGCAGATCCTGGGCAGCCAGCCGTGCCGGAAGACTGCCTGACCCGCGAAGCACATTGTGGTTCTCACCCTGCTCGGTTCCGTCCGTCCCCAATCATCTCCGTGAGCCGAGTGCCCGGGGCCTCGACCCTCTGGGCACCGCGCTGCGGGGTCAGGAACGCGGGCCGAAGAGGGCGGCGTACTCCCTGTCGAGGGCCTTGAGCTTCTTCGCCGAGAGGCCGCCGAGGGCCGCGATCGCGCGGCGGAGGCGCATCCGGACCATGTCCGCCCCGAGGATCTCCATCGACTGGTAGAGGGGCGTCGCCGCCTTCATCCCGGTGAGGGCGACGTAGAAGGGCCGCGTGAGGTCCCGGGTCTTCAGCTCCAGCTTCTCGCCGAGCTCCCGGAACGTCTCCTCGAGCCTCTCCGCGGTGAACTCCCGGAGCTGCTCGAGCCGCCAGAGGGCGAGCTGGAGGATCTTCGCCACCTCCCCCGGCTCCTTCCCCCGGATCGCCAGGTCCGCCGGGTCGACCGGGACCTCGTCGGCGAAGAAGAACGCGGTCTTGTAGCCCCAGTCGGCCAGGGTCTCGAGGCGGGGCTGGACGAGCGCGAGGATCGCGAGGAGGGTCCCGTCGTCGAGCCGCCATTCCCGCAGGCGGGCGAGGAGCCGCGCCGGGTCGTGGTCCTCCCGGATGTAGCGGCCGTTCAGCCACTTCAGCTTCTCGACGTCGAAGACGGGGCCGCCGAGCCGGATGTCCTCGAGGCGGAAGTGCTCGACCATCTGCTCGACGGTGAACTTCTCCTCGCCCCCGGGCATCGACCAGCCGAGCATCCCGAGGAAGTTCAGCAGCGCCTCCGGGAGGAACCCGGCCCGGCGGTAGTACTCGATCGAGGTCGGGTTCCTGCGCTTCGAGAGCTTCGAGCGGTCGGGGTTCCGCAGCAGCGGCAGGTGGCAGAAGACCGGCCGCTCCCAGCCGAGGGCGTCGTACAGGAGCACGTGCTTCGGGACGGAGTTGATCCACTCCTCGCCCCGGATCACGTGGGTGATTCCCATCAGGTGGTCGTCGACCACGTTCGCCAGGTGGTAGGTCGGGAAGCCGTCCGACTTGAGGAGCACCTGGTCGTCGACCGAGGCCCAGTCCTTGCGGATCTCGCCGCGGAGCAGGTCCTCGAAGACGCATTCCCCCTCGGTCGGTACCCGCAGGCGCACCACGTGGGGCTCGCCCGCGGCGACGCGCCGGCGGGCCTCGGCGAGGTCCATCGACCGTCCCTCGTGGTCCCGGAGCGCCTCGGTGCCCCCCTTCGCCCGGAGCTCCGCCCGCAGGGCGTCGAGCTCTTCCGGGCCGAGGAAGGAGTAGTAGGCGTGGCCCGACTCGAGGAGCCGCTCGACGTGTTCCCGGTAGATCTCCGCCCGCTCGCTCTGGCGGTAGGGACCGTGGGGACCGCCGACGTCCGGCCCCTCGTCCCACTCGATCCCCAGCCACCGGAGGGAGCGGAGGATCGCCTCCTCGGACTCCCGGGTCGACCGGGCCCGGTCGGTGTCCTCGATCCGGAGGACGAACCTCCCGCCCCGGCTCCGGGCGAAGACCATGTTGAAGAGGGCCTGGTAGGCCGTGCCGACGTGGGGGTCGCCCGTGGGCGAGGGCGCGACGCGGGTCTTGACGGGCCTCGTGCTCATCGTGTCCTCCTCCGCGGCGGAGCCGCCCCACGATAGCGCAGGGGCGGTCTTGTCGCCCCCCGCCGGCCGGGGGAGAATGCCTCGCCGCGCCCGCTCCCGCCGCGCCGGGGTGACCGGCCCGCCGGCGGGGCGAAGGGCGGGCAAACACGGGAGAGGACGACCGATGGCGAGCACCGACGACAAGGGGCGCCGGGAGCGCCCGGCCCCGGAGCCGAAGGATTTCATCCGGGAGCGGATCCTGGCCGACCTGGCCTCCGGCAGGTACGGTGGCCGGGTGGCGACCCGCTTCCCGCCGGAGCCGAACGGCTACCTCCACATCGGTCACGCCAAGGCGATCGTCCTGAACTTCGGCGTCGCCGAGGAGTTCGGTGGGACCTGCAACCTCCGCTTCGACGACACGAACCCGGCGAAGGAGGAGCAGGAGTACGTCGACTCGATCCGCGAGGACGTGCGCTGGCTGGGGTACGACTGGGGCGACCGGGAGTACTTCGCCTCCGACTACTTCGACCGGCTCTACGAGTACGCCGTCCACCTGATCCGGAAGGGCCTCGCCTACGTCGACCACCTCTCGCCGGAGCAGATCCGGGAATACCGGGGCACCCTGACCGAGCCGGGCAGGGAGAGCCCCTACCGGGACCGGACCGTCGAGGAGAACCTCGAGCTCTTCGAGAAGATGCGCGCCGGGGAGTTCGAGGAGGGAGAGTGCGTCCTCCGGGCGAAGATCGACATGGCCCACCCCAACGTCCTGATGCGGGACCCGACCCTCTACCGGATCCGCAAGGTGGCCCACCACCGGACCGGGACGAAGTGGTGCATCTACCCGATGTACGACTTCACCCACTGCCTGTCGGACGCCATCGAGCGGATCACCCATTCCCTCTGCACCCTGGAGTTCGAGAACAACCGGCCGCTCTACGACTGGGTCCTCGAGGCGTGCGACGCCGACTGGCGTCCCCAGCAGATCGAGTTCGCCCGGCTGAACCTCTCCTACACGGTGCTCAGCAAGCGGAAACTCCGCCAGCTCGTGGAGGAGGGGCACGTGGACGGCTGGGACGATCCGCGGATGCCGACCCTCGCCGGGATGCGCCGGCGGGGTTTTCCGCCGGAGGCGATCCGGGCGTTCTGCGAGCGGATCGGCGTGGCAAAGCGGGATTCCCTCGTCGACGTGACGCTGCTCGAGAACGCGGTGCGCGATCACCTCAACAGGGTGGCTCCGCGGTACATGGCGGTCCTCCGCCCGCTGAAGATCGTCATCGAGAACTACCCGGAGGACCGGGTGGAGTGGTTCGACGCGATCAACAACCCGGAGGACCCGTCTGCCGGTACCCGGAAGGTGCCGTTTTCCCGGGAGATCTGGATCGAGCGGGCCGACTTCCGGGAGGATCCGCCGCGGAAGTTCTACCGCCTCGCGCCGGGGCGCGAGGTGCGGCTCCGGTACGCGTACCTGGTGACCTGCACCGACGTGATCAGGGACGAGGGCGGGGAGATCGTCGAGCTGCGGTGCACCTACGACCCCGCGTCGCGGGGCGGGAACGCGCCGGACGGCCGGCGGGTGCGGGGCACCCTCCACTGGGTCTCCGCGCGGCACGCCGTCGACGGCGAGGTCCGGCTGTACGACCGGCTCTTCTCGGTGGAGGATCCGAACGACGTCCCGGAGGGGAAGACGTTCCTCGACTTCCTCAACCCGGAGAGCCTCGAGGTGCTGACCGGGTGCAAGCTCGAGCCGCTGCTGACGGAGCTCGCGCCGGGGACCCGCGTGCAGTTCGAGCGGCAGGGCTACTTCGTCGTCGACACGAAGGACTCCCGGCCGGGGGCCCCGGTCTTCAACCGGGCGGTCACCCTCCGGGACTCCTGGGCCAGGATCGAGAAGAGGCTGGCGGCCGGCGGCCGCTGACGCGCCGCGCCGCCGGCGGGCGGCCGCGGGGAAGGTGAGGGCCGGTCCCCGGCGGGGACCGGCCCGTATGCCCGGGGGGCTTTCGTTCCACCCCGGGGGTCTTCAACGAGGTGCGGGTCAGAACCGCAGGGTGTAGGTGCTCCCCGGCGGCGTCGTGATGTACAGGAAGATCGGCTGCCCCTCCTTCACGTAGTCGAGCTTCTCCGGCTCGGTGCGGAGGGTGACCTCGGAGTTCTGCTCCACGGTGATCTTGTCCGGGAGCCGCCGGTTGCAGGTCCGCGGCGGATGGACGCGGTAGGTCCCGTAGGGGATCGCCTGGAGCTCCTTGACCGGCAGGCCGTTGAGCGTGAACTGCGGGATGCAGCGGTCGTCCTGGGAAGCCAGCTCGAAGGAGAAGCTGTTCGGGTTCAGGATGATCGGGTCCGGCACCCCGCCCTTGAGGAGGCGGAACTCCAGCGGGTGGATCGTCTGGTCGGTCGACTCGACCCGGTAGGTGCCCGGGGGCAGGACGACCCGGAACTCCTCGAGTCCACCGGCGACCCGCTCCTGGAACCGCTTCGCGGCGAGGTCGAACGCCGCCTGGGAGAAGGCGTCGGTCCGCCCACCGATCCGCTTCAGGTAGAGGGTCTTCCGCTGGTCCGGCGTGTACTCCCGCACCTTGAAGCGGGTGACGACGCCGGCCGCCCAGAAGTGCTTGAGGTCCTCGACGGCCTGCCGGGGGGTGACGATCTCGAAGACCATCTCGCCCGCCTCGGGCAGGAGGCCGGGTCGCCCCGACCGCTCGATCTGCTCCTCCCACTCGACGGGGTCGTACCCGAGCAGGTCGATCACCTTCTCGTACTGGGTGATCGAACCCTCGAGGTCGACGCCCCGCGCGTGCATCAGCGCCGCCTCGAAGTGGGCCTTGGCGACCACCTTGGTGATCTCGTCCAGCGCCCGGTGGTCGTCGATGAAGAGCTTGTCGGTGGCGTACCGGTTGTCGAGCTCCCGGACGTACTGCTCCACGTCGTAGAGCGCGGCCTCCACCTGCTCGCGGGTCACCCCCTCGCCCTGCAGCAGGACGTGGTAGCTGGTGATCGCCCGGTAGAGGTCATGGACGCGCTCGAGCTCCGCCTGGACCGGGTCCATCCCGGCCCGGGCCGCGGGCAGGGCCGCGAGCGCCACCGCGGCCGCCGCGACGAGGACGACGAACTTCCCGTGCCTGCGCATCGTCTCAGCTCCCCTGGCCTTCCGCCTCGATCTGGGCCGCCTTGGCCGAGAGCCCGAACTGGCGGAGGATGTTCACGTAGTTCTGCCGGAACGGCTGGAGCTCGGCGCCCTGGTACTTGCGCCGCGCCTTGTCGTAGGCCTTCTCCGCGTGGAGGAGGGCGTTGATCTTGTCACCGAAGTTCGCCTCGGCCCGGGAGAGGTCGAAGTAGGCGACCTCGTCGCCGTCCCACTCGAAGGACGTCGCTTCCCTGGCGGCCTTGAGCGCCTCCTCGTACCGGCCCCGGTTGTAGTGGGCGTACGAGATCACGTGGAGGCTCGTCCCGTACTGGGCCTGGATGTCCGGGTTCTCCGGGTCGAGCTTGAAGGCCATCCGCCCGTACTCGACGGCCTTCAGCTTGTAGGCGTGACCGTCCTGGCGGGAGGCGTAGTCCGCCATCTGGCGGTAGATCTCCGCCCGCTCCTTGTAGCCCCGGGTCGCCTGGGCCGCCTGCCGGAACACCTCCAGCACCTCGTCCGGCGAGGCCTTGCCGGCGTTCATCATGTCGAGCCCGGTCTGCCACAGGACACCGGCGAGGACGTTGCCGTCGTCGAAGCCGACGACCCGGTAGAGCTGCGCGAACCGGTCGTCGTACTTCGAGCCGAAGCCGAGGCGGCAGGCCTCGCGGACCCGCACCAGGTAGACCTGCGGCACCCGCGAGTGGCGGGCCATCTCGAAGCAGCGATTGATGTAGAGCAGCACGTACTTGACGAATGCCGTGTACTCCTCGCTGTCCCGCGGCTTGTCCTGCAGCTCCTCGGCCCGGGCGAGCAGGGCCTTGTAGAGGTACCAGCTCGCCTGGTTCTCGAGGGCCGGGTCGCGGAAGTGCTCGCGCTTGAGCTTCTCGAAGTAGGCCGACCCGAGGATGTTGTACTTGAAGAACGGGTCGTCCTGCAGGATCTTCAGCGAGGCCTGCATCGCCCCCAGCACGTCCCGGTCGTAGTCCCACTTGAACGTGTCGGGGTCCTGCTTCCAGATCTCGAACTTCGCGTGCCCGCCGATGAAGGCGACGAGGGCGAAGTCGGCACCGGCGTGCGGCAGGCCCTGGGCGTCGAGGGCGCTGACGAAGGCGTCGGCGGCCTCGGCCGCGGCGGTCCAGTTGCGCTGGTTGTACGCATCGACCGCCGCCTGGCGCAGCGTCTCGAAGTCGACCGCGGGGGCATCCTCGGCCAGCGCCGGCAGGAGCGCGGCGAGGGCGAGGACGAGCACCAGCGGCCCGATCACGGGCAGAGTCGGACGGCAGGTTCCCTTTCTCACGATGCACCTCGGGCGTAGCGGTAGAGAGCGCTCCGCGCGCTCTCGGCTTCCTGGACCTTGGAGACCACGGGCCTCGCTCCCTTCGACCTGGCGACGAACAGGGCGACCAGGCCGTCGTCGGTCGGGACGATGACGTGGACGATCCCGTCGCGGTAGCGGATGATCAGGCTCTTCCCGTCCCGCTCCACCGAGACCACCTCGTCGTTCGGGCCGCCCCGCCAGGAGCCGAGCTTCCGGGTCTTCCGGAACAGGTCCGAGATCTCCGGCAGCAGCAGGTTCCAGCGGGCGGCCTCGGTCGAGCGCTGGCCCAGGTCGTTGACCGAGACCAGCGGCAGTCCGTACTTCCGCGCGAGCATCGCCCGGATCCCCTCGATCCGGGCCGCGCGGCGGGAGAGCACCTTCCCGGGGGCGGTGCTCCCCACCGGCGCATCGGCCGCGGCCACCGAGTACTTGAGCCCCGGCACCCCGCCCTTCGTGGCGGCGAGGCGGGGCGCGGCCCCCCTGCGGGTCGCCTTCCGGGGGGAGGCGACGGCGACCTCGGGGGCGTTCCCCGGCCTGGCGTCGTAGACGACGCGGGTGCCGGTGACCGCCCCGGAGACCGCCACCGGGGCCGCCCTGTTGGGCCGGGCCGTGTTGCCCCGCGGCACGTCGACCGCCGGGGCGTCGAGGGCGGGCTTGACCGCCACCCCCGTCCGAAGCTGCTGGGAGACCGGGAGCAGGTTCGGTCGGTCGGCCTTGCGGGCGCTCGGCCGCGGGGTGGCGACGTCGACGTCGGGAGCGTCCACGTCGTGGAACGTCTCCACCGTGGCCGCGGCGACGCGGATCTCCTGGACGTCCGCCTTGCGCGGAACCAGCCTCGGGACGGTCACCTCGACGTCCTCGACCGGCTTCGCGATCTCGTCGGGCAGCTTCTCGACGGCGACCTTCGGCAGGTCGGGACGGGGTTTCCGCTCCCGGGGCACGTCGACCTCCGGGACCTCCACCTGGGCGCGGAGATCGAGCGGTCGGGCGTCGGCGTCGAGCTTCACCCGGCGCTCCCGGCGCTGCTGCTCGGGGATCTCGATCTCGGGCTCCTCGAGCATCGGTTTCAGCTCGACGACCTTCCGCACCTCCGGCTCCGGGGGCGGTTCCGGCCGCGGTCGCGGCTTCGGCCTCGGCTTCGGCCGCGGCGGCAGGGGCGGCGGCGGGGGAAGCGTGTCCGGCGGGACGCGGACGATCTTCACCGGCCGCGGCTCGGGCTCCCGCGGCTGCTCGCGCTCGAGCAGTCGCGGGATCCAGTCCGCGGGCACCAGGAACAGCGCCGTCGCCAGCGCGAGGCAGATGCTCGCGTAGCGGTAGAACCGTTCCCGGCCGAGCTGTTCCCTCGGGGTCATCGCCGCGCGATCCTCTCTTCCTCGAAGATCACCTGGGGCGTCACCCCCCGGTCGAGGCAGGCCATGATCGCGTTCAGCGCCGCTCCCGCGTACGAGCGCCGATCGGTCGTGATGAAGACGTCCACCCCCTCGATGGCCTGCTCGAAGGGCAGTCCCGGCCTCTTCTCCGCGACCCAGTTCTCGATCGCGTCGCCGATCTTGCGGTACGCCTCCACGGAGTTCGGGTCGTCGACCAGGATCTCCTCGTGGTCGATGGCGATGCGCGAGTCCGGGTAGATCGTGATGTCGAGCCGCTCCCGCTCCTGCGGGCTCGTCGCCACCGCCTTGTCCGGGTCACGGGAGGGCAGCGCCAGCTTCTCCCGCACGGTCTTGTCGAAGGAGGACGCGACGAGGAAGAAGATGATCAGGAGGAAGACGACGTCGACCGCCCCCTCGAAGCCATCCTCCGCGTCGAATCCCCACTTGCCGGCCCGTCGCACGGCGAGCCCTCCTCACCGCGACTCGAAGAGCCGCTGCCAGGCGAGGACCACCTGGTCCTCGCGCCGGCCGATCGACTGGATCACGAACGTCTTCATCAGCATCGCGAAGGTCTTGATCACGAGCCCGATGACGGTCGTGATCAGCGCGATCTGGATCGACGTGGCCAGGTCGGCCGGCGTCACCGTGTCCTGGATCGAGATCTCGTAGAACGCGGCGACCATCCCGACGGCGGTGCCGAGGAAGCCGAGGGCCGGCGCCATGATCGAGGCGAGGGAGAAGTACATCAGGTTGCGCTTCACCCGGTCGAACTCCTCGTCCTGGATCGCCTGCCAGACCTTCCCCGGTCGCGGGGCGGCGAAGCCGTTCTCCGCCAGGAACCGGCGGAAGATCGACCCGAACAGGGTGACGTCGTCCTTGAGGAGCTGCTGGACGGTCGCCATCCGCTGTTCCGCCGGCACGTCCTTGGCGTGCAGCGCCCGGGCGAGCTTCTTCGCCCGCTCCTCGTCGTAGACGTACCGGTCGCGCAGCTCGAAGAGGTAGTAGTGGAGGAAGAAGCCGGTGATCAGCGAGACGATCACCGCGAAGGCGAACATGATCAGGGCGTTGATCGGCACGACGAAGCGGGTGATCACCCGCGCCATCATGTCGATCATGCTCTCGCCGCGGACGAAGGAGATGCCCAGGAGCGCGAGCGCGCTGAGGGTGATGGCGAGCAGGAACACCGTCCGTGCGCTCCCCGCCTGCTGGTAGGAACGGTTCATGGCTGTCTCTCCCGGTTGCAGGACGGTCCCGCGGCCGGTCCCGCGCGACGGCTCCGCCGCGCGGGAGGGGCCACCGCGGGGTCGTCTACTGGTCGTTCTCCTGCTTCGTGGTCGTGCGCACCACCGTCACGCGGTGGAGGTCCGACACGCGCCCGTCGGTGCCGACGGCCCGGATGACCAGGTCGTTCGCGCCGATGCGCGGCAGCCCGGCGTCCGGCACCTCGAAGTAGGTGCGGAACGGGGCGTCGGTCGCGCCCGCGGGAACCCGGGCGAGCTTCACCAGGTCCTTGGGCTCGGCCGGCCGCAGGAGCGCCGTCCGCTCGCCGACCGTCACCCGGTCGATCGGCGCGTGCGAGAAGACGACGCCGGTGACCGTCACGAACGCCGCGTCGGTGACGAGCGGCAGCTCGTGGAGGACGACCTGCGGCCGGAAGATCTCCGTGTTGAACGGGGAGCGGTGCTTCCCGTCCTGCTGCGGATCGGCCGCCAGCGCGAGCGGGATTGCCGTGACCAGCAAGAGAACGAGCAACGAGCCTCGGACTGCGCGCACTTCCCTTCTCCTTTCCGGTTCTTCAACCCTCCGAGGGGCAATATGGGTCCGGGGAAGGGAGGAGCAAGCGCCGCGCCGAACCGCTTTCTCCGCAGCGACAACGACTTGGGAACGGGATCGCGCCGGCCGGTTGCGGCGTCGTCACCGGCGGCGACGGATCCGTTGCCGGGTGTGCCGGAGCGGGACACCCGGCGGGGAGGCCGGGCGGATCCGGGGGCTTCCGTCAGCCGTCCGTGTCGTCCGCCCCGTCCGCCGGGGCCGGCAGCGGCCGCAGCTCGAGGCGCAGGATGCGGGGTCCCTCCGCGACGGCCACGACGAGCTCGTGGGTGGACCCGAACGGCACCCGGTCCCCCGCGCGGGGGATGCGGCCGAGGAGCGACTGGACGTAGCCCGCCAGGGTGTGGACCTCCGGGGGGATCTCGGGCGGGGCGGGGACCAGCTCCGCCGCCCGGCGCACCGGGAGCACGGCGTCGAGGCGCCAGCCGCCCCCCGGCAGGGCCGCGATCTCGTCGGTCTCCCCGGCGTCGAACTCGTCCCGCAGCTCCCCGACCAGTTCCTCGAGGACGTCCTCGAGGGTGACGATTCCCGCCGTGCCCCCGTACTCGTCGGCCACCACCGCCATGTGGCCGTGGTCCTGCTGGAAGAAGCGGAGCAGGCGTCCCACCGGCAGGGTCTCGGGGACGATCCGGGGGGCGCGGGCGAGCTTCCGGAGGTCGAGTTCCGGGGAATCGTGCCCGCGGTCGAGGATCTCGTGGAAGAGGTCCTTCACGTGGAGGATGCCGACGATCCGGTCCAGGTCGCCGTCCTCGACCACCGGGTAGCGCGAGTAGCCCTCCTCGCGGACGGTTCGCAGAACCTCGCCGGAGGGGAGGTCGGCGTCCAGGGCGACCACCCGGGCGCGGGGGACCATGATGTCCCGGGCCCGCCGCCCCGCGAAGCGGACCAGGTTGTCGGCGAGATCCACGACGACCGGGCCGATCTTTCCCTGCCGGGCGCTGACGTGCAGGAGCTGCCGGATGTCCTCGAGGGTGTGCCCCGACGATTCCTCGAGACTCCGGTAGCCGAAGGGGCGCAGCAGCGCCTCCGCCGAGCCGTTGAGGACGACGACCAGGGGCTTCGCCACGTACCAGAACACCTGCAGCGGGAACGAGATCCACATCAGGATCCGCTCCGGCTGGGCGATGGCGAGGAACTTCGGTGCCGTCTCGCCGAAGGCGACGTGCAGGAACGTGATGAACAGGAAGGCGGCCCCGAGGGAGAGGGACAGGGAGGCCGGACCGATCCAGGGGGAGAGGGGGTCGAAGGCCAGGGCGAACAGCGCCCCGAAGGCCGGTTCGCCGAGCCACCCGAGGGCGAGGCTGGCGAGGGTGATCCCCACCTGGCAGACCGAGAGCCCGTCGTCGAGCTGGCGAAGCTGGGCGAGGGCGCGCGCCGCGCGGCGGTTCCCCTCCCGGGCGAGGGCCTCGAGCCGCGAGGGCCGGGCCCGAACCATCGCGAACTCCGCCGCGACGAACATCCCGTTCGCCACGACGAGGAGGACCGCGGCCGCGAGGGCCACCGGCATCGGGAGGGAGCTGGCGCTGTGCGCGTCCATGGGAGGGGGTATCATACCCGCCATGAGCACGATCTACTGGGAACTCGGAGCGCAGGCCGACCTCGCGGACGTCGACGGGGCCCTCTACTGTCCCGGCGCCCTCGGCATCCGTCCCACCCTCGGGCGTCTCGCCGAGGCCGCCCGGGCGCGGCGCATCCCGCGCCTCGCGACCCTGGTGTGCCACCGGCCGGACGACCCGGACCTCGTCACCGAGGGGAAGCCGGACTACAAGGAGACGTGGCCGCCGTTCTGCCTCGCCGGGACCCCGGGCCAGGCCTGGATCCCGGAGGCGCGGGCGGAGCGGGCGACGGAGTTTCCCCGGGACGCCCGCTCCGAGCGCCTGGTCCGGGAGGCCCTCCGGGCCTTCAAGGAAGGCGTGGCGGGAGAGGCGATCACCGTGGAAGTGCCCGGGTTCGACCCCTGGAACCACCCGGCGATGGCGATGATCTTCGAGGTCCTCGCGCCGGGGCAGGTGTTCCTCTACGGCGTCCCCGCCGACCGGTTCCTCGACCGGGCGATCGAGGGCCTTGTCGAGCGCGGCGTCGCCGTGACGGTGGTCGAGGACGCGATGCGGCCGTTCGACGCGAAGAAGTTCCCGAAGGACGTGCGCCCGGCCTGGGAAGAGAAGGGGGTCCGGTTCACCACGTCCGCGGAGCTGCTCGCCGCCGCGACCCGCTGACCGTCAGGCGGCGGAAGCCATCGAGAGGATCGCCAGGAGGAACGCGGCGACCGGCAGGAGGGCGGCGATCGTCGCGGCCACCGTCCAGGCATGTTCCCGCGCGGGGGATGTCGCCCGTTCCCGGGCCAGCGCCGTTCCGAGGACGAGTCCCGCGACGAACCCCCCCGCGTGGGCGGCGTGGTCGATCCCCGGGGCGAGCAGCAGCACCAGGCCGAAGATCGCCCACCGGACGAGGTCGTCCTTGAGGGCCCCGAGGGACCCGCCCCGGCGCCACCCGTAACCGATCCCGAACCCGATCAGGCCGAAGAGCGCCCCCGAGGCCCCGAGGCTCGGGACCCCGGGCATCAGCAGGGCGGAGACGGCGAACGACGCGACGCCGGTGCCGACGAACACCACCAGGAACCGCCGCGACCCGATCGCCCCCTCGATCGCGGGCCCGAGGTTGGCGAGGGCGTACCCGTTGAAGGCGACGTGCAGCAGGCTCCCGTGGAGGAAGATCGCCGTCACCAGCCGCCACCACTGGCCCGCCAGGATCGCCGGGGTCCACTTCATGCCGAGGGCGAACAGCACGTCGGGTGGTGGCTTCCAGATCGATCCGCCGGGGGGACCGATCGCGGTCGCCAGGTAGAGCACCGCGATCGCGGCGAGCAGGGTCGTCGAGGCCGACCCGAAGGACGGCAGGAAAAGCCCGGCGGCCCGGCCGAGGCCCCCCCGGGGGATCCCCCGCATCGAGGCGCCGCATGCCGGGCAGGTGTCGAGCCCGACGGGGACCAGCGTGCCGCACTGGCGGCACATCCGGTGGCGGGCCCGGACCGCGCGTCGCAGGTTCTCGCGCTCGGCCGCGCGCTGCGCCCGCCTGCGTTCCCGCCGGGCCTTCCACCACGCCGCGCCCCCGGGCAGGAGGCCGACACGGGCGAGCCCGTCGAGCACCAGGTCGCGGGTGTCCTCGAGGAACCGCCGCAGCGGGCCGGTCATGGATTCGGCGGGCCCTTCAGCAGCTCCCAGAACAGGTTGAACGTCACGACCAGGACCAGCCAGGCGGCCACCGCGAGCACCCAGCCCCGGGAGGGGAGGGGTGCCCCGGGAGGCAGCGCCAGGGCGAGCAGGGTCGGAGCGATCGCGGCGAGCTGCATCGGTGTCCTCCGGTGGGAACGGACGAGGATTCTGCCACAGGAGCGGGTACCATGGCAGGCGAGGGGGCCTCTACCTCCCGGGCCCCCGGGGAGGAAACGGATGCGCAGGTGGTGGCTTCCCGCGATCGTCCTCTTCGCCCTCGGTGGCCCGTGGCTTCCGTCCCGGGCCGCGTTGCCCTTCGTGCCGCCGCCGCGGGAGCCCAGGCGGATCTGGTCGGGGACGGCACCGGGGAGGCCGGCCGGCGTGCTGCTGATCCGCTCCCGGACGGAGTGGGACCGGGTGACCGCCGGCCTGGATCCCGCTTACGCGGGAGAAATGCCGGACTTCGGCCGGGAGAGGGTGCTGCTCGTCATCGGGAGGGAGCGGGAGAACCCCTGCCGGGCGACGGTGCTCCGGGAGATCTCCGTGCGGGGGGGCGAGGCCCGCGTCTCCATCGAGGAGCGGGTCCCGGCCGCGGGCTGCGACTGCCCGGGGCGGCCGCTGCCCCCGCTGGCGTGGCTGGTTGCCGTGCCCCGCTCGGTTCTGCGGGCGGGCCGCTCGATCACGGACGTGGTCGTTCCCTGCGAGGGGGCCCGGGAGACCGGCCGCCGCGCGGAGTCCCGTCCCGTGCTGGTCCTCGAGGCGTCCTGGGACGAGCCTCCCGGGGCCCGCCTGTTGACGACCCCCGAGCAGGTCGCGGGGGTCGCCCGGCGGCTGGGCAAGGACCTTCCCCCGATCGATCCCGCCCGGGAGCGCCTGGTCGTCGTCACCGGGCGCCCGCGGAGCAACGGGTGCCGCCGGACCCGTGTGGTGGAGACCGGGGTCGAGGGGGAGACTGCCAGGTTCGTCGTGGAGGAGCGGTACCCCGCGCCGGGCGAGACCTGCGCGATGCTCTTCCAGCTCCCGGCTGCCTTCGTCTACCGCGTTCCGGCCGCCGTGGAGCAGGTCGTCGTCGAGGTGCGGGAGGCACGGGGCGCCCCGGTGAAGTGACCGCGGTGGAAGTTCCCGGCGAACATCGGCTGGCCGGCGGCGTTCCCTCGGCGGATCTTCTCCGCTGCGCCCCCGGGCGCGGGGAGGAGGCTGCCGGATGGACGATGGCGGGCAGGACAGGGAGACGCTGCTCGTCGTCGGGGCCGGCCTTCCGGGGGCGGTCGTCGCCTGGGTCGCGGCGCTCGCCGGGTTCCGGGTGACCGTCGCTTCCCTCGGGCGTCCCGGTGGCCGCGCGACCGCGCTGCATCCCGGCCTCGTCCACGGGCCCGGTCCGCCCTCTCCCCCGGTCCACTGGCCCGGCCTGCCCGGGCGGACCCTCGCCGCGGCGGGCCGCCGGGCCCGGGAAGGCCGCCGGCTCTTCCACCGGTTCCTCCTCGAGAACGACGACCCGGTCGGCGTGCGGCCGGTTCCCTCCGAGGTGCCGCTGGCGCGGGACGGCCGCCTGGACCCGGTCCAGCTCGCCTCGTGCCTCGCGGCCGCCGGCTTCCCGGTGGAACTGGCCCGCGGTGCCGACGGGGTTCCCGTGCTGCGCCGGGACCGGGACGCCCTCCTCGTACCCCGCCGCCTGGTGTTCGCCCTGCTGCGACGCGCCCGGGCCCGGGGCGCGGAGATCCTGCTCGGGGTCCCGGCCGAGGGATGGCACGTGGACCCGGGAGGAGCGGTCGTCGCCCGGCTCGGCGGCGCGGAACGCCGGTTTTCCCGCCTCGCGTGGACCCCCGACCGGCCCCCGCCCGGCAGGGCCCGCGGGGGACGCTGGCGGGCGTCGATCGTCCTCCTGCAGGAGCGGGAGGAGGGCCCGGAACCGCTCGACCGGGTTCTCCACGGTCCCGGGGGAATGGCCATCGTCGCGCCCCATCCGGCCCGGCCCGGCCGGGTGATCCTGGTCCGGCACAGCCGGGTCGATCCCGGCGGCGAGATCGACTGGCCCCCGGTGCCGCCGGCGTTCCTCCCGTTTCTCGGGAGCGCGTTGCGCCAGCGGCTCGCCGAGGTGTTCGAGGGCCCCCTGGAGCGGGAGTTCTCCGCGGAAGAACCCGTGGCCGTGCTCTCCGGTCTTGCCGGGTGGCCGATCGCGTCGGTCTTCGGGCTGGCGGCGGACCTGCTCCGGGGCTGGAGCGCGCCGCTCCCGGTCCTGTCGAGCTAACGAAACATGCCGTCGGGTTAGGCGACGCGGCGGGGATTTCGGGTATCCTTGCGCGGCCCCTCGACCAGGGGTCAACGCGACGAGCCTCGAACGTGATCCAAGGAGGGAGAGAGATGCGTTCCTGCGTGCGGTTCCTGGGCCTCCCGGCCCTCGTGCTGGCGATGGCCGTTCCGGCGGTCCTCGCGTCCGGTTTCCACGTCTACGAGCAGGGGGCCAAGGCGTCCGGCCAGGCGGTGGCCTTCACCGCCCGGGCCGACGATCCGTCGGCGAACTGGTACAACCCGGCGGGGATCGTCTTCCTCGAGGGGAACGACCTGTTCTCCGTGGGCGTTTCCGCCGTGTTCATCGGGGACACCCGGTTCGATTCCCACATGGACGCGGTCAGCCCGTTCCCCGGCTTCTACGACGGGGCCAAGAGCGACATGAAGGACAACACGGGGACGCCGATCCACCTCTACTTCGTCCACAAGTTCGGTGACGGTCCCTGGGCGATCGGCGTGGGCCTGACCACGCCCTTCGGCCTCAAGACCGAGTGGGACCGGCACTACGACGGTCGCTTCGCCGCGCGGAAGACCGACCTGGCGACGTTCGTCTACAACGTGAACGTCGCCCGCGATCTCGGCCACGGCTGGTCCGCGGCCCTCGGCGTCGACTACATGGACGCGGAGCTCTACGACTTCGGCCACGTGACCACGCTGCTGCCGATCGCCGGTGCCCTCGACCCGGCGACGGCCGCCTACGCCGAGCCGTACGTCAACCTGGTCGGGGATGGCACCGACTGGAGCTGGAACGCGGCGATCCGCTGGGCGAACGACAAGTGGGCGATCGGGCTCAACTACCGCGACGGCTGGGCCGTCGACGTGGACGGCAACCTCGAGGTCCACGGCGTGCCGAACGCCAACGTCGACCTCGGGCTGCTCGGGGGTGGTCCCGCCGGCGTGATGGTCGTGCCCCTCTCGACCCAGCTTCATACCGTCCCCGCCTCCGGCGTGCTGAACCTGCCGGCGAGCTGGACCCTCGGCGTCGCCTACACCGGTCTCGAGAACTGGGAGTTCGAGTTCGACGTCAACCGGATCACCTGGTCCGACTTCGACCGGATCGACATCAACATCGGCAAGGAGACCGCCCTGTTGACCGACAGCACGGTCCACGAGAACTGGGACGACACGACCTCGTACCGGTTCGGCGCCGCCTGGGACCTGGACGAGCGGAACCAGCTCCGCCTCGGCGCCTACGTCGAGGATTCCGCGATCCCGCCGGCCCACCTCCGCCCGTCGATCCCGGACGCCGATCGCCAGGCGTTCACCGTGGGGTACGGATACGTGGCCGAGAAGTTCTCGGTGGACTTCTACTGGATGCACATCGAGCTCGACGACGTCACCGTCCCGCTGTCGGCCTACGCCAAGGACCCCAGCGTTCCGGCGGGCAAGTACGAGTCCAAGCTGAACCTGGTGGGCTTCACCGTGAACTTCGGTTTCTGACCGGGTCCCGGTGACCGGCGCGGGCCCCCTCCCCGGAGGGGGCCCGTCGCCGTTCCCGGCTTCGGCGTAGAATCGCCTCCCGCGGCCCGGTGGCCGGGAAGAAGGAGGACGACCCGATGAAGGACCTGCCCCGCGAAGCCCTGGAGACCTGGGCGAACTGGCTGCTCGACCACTCCCTCGGCGGCGTCGGCCCCGGGGACGTCGTCATGATCAAGGGGGAGCGGATCACCTGGCCGCTCATGTCGATCCTCCAGGACAAGGTGATCCAGGCGGGCGCGGTCCCGGACGTCAACGTGGTCGCGCCGGACAACGACCGGGGCAAGGTCTGGGGAGCCGCGATGGCCCGCCACGGCACGCTCGAGCAGATCGAGCGGGTTCCCGCCTGGCACCGGGACCGGTACGAGGCGATGACGAAGTACGTCGAGCTGCTCGGCGCCGAGATGCCGGAGCTGTTCCAGGGCCTTCCCGAGGAGACCGCCCAGGCGATCATGCGGGTCGACGAGCCGTACAAGGAGATCCGCCTGTCGAAGCCGTGGGTGATCACGCTGTTCCCCACGGAGGGGTTCGCCGCGATGGAGGGGATGCCGTACGACGAGTACGTCGACGTCATCCTCGCCGCGTCCACCGCCGATCCCCGGGAGCTCGAGCGGATCGGGGAACCGATCCGGGCGGCGATGGACCGGGCGGGGACGATCCGGATCGTGACGGAGCATCCCGACGACGGGCGCCGCCTCGAGCTGTCGATGTCGATCGAGAACCGGCGGATCCAGGCGAGCGTCGGCTACCACAACTGGCCGGACGGCGAGGTCTTCACCAGCCCGGACGCCCGCACGCCGGAGGGAGAGATCTTCGTCGACATGCCGATCTTCTACGCCGGCGAGACGATCGAGGGGATCTACCTCCGCTTCGAGGGGGGCGTGATCCGGGACTACTCGGCGAAGGTCGGGGGCGCGGCCCTCGCGAAGATCGTCGAGACCGACGAGGGTTCCCACCGCCTGGGCGAGGTCGCCCTCGGGACGAACCCGGGAATCCGCCGGGTCCTGCGGCACCCCCTCTACGTCGAGAAGGTCGGCGGCACGCTGCACATCGCGATCGGGGCCAGCTATCCCCAGTGCTACGTCGAGGATCCGAACTCCCCGGAGGGAAGGGCGGAGGTCGAGCGCCTGGTCGCCGAGGGGGTGGTCAACCGGTCGGCGCAGCACGTGGACATCGTCACCGACTTCCGGCCGGGCGGCTCCGGCCGGGAGGTCTGGCTGGACGACGTCCGGCTGGAGGTGCGCGACGGAAACTGGGTCGTCCCGTAGGGCGGCCGGGAGGCCACCCGAGGGTGCCGGGCGCGCGCGCTGCCGCCGACGCGGCGCTTCGCGCCGACCCGGGCCTATAATCCGGGACCATGAGGAACCCGATCGTTCCGGCGGCCCTCGCCGCCTGCCTGCTGCTCGTGTCGGTCCCGCCCGCCGCGGCCCAGCGCCGCGCCGCCCTGGTTCCGCCGGGGGAGGCCGTCCCCGTGCCGCTCCTCGAGGCGGAGGGCGGGCCGGTCGGCCGGGCCGTCGCCCCGCTGGTCGGGAAGGCCCCGGTCCTGGCGGTCTACTGGCGACCCGGCGACCCCCTCTCCGAGGAGGCGCTGGTCCGGGCCGCCGCGATGGTCCAGGAGGTCACGACCCGCCTGCACTTCTTTCCCGTCGCGGTGCTGGCAGCCCGCCAGTCTCCCGGCGCGGTCCGCGCGCGCCTCCGGGCGATGGGGATGTCCGGGTTCCCGGCGCTGGTCGACGGCGGGCAGTTCGCCCGGATCGTCGGGGTGCGCTCGATCCCGTCCTTCGTCCTGCTGGACGCGGGGGGCGTCCTCCGTGTCGTCGGCGGGTCGGACATCACCCAGGTCGGGCCGGGAAGCGTTTCGATCGCCGAGGCGATGGCCCGGGCCGCCGCCGGGAAGCCGGTGCCCACGCTGGGGGCACTGCCGACCCGCCAGGTCTTCCGGCTGCTCCGGAAGAAGCTTCCTCCGCTCGCCGGGACGAGGCTCGACGGGAAGACCTGGGTCAAGCTGACCGACTTCGTCGACGGCCGGCACTGGGTGCTGGTCGTCTTCTGGTCCCCGATCTGTCCCCACTGCGTGAAGATGCTGCCGGAACTGCGGCTCTGGCTGGAGACGCATCCCCGCGAGGACCTGCGGGTCGTCGACATCTCCCGGGGGGACGCGCCGGCCCTCCAGAAGGGAGCGCGGGACTTCATCGCGGGCTACCCGTTCGAGCACGTCCTCGACGTGGACCGGCAGATCGCCCGGGGACTCCGGGTCCACGAAACGCCGGCCCTGTTCCTGGTGGCGCCGGACGGCACCGTGAAGGCGGTCCAGGCCGGGGGATCGGTGGACATCAAGGGATGGCTGGCCACCGAGCTGCCCCGGGCGAAGGCGACATCCGGGGAGGCGGCGAGCCGATGACGCGGGACGAGCGGCCCCGCCGGGGGCAGATCGCCTCGGAGCGGGCGCGGTTCCAGCTCGGGCGCGACAGGAAGGTCCTCGCCGAGGGCCTCGGGGAGCCGCCCCCCGGGTACGGTCTCACGCTGGTCGCCGCCTGGATCCGCGATCCCCGGCACCTGGTCGCCTGCTGGGACGTCAACGACGAGGAGGCCCTGGCCGAGGCCGCCCGCGAGGGCTGGGAGCGGCTCGAGCTCCGCGTCTTCGCCGAGGACGGGCGGGAGCTCGCGCGGGCGACGCCGGGGAAACGGGCGGGAACCTGGCACCTGGAACTGCCGGAGAGCGGGGTCACCGTCCGGGTCCACCTGGGCTTCCACCGGCGGGACGGCTTCTTCCACGCGATCGCCCGCAGCCGCCCGGTCCGGCTGCCCCCCGAGCGCGCGGCCGCCGGCGGCCGGGCAGGCTTCGTCCTGGTGCCTCCCGGGTTCCCGCGCCGGCTCCTCGCCGCCGTCGACGGGCCGCCCCTCCCGGGCCATCACCCGGGCGGAGAGGGGCGGCTTTCCGCCGCCCGGCGCCTGGCCGAGCGGCTTCGCCTCGCCGTCCGCCTGGTGCCGCCGGAAAGGGCGCGGGAGTGGTTCGCGGGGCTCGACGTCGCGGGCGCGGAAGTGGAACCGCGCTCGCCGTTCGGGCCCTGGGCCTCCCCCTGGGGCGGCGAGGACGACCTGCTCGCGGACGACGACGGGGTGACCGCGCCGGGAGGCGCCGACGGCGGTTTCACGGGCGCCGCCGGGGCCCGGATCCGGCCGGCCGGTCTCTCGTCGCGGGACCTGCCTCCGCCTCCCGGCGCGTCCGAGGCGTTGCCCCGGGCGGGAGCCTCCGCAGGGCCGGTGCGGGGCGGCGCCTCGGAAGGGCGGCTCGCCCCCGGAGGTTCCGAGGGGCGGCTGCGGCCCGGGGCCGGGAGCGGGGACGGACGATGAACCGGGCCGGCCTGGTGCTGCTGCTCCACGCGCACCTTCCCTGGGTGCGCCACCCGGAGCTCCCGTTCTTCCTCGAGGAGCACTGGCTGTTCGAGGCGGTGGCGGAGACCTACCTGCCGCTGATCGAGACGTTCCGCGGGCTGGAACGGGACGGCGTCCCGTTCCGCGTGACGCTCGACGTCTCGCCGACCCTGGCGGCGATGCTCGCCGACCCGCTCCTGCGGACCCGGACCGGGGCCTACTTCGAGCGGCTGCTCGAGCTCCTGGAGAAGGAAACGGAGCGGACCCGCGGCGACGAGGGGATCGGCCCGGTGGTCGCGTTCTACCGGGAGCGTCTCGGGCGGCTCTTCGCGCTGTGGCGGGACGAGCTCGGGGGCGACCTCCTGGCCGAGCTGGCCCGCCTCGAGGACGCCGGGTGCCTCGAGCTCGCGACCTGCGTCGCCACTCACCCGCTGGTCCCGATGCTGATGGACTGGCCGGAGCTGGTCCGGGGCCAGGTGCGAACCGCCGTCCGGGAGCACGAGCGTCTCTTCGGCCGCCGCCCCCGCGGCACGTGGCTGCCCGAGTGCGCCTACGCACCGCCGGTGGAGCGGTACCTGGCCGAGGCGGGCCTCGAGTGGTTCGTGGTCGACGCCCACGTCCTCGAGGGGGCGCGCCCCCGGCCCCGGGCCGGGGTCCACGCGCCGGCCTGGACCTCCCACGGGGTCGCCGCCTTCGCCCGGGACGTGGAGCCGTCGCGCCAGGTCTGGTCCGCCGAGGCGGGTTACCCGGGCGATCCGCTCTACCGGGAGTTCTACCGGGACGTGGGATGGGACCTGCCCCTCGAGTACATCCGGCCGTACATCGACCCGGACGGCACCCGGATGTTCACCGGCCTCAAGTACTACCGGATCACCGACCGGCGGAGCGATCACCGGGAGCCGTACCACCCGGGGTGGGCGCGGCGGCGGGCGGACGACCACGCCGGCCACTTCTTCGACTCGCGCCTCGCCCAGGTGCGCCACCTCGCGGGCGTGCTGGACCGGCCGCCGGTGATCGTCTGTCCCTACGACGCGGAGCTGTTCGGCCACTGGTGGTTCGAGGGGCCCTGGTTCCTCGGGTTCCTGCTGCGGAAGTTCGCCTACGACCAGGACCTCCTGGACACGGTCACTCCGTCGGACGTCCTCGCCCGGGCGCCGGTGCAGGAGGCGGTCGACCTGGAGCCCGGCACGTGGGGGGCGGGGGGGTACTTCGACGTCTGGCTCGGGGCGGCCAACGACTGGTGCATGCCCCACCAGGTCGGCGTCTCGGAGCGACTCGCCCGGCGCCTGCGGGAGTACCACGAGGGACGGGGGACGCCGTTCCTCGAGCCGGCCCTCCGGGAGCGAATCCTGCGCCAGGCGACCCGGGAGGCGATGCTCGCCCAGGGGAGCGACTGGCCCTTCCTGATGAGCACCGGGACGGCGGTCGACTACGCGAAGCGGCGGTTCCTCGAGCACGTCGGCCGCTTCCACCGCCTGGACACCATGCTGGAGACCGGCGAAGTGGACCTGGAGTTCGTCGAGCTGTGCGAGGCGCGGGACGGTCTCTTCCCCGGCCTGGACCTCGCCGACTTCGCCTGAGGGGACGCCCGTGAAACACGAGGAGGAGATGGTCTCCCTCGTGGACGCCCTCGCCCGCGTCCGCGTCGTCCTGGTCGAGCCCCACTACCACGGAAACCTTGGCCAGGTCGCCCGGGCGATGCGCAACTTCGGTCTCTCGCGCCTGGTGCTCGCCGGCGGCCGGGCCGACCCGGACCACGAGGAGGCCCGCTGGTACGCCCGGGACGAGGGAGAGCCGGTCCTCGATGCCGCGGTCCGGGCGGGCTCCCTCGCCGAGGCCGTGCGGGACTGCCGGCTCGTGATCGGCACGTCCCGGCGCCTCGGCAAGCGGCGCGGCCCCGGGGAGATGCCCGAGGAGCTGTTCGAGGAGGCCCGTCCCTGGGAGGTTCCCTGGGAGACGGCGCTGGTCTTCGGGCGGGAGGCCCACGGGCTCTCCACGGACGAGCTGGACCTCTGTCACCGGATCCTCTGGATCCCGACCGACCCGGCCTGCCCCTCGATGAACCTCTCCCACGCGGTGGCGGTCACCGGCTACGCCCTCGCCCGGGTCGCCCGGGCCGCCCTCGGGACCGAGCCGCGGCCGTGGGAGTTCACGCCGGCGACCCACGAGCAGGTGGAGGCGATGTTTCTCCACGCCCGCCGGGTCTGGCTCCGGATCGGGTACCTGAAGGAGCAGAACCCCGACGCCATCCTCCATCGCTGGCGGCGCATCCTCGGGCGGGCCGGCCTGTCCGAGCGGGACGTGCGGGTGATCCGCGCGATGCTCCACCAGACGGAGTGGGTGGCGACCGTTGCCGGGATCCCGGAGGGCGGGCCCTCCGCGGCGCCCCCGGAACTGTTCGACAAGCACGGGGGAATCAAGCCCCCGCCCCCGCCGGAGGTCGACGGCGAGGGAGATTGAACCGCTCGCCCCCGCGGAGCGGCCGTTCGTTCGGGATGCCGCGTCCGCCGGGGGATTCCCGCGTAGGAACCCGCGCTAGCATGGATCGCCCGTCGTTGCCCGGCGGGTTGCCAGGAGGAGGCCGGGAGATGCCGATCCTCGAGTTCCGCGAGGTCCACAAGAGCTACGGCGACGTCCACGCGGTCCGGGGCGTCTCCCTCGCCGTCGAGCAGGGGGAGGTCTTCGGCCTCCTCGGCCCGAACGGCGCCGGGAAGACGACCCTGATCCGGATCCTGATGGACATCATCCGGGCCGATGCCGGCGAGGTGTTCCTGTTCGGGGAACCGTTCCGGCGGGACCACCTGGACCGGGTCGGCTACCTTCCCGAGGAGCGCGGCCTGTACAGGAAGCAGAAGGTCCTCGACATCCTCGCCTACTTCGGCCAGCTCAAGGGGCTCTCCCTCGCGAGGGCGAGGGACCGGGCGTTCCTCTGGCTCCAGAAGATCGGCCTGCCGCAGGTGGCCTCCTGGAAGGTGGAGCAGCTCTCGAAGGGCATGGGGCAGAAGGTCCAGCTCGCCGCGACGCTGCTCCACGGCCCGGAGATGTGCGTCCTCGACGAGCCGTTCTCGGGCCTCGACCCGGTCAACGTCCGGCTGGTGCGGGAGCTGATCCTCGAGCAGAAGGAGAAGGGTCGCTCGGTGATCCTCTCGACCCACCAGATGAACGAGGTCGAGGCGCTCTGCGACCGGGTCGGCCTCGTCCACCGGGGCCGCCTCGTGGTCAGCGGAACGGTCGAGGAGGTCCGGGAGCGCTACAGCGACCCGGAGGTGCTGGTCGAGGTCCGGGGCGACCTGCCCGAGGTCCCGGAGGTCACCGCCCGCCGGCGGCAGGAGGACGGTGCCTGGCGGCTCACCCTCCGGGAGGGGGTGGAACCGCCCCGGGCCCTGGCGGCCCTGGTCGCGGCCGGCGCGGAGATCGAGCGCTTCGAGAAGGTGCTGGCGCCGATGGAGGAGGTCTTCGTCCGCGTCGTCGGCGAGGAGGAGGCGGCATGATCCGCTGGCGCAAGGTCAAGGCGGTGGCGACCTTCGAGTTCCTCTCGACGGTCCGGCGGAAGGGCTGGCTGATCATGACCCTCGGGATGCCGATGTTCATGATCGCCTACGGGGCGATCGTGTCCGTTCCCGGCTACATGATCGAGAAGAAGAAGAGCGAGGTCCGCACCTGGGGCGTGATCGACAAGGCCGGCATCCTGCACCTCGAGGGGGACGTGGAGGCGGAGCTGCCGGAGGTCCCGGCGGAGGCGCGGGAGATTGCCCGGGCGACCGGCCGGGAGGGCGAGCTCGAAGCCGCCCTCCGCCAGGGGAACGCGATCTTCCGTCCCTACCGGGACGAGCAGGAGGCGAGGCGTGCCCTCGAGGGGGGTGAGATCCGGGGCTACTACGTCCTGCCGGAAGACTGGATGGAGACCGGGAAGGTGATCTTCGTCCGCCGCGAATCGGCGGGGATCACCGAGGTCAACGGCGCACGCTCCCAGCTCCGCCGCCTCGTCATCTCCCGCCTCCTCGCCGACCGCGTGCCGGAGGAGGTGGCGCGACGCATCCGGGAACCGATCGCCGACCTGGAAGACCTGGTGATCCGCAAGGACGGCTCCCTCACCCGGGGCTCGGTCGCCGAGGAGCTCTCGAAGATCTTCGTCCCGATCGTCTTCGCCGTCCTGCTGATGATCTCGGTGCTCAGCGGGTCCGGCTACCTGCTCCACGCGGTCGCCACCGAGAAGGAGAACAAGCTGGTCGAGGTGCTGCTCTCCTCGGCCGAGCCGGACGAGATCCTCGCGGGCAAGCTCCTCGGCCTCGGCGGGGCGGCGATGATCCAGGTGGTCACCTGGTTCGGGATGGTGGTCGTTGCGGGGCTCGTCTTCGCCGGCGCGCTGTCGTCGGCCGGGATCCGGGTGCCGTGGGGCGTGATCACCCTCGCGGTGCCGCTGTTCGTCCTCGCCTACCTCTTCGTCGGCACCCTGATGCTCGCCACCGGGTCCATCGGCAACACGCTGAAGGAGAGCCAGCAGTACTCGATGCTGTGGTCGATCCTGATGGTCCTGCCGATGGTGATGATGGGTGCGTTCATCGCGGATCCCCACGGGATCATTCCGCGGGTGCTGACCTGGATCCCGTTCGCGACGCCGGTCTCGCTGATGTTGCGGGTGGCGATGGACCCGGCGGGAATCGCGTGGTGGGAGATCGCCGGGCCGATGCTGCTGCTCGCGGCCTCCGCGTGGCTGGCCCTCCGGTTCGGGGCGCGTCTCTTCCGGGTGGGGATCCTGCTCTCGGGTTCGCGGCCGAGCCTCCGGGCGATCCTGCGCCAGGCCCGCCTGGCCCCCTGAAGCCCGCGCGGCGCGTTGCGCCGCCCGGGCCGCCTTCCGGCGGCCCCTACGAGACCCGCGGGTCGCCTTCCAGCGACGCCTGGGCGATCCGCGTCATCAGGGCTTCCGTGGGGGCTCGTAAGGGCGGCCGGGAGGCCGCCCGCCGGCGAGGGGCGCGGTCGATGCCCGAACCGACTCAGGACCGGCCGTGGATCCCGGGAAAGCGCCGCACCCAGAACCGGTGCCCGCCGTGCTCCACCGCCAGGATCTCCCCGGCCTCGACCATCTGCTCGAGCAGCTCCGGCCCGCGGCCCGCCTTGGCGAGCAGTTCCCGCACCGCGTCGTCCCGCAGCGGGTGCACCGACGTCACCGCCAGGATGTCCTCCCGCGGGTCGCCGCTGATCGCCACGTCGCCCCCCTCCCATCCGACCAGCAGCTCCACCCGGAGGCCCCGCTCCCGGAACGCCTCGAAGGCGGCCAGCACCCGGTCCTCGGGCGGCGGCTCCACCCACTCCTCGGCGGGCGGCCGCGTCGGCACGGCGAGGTACGCCACCGCCGGCCGCACGCGCGCGAGGAAGGCGGCGATCCGCTCGGCCTCCTCCCGCGAGTCGTTCACGTCCCGCACCAGCATCGTCTCGGTGACCAGCGTGCCGCGGTACGACGCCGCGAACGTTTCGATGCCGCCGAGCACCGTCTCGGCGTCCAGGGAGGGGTGCGGGCGGTCGACCTTCCGGAACGTCCGCGGATCGACGGCATCCACCTTGACGCTGACCCAGTTCGCCTCGGCGACGTCCTCCCGCACGTCCTCCCGGTGGAGGAGGGAGCCGTTCGTGATCACCGCCACGGGCACGCCGTGGGGGCGGATCGCCCGGATCTCCTCGCCGAGATGGACGTCGAGCGTCGGCTCTCCGTCCGGCACGAACGTCACCCAGTCGAGGGGTTCGCCCGCCTCCCGGCACTCGCGCACCCGGCCGATCACCTCGGCCGCGATCTCCGCCGGGGCAAGGAACTCGCGCCGTTCCACCCCGTGGCGGGGAGTCCTGCCCACCTGGCAGTAGACGCACGAGTACGTGCAGTGCTTCGGGGGAATGTTGTTGACCCCGAGGCTGCGCCCGAGGCGGCGGGAGGGTACGGGGCCGAAGACGGGCATGGGACCTCCGGGGGGGCGGGACGTCCAGGGGGAGCGAGGGTAGCATTCGGGCCGGGAAGGAGGCGAGGCGATGGCGGTCCACGGGGAGACGTTCACGGTGGAGACCCGGGGGAAGGGGACGGTGGAGATCACCGGCGAGGTGGAACGGATCGTCCGGGCCTCGGGCATCCGCGAGGGGATCGCCCTCGTCTTTACCCGCCACACCTCTGCGAGCCTGGTCGTCATGGAGAACGCCGACCCGACCGCCCGGGCCGACCTCGAGGCGTTCCTCGAGCGGCTGGTTCCCGAGGGGGACCCCCTCTGGCGCCATACCCTCGAGGGCCCGGACGATTCGCCCGCCCACGTCCGGATGGCCCTCACCCGCACGTCGGAGGCGCTCCCGGTGGAGGAGGGTCGCCTGGCCCTCGGCACGTGGCAGGGGATCTTCCTCTTCGAGCACCGCCGGGCCCCCCACCGTCGCCGCGTCGTCGTCAAGGTCGTCGGTGACTGACGGGGTCGCGGGGCAGGAACCAGGCGGCGGCGGCCCCGGAGAGGGCGAGGAGGGCGCTGACGACGAAGGACGTCGCGAGGCCCCACCGGTCGCCCATCCAGCCCACGAGGACGACGACCACGGAGCGGGCGGCGAAGCCGACGGTCATGTAGACGCCGTTGGCGAGGGCGGGACGGCTCCCGGCACGCTCCTGGACGAGGGCGAGGAGCACCGGGTTCGTCGCGAAGGCGACGAGGCCGAGCGCGACGAGGCACGGGAAGAGGAGCACCGGCGGGGCGACGACCATGGCGAGCATCGCCAGCGGGGAGGCGGTGGTCACGAAGAGCAGCACCCGCCGCCGGCCGAACCGGTCGCTGACCGTCCCCGAGAGGAGCGCCCCGACCGCTCCCGCCCCCTGGATCACCGCGAGGGCGATCCCGCCGAGCCAGACCGAGCCGCCCCGGGCGACGACGAAGGCGGGGAGGAACACCCCGGCCGCCGCCGACAGGAACGAGCGCCCCATGATCACCGCGGAGACCGCGACCAGGATCCGCACGAGCGGCCCCCAGGGCTCCCGGTGATCCCCGGCGGGGTCGGCCGCCTCCCGCCGCGCCCGGTCGGCCCGGGCGGCGGCCCGGGCAGCGTTCGAGCCGAGGCCGCGGGTGGCGAAGAAGAGCAGCACCGAGGTCGCCACCGCCGCCGGAACGAGCCGGGGGATGCCCTCCGGGCCCCAGAGCGTGACCGCCGAGAGCACGAGGAGCGGCCCCGCGCTCCGGGCCCCCTCCCCGGCGACCATGAAGAGGGACATCCCGGTCCCGACCCGCTTCCCCGAGGCCCGGGCGAGGACGACCGGGGCCGGGACGTGCCAGAGCGCCGAGCCGAGCCCCCCGAGGAACAGGAGCAGGGCGAGCGCCTCCCGGCTCGGGGCGACCCCGATCAGGGACATGGAGACGGCGGTGAGGGTCGGGGCCACGACCAGCAGGAGGCGCAGGTTCACCCGGTCGGCGATCCAGCCGAGCAGGACGTTCCCGAAGGAGGGAAGCCGCTGGAAGATCGTCAGGACGCCGGCGGCGGTATAGGAGAGCCCGAGCCGCTCCTGGAGCAGCGGCAGCAGCGGCGCGAAGAAGGAGCTGTAGACGTCGTGGACGAAGTGCCCCCAGGAGATGGCGAGGACCGCCCCCCAGCGGGCGGGCTGGTCCCCCGCGGCCGGTCCGTCCTGGCGGCGCTCCTCCATCGGCGGTCACTCCCGGGGAAAGGCCCGCCATGATAGCCCGGGACGTGGAAGGCGGGTGGTGGCCCCATGCCACCACCCGCCTCCGACTGGTCGAGAGGAACGAAGGAGGGAAACTCAGCTCTGCTTGCCCTTCATCATCGAGGCGTGGTGCGGGCACTTCCCCTTGTCGCAGCCGGCGCAGGGGGAGGCCTTCCCGGACGCGGCCCTGGCGACCTGCTCCTGGAGGGCCCGGACGCCGCTGGCGTCCCTGGCGGCCAGCTCGATCACCACGTTCGGACCGTCGGCCCGGACCGTGCGGGTCACGCCCTTCGCGGCGACCGGGCAGCCGCCGTCACAAGGCTCGTGGGAGGCGATCTCCTTCGCCATCGCGGCCGCGTGGTTCGGGCAGCCGACGGCGAGGGTGATCCGGACCCCCTGCTTCGTGTTCTCGATCTTCTTCTCGAGGTTCTTGTCCGCGATGGGACAACCGGCGCCGTCCTTGCCGCACGCGAGGGCGGCCGGCGCGAAGACGAGGCCGAAGAGGGCGACGAGGGCGATGGCGATACCGAGACGCTTCATGTCTGACTCCTTCCGAGTTAGTAAGGCTTACTTGCTATGGCGCTAAGATAACCCGCCCCTCCCGGGACCGCAAGGTGGTTTCCGGGTGCCGGTGGCTCCCTCCGGGGGCGCGCGGTATCTTCCGCGGGACCCGGGAGACGCAACCCCCGGGAGGAGCGGCGGATGGGCGACCAGCAGGCAGGCGACCGGCTCGAGGGGCGTGGCCGGCGCTCGTTCACGAAGGCCCTCCTCCGGGACCTGCGGGCCCTCGAGGAGATGCTGCGGGAGGGGCGGATCGAGGCGGACACCCGCCGGATCGGGGCCGAGCAGGAGATGTTCCTCGTCGACGAGGCGGGCCACCCGGCCCCGCTGGCGACCGAGATGCTCGCCGGGATCGACGATCCCCGGTTCACGACGGAGCTGGCCCGGTTCAACCTGGAGGCGAACCTCTCCCCGCTGGTCTTCGGGGGACGGTGCCTTTCCGCGATGGAGGAAGAGCTCCACGAGGTTCTCGGGATCGCCCGGCGGCGTGCCCGGGAACTCGGCGGCGGGGTCGTCCTCGCCGGGATCCTGCCGACGATCCGCAAGTCGGACCTCACCCTCGAGAACATGACGCCGGTTCCCCGCTACCGGGCGCTCAACGACGTGATGGCGCGGCTGCGGGGCGGGACGTGGGAGTTCCGCATCCGCGGGATCGACGACCTGGACGTGCGGCACGACTCGATCATGGTCGAGGCGTGCAACGCCTCGTTCCAGGTCCACTTCCAGGTGGGGGCCGACGAGTTCGCCCGCTTCTACAACATCGCCCAGGTGGTGGCCGCCCCGGTCCTCGCCGCCGCGGTCAACTCGCCGCTCCTGTTCGGACGGCGTCTCTGGAAGGAGACCCGGATCGCCCTCTTCCAGCAGGCGATCGACACGAGGAGCCCGACGGAGCACCTGCGGGAGACCCTGCCGCGGGTCAGCTTCGGGCGGCGCTGGGTGCGGGAGTCGGTCCTCGAGCTCTTCCAGGAGGACATCGCGCGCTTCCGGTCCCTCCTCGCGGGGCGGGTCGACGAGGATCCCTTCGCGGTCCTGGCGGAGGGCGGCACTCCCGGGCTGCAGGCCCTGCGCCTGCACAACGGGACGATCTACCGCTGGAACCGGGCCTGCTACGGGGTGACCGGAGGCCGGCCCCACCTGCGGATCGAGAACCGGATCCTTCCCGCCGGTCCGACTCCCCGGGACGAGGTGGCGAACGCCGCCTTCTGGCTCGGGCTGATCTCCGGGATCGCCGCCGAGGTCGGGGACGTCACCCGCGAGCTTTCCTTCGACGATGCCAAGGCGAACTTCAACGCCGCCGCCCGGCAGGGGCTCGCGGCCCAGTTCACCTGGTTCGGCGGCGAGACGCTGCCGGCCGGGGAGCTGATCCTCCGCCGCCTCCTTCCCCTCGCCCGGGAGGGGCTCCTCGCCGGGGGCGTCGACCCGGCCGACGCGGACCGCTACCTCGGCGTGATCGCGGAGCGGGTCGAGGACGACCGCACCGGCGCCCAGTGGTTGCTCCGCTCCCTCGCCGGGTTCGGCGAGAAGGGCACCGGTGCCGAGCGGATGGCCGCCCTCGTCGCCGCGATGGCCCGCCGCCAGGAGGAGGGGGAGCCGGTCGCCCGCTGGAGCCCCGCCGACCTCGCCGAGGGCGGAGGCTGGAAGCGGCACTACCTCAAGGTCGAGCAGTACATGTCGACCGACCTGGTCACCGTCGACGAGGACGAGCCGGTCGACCTGGTCGCCCAGTTGATGGACTGGCAGCGGGTGCGACACGTGCCGGTGGAGGACGACGCGGGCCGCCTGGTCGGCCTCGTCTCCTACCGGGCGCTCCTGCGCCTGCTGGCCCGGGGAGGGGTCGATCCCTCCGGGGAACCGGTGGCGGTCGCCGAGGTGATGACGAGGAACCCGGTCACCGTCGCGCCCGAGACCTCCACCCTCGACGCGATCGACCTGATGCGGCGCTCCGGCGTCGGCTGCCTGCCGGTGGTCAAGGACGGGCGCCTCGTCGGGATGATCACCGGGCGGGACTTCATGGAGATCGCCCGGGAGCTGCTCGAGCGGAAGCTGCGGGAGTAGGCGGGTGGCGGAAGACGTGCGGATGCCCGGCCCGGTGGGGGCTCCTCCCCGGGTGATCGCCGAGGCGGAGGGAGACCGCCCCGGCCCGAGCCTCGTCGTCGTCGCCGGTCTCCATGGCAACGAGCCGGCCGGCGTGACCGCCGCCGAGCGGGTGGTCGGCCGGCTGGGCCGGGGCCTCTACCCCTTCCGGGGGCGGGTCGTCGCCCTCGCCGGGAACCGGGCGGCACTGGCCCGGGGCGTGCGCCACCTGGCGAAGGACCTGAACCGCCAGTGGACGCCCGAGCGGATCGTTCCCGTCCTCCACCGACCCGCGTCCCCGGGCGAGGACCCCGAGGACGCCGAGCTGCGGGAGCTGCACGGGGCGCTCTGCGCGGCGATGTCCGGCGGACGCGGCCCCTGCTTCTTCGTCGACCTGCACACCAGCTCGGCGGAGGGGGCGCCGTTCCTCGTCGTCGGGGACACCCTGCCGAACCGCCGCTTCGCCTCCGGGCTGCCCGTGCCGGCGATCCTCGGCCTCGAGGAGCAGCTCGACGGATCGCTCCTCGAGTACCTCTCGGAGCTCGGCTTCGTCACCCTCGGCGTCGAGGTCGGCCCCCACGACGACCCGCAGGCGGTCCACTTCCTCGAGTCGGCCCTCTGGCTCGCCCTCGCCTCGGCGGGCCTCGTCACGGAGCTCGAGGTCCCCGGCCTCGTGATCCACCGCCGGCGCCTCCGCCGGGCGACCCGCAGGCTGCCCCGGTGGGTCGAGGTCCGCTACCGCCACGCCATCACCCCGGCGGACCGGTTCGAGATGAGTCCCGGCTTCCGCACGTTCGACGAGGTCGAGAAGGGCCGGGTGCTCGGCCGGGACCGGCACGGGGAGGTCCGTGCGCCGGAGGACGGCCGCGTGCTGCTGCCCCTCTACCAGGGCCAGGGGGAGGACGGGTTCTTCCTCGGCAGGGACCTGCCCGAGGGCCGGCATCGCCGGGTCGCCCTCCTGCGCCGCCTGCGTCTCGACCGCTTCCTGCCGCTCCTGCCCGGGGTGCGCCGCCTCGGGCCGGGACGGCTGCACGTGGCGCCGACCGTCCTCGAGCGGATCCCGGTCGACTGGTTCCACCTGCTCGGATACCGGAAGTGGCGTCCCCACCCGCGGGGCGGGCACGTCGTCTCCCGCCGCACGCACATCCTCCGCGCACCCCGCTCCTGCCGGTGCGCTGGCGGGAGCGGTCCCGCCGGGGGATGATCGGCCGGCCGGACCCCGCCCGTCCCGGCCAGGAGGATCCTCGATGCCTGCCCGCCGCTTCGCCCCGCCGTTCCTCGTTCTCGCCCTGCTCGCCGGGCTCCTCGTCCCGATGGCCCGCGCCGATGCCCGGGTGGAGACCCGCGTGCGCACCCGCCTCGGCGGCGCCCTCGGGGGCGTGGCCAACCTGTTCGCCGGTCGGCAGGCGAAGGAGGGGATCGTCACCGTCGAGATGGTGGCGGGGGACCGGATGCTGACCCGCTCGGGGCGCCACGGGCAGATCGTCGACCTGGGGGAGGAGAAGGCCTGGGACGTGGACTTCAAGCGGGGCCGCGTCGTCTCCGAGACCACGTTCGACGAGCTCCGGCGCCAGTTCGCCGAGGTGCGGGAGGTCCTCTCCGGGCAGGCGGAGAGCGACGGGGACGCGACCCCGGACGTGGAGATCGAGGTGTCGGTCGAGGACGGCGGGGAGACCGCGGAGATCCTCGGCCACGAGGCGCGGAAGAAGGTCGTGCGGGTCGTCGCCCACAGGCGGGGGGTGCCCCTCGAGAAGGGAGGCGGCGCGGTGCTCGAGGCCGACGTCTGGCTCGGCCCGGAGCTGGCTCCCATCGAGGAGGTCGAGGCGTTCCAGCGCCGGTACGCGGCGGCGATCGGCCTGCCGGGCGCCGGCCCCGCGGGGGACTCCCCCGCGATCGCCCGGGACGCGGCCCTCGTCCGGGTGATGAAGGCCTTCGAGGAACAGGCGGCCGACTGGAAGGGGAGCGCCCTGCGCACGCGGATGAGCGTCTGGACCGTGGGCGGCGCGGCGGCCGAGGAGCGGCCGAAGGGGCTCGGGGGCATGCTCGGGCGGCTCGGACGCCGGAAGAAGAAGGCCAAGGAGGACGACGGGCCGGCCGGCGGGCGCCTCGTCCTCCGGGTGGAGTCCGAGGTGACGGCGGTCTCCGACGAGCTCCCGGCCGGGGCCCTCGACCTGCCGGGCGGGGGTTCGTGACGGTCCGTCCTTGCCCGGGCCCGCCCGGGACCTAGATTCCTCCCCGGGATGCGCATCGTCTACGTCGTGCCGCACAACCGGGAGTGGTGGGCCCGCCGCTGGGTGTGGACCTTCGCCGCGACCCGCTACCGGGCGGCGATCCCGGCCCGGGAGCTGGTGCGCCGCGGACACGAGGTCCTGCTGTTCGAGGTGCGGGACCCGGACCCGGTGGCGCGGTTCCCCGCCGGGGGGGTCGACGCCGTCGTCATCGGCAGCAGCTTCGACGTGCGCGCCGAGGAGATCGCGGCGCGGGCGCGCCGGTCCGGGGCGCGGGTGGTCGCGGACTTCTGCGACCATCACTTCGACGACTCGAAGTGGGTGGAGCACCACCGGGCCCTGGCGGAGGCGGCCGACGCGGTCACCGTGGCGACACCCGCCCTCGGGCGGGTGATCGAGCAGCGGGTGGGGCGGGACGACTGGGTCGTCGTCGACGACCCGTGGGAGTGCCCCGCCGGGGAGCCCCGGTTCGACCCGGATCCCGCGGGGCCGCTCGCCTGCCTCTGGTTCGGCCACCACCTGAACCTGCCCACCCTGGAGGCCCAGCTCCCCCGCCTCCACGCCTGGGCGGGCAGCCGCCGGCCGATCTCCCTGTCGGTCTTCACCCCCCGGACGAGGGATGTCTGGCACTACCTGGAGAAGCTCCGGGAACGGCTCGCCCCGGCGATCGACCTGGTGCCCGTCCCCTGGACGCCGGACGGCCTTCCCGCGGCGCTGGCCCGGGCGGACCTGGTTCTCCTTCCGTCGTCGCACCATCCCCACCGCCTGGCCAAGAGCCCGAACCGCCCGGTGGAGGCGCTCCACGCGGGCCGGTTCCCCCTCTGCTGGCCCCTGCCGAGCTACCTGGAGCTGGGCGAGCTGGTCCGGATCGGCGAGGACCTGGCGAGCGGCATCGAGTGGTGCCTGCGACACCCCGACGAGGTCCGGCGACGCCTGGTCCTCGCCCGGGAGCTGCTGCCGGCGCGATTCGCCCCGGAGGTCGTGGCCGGGCGGTGGGAGGCGATCCTCGCCGGCCGGCCGGTCCGCCAGCTTCCGCCGACCTGGCGGCTCAGCCCGGCCGTGCCCGAACCAGCGAGCTGAACCGCTCCCAGGCGGGTTCCGCCGCGGCCCGGAGCGCCACCACCCGCTCGTCGAGCCGGTCGAGGATCTCCCCCGGCGACTGGATGCCGGGCCCGCCCCGCTCGAGGGTCTCCCGGTGGATCCGCACCCAGGTGCGCACCATCTCCGCCGTCATCTCGACGTGGCACTGGAGCGCGAGGACGTGGTCGCCGAGGACGAACCCCTGGTTGGAGCAGAGATCGCTCTCGAGGACCCGGACCGCTCCCGGCGGCAGCTCGAAGGTTTCCCCGTGCCAGTGGAGGACCTCGAAGGCGGCGGTCCCGGGCCGGAACCACCGGTCGCCCGCCGGGGCCGGCACCCGTCGCACCGGGTACCAGCCGATCTCCGGGACCGGGTTCCGGTGCACCCGGGCGCCGAGGGCCCTCGCGATCATCTGCCCGCCGAGGCAGACCCCGAGCACGGGGAGCCCGGCGTCGATCGCGCGGCGAACCAGCGCGCACTCCCGCTCGATCCACGGGAGCGGGTCGTTGACGCTCATCGTCCCGCCCATCAGGACGAGGCCGGCGAGCCCGTCCGGCCCCTCCGGTGGTTCCTCGCCCGCGTCGATGCGGACGTGGCGGACGGCGATGCCCCGCGCGGCGAGGTGGGGCAGGAGGGTCCCCGCCTCCTCGGTGCGGGAGTGGCGGATCACGAGGACCGGCGGCGACGGGACCACGGGTGTCTCCCGGGCGGCACGGAGGAAGGGTGGAGTTGGCGACCCCAACGGGATTTGAACCCGTGTTCCCAGCTTGAAAGGCTGGTGTCCTGACCTGGCTGGACGATGGGGTCGCCCCGGAACCGAAGAAACCCCCGTCGCCGGGGGTGTCGAGCGAGAGTGTAGGAGGACTCTCCCGGGGTGTCAACGCGGTGGGACCGGTGGGCCGTGCCGCCGGCGCGCGCCCGCGGCCGGGATCCGGCATAGAATCCTCGCCATGATCCGTCCGGGCGCATTCGTCGTGGTCCTCGTCGTCCTCGGCCTCTCCCTGTCCCTCGCGGTGGCGGCCGCCCCGGCCGCGCCGGGGGAGCGACTGGTCCGCCTCGAGGGGCCGTCGGGGCCGGTCCTGCTCCCGGCCCTCGAGCGGGACGGACGGCGCTACGTCTCCCTGCGGGCCCTCGCCCTCGCCCTCGGCAGGGAGGCGCGCCACGACCCGAAGCGGGGTGACTGGCGCATCGAGCTCGGGGACGGGACCACGGTCCGCTTCCCCTCCTCGCTGCCCGGGATGGCCTGGGTGGGCAGCCGGATCGTCTCCCTCGGGGCGGACGCCCTGCGGGAGGGGGAGGACCTCCTGGTCCCGGTCTCCGGCCTCGACCGGCTGGTGCGCGCCCTCGAGCCGCGGGCGCGGGTGGCCGGCGGGGACGCGCCCGCCCCCGGGGACGGGCCCGGGGTCCGGGTGCTCCTGCTGGGCCGCGGCCCGGGGAAGCTCGACGTGCGGGTGGAGTTCCCGGGGCCGGCCCGGTCGATCCTCCTGCGGCGGGGCACCGACGGGAGCGCTTGGCTCCAGGTGGCGGGAATCGAGCCGGGACCGCTTCCCTGGACCCACCGGGAGATCGGCGGGCATCTCCTCGAGGCGCTGGACCTGCGCTCCCCGGCCGGGGGGCTCGAGCTGGTCGTCCGCCCGGGTCCGGGGCTCCAGTCGATCGCCCTGGACCGGGACGAGGCCGCGGGCCGGGCGGTCCTGCACCTCTCCGGCCGGGAGCCGGCGCGGGACGCCCGGGACCCCGCGCGGAGGTGGCTCGTCGTCCTCGACCCGGGCCACGGGGGCGAGGAGGAGGGCGCGGTCGGGCCGACGGGCGTCGTGGAGAAGGACCTGGTGCTGGACGTGGCCCGGCGGACCGCGGCCCTCCTGCGCGCGGCCGGCTTCGACGTGGAGCTGACCCGCGACCACGACGAGAACGTCTCCCTCGACGACCGGGCCGCCCTCGCGAACCGGCTTCACGCCGACCTGTTCGTCTCGATCCACGCGAACGCCTCGCCGGCCCGCTCGGCCCACGGGGCGGAGACCTACATCCTCGCCCGGGAGGCGACCGACGACGCGGCCCGCGCGACGGCGGCCCTCGAGAACGACGCCGGGGGCGTCCTCAGCGGTGCCGGCGGCCGCCAGGACGTCGGGCTGATCCTCTGGGACCTGGCCCAGGTCGAGTACCTCGAGGAGAGCGCCCGCCTGGCGGAGGCGATCCAGGACCGGCTCGACGCCGAGCTCGGGCTGGACGACCGGGGGGTGAAGCAGGCCCCCTTCCGCGTGCTGCTCGGGGCCACCTGCCCGGCGGTGCTCGTCGAGCTGGGGTTCCTGACGAATCCCCGGGAGGAACGCCTGCTGGCGACGGCGGCCTACCGCCGCCGGCTCGCCCGGGTTCTCGCCGAGGCGGTGATCGCCTTCCGGGACGAGGCCCGGTCCGCGGGCGAGGTCCCCGGCGGCCGGGGAGCCGGAGCGCCGTGACGCGGCGCCGGGCGATCCTGCTGGGCCTGGCGACCGGGGTCCTGGTCGCCTCCCTGGCGCTGCTCCTCGTGGCCCGCCTGGCGTCGCGGGAGAGAACGGCCGCGGCGGGCGAGGACGCGCCCGCCCACCTGCGCCCGGCGGCGAGCCCGCCCCCGACCGCCCCGACCCTCGCGATGATCGACGTCACGTACTACCAGCGGGCGGCGGACGGCCGGGCACTCGTTCCCGTCCCCGGGCGGATCGTCGACTTCCCCTCGCCCGTGGACCGGGCCCGGGAGCTCGTGCGGCTGGTGCTGGAGGGGCCGCCCCCCGCCACCGTCGGCGCCGTCCGGCCCGCCCCGCCCGGGATCGAGTACCGGGAGGTCTACCTGGACCCCCGGGGGATCGCCTGGGTCGATTTCCGGGCGGAGGGGCCGTGGGAGCGGATGGGATCCGACGAGGAGCAGGCGCTGCTCGCCTGCCTCGCCCGCACGCTGGTCCGGGGGATCCCCCTGGTCGAGCGCGTCGGGTTCCTCGTCGAGGGGGAGACCCGCAGGACCCTGGCGGGCCACGTCGATCTCTCCCGCACCTGGACGGGGAACGAGTGGCAGGTGGCGGGGGAGGGGCCCCTCGCGGCCGGCGGGGAGACCGGGGACGGGAGCGCGGACGGTTCCCTCGGCGATGCCGCCGCGGCCGGGACGGTGCTCCCCGCGGGAGGACCGCCGTGAGCTGGGGCGTCTTCGACTCGGGAGTCGGGGGGCTCACCGTCGTCCGGGCGCTGCGGGAGGCGCTGCCCGGCGTGCGCCTCGCGTACCTCGGTGACACGGCCCGGGTCCCCTACGGGATCCGGTCGGTCGAGACCGTGCGGCGATACGCCGCCGAGGCGGCCCGCTTCTTCGCCCGGGACGGCGTGCGGGGGCTGGTCGTCGCCTGCAACACCGCCTCGGCGGTGGCCCTCGACGTCTTCGAGGAGGTCTTCCCGGGCAAGGTGCTCGGGGTGGTCGAGCCCGGGGTCGAGGAGGCGGTCGCCGCGACCCGGGGCGGACCGATCGGGGTGATCGGCACCCCGGCGACGATCCGCTCCGACGCCTACGGCACGCGGATCCGGGAGCGCCTCCCCGGCGTCGGCGTGATCTCGGTCGCCTGCCCCCTCTTCGTGCCCCTCGCGGAGGAGGGCTGGACCCGGGGAGAGGTGCCGCGGCTGGTCGCGGAGCGCTACCTGGCCCCGATGCTCGAGGCGCGGATCGACACGCTCGTCCTCGGCTGCACCCACTACCCGCTGCTCAAGCCGGTGCTGCGGGAGGTCCTGGGAGAGGGGGTGCGCCTGGTCGACTCGGCCGAGGCCGTCGCCCGGGCGGCCGCCCGCCTGGGGATCGGCGCGGGGGAGACGGGGGGCGGGGAGCGGTTCTCCGTGACCGACGCCGGCGGAAGCTTCCGGGAGGTCGCGGCCCGCTTCCTCGGGCGGGAGATCCCGGTCCTCGAGACGGTCCACCTCGGCCCGGCGGCCTGACGGGCCCCCGAGGCGTAGCGAGGCTTTCGGGTCGGCGCGCGGGCCGGCCCGGAGCCTTCCGGGAACCAGGGCGACGAAGGCTCGTGGACTCCGATCGAACGACCTCGAACGTCCGACTCGCCCCGGGCACTCGCCACACCGTGTCGCCGCACCGCGGAAGGCAGCCGGCCGGGCCCCGCGGCGAAAGTTTGCCGGGAGGTGCCGCGAGCATGCCGGAAATGCTAGCACCTGGGGCGAAGGTAGGGCGCACTTTGAGGGCCAGGGGCTGAATTTGCAAGGGCCCTGCAGCGAGGGGCCTCCAGTGCAAGAAATCCGGCCCCCGCGGGCCTGAAACTTGCGATTTCGGGTCCTGGACCGCGTTTTCCTTGCACCAGGCGGCCCACGAGTCGGGCGACTTGCACCAAGGGCGTCTCGCTGCTTTCCAGTGCGACGGGGTCGCAGCAGCCGCCCGGGTTCCCCGGGGGGAATCGACGGCAGGTGATGGTTCGTGGTGCGGCGGGGTTGGACGAGCGGGGAGCAGTCCCGACGTGCACGCGGTGCCCGTCCGCCCGGCACCCCCAAGCGGCCGAGTCCGGGCCCTTGGGCCCGACCCGGGGCCGCCGCCGGCATCTCCGGCATCTTCCGTGGCAGCGGAGCCTTCGGGGAGCAGGGGCGGACCGAGGGTCAACCATCGAGGATCCCGCGGACAAGCTGGAAGCGGGGTGCGGGGCCGACCAGGGTGCCCGTTGCCGAGACGGCTGGCGGCGGTTGGCGACGCCGCCTGAAAGCCGCGCTACGCCATGGAGGGGCCCGGGACTCCGCGCACGGGGGGAGGTAGACTGCTCGGCGCGCGGCAGGCCGCCGCGCGGGAAGGGTGGAACCGTGAGCGTGCGTGCCGAGGGTCGCGGCCCGGCGGAGCCGAGGCCGATCGTCCTGGAGACCGGGGTGAACCGCCACGCGGAGGGCTCGTGCCTGGTCCGCGTCGGGGGGACCGAGGTGCTCTGCACCGCCAGCATCGAGGACCGGGTGCCCGGCTTCCTCCAGGGGCGGGGCGAGGGATGGGTCACCGCCGAGTACGGGATGCTGCCGCGGGCGACCCACGACCGGATGCAGCGCGACCGGGTCGGGGGCCGGCCCCAGGGCCGGACCTACGAGATCCAGCGCCTGATCGGCCGGTCGCTCCGGGCGATCGTCGATCGGAAGGTGTTCGGCGAGCGCACGATCTGGATCGACTGCGACGTGCTGCAGGCGGACGGCGGCACGCGCTGCGCCGCGATCACCGGCGGCTTCGTCGCCCTCGCCCTCGCGTTCGATCACCTGCGCCGGGCGGGGAAGCTCTCCGGCCGCCCGCTGATCGACCAGGTGGCGGCGGTCTCCGCCGGCATCGTCGCCGGGGAGGTGCTGGTCGACCTGGATTACGAGGAGGACTCGGCGGCGGAGGTGGACCTGAACGTGGTCCGCACCGGCCGCGGGCGGTACGTGGAGATCCAGGGGACCGCGGAGGAGCATCCCTTTTCCCGCGACCGGCTGACCGAGATGCTCGACCTGGCCGACGGCGCCCTCGACCGGCTGTGCGCGGTCCAGGCGCAGGTGCTCGGCGACGTTCTCCCGGGCCTGCTGCGGCCCGGGGCGACGGGAGGGGAGCGGTGAGTCCCCGGGAGCGGGACCGCCGGGGCGGGGGAGATCGCCGCCGGGGCGGGCGTCCGGGGAGCGGCGGCCGCCCCGGGGAAGGAAGGAGCAGGCAGCCCGCGCCGCGCCGCGGTCCGCGGTCGATGAACATCCCCGGCTCCCTCGCCGCCCGCGACGAGGAGGAGCGGGAGCGGGAAGCACCCCGCACGGGGGGGGTGCCCCTGGTCCTCGCCACCCGGAACCCGGGGAAGGTGCGGGAGCTGGCGGCGCGGCTCGAGGGAACGCCCTGGCGGGTGCTGGGCCCGGAGGTGATCGAGGACCTGCCGGTCCCGGTGGAGGACGGGGCGACCTTCGAGGCGAACGCCCGCAAGAAGGCGATCCACTACTCGCGCCTCGTCGATCACCTGGTGCTGGCGGACGATTCCGGCCTCGAGATCGACGCCCTGGACGGCTGGCCGGGCGTGCGGTCCGCGCGGGTCGGCGGGCCGGGCGCCACCGACGAGGACCGCATCAGGCTGGTCCTCGCCCGGATGGAGGACGTTCCCTGGGAGCAGCGGAACGCCCGCTTCCGGTGCGTGCTCGCCATCGCGCGCCGCGGGGAGGTGCTGGCGACGTTCGACGGCGTCGTCGAGGGGAAGATCGCCCTCGAGCCGGAGGGGGGCGGCGGGTTCGGCTACGATCCGATCTTCTTCTATCCCCAGATGAACCGTACCTTTGCGGAAATGACGCCGGCGGAGAAGGACTCGGTGAGCCACCGGGGGCAGGCGCTCGATCGGGCCGTCGGCTGGCTGGTCGACCTGCTGGAACGGGGGGGGGCGGCGGGCCCGCGGCGGGAAAAATGAGACGTGTTGGACGAAGGTCAAACATCTTTGTCGTTACGCTTCAATAGCTTGCGAAAGAATCCGGCAATCCGGGGGCAGAGCAGAAAAAGTTGCATCCCGGTGGGGCTTGGCGTAGTATCACCTGCGGCAGGGCCCGGGTTGGTCAGTTGTTCAACCCGGGAGGAGAAAGCAACAGGAAATCGGGTTGCCAGGGTCGCCGCTCGAGGGCGCGGTCCTGCGAAGCCCAAGGAAGTCGAGGAGGACGCCGAACGGGGCCGGATCGGGGCCACTCCCCCGGGACTCTGCACCCCAACCAAAAACCGTCGGCGCACTCCCCCCCCTGCCGACCGCACACCCGGGAGAGGGCCGGCCCCGGGGTGTCCTCCTCGACACTACTCCCCCCCTGAAGGCGCGGATCCCCCCTCCGCGCCTTCGTTTTTTCGTTTCTCTGCGGGTGCCGGCGCCAGCGCTGGCGCCGGTGGCGCTTCCCGGACGGACGCGTTGCCGGGCGCCTCGAAGGGCACCCTCGCGAGGGCCCCCCGGAACCCGCCTCGCGGCCCGCCCGTCCTCGCGCCGGGCCCGCCTTTCCGGCGAACCACGCCCGATTTGACAGTCCCCGGGGGCGACCCTATCCTTCCGCCTTGCCCGGTGCTCCGGAGTAGCTCAGCTGGTAGAGCAGGTGGCTGTTAACCACCGGGTCGGGGGTTCGAGTCCCTCCTCCGGAGCCAGCCCCGCGGGCCTTCCCACCACCAGGCCCGCTCGACCCCAACCGGGTCGACACCAGTCGGACCAACCAACCACCAATCTCAATCAATCAAGCAATCAACCAACAACCAACCAACACCATCCAGCCCACGATCGCCCCGCGACCCCGCTCGCGGGGCGATTCTTCCGTCCCCCAGTTCTTCCCCGAAGGCCGGCCGACCTCCAACCGCGACCGGCCCCTTGCCTGGCGAAGCGCCCGGTGCGACCGCCGGTCTTCCGCCTGCACCTCGGGCTCATCGGCCACGGGTTCAAGACCGCGCGCAAGCACCTGCTGGCGGCGCTGCCGGGCGACTCGGCCTTCAAGCGCGGCAGGCCGAAGCCCAAACCGAAGGACGAACCTTCCGCCCCGAAGGACGGGACGCACGAGGAGGCCGGGCCGCAAACCCGGCCTCCGGCGTTTTCGGGGCGCGTCGCTCTTCTCCGACCACCGGGACGTCGAGAGCTACATCGACATGGTCCTGCGCAACGCCAAGATGCTGGCCGGCATCGAGCTGGCGATCAAAGGGGAAAC